>Ga0134128_10008907_pt1 | contig 12063 bp, 16 predicted proteins | sample KB31754_FD_96462 | JGI IMG/M metagenome (GOLD analysis project Ga0134128, IMG submission 96462) | Terrestrial soil microbial communities with excess Nitrogen fertilizer from Kellogg Biological Station, Michigan, USA - KB3-175-4 | ecosystem: Environmental > Terrestrial > Soil > Unclassified ...
GTCGCGGTGGCGGCCGAGGGAGCGCCGGCCCGCTTTTGTCCGCGCTGCAGTTCGGCGAGCTTCGTGCGCATGGAGGGTTGCGACACATGCCTTGCCTGCGGCTATTCACGTTGCGGCTGATTCCGGTTTAGTTTCCTCGGCCGGATAGTCACATCACACCGCATTCCAAATGACCACGCCGTTTGTCATCACCAACGAAAACGCGCGGGCGCTGATTCTCGCGCGCAGCGGACTATCCGGTGTGCGTCAGGAAGGCGGCACGCGGGCTCTTGGTCCGCTCATAAGAAAACTTGGTTATGTGCAGCTCGATTCCATCCGCATCGTCGAAAGAGCGCACCATCACATTCTGTTCTCGCGCCACACCACCTACCGGCCGCACCATCTCGAGAAGTTGCAGGCCAAAGTACCGGAGCTGTTCGAACATTGGACGCACGATTCGTCCCTCATCCCGCTCGAGCACTATCCGCATTGGCGGCACCGTTTTGCGTTCGTGCGCTCGCGCATTGCTCTATGGCGTCAACGCTTCGGTGACGACCGCGTGCTCAAAACGGTGCGAGACCACATTGCCGCACATGGCGCCGCACGGGCGCGCGACTTTGCCCATTTGGGCGGCCGCACGGGACCGTGGTGGGGTTGGGGTCCGGCCAAAGCTGCGCTCGAATATCTCTGGCGCACCGGTGAGCTGGCTGTACTCCAACGCGACGGCTTCGAGAAGATCTACGATCTTTCCGAACGCGCCATTCCGCCGTCCTTGCGCGAGGCGAAGCCGACGCGGCGCGACACGATCGCCTGGTCTTGCAGCCAAGCGCTCGAGCGTCTTGGCGCAGCAACACCGAAAATGCTCTCCGACTTCTGGGATCATGCATCGATCGCGGAAGCGGCAAATTGGATTGAAGCGGAAAAGAAGGAGGGCCGCCTCATCGACGTGACGTTGGAAGGCGCATCCGGGATGCGCGGGTTCGTGGCGGTGGCCAGGCCCGACATCGAAGCCCGGCTTGCGGACTTGCCGCATCCGACCAGCCGGCTCCGCGTTCTTTCGCCTTTCGATCCCGTGCTGCGCGATCGCGGGCGGCTCGAGCGCATCTTCGGTTTCGATTACCGCATCGAGATTTATGTACCCGGTCACAAGCGACAATATGGCTACTACGTGTTTCCTCTTCTCGAAGGCTCACGCTTCGTCGGACGCATCGACATGAAAGCGGAGCGGGCAAAGGACCGCCTCGCGGTCAAAGCGCTGTGGCTGGAACCGCGCTTCACGCTGAGCACAGTCCGCCGCGGCAAGCTCGACAGAGAATTGCTCCGCCAGGCCAGGCTCGGGGCGGTTCGCGACATTGCATTCCCGCAATCGGCTGTGAAAGTGCGATCGCAGCGATGACCTATTCCAGCCGATTCTTCCTTTATGCACCACTTGCGCTGTTCCTCGTTCTTGCCGCCGGAGTCAGTGCGAACTGGTGGATCGTGGCGCGCGCGCTCTCCGACAAGCTGGATTCGCTGAACGGCCGGCCAGCCATGCCAGGCGTAATCCTCACCTTTTCGGCGAAACAGATCAGCGGCTTTCCCTTCAATCTGGACGTCGTTTTCCACGACTTCCGGATCGAGGTGCAGACGGCCCACGGCCCCTCATCGTGGCGCACGCAGGATTTCGCGCTTCACGCGCTTGCCTACGGCCGCGAGCAGATAATTTTCGAGGCGGCAGGAAAACAGCGCCTGAGCTGGATCGATCTTGCGGGTGGCCGTCACGCAATGCCCTTTGAAGTGGGCGAGTGGCACGCGAGCAGCATCGTCGATGGCGGCCGGCTTTCGCGCTTCGACATGGACCTGATCGGTTTCGGCTCGCCGGCCCTGACGGCCGCCCGCATCGGGCTTCATGCCCGCGTCAATCCGAAAGCGGATGTGATCGATGTGGCTGGCGAAGTCGATTCGTTGACGCAAACGGCTCAACCGCCATCCCTGTTCGGCCCGACAATCGTGCGCGCGCGGTTATCCGCATCGGCGTCGCCATCGCAGTCATTCGCCGCGATCCGCGCAGCAGGGGCAAGTTGGGAGAGCGCACTGGAAGGGTTTCGCCGAAGCGGCGGCACCCTGCATATCGACGCGGTGGATCTTGCCTGGGACCGCGTCAGCGCCATGGGCACCGGAACGCTTTCGCTCGGCGAGGCCCATGGCGTCCAAGGATTCGTCGATTTAAAGGTTTCGGGCATCGAGACGCTGCTCGACGTTGCTGCGCGCAGACACGTCCATGGCGGCGCCCGTCAAGGCATTGGCAATGCGCTGCTCGATCGCGCAGCCAAGTCAGGGAGCAACCAGTCGGGGCAGCTTGGCGCCGTTGTCGCGTTTCACGACGGCGTGGTCAGCGTGGGCGACGTGCCGGCGACAACGGAAGAACCGCTTTATTAGCGGCGCGGCGCACGCGGTTTCTTCTTCACCGGTACATTGCGGCCGAAGTTGACTTCGGCGCTATCCTGTCCCGCATCGACAATTCCGCGACGGATGGCGCGGGTGCGGGCGAAAAGCCTGTACAGAGCCTCGCCGTCGCTCCACCGAATCTGGCGCTGCAGCGCGCTCAGGTCCTCGCTGAAACGTCCCAACACTTCGAGCACCGCATCTTTGTTGTTGAGAAAGACATCGCGCCACATGGTGGGATCGGAAGCGGCGATGCGCGTAAAATCGCGAAAGCCGCCCGCGGAATATTTGATCACTTCGCCTTGTGTGACCGTCCGCAGGTCATCGGCGGTTCCCACGATGTTATAGGCGATGAGATGCGGCACATGGCTGGTGACGGCGAGCACCAGATCGTGGTGCTTGGCGTCCATCACATCCACCTTGCTGCCCAACCTCTCCCAGAACGTCTTGACGGAACTGACGGCGCGTTTGTTGGTGCCCTTTTGCGGCGTCAGGATGCACCAGCGGCCGTCGAAGAGCTCCGCAAATCCGGCTTCCGGGCCAGAACGTTCAGTGCCCGCGATAGGGTGGGCGGGAACAAAATGGACGCCGCGGGGAATGTGCGGCGAAACATCCGCGATCACCGCGCACTTGACCGAACCGACATCGCTGACGATGGCACCAGGCTTCAGGTGCTGCGCGATCGCCTTTGCCAGAGCGCCAAAGACGCCGACCGGGGTCGCCAGGATCACGAGATCGGCACCTTTCACGGCCGAAGCAGCGCTGTCGCTGAGCCTATCGGCGAACCCGAGTTTTCGGGCACGTTTGAGCGTCTCGGCGCGATGAGCGTGGCCAACGACCTCGCGCGCCAAATGACCACGCCTTATGCCGTGGGCGATGGACGAGCCGATGAGCCCGACGCCAAGGATCGCGACACGATCGAACAGAGGCTTGGTCATTTGCGACCCGCAAATGCACCAAGCGCCGCGACGGCGGCGCGATTGGCTTCCTCGCTGCCGACCGTCAGCCGAAGACAATCGGGCAAGCCGTAGTTCATCAGGCGGCGCAGAATGACCCCATGGCTGCACAGGAATGCGTCGGCGTCGCGCGCAGTCATGCCCTTGTCATGCGGGAAATGGATGAGGACGAAATTTCCGACACTGTCGTCGACGCGAAACCCGAGCTTGCGTATCTCGTCGGTCAGCCAGTCACGCCATCTTTCATTGTGCGCGAATGCCCGTTCGACATGGGCGCGATCCTTAAGGGCTGCCGCTGCCGCGCGCTGGGCGGGAACGTTGACGTTGAACGGCCCACGGATGCGGTTCAAAACGTCGGCAACCTTTGCCGGGCAGTAGGCCCAGCCCACGCGTAGGCCCGCAAGCCCATATATTTTCGAAAAGGTGCGCGTCATCACCACGTTCTGGAAATTCGCGACCATCTCGATGCCGGACTCATAATCGTTGCGCCGCACATATTCGCAATAGGCCGCGTCAATCACGAGGAGAATATCGGGACGGAGACCAGAGTGCAGTCGACGCACTTCGTTATGGCGCAGATACGTGCCGGTCGGGTTGTTTGGGTTGGCGAGATAAACAAGACGCGTCTTCGGCGTAACGGCGGCCAGCATCGCATCGACGTCGGCGCGCAGGTTCTTTTCCGGCACGGGCACCGGCGCGGCACTATTGGCGAGGGTATCGATTTTGTAGAGCAGGAAGGCGTGCGCGGAGAACAGAACTTCGTCGCCCGGACGCAGATAAGCGTTCGAAAGCATGGTGAGAAGTTCACCCGAGCCGTTGCCGCAGACGATGCGCGCGGCATCGAGGCCGTATGTCTCGGCGATGGCATCGCGCAAGAGCTTCACGCTGCCGTCGGGATAGAGGTCCAGGTCTTGCGCGACGGATTTGAACGCCGCGATTGCGAGCGGGCTGGCGCCCGTCGCGGACTCGTTCGACGAGAGCTTGAAGACTTTTTCGACGCCCGCGACATGCGCGACGCCGCCGACATACGTCTCGATCTCCAGAATGCCGGCCTTGGGCGTCGGATCCATGATCAGGCGGCCCTGGGTCGGGGAATGGGATCGGCATAACCGCCGACGCAGACGATGCGTTGGATCGTGTCGCCAGCCTGCTCCAGCAAGGTGCCGAGCCGCGAGTCGTCACGCGGCACAAAGCCGGAAATCTCGAGCAGATGCTGCCGTGAACTGCTGCGCGCCGAGTCCCGCCCGACCGCCACAAGCTGGGCCTCGAAGCCGACATCCCTAATCAATGTTTGGAGTTTCGTACGGCTGAGCCCTGCGTTCGCTTCGAGGATGATCAAGGTGGTATCGGCGCCTGTCGGCTCCTGCTCGAGCGAGGCGATGGCATACGCGGCGCCGGACTGCTGCGGACCCGCTTCGACTTGCGGCAAGCGCGCGATCACGCGTGGACCCCGCTGACCGGAGGGCGCGAGTTGAGCCCACCAGGGACGTTCATTCTCGTCGCTGTCCGGAGGCGGCAGGAGTCCGAAGGCGGTCGTGTCACCGGCACAGGCATGGATGACGGCGGAAGCCGAGGGATGGCTTTCCATCGCGGCGGCTGACCCGAAATAGGCCCGCGCCAGATCGCGATAGTCCGCGACGTTGTCGCCCGCGAACACATGCACCAGAGGCACCGTATTGGGCGTGGACGCCATGATTTCTCGCCAGATGCGCACCAGAGCTGCAAGCGGAAAGGCCCCGTCGTGACGCGCCGCCAGCCGGCGCATGGTCGCCGCCTCCCGCGCCGGACTTGTCGGCCCACACTGTCCGGCAAGCTCAACACGGCGCATCAGAAGATCGTGGAGCGCGTCGTCGAGCGCATCGAGCCTGCCCGCCGGATCGGATGTCGAGGATGAGGGCATGGCGGGAATGATCTACACCTTGCTGGCCAATGCGCTGCCGTTCAGGAAGGCCAGTCCTGAAGGGGCGGTATTGATAAGGTCGCTGCCGCGCAAAATCAAAGCAACCCCGGCCTGCGTTTGACAGCGCAGGCGCTCGGCCTTAGCAAAACCGCCCTTGAGTCTGGCAGGAACAGCAACCTTATGGCCGAGACTGGAAATCCCCGATTCCTGCGGCCAGTGATCGCAGCTGATGTGGACGTGGGCCAGGCCATCACGTTTGGAGGCGATAAGCCGCTCGTCTTGGATTGCGGCAAGACCTTGTCGCCGCTGACGGTCGCCTACAAGACCTACGGCAAATTGAACAAGGCGCGCAGCAATACCGTATTGATCTGCCACGCATTGACGATGGACCAGTTCGTCGCCAGCGCCCACCCGATCACCGGCAAACCCGGGTGGTGGGAAGAAATGGTCGGACCCGGCAAGCCCATCGACACGGAGCGTTTCTTCGTTGTCTGCGCCAATGTCGTCGGAGGCTGCATGGGATCGACGGGTCCTGCTGAAATCAATCCGACCACCGGCAAGCCCTATGGACTCGATTTTCCCCTCGTCACGATCCGCGACATGGTTCGCGCCCAGGCAATGTTGCTCGACGCCCTGGGAATTGAAAAAGTGCTGTGCGTCACCGGCGGCTCGATGGGCGGCATGCAGGTGCTGCAATGGGCCGCCGATTTTCCGGAGCGCGTCGTTTCCGCCGTACCGATCGCCTGCGCCGCGCGTCACTCGGCCCAAAATATTGCGTTTCACGAGGTCGGCCGACAGGCGATCATGGCCGATCCGGACTGGAAGGGCGGCACCTATCAACTCCACGGTACGCAGCCGGCCAAGGGCCTCGCCGTGGCGCGCATGGCGGCGCACATCACCTATCTGTCCGAAACGGCGCTGCAGCGCAAATTCGGCCGCAGCCTGCAGAACCGCGAACAAGTGTCGTTCGGTTTCGGTCCGGACTTCCAGATCGAGTCGTATTTGCGCCATCAGGGCGTGATGTTCGTCGACCGTTTCGATGCCAACTCGTATCTCTACATCACGCGCGCGATGGACTATTTCGATCTGGCTGCGGAGCATGGCGGTCGGCTCGCCGACGCCTTTGCCGGCAGCAAGACAAACTTTTGCATCATCTCGTTCACCAGCGATTGGCTTTTTCCCACCGCTGAGAACAAGCTCGTTGCGCACGCGCTGAACGCGACTGCGGCGACCGTTAGCTTCGTCGAAATCCAGACCGATCGCGGTCATGACGCGTTTCTTCTGGACGAACCGGAGATGTTCGCAACCATGCGCGGTTTCGTGAACGCGGTCGCCGCCAAGGCCGGCGCATGAGCCTGAGAGCGGATCTGGCGGCCATCGCGGAGATGATTCCGGTTGGCGCGCGCGTGCTCGACGTCGGCTGCGGCGACGGCGCGCTGCTCGAGCATCTGGCCGCCAACAAAAACGTCGATGGCCGCGGACTCGAACTTTCCCAGCAGAACGTCAATGCCTGTGTTGCGCGCGGCTTGCCGGTTGTGCAGGGGGATGCCGATACCGATCTCAGCGACTATCCGAGCGGCGCATTCGACGTCGCGATTCTGAGCCAGACCATTCAAGCCACGTTTGCCCCGAGCGAGGTTCTCGCGCATCTCCTTCGCATCGGCAGACGGACAGTCATCTCGCTACCCAATTTCGGCCATTGGCGCATTCGGCTTGCGCTGCTCGCCGGCGGGCGGATGCCGCGCACGCAAGCGCTGGGTTATGCCTGGTACGACACGCCCAACATTCACCTCTGCACGATCGCCGATTTCGTGCAGCTCGCACAGGACAAAGGCGCGACGATCGAACGAGCCTTATCGCTGGACGAAAAGGGCCGCACACATCCCATGCCCGCGAACGCCTGGGGGCCGAACCTGTTCGCGAACGGCGCGATCTTCCTGCTGCGTGGCAGATGACGCGCGCAGTCCAAAGTCCGATTACACTCCTTTGATGAGCGCAATCGGACTCTAGCCTGCTATCGTCACGCTCCTTGCGAGCGCAATTTCGCTACTGGGCGCGAGGCGCATCCTTCTGCGTCATGGAGACGTTCAAGAGCTCCAACGCCTTGCTGTAGCGGCTGACGCCTTCGGCATAACGCCTATTCGAGCAGAATTCGCGCGCTGCCGACGACAAGTTCTGCGCCTCGTGCAGATTTGGCGATTGCTGATTGGAGTTCATCGCGTCTTTGACCTGTCGCGCCAGGTCGACGCAGCTGCCGACCGATGCCGGAGCCCCGACATCCGTCGCATAGCTCGCCGTCGCCGCAAGCATCACGCACAACGCTGCGGCGCCTGCCGCCGTTTTTGCAAACTTCATGACATCCTCCTGGTTTGCGCCAGGCATCAGACATGCCTGACGGAATTGGAGGTGGGATCGAAAGCGGGAATTGAAAGCGTCTGCCAATCACCGTTTCGTGCAATTCATTTTTCGCACGTCATGATGTGGCGAAGAAGTGCGCGATTGCTCGAAAAACGATTCATCTGATGCACGCCGCTCGATCGTGCATATCCGCAATGCAAATTCGCGTTGTGCTCACAGTATCGTGAAATCGAAATAGCTGTCACGCGTTCGTACCAACGACTTCACAGTCGTGTCACAGCCGGTCGAAAGATTTGTTCAATGCGGCCGGCGCTTCGCGTACCGGCGACCATTGCCGCCTCACTCGACCGACGGGAACAGGTGTGGCGCCATAGAGCGACTTGCCGGCCTCGACCAGATGCACACCGGAAAGCCCCGGCAATAGTCGGCGCAGGATCCGCTCCCATGCGTTTCCTGATCGCACGAGGCTTCGACCGCGCAAGGGCGGAAGATAGAGCGCACGATCCCAGCGCAGCGGTTCGAACAGCGCGCCGCGCAACAAGCCGTCGAGTTCGCCGCGGCTGAATGGGCGGCCGAGCGCGAACGGCGACCGTTCAAGCTGGGCCCAGAGGCTGGTTCGGTTCGGCACCACTAGAAGCATCCGGCCTTCGGGAGCAAGAACACGCCAGAGCTGGCGCAACAGCGGCCGTGTCGCGTCGGCGCCTTCCAGTCCGTGCACCACCAGGATCCGATCGAACGCCGCGTCCGCGAAGGGAAGCGAATCCTCGTCGCACAATGCCGTCAGCGGCGGCCCCGACGGCCAGGCAACAACGCCCTGCTGCGCGGGCATCAGTGCCACGACCCGTTCTGCATCTGCGAGGTAAGGCCGCAGGTAAGGCACTGCAAAGCCATAACCGAACAATGAACTTCCCTTTGCGGACGGCCACATGACGCGCACCTGGCGCGAAATCATGCGCCGGGCCAACTGCCCGATTGGCGCCTCGTAAAAGTCGGCCAGATCGGAAGCGTCGAGTTGCATTCTTCCTGCGTAGCGCGACGCTGCGTCCGGTTCAACGCGCCGGCGCCCGCTGTTAGGCTCGCTCGATCCGCGAAAGGACCATCCCATGGCGGCGCTCGAGATCGAACTGGTTCCCTGCCTGAAAGACAATTACGCCTATCTGGTGCACGATCGCGACGCCGGATTGACGGCGATCGTCGACCCTTCCGAACCCGAGCCGGTCAGGAAAGCCTTGTCCGCACGCGGCTGGAAACTCACCCACATCCTCAATACGCACCATCACTTCGACCACACCGGGGGCAATATCCCGCTGAAGGAAGCCTTCGGCGCCACCATCGTCGGACCCGAGAAGGATCGCGATCGTATTCCCGGCATCGACACCGGGGTCGACGAACGTTCGGGCTGGACGTTCGGCGCGCGTAGCGTCGGGGTCCTGGAAATTCCCGCGCACACCCGCGCCCATATCGCGTTCATCGTCGATGACGCCGCCTTCACGGGCGACACGTTGTTCGCGATGGGTTGCGGACGCTTGTTCGAAGGCACACCGGCGATGATGTGGTCGAGCCTTTCCAAACTCATGCGTCTGCCGGATGCGACGCGCGTCTTCTGCGGCCACGAATACACGCTGAACAACGGCCGCTTCGCGCTGACGCTCGAGCCGGAAAACACGGACCTCATCTCACGCATGCGCCAGGTGGAAGCGGCGCGTGCGAAAAACGCGCCCACCATTCCCTCGACCATCGGTCTCGAAAAGAGAACCAATCCCTTTCTGCGTCCCGACTCGCCAGACATTCGCCGTTCGCTCGGGCTGCGCGACACGGGCGATGTGGACGTCTTTGCCGAGATGCGCCGGCGCAAGGATTCGTTCTAAGCGCTATCGCGCGTTGTCGTTGTCGTTGTCGCCGTCGTCGCGCGGCTTGTCCTTCTCGCCGGCCTTATCCTTGTCGTCATTCGGATGGCCGCTGACCGTATCGGCAACACCGCCAACGACATCGCCCGCGACATCGACCGTGGTCGTGACCACCGTGGTCGCGACGCTGACGCCGGCGCCTGCGACTTCCGCGACCGCGCAGCCCCCCAGCGACAGTGCGAGAACGGCGAGTGTTACGAGAGTGAAAATTGCGCGCATGAACCACCTCGTTGCGATCGCGTACCGTGCGATCTTGCGCCCATTCAACCGCTCCCCGCTAGAGGCTCGCGAGAAGCGGCTCGGCTTCTGCCCAAGTCGCGACGATGCGTTCGGCGCCGACTTCGGAAAGCCGCGCCGTGATCCGTTCCGTCATGTGGCCGCCGCCGCCAAAGCCCCACACGCGCATGCCCGCGGCGCGGCCCGCGAGAACGCCGTTCACGCTGTCCTCGATGACGAGACATTCCGCGGGCGCGACACCGAGTTCCGAGGCGGCATGCAGGAACAGATCGGGCGCGGGCTTGGCGTGCGTGACATGTTCCGCCGAATAGATATGCGGAGCAAAACTCTGCCAAAGACCGGTCTTGCCGAGCTTGATCCGCAACCTGTCGAGCGTGCTGGAACTGGCGACGGCCTTGGCGCCGCAAACTGCGTTCACAGCGCGCAGCGCGCCCGGGACTTCGGTCAGCCGCTCGGCCACCGCCTTCTGCAATCTGTCGTTCATCGGACCGCGAATCTCCGCGATGATGGAGCGACCAAGTCGTGCCTTGCCGTCTTCTTCGAGAGCGGCGAAGAACGCCTCATCGCTCATGCCCATGAAGCGCTGAGTGAAGTCGTGACGGTCATAGTGAAGGCCGATCGCCTGCAAGACCTCGATCTCGACCTCGTGGGCGAGAATCTCGCTGTCCACCAGAACGCCGTCGCAATCGAAAATCACCGCCGAAATCATGCCGCGCGCTTACACGGCGAACTCAAAGGCAATGGCGGAGAAGTGGAGCGCCGCAGCGACCAGCACAAACCCGTGCCAGATCACCTTGTGATACGGAATGCGATCGATCACGTAAAACAGAACCCCGGCCGAATAGACGAGACCGCCGGCGACCAGGAGCCAGAAGTCCACGGCGCCCATCGCGGCATGCAGCGGCTGGAGCACCGTGACGATCGCCCAGCCCATGGCAAGGTAGAGCGCGATGCTGAGGACTTCGAAGCGTCGGGGATAGAGTACTTTCATGGCGACGCCCAGACTGGCGCAGCACCAGATCGCGGTCAGAATGAAACCGCCATAGGGCGCGCCGAGGCGATTCATTGCGAAGGGCGTATAGGTAGCGGCGATCATGATGAAGATGGCGGAATGGTCGAGGCGGCGCAGGATGGCCTTCGAAGTCCCCTGCGGGGTCAGGTTGTAGGCGGCCGACATGCAGATCATCGCCAGAAGTCCGGCGCAGTAGACGAAGACGCCGACCGCGACCGGAAGGCCGGTGACGCGCCACAAGAGCCAGAGGCTGGCGTTGATGGCGAACAGGATACCCAGGACATGGATCACGGCATCGGCGCGATGTTCGAGCGTGGAATAGATCCGCTCGGCCTTGTCAATGATCGTCATGTTATCCGCTCTTTGAAACGCGATTCGCAGGCATCCATCGAAGACATGCTCTCCTATGAGTTAGCGACTGGTTAGCAACGTTCAACCCTCCCCTTAGATGCGCGGTTGGGCGTTTTGAATGGCGGGCTGACGCACCGGGACTAGTTGGGCTATCCTTTCCGGGCAAAGGAAAGCGCCATGGACAAAGACGATCTCCCGCCGCAACCGGCCAACGATGCCCCCGACGAATCGAGCTTCAGCGGCACGCTCGGGATGACCTTTGCCGGTGCGGCATGGGTCGCCGTGTTCGCCGTCATCGCCGGCGCCTTCCTGTGGGCGGTGATCCACTGGTTTACCTGACACGAAATCTCCCGACGGCGTTTCGGGCCTGACCTTTTGGGTCGTTTTCGACGGGCGTAGCATCCTCGCCGCGATTCGGATTGAGGGCGCCATGAATTCGTCGAATTTCGCTTCGGTTGAAATGCAGATGCTGTGGCTGAGCATATTGCTTGGCCTGGTTCAAGTTGTGTTGCCGGTCTTGTTTGCTTTCGGCCGCACGATGTGGGCGATGGGTCCGCGCGACGAAGTCGGACCGCCATCCACACGGATTGGCGCACGGCTCGAACGGGCGCTGAAGAATTTTCTCGAGACCTTCGTGTTCTTCGCGGCCGCCATGCTGATCCTTCAGCTGACAGGAAAACACACCGCCAATTCGGCTTTGGGCGCACAGCTCTATTTCTGGGCACGGCTTGCTTATGTTCCGACCTACGCCGCGGGCGTTCCGTATCTGCGCACGCTGGTCTGGGCCGTCAGTCTTGTCGGCATTGTGCTCGTCTTTCTGGCGGCACATCCGGGAATGTAACCGATGCCGGCCGCGACTCTTGCGTCCCTGCGCAAAGAGGCTGCGGCCTGCACACGCTGTGCGCTTTTCCGCCATGCCACGCAGACGGTGTTCGGCGA
>Ga0134128_10008909_pt1 | contig 12062 bp, 12 predicted proteins | sample KB31754_FD_96462 | JGI IMG/M metagenome (GOLD analysis project Ga0134128, IMG submission 96462) | Terrestrial soil microbial communities with excess Nitrogen fertilizer from Kellogg Biological Station, Michigan, USA - KB3-175-4 | ecosystem: Environmental > Terrestrial > Soil > Unclassified ...
CGGTGGGACGTACGATGTACCGTTCAGCGCATCGGCGTGATTGAAGATCCACATCACTTCGTTGCCGCCGTCGGAAACGTACGCGAACGTCTGGATCGCATCGGTCGAGAAGTCGACGTCCCACGCCGATCCCGCCGTGCCGAGCGCAGCGGTGCCGGGGATGATCGGAATCGCCTTCACGAACGTGCCGGTCCTCGTGAAGACATTGATGCGATCCTGTCCGCGGTCGCAGGCATAAACGAGCTTGTCGCGGCCGATCACGACGCAGTGCGGATGGCCGCCGTCGCCGGACGTGAACTGTCCCGGGCCGGTGCCGACACCGCCCATCTGCCGCAGGTAATGACCACTTGCATCGAAAACGACGACGCGGTGGTTGCCGTATCCGTCGGCGATATAGACACTTCCTCGCTGGCCCGTGACCGGGTCGGGGTCGGGGTCGACCGCAATATCGGCGGGCAAATCGAGCAACAGCGAGTTTGGCGTACCCGTGCGCCCGACGTTGCCGAACCCGTTTTCGGCGCCGCCGGCGCTGCCCGGATTGACGCAGGGAATCGTGCCCCCCTGCCCGTCGTCGCAGGTGAACTTCTGCCCGATCGTCATCAGCAGCGTGCCGTCGTGCGAATACTTCTGCACGACGCCGTCGCCGTTGCCGCCGATCCAGACGTTGTCCTGATAGTCGACGAAACAGCCGTGGATGCCGTTCGGCAACACCGCGTTCTGTCCCGCATGCGGTTGGCCTGCGGGCACGATCGACGGATCGCCCCAGCTGTTGGCGACGTTGCCCTCCTGGTCGAATTCGATCACCGGTGGCGATGCCTTCGACTTGGCGAACTGCCCGGTCTTCGGATCGGCGCCGCCGACGCCTTCGGGCGATGCGAGGCCGCCGGTCTGGAAGCCGCGCGTCACGACAAAGACGTGATCCTGCGAATCGACGCACGTGCCGCCGATTTCGCCGGTCACCCAGTTGTCGGGCAGCGGCTTCGGCCAGTACGGATCGACCTGGAAAGTCGGCGTCGGCTGCGAGCCGCCGTTCGCCGAATTGCGCGCGGCTGCGTTGTTCTGAGCTGCATGCTGTGACGCGGCATACGCGCTCAGCGTTGTGAGAGCGATTGCGACCGCGATGCCGGTCGGGATCGCCGTGGCGATTCGTCGATGCGTCATGGATTCTCCTTCTACCCGTTTTTGAGCGAGGAGTGGTCGTGCCGAAAGATCGCGTCCATCGAATCGCTGCGATCGAATCGCGCAGCCAATCTCCTCCTGACGACGGTGTCGCGGCGGCGACCGGCTTTGTTGCAAGACGGTGCAGTCGTTCGGCCGGATACAAGCGTAGAAGCGGCTGCAGCGGCTGTCAATGCGACTTCCGTCGGTCGCTGGCAAGATCGTGCAATGACCATGACGTCGCCGGCTACGCGTCCGAACCCTCGTCGACCGCGCGTGGTCTGATCCCCGATGCGGCGTGACGCGAAACCCTCGACGACCGGCTATGCGCCGAGCGATCTCAGCCGCGCCGACGTCGATGCGCTCGAAGGGCCGGCTGTCGTCGACTTCGGCACCTCGTGGTGCGGCATCTGCCGGGCTACTGCGCCGACGATCACCGCGGCGTTCGCGGCCCACCCGGCCGTGATGCACATTCGCATCGAGGATGGGCCGGGACGGCCGCTCGGTCGCTGGTTCGGCGTCAAGCTGTGGCCGACGCTGATCTTTCTTCGCGACGGCGCGGAGGTCGAACGCCTGATCAGGCCACGCGACGTGGCGACGATCCGCCAGGCGTTGCGTCGCATCGACCCGTCGTGAACCGGCGACAAAAAAGTTCGTGCGCGCGTTGTCGATTCGGCGTGATCCCGTTCGTCATACAGTAGCGCGAGCGAACGCCCCGACGCGATCGGCCGGCCGCCGCGTCCATCTTTCGACCAAGCGGAGAGAAGACAATGCGATTCATGGTGATAGTCAAGGCGACCCCGAACAGCGAAGCTGGCATCATGCCGGGCCAGGAGCTGCTGGCCGCGATGGGCGCCTTCAACGAGGAACTCGTCAAGGCAGGCGTGATGCTCGCGGGCGAAGGACTGCAGCCCAGCGCGAAGGGTGCACGCGTCAAGTTCGCCAACGGCAAGCGCACCGTCGTCGATGGGCCGTTCGCGGAAACGAAGGAGCTCGTCGCCGGCTTCTGGCTGTGGCAATGCAAGTCGCGGGACGAAGCGGTCGAGTGGGTCAAGCGCTGCCCCGATCCCATGCCGGGCGAGGAATCCGTGATCGAGATTCGCCAGCTGTTCGAAGCGGACGATTTCGGCGCCGAATTCACGCCCGAGCTACGCGAGCAGGAAGAGCGCTTGCGCGCGCAATCGGCGAAGCTCGCGGCGAAGGGCTGATGCGCGACGTGCCCGCCACGCCGGACATCGGCGAGACGATCGACGCGATCTATCGCACCGAGTCGCGGCGCATCTTCGCGACGCTGATCCGCCTGCTCGGCGATTTCGACGTCGCCGAGGAGGCGCTTTCCGACGCCTTTCGCGCGGCGCTCGAGCATTGGCCGCGCGATGGCATCCCGGCCAATCCCCGCGCATGGCTCGTGTCGACCGGGCGCTTCAAGGCGATCGACGGCATCCGTCGCCGCGCGCGTTTCGATTCGCTCGACGATCGGATCGACGAAGTCGAAGCCATCCCCGACGAGTCGATCCGCTTCGACGGCAACGGCATCGAAGACGATCGGCTGCGCCTGATCTTCACCTGCTGTCACCCGGCGCTGTCGCCCGATGCGCAGGTCGCGCTGACGCTGCGCGAAGTGTGCGGGCTCACGACCGAAGCGATCGCGGGGGCATTCCTGACGGCGGCACCGACGCTCGCGCAGCGGATCGTGCGTGCGAAAGGGAAGATCCGCGACGCGCGCATTCCGTACGAGGTGCCGGCGGTGAACGAACTGCCGGAGCGCCTCGACAGCGTGCTGCGCGTGATCTACCTCGTCTTCAACGAAGGCTACTCCGCGTCATCCGGTCCCTCGCTCACGCGCGTCGACCTGTCGGGCGAAGCGATCCGCCTCGGCCGTTTGCTCGTCGCGCTGCTCCCCGATCCCGAAGCGAGCGGATTGCTGGCGCTGATGCTGCTGCAGGAATCGCGGCGCGCCGCGCGCGCCTCGCCGGATGGCGAGATCGTGCTTCTCGACGAGCAGGACCGCTCGCGGTGGGACGCGGCGTTGATCGCCGAAGGATCGGCGCTCGTGCACGAGGCGTTGGCCTCGCGACGGTTCGGGCCCTATACGCTGCAGGCGGCGCTCGCGAGCGTGCACGCGAACGCGAAACGCAGCGAGGATACCGACTGGGGACAGATCGTCGGCCTCTACGACGTGCTGTTGAGCATCGAGCCGTCGCCGGTCGTCGAGCTCAATCGCGCCGTCGCCGTCGCGATGCGCGACGGCCCGCGGTCGGGTCTTGCGCTCGTCGATGCGATCCTCGAACGTGGCGATCTTCGCGATTACCATCTCGCCCATGCGGCACGCGCCGATCTTTGCCGGCGCGCGGGCGACCGCGAGGCCGCCCGCGAGTCCTACGCGCGTGCCTTCACGCTCGCGAAGCAGGAGCCCGAGCGGCGTTTCCTCGAACGCCGCCTCGACGAACTGCGCGAGCGCGAACTCGGCTGACGATCGCCTGTCGATTTCGACGGTCCTCGTTCGACTACAGGGGAGATCTTCGGCGCGTCGTTCGAGGATCGCGACTTTCAAGGAGACGAACATGCAATACCTGTTGCTGTGCTGCTTCGACGAAGAGCGCTGGCGCAAGATTCCCGAATCCGAGCGCGAGCACATCATGCGCGAATACGGCGAGTTCCAGCAGAATCTGGCGGCGAGCGGCCAGTACCGGGCCGGCGCGAAGCTCGGCTCGAGCCAGACGGCGACGACGCTGCGCGAGCAGGCCGGCAAGCCGGTGATCACCGACGGTCCGTTCGCCGAAACGAAGGAGCAACTCGGCGGCTACCACCTGATCGACTGCCGGGACCTGGACGAAGCGATCGCGATCGCGCGGCGTATCCCGACGCTGCGTGCGGGCGGCGTCGTCGAAGTGCGGCCGGTCGAATTCGGACATCCTGCGTAAAAGGATCGAACGATGAAATTTCTTTGCTTCATCTGCACCGAGACGGCAGTCGACGAGATGTCCGTCGTCGAAGGCGCGCGACTTTTCGGCGAGTACGCCGCGTTCACCGAAGGAATCCGCCGCAGCGGGCACTATGTCGGTTCGAATCGGCTGCTGCCGCCCGCCACCGCCTGCACGGTGCGCGTACGTGACGGCAAGGTGTCGACGACCGATGGCCCGTTCGCCGAGACCAAGGAGTACGTCGGCGGCTACTACCTCATCGACGCGCGCGACCTGAACGAAGCGATACGGGTCGCCGCGAAAATTCCCGGCGCACGCACCGGTTGCGTCGAGGTACGACCGGTTGCCGACGACACCGAGACGCTGCGCGCGCTCGGCGTGCCGGCGGCGCAACGCGAGAATCATGGACACCCAACGTTCGCGAAGGAGACGACATGAAGGTCGAACCATACCTGTTCTTCGACGGCCGCTGCGAGGAGGCCATCGAGTTCTATCGCAAGGCGATCGGCGCCGAAGTGCAGATGCTGATGCGCTACAAGGAAAGTCCCGAGAAGCCGCAACCCGGGATGATGCCGCCCGGCTCCGAGAACAAGATCATGCACGCGAGCCTGCGGATCGGCGATGCAACGGTGATGGCGTCCGACGGCCACTGCCAGGGCAAGCCGAAGTTCGACGGGTTCGGGTTGTCGCTGGCTGCGGCGAGCGAAGGTGAGGCCGACCGAATGTTCGGAGCGCTCGCCGACGGCGGCAAGGTCGTGCAACCGATGACGAAGACGTTCTTCTCGCCGCGCTTCGGCATGGTCGCCGATCGATTCGGCGTCATGTGGATGGTGATCGTCGAGCAGCACTGACCCGCGCTCGGCATAACGCGATCAATCGACTTTCGGCGGCGTTGCGGGAGCGGCGCCGCCGGGAGGCGGCTCGTCGGAGGCGCCTCGGCTGCGATGCTCGGAAGGGCCGCCGTGCTTCGACAGATTGCGCGCGCTGTTGACGAGTGCGACGTGGGTCAGCGCCTGCGGCATGTTGCCGAGCGCGCGGCGATTGTGCAGGTCGTACTCTTCTGACAGAAGGCCGACGTCGTTGCGCAACTCGAGCAGTCGCTCGAACAGCGCTTCCGCCTGCTGGTGGCGTCCGCACAACGCATAGTTGTCGGCAAGCCAGAACGAGCATGGCAGGAAATAGCCTTCGCCGGGCGGCAAGCCGTCGACGTTCGTCTGCGTCCGATAGCGGAGCACGAGGCCGTCGACGACGAGCTCGCGCTCGATCGCGTCGACCGTCGCGCGCACGCGCGGGTCGTCGGCGGGCAGGAACCCGACCAGCGGGATCATCAGCAGACTCGCATCGAGCTCCTTCGAACCGTAGCGCTGCACGAATACGCCGCGCGTCTTGTCGACGCCGCGCTCGCACACTTCGCGATGGATCGTGTCGCGCACTGCGCGCCAGCGCGCAAGCGGTCCGTCGACGCCGTAGTTCTCGATCGTCTTCACCGCACGGTCCATCGCGACCCACGCCATCACCTTCGAATGCGTGAACTGCTGCGGATCGCCGCGCACTTCCCAGATGCCGCTGTCGGGATGCTGCCAGTGCGATGCGAGAAAGTTGACGAGCGTGCGCTGGAATTTCCACGCGTCGGCGTCGCCGCCCAGGCCGGCACCGCGCGCCAGGTGCAGCGAATCCATGAGCTCGCCGTAGATGTCGAGCTGCGACTGCACGGCCGCCGCGTTGCCGACGCGCACCGGCGACGAATTCTCGTAGCCGGAAAGCCACGGCAGCACCATTTCAGTGAGCTGACGCTCGCCGCCGACGCCGTAGAGGATCTGCAGCTCCGCGGGATGGCCGGCCGCCGCCCGCAAGAGCCACGCGCGCCACGCGCGCGCTTCGTCGTGGTAGCCCGCGAGCAGCAGCGCGTAGAGCGTGAACGTCGCATCGCGGACCCAGCAATAGCGATAGTCCCAGTTGCGCACGCCGCCTATCTGCTCGGGCAGCGATGTCGTCGGGGCAGCCACCATGCCGCCGGTGGGCGCGTAAATCAGCGCCTTCAGCACGATCAGCGACGCGCGCACGGCATCGCCCCAGCGTCCGTCGTACGTCGAATGGGCGACCCACGCCTTCCAGTAGCGCTCGGTCGCGCCGAGCGCGGCCTCGGCGTCGATCGGCAGCGGGCGCGCCTCGTGCGACGGGAACCACGTCATCACGAACGCCACGCGCTGCCCTTCGCTCACCGTGAATTCGGCGACCGTCGTGAAGTTGCGGCCTTCGACCGGGACCGGCGTACGGAGCTCCAGCGAATCGGGACCCGCCGTCGCGAGCAGCGCCCCGTCGATGCGCCGCACCCAGGGCGTGATCGCGCCGTATCCGAAACGCATGACGAGCTCCATGCGCAGCGCCATCTCGCCACGCACGCCCTCGACGATGCGCACGATGTCGGTGCGGTCGGCCCACACCGGCATGCAGTCGATGACCCGCACGACGCCTTCGGCCGTCTCGAACTCGGTTTCGAGGATCAGCGTGTCGCGGCGGTAGGCGCGGCGGACGGCGGCCACTTCGTGCGCGGGATCGATCTGCCAATGCCCGTTGCCGCGGTCGCCGAGCAGTGCCGCGAAGCACGCGTTCGAGTCGAAGCGCGGCAGACACAGCCAGTCGATCGACCCGTCCTTTCCGACGAGCGCCGACGTGCGCGTGTTGCCGATCAGTGCATAGTCTTCGATGCGAAGCGGCATCGCCAGGCTCAGCGCAGATTTTCCTCGGTGTACAACGTGAGCTCGAGCAGGCGCTCGAGCAGTTGGTCCTGCGGAATGCCGATGAAGTTCTTGAGCACGAGCTCCTTGGCGAAAAGCCGGCAGATGTAGCGCAGCTTCAGCATCCGGTTCCGCGCGGCGTAGACGAAGTCGCGGTGACCGCTGTTCACCACGATGAGGTTGCGCTCGGCGTCGAGACGCGATCGCCACAGCTCGCCGGCGGCCTTCTCGTACGTGTAGCCGGGCAATCCCTGGTACGGCGAATCGCGACCGGTCGACTTCGGCAGAAGCGACGCGGTGACGGTGATCTGCGCTTCCGCCCGGCACGTAATGCTGCCCTGCGCAACGGCGACTTCGACGCGCGCGAGACCCGGCTCCGAGGCCGCCCGATAGGTCGCCATTTCGCCATCGCCATGTTCGAGCGCTCCCTCGCCTTCGAACATGCGCCACGCGAACGCGAGATCGTGCTCGACGGGGCGGCGTGCACGGTCGCGCGCTATCGCGCGAAGCGTCCGCGACCGGCCGACCTCGACGACGCTCGACGTCGGAGAGATGACGACCGAGAACAGCGGACCCGCGAATTCGAAGAACTGGCGCTGGCTTTCGAGGTCGTCCGACTGCTCCGCTTCGGCCGTTTCGAGCGGTGCCGCGGGCTCCATCGCTGCGTCGCCATCGGCAACGCGCTCGCCGCTGTCTTCCGCGCCGACGATCGCTCGCCGTTTCCCGTCACCACGGCGGCGCAAATCGAACCAGTCGTACTCCTCGGCGGGCAGCGCGAGAAGCGCTTCCTTCAATGCGCTTTGCACGGTGCGCAGCACGTCGCGGGTCGCGCGCTCTTCCTCGGCGCGCTGCTGGTCGTCGATGATTTTCGCAAGCCGCGTCTCGAGCGGACGCAGGTCGTCGGCGAGGCGCGCGACGTTTTCGTCGTGGATGACGCCGAGCCGCGTGCCGGGGGTGACGTTCAGGTACGGCGCGTCGATCAGTCCCTGCACATAGCCGCTGGTCCATGGCGCGCGCGCGAACGGCTCGAGCTCGGCCAGGTTGCCGAGAACGCGCGTGCCTGCGCGATAGAGCGCGACGACGTTCCCGGGACCCTGCGCATCGAGGTAGAGCTCGGCGTAGACGTCCGTTTGGGCAGGCAACGCCGTGGCGAGTTCGTGCAACAGCCGGCCTTCGAATTGCCGCGGTTCGACGTTGAATTCGGCGCGCGCGGTGCGATCGAGGACGCGGATCGACACGCCCGAGCGACGAATGCGATCGCGCAATTCGGACGCGAGATACCACTGAATCTTCTCGCCGCTGAAGTTCTTGATGCCCGGCAGGATGCCGCGAATCAGAACGTCGGTGCCCGGCTCGGGAAAGAGCGCCGGCCGCTCGGTGATCCGATAGCTCGGATCGCCCTTGCGCAGATGCATCTGGTAGACGCGGCCGTTGGCGCCGGCGGACGTGAGCAGCAGGTCCTCGCCGAGCGTCCAGAAGCTCAGCAGACCGATGCCGAACTCGCCCTGCAGCCCGCCGGCACCCTGCGCCTTCAGCGTGCGCTTCATCGAATCGCAGACGTGCGTCGCGACGTACTGGAAGTCAGGCTCGCCTTCGGCATTCCTGCGCACGCCCTCGCCGTCGTCCCTGACGCGCAGGTAATGGCGGCCCTTCTCCTTGCCGCGCGTAATGACGATCGACTTCGCACGTGCGTCGATGCTGTTCTCGACGAGCTCTGCAACCGCCTTCAGTGGGTTGCTTTGCGACAGCGCGATGATCGTGATCGCGTTCCACTGGTCGCCGATGCGAAGACGACCGCTCGCGATGGCTTTCGCCGATTTCGCTTGGGACTTGCGCGGCATCGGCGCCTTTCGCGTGCGCGGAACGCTAAGGCTTGACGGCGACGACCTTGCCGTCCTTCGTCACGTTGATCGGTGTGGCGCAGCGGCGGGCCGTTTCGCGTGCGCGGCGGGTGGCGCGCCGAAGGGCGCGAAGCGTCGCTCGCGAATGCTCGTCATGCCGCGGAGATCGAGTGGGGGACGTCACTGTCCACGCTCTAGCGATTGCGGATCCATACCCGGATTATCGTACACCTCCGACAGATCGGCGAACTGCCGGTAGATTCGCTCGAAGTTCGACCCGCTTTCGAAAGAAAAGCCGGCACCGTCGTGCGCCAATCGATCGAGCTCCGAGCGAAAGATCCGTCCGGCCGCGGCCGCCGCTGCCTGAGGACGCAGCGCCGACAATCCGTCCGCGAACGCCCCATCGGGTGGCCCGCTTCCTTGGTGCGTGCGCTCTACGCCGCGCCGCCTCCCCATGCGGTTCGCATCTCGCCGATCAGCTCGGCCTCGCGACCCTCATATCGAGGCGAGAAGTGAAACGGCTTCACCGCTTTCGCCCCGGCAAGGCGCGCGATCGTGCCCGCCTGCGCGGCCGTCAAATGGTTCTTGCGCGCGCCGTGCTCGGCGTCCTCCTCGAGGAACACGCATTCGATGAACAGCACGTCGACGTCGGCAAACAGCTCGACCAGCGTGCGGACGTTGGCTTCGGTGTAGCGAAGGTCGGTCGCGTAGCCGATGCGCTGGCCGCGCACGACGTCGAGAATCAAATGGCGCAGCTCGCCGACGCTTCGCGTCATCGCGTGGTCGCCGTCACGGTCGTGCCAGCGCAACTCGATCGTCGATGTGTCCGGTGCGCCGGACAACACCGCGTGCTTGAGCTCGCGCAGCCATGCCCCGGTCGATACGCCGAGCGCGTCGAGCCGGTCCTTCGCGACGTTGACGTGCGCCTTCTCCTCGATCGCATAGGCGAGACACGGTACGTCGTGATCGACGAAGCGGGCTCGCACGCGAAACGCCGCCTCGTCGTGAACGACGTCACCATCGAGCGTGAACGACGTTTCGGACTCGCGGACGAAATTCGTCCGCGTCGAGAACCGCGCGCATCGGCCGCGCCCGTCGGGATGGATTTCGCAGACGTCGAGCACGAGCTCGTCGTAGCGATGGACGACGTTCCACGTGTAGGCGCGAAGCTTGTGCTCGACGTGCGCGATGAAATCGGGACCGCCGAACAGTGCGAGCCGCGCCTTGCGCCCGAGAATCACCGCGAGCAGCCGATCGAACCCCGCGAAGTGATCCATATGCGTGTGCGTGACGAAGACATGCGAAAGGCGCATGAGCTTGCGCGGCGGCAGCGAGGCGATGTCGCCGACGTCGAACAGCAGCGACCGCCGTTCGTCGCGAAAATCGACGTAGATGCCCGGATCGCCGAACGGCTCGTTCGTGAGCCTCGGTTCGAACAGCCAGCGCATCGGCGCGTCGACGGCAGCCGCGTTACGGACCGAACGTCTGCACGAGCTCGAAAAGGCGCGGCTTCGCCTCCTGCAGAATCGGCACCCCGTCGCCGAACAGCAGCGCATCGAAATCGAGGCGCGTCAGGTCGATCACGCTGCGCCGCAAGCGCGGCGGGTCGTCCATCACCTTCTCGCGCAACAACGAGCACCGGCCCGGCGGATTGCCGATGACCGCGTCGCCGACGAAGAGGAGGCGGCGCTCCGGCCAGTGCAGCACCACTTCGCCGGGCGACTTGCCGGGTGCCCCGACCACGACGAGCGGACCGATCGTTTCACCGACGCGAAGGTCGCCGTCGATCGCCGTACCCTGCTCGCGCGCGTGCTTCGCGTCGTCGGGATGGATGAGGATCGGCGCCCGCGTCCGCTCCCGCACCGTGTTCGATGCGCGCGAATGGTTGCGATTCGTGAGCACGATCTTCGCGACGCCGAAACGTGCGATCTCGTCGAGATCGTCATCGCCGGGCAGCACGGGATCGATGCATACGTTGCCGCTCGCGTCGCGGAGCAGGTAACCGTTGAAGTCATAACCGTGCGGTTCCGAGAACCGCGACCAGGTGAAGATGCCGGGAAGTATTTCGCGCATCGCTTCGTCTCCTCGTGAAGGCATTCTAGTCCGCTCATCGGCGAAGGTGCACACTGGCGACGCTTGCAGGCGGAGGCAACATGCACGGCATCAAGGCACTCTTCTTCGACGTGTTCGGCACGCTCGTGGACTGGCGCACGTCGATTGCCCGCGAGGCGCAGGCGATGCTTGCGCCGCCCGGCATCACGATCGACGGGCTCGCGTTCGCTGATGCCTGGCGTGCGCAGTATCAGGCGTCGATGGACGCCGTGCGGAGCGGGCAACGTCCGTTTTGCAAGCTCGACGTGCTGCATCGGCGCAACCTCGATGCGATCCTGCCGCAGTTCGGCCTCGGCGAGCTCGACGGGGTAACGCGCGACGCGCTGAATCTGGCCTGGCATCGACTCGACGCATGGCCCGACGTCGCCTCGGGACTCGCGCGGCTTCGCGCCGATTTCCGTCTCGCGCCATGCTCGAACGGCAATGTCTCGCTGATGGCCGACCTCGCGCGGCGCAACGCGTTCCCCTGGGATGCGATCCTCGGCGCCGAATTCGCCCGCGACTACAAGCCGAAACCGGTCGTCTACCTGTCGGCCGCCGCGGCGTTCGACTGCGCACCCGGCGAAGCGATGATGGTCGCGGCGCATACGTCGGATCTCGTCGCCGCTGCCGCGCTTGGGCTTCGCACCGCCTTTGTCGCGCGGCCGGACGAATTCGGCGCAGGACGCGGCGAGGCACGCGCCGGCGCGACCGTCGACTGCGAAGTGTCGAGCATCGGCGAGCTCGCCGATCGTCTTTGCGACCCGCGGCCGCGATGACGATGATCGCGCGAGCCGCATGATGCTGCCGCCGGTTCAGGTCGAGCGCATCGCGTAAGCGAATGCGCGGGTATCGACGACCCGGTAGCCATTGGTCGCGGCCGCATCGCACAACGTCCGCCACGCGTCGGCGGCGAAGCTTCGCGCGACCATGACGACGAACGAGGCGTCGTCGGGCTCGTGGAAGAGCGCGTTGATGTGGCCGAGCACGCTTTGCGCGCATTGACCCGTGCCAAACACGCTCGGATGAAGATCGAGCGGACATGCGCGGTTCAGCGCGCGCGCTGCGTTCGCACCGGCGACCCGCCAGGCGACGTAGCTCGACGAAACGTCGAAGAGTGCGCCGCCGGCCGCGTTGATCGCGCGGCGTGCCGCGTCGAAATTGCGCGCCGCCGACGAATCGCCGTTGACGTACAGCCACGATTGCGGGCCGAGCCATAGCAGCGCGGCGCTGCCACTGCCGGTACTCGTCAGTGGATCGACCGGCAGGCGCAACCCGAGTACGCGTCCCGCCTCCGTCGCAAGCGACGC
>Ga0134128_10008910_pt1 | contig 12062 bp, 4 predicted proteins | sample KB31754_FD_96462 | JGI IMG/M metagenome (GOLD analysis project Ga0134128, IMG submission 96462) | Terrestrial soil microbial communities with excess Nitrogen fertilizer from Kellogg Biological Station, Michigan, USA - KB3-175-4 | ecosystem: Environmental > Terrestrial > Soil > Unclassified ...
CACCGCGCGGCCTGCATTGCGGCATGGGCGCCTGCTTCGATTGCATCGTCACCGTCAACGGACGAATGGGCCAGCGGGCCTGTATAACGCCTGTCGAGGAGGGAATGAACGTGACGGGCGCGCCGCCCGAGCGGCCGGCCGTGATGCCGGCAGCCGGTGAAGCGCGGGAGGAAGAGTGTGACGTGCTGGTTGTCGGCGGTGGCCCGGCCGGCCTGACCGCTGCAATCGCGGCCGCCGAGTCCGGTGCGTCGGTCGTCCTGCTGGATGAGCGCGCATTGCCGGGCGGCCAGTACGCCAAGTCCCTCGCCGCCAGTCACAGGGATCGCGCGCCCGACGCGCAGTTCCGCCTTGGCGCCGACCTGCGGCGCCGGGCCGCGGGTGCGGGGGTGCGAATAGAAACGGACGCGGTCGCCTGGGGTGCCTTCGCAGCGGATGGCCCGGCCGTTGCGAAGCAGGGCGAAGCATCGGAACGCCCATTTGAGATTGCCGCCGTGGTGAGAGGTGACGTCATCACCTATCGTCCGCGCCGGCTTATTCTCGCCACCGGCGCACATGAACGGCCGGCCGCGATTCCAGGCTGGACGTTGCCGGGCGTGATGACCGCCGGCGCCTTGCAGACGCTGGTGCGTGCGTACCGGGTATGCCCTGCGGAGTCGGTGCTGATCGCCGGCAACGGCCCACTCAATCTGCAACTCGCCTGTGAAATGCTGGCCGCCGGCATCCGGCCCGTCGCCGTCGTCGAGTCCGCACCGCACCCGGGGTTGGCCGCTTTGCGCGAGGCCTGGCGCATGGCGCGATCGGCGCCGTCTCTGCTGCGTCAGGGGACCGGCATGCTGCTGACGCTGAAGCGTGCGGGCGTGCCGCTTCTCTGGCGCGCGCAGGTAACGCAAATCCTCGGCGAGGACCGGGTGTCCGCGGCAGTTGTCAACGGCCGCCATATTCCGGTGGAGATCGTCGCCCTCAACCTGGGATTCCAGCCTGAAACCAGCCTGGCCCGCGCGCTGGGCCTGCCGCACCACTTTATCGATACCGGTCTTGGCCATCTTGCGACGGTAACCCGTCCCGATGGCGGCACTGCGCTGAAGGCCGTGTACGCCGTTGGCGACGGCGCTGCGTTGGGCGGCGTACGGGTCGCACTGGCGCGTGGACGTCTGGCCGGCCTGGCCGCGGTGCGCGGACTGGGCTTTGCGGCGGCACCGGATGACCCCGCGACGCACCGATCCCTCGCACGCGCTCTGTCCTTTCAGGCGGCGCTGTGGCGGCTCTTCTCGCAACCAAGGGTGGACCCGAGCGCAATCGCCGACGACACCATCGTCTGCCGTTGTGAGGAAGTCAGTGCCGGCTGCCTGCGCGCAGAACTCGCCGCCGGTCTGACGTCGCTGCCCGCTCTGAAGAAGGCCACCCGTGCCGGCATGGGACGTTGCCAGGGCCGATTTTGTTCGGCGACCATTGCGCGTCTGTGTCCCGGCCTGCCGGGCGAAGACGCGCTCGCCGCGCCACGCGCACCAGTGCGCCCGCAGTTGATTGCGCCGCTTATGCAGGAGGCACCGGAGTTCCAGGCGCCGCTGCTGCGCGACCCCGACCCGCCGTTGCACCTTCATCCGGTGCCGGACCTACCCGCGGAAACGCGGCATGCCGACGTCATGGTCATCGGCGGTGGCCTGGCTGGCCTGTGTTCAGCCTATTTCCTGGCGCGCGGCGGTGCGGACGTGCTGCTGGTGGATCGCGACGAGATCGGCATGGCGGCCAGCACCGCGAATGCCGGCAGTCTGCATGTGCAGTTGCTGTCCTATGACTTCACCGACGAAACACCGCCGGACGGCGGACCGGCGGCGCACACCCTGCCACTGGGACCGCGCAGCATTGCATTGTGGAAGCAGATCGGTGCTGAGGTGGAGGAAGACCTGGGCGTCCGCACCGAAGGGGGCCTGATGCTCGCCGAAGATACAGCGAGCGTCGATTGGCTGCGCCGCAAGTCCGCAATGGAACGCCGTTACGGCATCGAGAGTCATATCCTTGGGCCGAATGAGCTCCGCAGCCTTTCTCCGGCCTTGTCGGACCGGATGCTCGCCGCCGACTTCGTTCCGGCCGAGGGCTACGGCGATCCGCTCCGCGGCACGCTGGCGGTGCGGACTCTGGCCCGCCGGTCGGGCACTCGGCTGGTGCCTGGGGCGGAGGTCCAGCGGATTGAGCGGGACGGTGCCCGATGGATGGTGCACACCGCAAAGGGCGTGATCACGGCGGGACGGATCGTCAATGCCGCTGGCCCTTGGGCTGCGCGGATCGCCCGCATGGCCGGATTCGACCTGCCTGTGACCGGCACGGTGCAGCAGGTCATCGTCACCGAACCGGCGCCTCCCTTGACCCGGCACCTGGTGGCAATCGCGAACCGTCACCTTTCATTGAAGCAGCAGGCGAACGGCAGCTTCCTGATCGGCGGCGGCTGGTTCGGCGATTTCGATGCCGCAAGCGGGCGCACGCGCAACCTTCGCCGCAGTATCCAGGGCAATCTCTGGGTCGCGGCCCGCGCGCTGCCGGCCCTGAAAGACCTGCACTTTATCCGCGCATGGACCGGCATCAATCCGGCAATCGACCGTGCGCCGATCCTGGGTGAGATGCCGAACCTTCCAGGGTTCTTCAATACAGTCACCGCGAACGGCTACACCCTTGGGCCGATCGTCGGAAAGCTGACGGCAGAAGCAATCCTGCACGAAGAAAAGATCGATCCGAATTACCGGATAGAGCGGTTTGACTGACCTGGCTCCAACTTGTTGTTTGATCGCGTGATTCACACCTCCGGCGATCACGCTCTGGCTGGATCGGGGTTCGGAGACTTTCATGCCGCCTGTGCGAGCGACGAAAATTCACGATCGCCCAGGAAGTCGCGCTACACTTCGGCCAATCGGAACGGCGTGGCGGTCCTGTCGTTACCCTTGCGGCAGGACGGACACTGGCCGGACCTGGCGGAGCAATGGCATGCGAATCCTGAATTATTGCGGGGTCGCGATGGCAGGTGCGATCTGCGGCACGGTGGCGGCTCAGGCCGCCCCGCCTCAGGGCGCCGATCCTACACTGGCCCCATGGTTTCAGAGCCTGAATCAACCCGGAACCAACCGGTCCTGCTGCAATATGGCCGACTGCCGAACCGTGCAGTACCGCATCAACGGCGATCACTTCCAGGCGTTCATCGGCAGCGAATTTCCTCGCTGGAGCGGTGTGCCTTACGCCTGGGTAGATGTTCCGAACGAGAATGTTTTGCACCGGCATGACAATCCAACCGGGGAGGGGGTTGCGTGCTGGTATCAAGGCCAGATCGTTTGCTTCATTGAGGCGAGCGGCACCTGAAGAGCGGCACATGGTGCTCGTAACGAGGTCTTGATCGGGCGCAGGGCACCCATGGCGGGCGACTTTTCTTAACTCGCCGTTAACCGCGCTGGCGCAGCATCGCGGCGCATATGCAACCGATGGGACATTCCGTTCCATGAGCCTGTCCCTTAGCCTCATCGCTACGCTGTACAGCAGCACATCCGGCAACAGCGCCGATTCGCTTCTGGCGACGCTCTACGGCTTTGGCGGGCAGGCCACGGGCACCAGCGGAGTGACGCCCTCGCAGGCCCTGCAATCGGCGGAGCGGAACCAGGCTCAGGACGTGAAGATGACCGCGGCTGAGCCCCAGGTGAGCCGAGCGATCCAGGCGTTCACTGCGGGGGTGAAGAGTGCGACGAGCGTGCAGCAGTTGTTGCAAAACCCGGCGGTCATGCAGGTGCTGCTGACGGCGAACGGGCTTGCCGATCAGACCTCCTATACGGCGCTGGCACAGAAGGCGTTGACGTCGGACCTCTCGGATACGCACTCCCTGGCCAATACGCTGACCGATACACGCTGGAAATCTGTAGCCCAGACTTATGATTTCACGGCCAAGGGGCTTTCGGTCATTCAGGATCCGAACGTCATCGCCACCGTGACGAATGCCTATGCGGAGGTGACCTGGCGCAACTCGCTCGATGCGGCCACGCCTGGCCTGTCGAACGCGCTGACCTTCCGCTCGGAGGCATCGACCATCACCTCGGTCGATCAGATACTCGGCGATCCGGTGATGCGCACCGTGGTGACGACTGCCCTGGGCGTTCCGGAGGAAATCGCGTTCCAGGATTTGACCGCGCAGGAAACCGCGATCAGCACGCGCCTTGACCTGAAGAATTTCCAGGACCCGAAATTCGTCGAATCTTTTATCCAGCGCTACCTGATCAATGCGGGCAATGCGGCAACATCAAATTCGACGCCGGACATGATGAGTCTGGCGGTCCAGGCGTCCGGGCTGGTCGTCTGAGCGGCGAAGGCCCGTCCGTGGCGTTGCTGCGCCCCTGGTTCACGGCGATATCTGGGTAGGGATCACGCTCTCGGCAGAACCGTTCTAGACCCAGCCGCGCATAGTCTTCATAGGCGGCCTGGCACAATGATGGTGCCGTCGGAAAGGATTTGTGGCTGAACGCATCTAGTATGCGTGCGTAGTGGCTCGCGGTCAGGCCGTAGGCATGCGCGACAACTGCATCGATGTCCGCCCGGAGCAGCCAGCGTGCGTCGGGCGTTTCGATGACCGGCCAGCAGGGGGCGCTGGTTTTTTCGCGCCAGGCATTGCCGAGCTGGCTGTGCCAGAGGGGCGCGTAGCCGGCGTGATTGCAGATGAGGCGCAGGGCCGCGTGGGCAAGAAAGTGGAAGGCGGAGGGTGCCAGGTCGGGCACCGGCAGGGCTTCGACGATGTAGAGGCTGAGATGGGTAGTGGCCTTCTGACGCACCAGCCAGTCGAATGGGTGGGTGTTCAGCAGTGCACAGACCGCCAGTCCTGCTGCATTGGGGCGTCTGTCGGGACTGCGCTCGACCGTGGCGGTATGGCCGAAAACGGTCCCCGGCGGCACCATCGCGGCGATCATCGTATGTTCATTGGAGGATTGCGCGATATCGCGGAACACCGTCCGGAAATAGCCTGCTGCATGACGGACTGCCGGCTTGCCGGCAAGCGCGGCAGTGGAAACAGCATAGCGCGGCAGCGTGGTCCATCGGTCCGTATATTGATGAAACGTCTTCCCTTCATGCAGCACTGGGCAGCCGGCCGCTCGCGCCGACCCGACCGGAACCATGTTCGGCGCGTCGTCCGTCATGTGGAAATCCCGCCCGAAGCGAATGCCGAGGTCCTGCCACCATTCGCCCAGTGTCTGCCGCGATGAATACAGCCGCCGCGCAACGTTCAGATCCAGGCTGCCGCGCAGTTCGAGCGGTGTCAGGTGGGCGCCACCTGATCGGGTGAGAAAGTTCAGGTCATAGGTCACGACACGGTCCTGGTCCGCAAGCCCCTCGATCGCATCCAGATAGAACGCGCAACGGACCGCCCGTGTCGGCCCCGGCATCCGTGCGACGATGAGCGCGAACTTGAACCGGCTGTCGATGTCGAACAGCTTCCGTCGGTTTTCGAATGACAGGCAGTATTCCAAACTAGTCGCTTCCAGAAACAGTCGGCGAAGGCCGGTACTGCCCTCATTGGCGTGGAAGGCGGACGGCATCAACATGCCGATTGCCCCGTTCTGCCCAGCAAGCTGCACGGTGCGTTCGCCGAATAGCCGGTACGCGTCGAGATTCCCCGCGGTGGACCCGCTGCCGACATCGACCCGCTGATGGCGGAACAGGCGCCGCGCCAGCCGCTTCTGCCGCTCAAAGTCGCTTTTGTAGGCCGCAAAGTTCCGTGCCGCGGCCGGGTCCGACAGCACCGCATGCTCGATCCGTGCGCGGTCCATCCTGGAGGTCGTATCCAGCACCCGCAGATCATACCCGGCCACGAAGTCCTTCGTGCTGTGCTGGATCACATCCCAGGGCGGATTGCCCAGGATGGTGTCAAAGCCGAATCCGCCGCCGGATCTGAACACTTCCGGAAACGCCAGATCCCACGGCAAAGCGAGCTTTCCCGCCTCAAGCATGGCCGCCTGGTGCCTGGTCAAAGACGGCGGGAGAGTGCCCGTGTCCGCGATCGCTCGCGCCAATGCCAGCCATTCATCGTCCGCTTCCCGCGTACCCAGGGCCGCGCCACCGGCCCAGGCGCGGCCGAGGGCGAGCAGCGGGCGCAAGGCGATGTCCAGCCGAGCTTTTGCGGCGGACTTCGCCACCAGATCGGCCACGTCCTTGCCGATCGACGCTTCAAGGGCCTGAACCTCGGTCAGCGCCGCGTCGCGCACTGACTCCAGCCGCTCCTTCACGCCCCGGGCGAGCAACGGATCGAGCGGCCCGCTGCCGACCGGCAAAGTTGCGAGCTGCGCGAAGAAGGGACCGGCAATGGAATCGCCCTGGATCAGGCGATGATCGAGAAACGTCAGCGGCAATCCCTCGGCATAGGATTCCAGCCACAAAGACAGTTTCGCCAGTTCCACGGCCAGCCTGTTCCGATCAACGCCGTACAGGCAATGCACCACGACCAGGCGCCGGCAAATCGCCAAAGCCCGATGTTGCGACAAGCCAAAACCACTCGCATCGCGACACCGGCTTGGCAGGTACGCGGACAGCGTGTCGTCGGGCACCGGTAGCCGGGTGATCCGTTCGCGCAGGTCGGCCGCCTGCGCAAGTAAGGTCACGGACCGGGCGGGATCATTGGCGGCCTCTGCTTCGGCCGCTGCCGCCTCCCGATCGCAGCGTTCGCACGCGGCATACAGCGCATCACCGAGAAAGCGGCAGGCCTCGACAAGGAAATGGCCGCTGCCGACCGCCGGATCGAGGACCCGCAGTGCCAGCAAGGCGCCGGGGTCCGGATCATCATCCGGGCTGCGGGCGCGCACGGCGGGTGTAAGTGTTTCCCGAACCAGGAACCGCACGAATGCATGCGGGGTATAGAACGACCCGGTGGCCTTGCGGCCGAGGCCGGTGCGCAAGAAGAAACGGCCGGGTGGCAGGTCCTCGACCGAGTTGCCGATTGACGCGGGCGAATCGGCCTGGACGACAGCTTCCAGTCTCGCATGGCGCATGCGAACCATCGGCACATCCGCGATGCCAGGTTCCAGTTCCAGCATCGTCTCATAGATGCTGCCAAGGTCTTCCACCCCCAGCGCGCCGTAATGCACGCGCGCCCGTTCGCCGGTCTGCGCTGCTCGCCACAGCAAACGGTCGAGCAGGATGGCGACAGCCTTCTCTCCCCAGGCCAGCCGATCCAGGGTCGGCGTGGTGTCCGTGCCGAACAGCGCACCCCCAAGCGGCGCAATGGACAGCTCGCTGCAGGCGAGTCCGTCGCGAAAGATGCGAAACACCGCTCGCAGCCCGCTTTCCAGCATTGTGCCGGTGTCGTGCCCCTGATCCAGGTGGCGGCGCACCAGCGGCGCGAGCGCCGTGTTGGGCGAGAATGTGGAGCGCCACAGATCGGTCGAGGCAAAGCTGAATGCGCAGGCAGGGTTGGCGGCACTTTCCAGTTTCAGAATGAACAGCAGTCGGTAGACCAGGATCAGTCCTTCGTTCCAAAGCGTCCTGGCATCGGGTCTGACGGTTTGACGGCGTCGGCGCGGATCCGCGCCATGATCCAGCAGCGATTGTATGAAGCCTTCCAGCCCCTCGCGTGCCTGGTGCCGAAGGTCGCGCGTGACACGGGCCTGGCTGAGACGGGCGGCGTCGAGGATAGCGGGCAGAAGGGCAAGTCCCGACGGGCTGGCAATGGCAGCGAGCGTGCGAAAGGAGTCAGGCGGCGCGTGCCGGCTGCGCCAGCCGCCGTCCGCGTCCAATCGAACGATGACGTGGCCATCGCTGCGCGTCGGATCGCTCAGAAGGAGGCGCAGTGTGTCGCCGTTGGTTATCAGTCCGGCCGGTTCTCCGCGTGCCAGCAGCACGCGCTGCGCCGACCGCGCCGGACTCAACCGATAGGTCCGGCTGTTGCGGCGCGGGACGTCGAGATCGGCGTTTGCCTCGACAGACCATGCGCGCAGGCATGCCCCACCGGGGCCGCTGAGCATCCAGCCGCCGTCTTCCGCGCCTTCGCGGGTGGCCACGCTCTCCTGACGCTGCGCCGCCGTGTAGCCGAGGATGGGGATGAGTGGGGCGATGACATGGTTGAACACCCGTATTGCGCCGCAGGCGTTCCCCAGGCTGTTGAGCTTGCGATGCAGGATGTCCCATCCCGCAGGCCGGTCAGCCAGCAGCCGATGCTTCGCCAGCACGGTCCCAAGTTCGTGGTGAAGAAAATGCTCGGTCAGGCCGGTGCCCTGTACCGTGCAGTCGCGCAGGTCGAGCATCAGGCGCGGAACGCGTCCGGCAGCAGCATCAGCATGCCAATCGGCCGTAACACCGGGGACGCAAGTGTCAGCCTGTCCTTGCGCTCGCTGGTCCGACGATGAAACAGAGCGACGGCGAGGCTGGCAGAACGCCTGCGGTCGGGATTGTTGGAGGGATCCGTGGCGAAGGCGGCGAGACGGTCGAGCGGCATGGGAAGAGTTCGCCACGCCGGTCCCGCCGGGCTGGCGCCGAACAGGTCATCAGTCACCGGCAGAGCCGGGCCGCAGAGCGTGTCTGCCTGGAGGCGAAGCCATTGCTCCATCTCTGCTGCGTCGCGATCGGCTTGCTCATTCAGCCTGTTGCTGAGGCTCGCATGGACAAGCGACATCGCTTCGGCCGCGACGCCTTCCGCCTCGGCGAGACGGACAGGCGCCCACATCGCGAAATGTCCCGCCCAGACATCGTCCGCCGCCAGGGAACGCTCATTGCCACCAAGCGCCAGCCAGGCATCGGGCTGGTGTATTATCGTCGCCTGTCCGTCCCGCCGCAGATAGACCGCGATAACCTGCCGCTGCGCCGGGCGAAGCGCATTGCGTATCTCGAAGCTGTAGGTCAGCAGCAATGCCGGCGCATCGCCGGCAATCGCGCGGGCCGCCGCAACGCGATGATCCCGGGATTCGGGCGAGCCGAGGCTGACGTGGCCGATGGCCCGTCGCACCAGGGGATGCGCACGCCCAAGGACCGTCCGTGCGCTGCCATAGTCACAGGATCGGCGCGCGATATGGAGCGCGCGGTTCGCGTGGTCATAACCCGGCAGGCCGTCAAGTTCGGCAGCCCATCGCTCCGCCAGGTGCAGCACCGTGCTGGCTGCCGCACCCTGTGTCACCGCGCCGGGATGTTCGCAGGCAAGCGTGGCGGCAACGAACGAGGTCAGGTCTATCTGCCCTTGCAGGGCGACACCTCGCTTGCGCGCACCGGCCGCGGCGTTCGCCTGTTCCGTCGCGGCGTTCAATCCTTGTGCGGCCCAGCCATGCTGCACGGCCATCCGGTCGAACCCGTCGAAGGCGCGGTCGATCTCATGCAGCAGATCGCGATAGGCAGCGTGGTTGGTCTCCTCCCCGATGCGATCGAGCGAGTGGATGGGTGGCCGTTCGCTGTCGAACAGACTTGCCTGTTCCTCGGCGAACCCGGCAACCAGGCCGCGGCCCAGTGCATCGGCGTCCGCGGTGACGGCGAGCGTGTCAGGCATGAATGTCAGGCACGTACGCGCCTTCTCGTATTTGGCGATCAGGCGAAGCAGCAGGTGTTCCTCGAACGTGCCGCCGAGGTAGAGGTAGCGGATCTGCGGATCATCGCGCTGCCCATAGCGATCGATACGGCCGTTGCGCTGTTCCAGCCGGTTCGGGTTGTAGGGCAGATCAAGATGAATCAGATGGCAGCACCGCTGCTGCAGATTGAGCCCTTCGGCCAGGGAGTCGGTGCTGACGAGGATGATGCCGTCTTCTGACGCACAGCGTTCTGCCGCACGCGTACGGTCCTCCTCGGAGTCGTGACCGCTGATGGTCAGAACCTCACCGGCGATACTCGAAGCCGTGCGCAAGGCACGCACGGTCGCGTCCTGGCTGTCGGCATATTCCGTATACACAAGGATATTGGCGAGCGGGGACTCTGCGCGGATCAGCCTGATTTCCTCGATCAGCGCCAGCAGCTTCGGATCCTGTGGTTCCGCCAGTCCGCCGAGATGGATCAGCCGATGCAATGCCTCGGCTGTCCCCGTGGCGCGGAGACGCGCCGCCATGTCCTCGGCCTCGAGTAAGGCCAGGTCGGATTCTTCCGCCGAACCCAGGACGCCGTATCGTTCGGCCTGGCGGTGATAGGCGCGCAGCGCCCGCGCGCGCTCCCGGGTGATCGCCGCACTCTCCTGTTCCTCCAGGGATGCATACCGTTCGGCCACGGTGCGTAGCGTTCCCACGGCGGCGGCAATTGTTGAGACCGAACGCTTCAGCAGGCTGACGAAGGCGAGCGCATCCGCCAGGCCGCGTGCCCTGGCACCGCGAACCAGGCGCGGTGCGACGAGGGCCGACAGGCTTTCGTGGAAGGCGCGCACGGGCGTGGCGTTGGCACCTTCCACGCCGATCCGGACCGGAATGACCCGGCGCTCGCGGAACAGCGGCGAACCGCTCGCCGCATCGCGGACGTGCGACTTCAGCCGCCGGATCACGTGCCGCCGATAGGCAAGGCCCACCAGACCGCCGGCACCGTCCGTGAGGCTCGGGTCCAGCAATTCGATCAAGGATGCGAAATGCGGATCATGCCCGTCATGCGGCGTCGCGGTCAGTAGCAGCAGCGCATCCGAGCGACGCGAAAGAACCTCCGCCAATCGCCGCCGTTGCGTGTCGTCCTGGCTGCCGACCCCGGGCGTGCCGAAGCAGTGATGGGCTTCATCGATGATCGCCAAGTCCCAGGAGGCACGCTCCAGGTCCTCAAGGATGTGCTCCTGCTTGGCGAAATCCAGCGATGTCAGGCAGAACGCGGTGCCGCTGAATGGATTGCTTCCCAGATCAAGCGCGGCGCGCCGCGTGCGCAACGATGCCGCGTCGGCGATCGCGATGAAGCGAAGCCCGAACCGATGACGCAGTTCCTGTCCCCATTGCGTCAGCAGGGGACCGGCCGGGGAGACGACAATAATGCGATGGGCGCGCCTTCGGGCGATCAGTTCCGCCGCGATCAGCCCTGCCTGGATCGTCTTGCCCAGGCCGACGCCGTCCGCCAGCAGAAGCCTCGGCCGGGGCATTTCCAGCGCGCGCATCAACGGCACGAGCTGATACGGCTCGATCCGTAGCCGACCAGGCTCGGTGGCCAGCATGGCTTTTTCGTTCGGCAGTTGATCGAGCAGACAGGCCGTATGATAGAGCCGCCATGCCGCCAGCGACCCCGGACAGTCGGGCCGCAAGCCTGTGTCAAATACCTCCACCTTCTCAGCCGGATGCAGAAGATCCCATTCCAGATCGGCGAGATCGCCGCCGCTGCATCTCAGCCGGAGCCGTTGCTGGTGGCCGAGCGGTTCGACATCCATCACATCCCAGAGCAGTCCGCGGGCACTGACCTTGATCCCGGCCGACACTTCCATGCAGTTTCCGTTCTCGCGGTATCGACGCCACGAAAACACGGTCTGATTTCGAAAGGGTTAATGCGATGTCGGCAGAAAGCAGCAGGTTCCGCGACACGGTCGCGGTGGTGACCGGCGGGGCATCAGGGATCGGCCTGGCGATCGTCCGCCGCCTGCTGGATGAGGGCGCGCGTGTCACCGCTGCCGATGTCCGTGAGGACCGGCTGGCGGAAATCACCGCGGCCCATGGCGGCAATCTTGCTGCCATCCGTGCGGACGTGACCAAGGAGGCCGATGTCGAGCATCTGATCGCGCATACGGCGGCGCGGTTCGGCAAGGTCGATCTCGCGTTCAACGTCGCCGGCGCGGCCCGGCCAGGCTATATCGTCGATCTGTCGGAAGAAGACTGGGACTTCACCGTCGATCTCTGTCTCAAGGGCGTGTTCCTGGGCATGAAGCACGAGGCGCGGCAGATGATGCGCCAGGGCACCGGCGGCGCGATCGTCAACATCGCCTCACTGAATGCGCATGTGCCGATGCACGCCGGTTCTGCCTATGTCGCCGCGAAGGCGGGCGTGGAATTGCTGAGCCGCAATGGGGCGCTGGAGTTTGCCGCGTCGAGGATTCGGGTCAACGCGATCCTGCCTGGATTGGTGCAGACACCGCTCACGCGCCGCCATTTTGACAATCCCGATGCATACGCCGCCTTCATGGCCCG
>Ga0134128_10008911_pt1 | contig 12061 bp, 27 predicted proteins | sample KB31754_FD_96462 | JGI IMG/M metagenome (GOLD analysis project Ga0134128, IMG submission 96462) | Terrestrial soil microbial communities with excess Nitrogen fertilizer from Kellogg Biological Station, Michigan, USA - KB3-175-4 | ecosystem: Environmental > Terrestrial > Soil > Unclassified ...
CGACGCTCGCGACGCTGCGACGTGGCCAGCAACCGCCGGAATCGTTCACGCCCACGGTCCTGCTGCCGGCGCCGAGTTACTGGCGCTATGCTCATATCAGCGATCATCCCTGATCGCTGCATCTGTGCAGCGACAGATGGATTGATCTGCGCGGGACGTAGCGGGATAGAGCGGGACGTCGTGGGCTGGAAGTGGCCTTGGAGCGTACTTTCAGGGCCATTGGACCAAGTAAAAAAAGAAAAAAAGACGCGTCACATGGATTGATCCGAACGACCGCCGAAAATGCCACCGCGCCACTTGGTTTGATCGGTCGAAGATCGCGCCGCGCGAGCAAGAATATGATGACCATAAGCAACAGGACAGCGAAGCTGACCAAGCCGAGCAACGCGTAGTGAAGCTCCAGCGAGTGATGCGCGTTATCGGTGTGCTGCATCAGATCATTGTTTGCGGTCGGCCCGCGATCAGCGCCCAAAACAACGTCGCGTCCCGCGTGCACCGTCACTGACGTCGCTGTGCCAGGCGTCGCCGCCCCATTGTCCTGGTCGGCGGCCGCCTCCCCCCTGCGTTCGTGAAATATACGAACAAGCTCTTCCAGGCGCGCCGCAGCGCGCGCGTCCCCACCATCCATTTCGCCTCCATCAAGGCTGGCGCGGCGTGCGGGCGATATTGAGAACGCGGTTCAGGGCCGCCGCCGCCGCATCCTCGGCCGCTCCGCGCTTCAAATCGGCAAGCACGATCCGTACCAGTTCGGCGAATTCGTCTGGCTTCGCGTACTGCCGATAGCCGTATTTGTGAAGCACGTCATCGGTGATGCGAATGGCCTTGGTCAGGAACGCCTGCTCGCGCTCCGTAGAGTCATCGTGCTCATGCGCGGAAGCCTTGTACGGCGGCGGTTCCGGCGCGGCGACGCCAGGCGCCATCACCAGCTGCTCGGCTGACATCAGCATTGGTTCCTCGCCCGTCGCAAGCCAATGCAGCCGAACGCCGGCAGCGAGGCACAACCGCGCTGCCGCGTCGAATGCCGGCATGTTCTCCCCTCTGATCCAGCGCTGCAGTGAGTCAACCGACGAATTTGCGGCTACAGCCGCAGTTTTTCTTGTCCCAAGCAGATCGGCTATGGCCGCGATCCGAGTTCCGATTCCCTCCAGACGAATCGGAACTGTGGCACTCGTTTGCGCCGCGAGTTCCGATTCTCCGTAAGTGTTTGTTTCGTCGTGCATTAGCGTGACATCAAGAAATTGTGCGGAGGTTGAGGAATCGGAACTAGAAAAAACGCTTGACGAGATAGAGAATGTGCGTATAGTGGTGTCCCATCGATCACGCAAACATCACTAGGGCACATTCCGGCATGAAATCGCGCACCGCCGTACCGCTTACTCCCGATCAGGTTCGCCAGCGTCTTCGCCAGCAGGGCAAGACGTTGACCCAGTGGTCGCTGGAACACGGCTACGACCGCAAGGCCGTATATCGCGTGATGTCCGGCGCCGACAAGGCTTACTACGGCAAGGCCCATGACATTGCCGTCGCCTTGGGCCTGAAGCTGCCCAGCAACGAGTCTAGCGCCGACAACGGCGACCGCAATACGCAATCGCGACAGGCGGCTTGAACATGGCCGCTATCTACAGGGGATTAAACCGTGTTCTCACCGATCCGGATTTTCCGGTGCTGCTTGGCGGCGGTTTGGCCGCGGGCGGCATCTGGACGATCAAGTTGTTGTGGGGGTTGCCATGAACGGCCGCCCGATTCGAGACCCATTCTTTCGCCCGGCCCGGGTTCAGGGCGCGGATCAGCTGGCCAGTGCCGCGGGTCGCTCATTCCCGAAAACCCCAGCAGCGCGGGCGCCGGTTCATCCGCCGCGTGGCCCGGTCCTCCTTGCCGACGTGACCGCGCAAACCATTGGGTGGCTTACCCGCCGGATTTCCCCGGTGACGGGGATGCTGGTGATCGCCCTGGAAGTGGCGATGTTGCTGATCAAGGCGCTGGCATGAAACGCCACGACGACGTCACCCGCGATCTGTTCGAGATGCCGGTGGCGCCGTCGCCTATGGTCGGCAACCTGGATTTTCGTGCCGAAGTCGCGCACCGGCTGGCGCACATGCTGGCCGACAGCGGCTTCGACCGCTACGAAATCGCGGCGCGCGCCTCGCGCGCTGCAGGCAAGGATGTCAGCAAGTACATGCTGGACGCCTACACCGCCGAAAGCCGCGAGGAATTCAACCTTCCGCTGTGGCTGCTTCCGGCGATTGAGACGGCCTGCTCAAGCCATGCCCTGACTGCATGGCTGGCGGAAATGCGCGGTGCTCGTCTGTTCGTGGGCTCCGATGCCTTGGCCGCAGAACTGGGGCGTATCGATCGCCAGCGCAACGCGCTGTCCGATCGCGCGCGCTTGATCAAACAAGCCTTGAAGGAAACGCCATGAACACGTGGGTGGAAAACCGCGCTGAAGAGGTGCGGATCGAGGTGGATCTGATCGTGGGACTGCCGCAATCGTTCGCGGGCGACGAAGCCAAGCGGGATTACAAGCTGGCGGTCGAGCGCGGTGCCGAACACTGGCATGCGCGCGAGCAGGCCTTTCTTGGCGCGGCCGAAACGCTGCTGGCCCGCGCCCAGGTGGCGGTCTTTTCCGATCCGGCGGCAGCTGATCGACATGTGGTTCACGCGAGCCGCCTGCAAAAAGCACTGCTCAAAAGTCGGCCGATGGCTCAAGCCGTCAGTGCATCGGCACGGGAATCTGCGTGATGGCTGACGGGGCACAGATGGGGACGGAACGCTGGCCCGTCGCGGCAGACCTGGCTGGATTGCCGGGGATGCCTGGCAGCGAGCGTGGCGTCCTCAAAATGGCCAAGCGCGAAGGTTGGCGTTCACGCCGTCGCGCGGGCACTAAGGCACAGGAATACGACCCCGGCGATTTTCCCAAGGCGACGCGTGACGAGTGGCGCCGTCGCGAAGCCATATCTATCGCGAGCCGCGCCGCGAAAGAGTTCTCGGCAGTCGCGCGCATCCAGGTTGCCGAAGCGGTGGCCGAACAGGCGCGCTGGCGCAACGTGCAGCGCGGCATGGCGCGGTACGCGGGCTTCACTGGATCCAAAAAGGATCGCGCCGACGCGCGCAGCGACATGGTCGGGGCACTGCGCAGCTATGCGAAGGCGCGGCAGATGGGGCTTTACACGGCGGCCGATCAATTCGCTGCCGATTACAACGCCGGCCGCATCGAGGTCACCGACGTGGCGCGCCGCGTCGTCGGCGACCAAGTGTCGGCGGTTTCGCTGCGCCGGTGGGACAAAGCCATCCGCGAGCGCAGCTCTGCGGCGCTGGCCGGCGATTACGGCAACCGCGCGGGCGATGGCCTGATCGATCGCACTCCGGCGCTGTACGAGCTGGTCGTCGGGCTGCTGGTCGAGAAGCCGCACGTCAGCGCAAAGGTGATTTATCGCGCCATCCAGGCGCGTTTTTCCGGCACTGAAACACCCGTTCCTGGGCTGCGCAGCCTGCAGCGTTGGCTGGTGGCCTGGAAACGCGACAACGCACAGGTGTTCTGCGCCGTGCGCAACCCCGACGAGTGGAAGAACAAGTACATGGTCGCGTTCGGCTCGGTCGATGAATCCATCGTGCGCCTCAACCAGCGCTGGGAGATGGACTCCACCCCGGCCGACGTGATGTTGACCGACGGCCGCCACACGATCGTGCAGGTATGCGACGTCTGGAGTCGCCGGCGCATGTTCCTGGTGTCGAAATCCTCCAGTTCGCAGGCGCTCTGCTTGGCGCTGCGCCGCGCGCTGCTGGAATGGGGTGTCCCGGAGCTGGTGAAGATCGACAACGGCCAGGATTACGTCAGTCATCGCTTCCAGCGCGTGCTGCGTGACCTCGCCATCGACGAAAACCGCTCGGCGCCCTTCAGCCCTTGGGAGAAACCCTTCGTCGAACGCGGTTTCCGCACCTTCCTGCACGATCTGTTCGAGCTGCTGCCCGGATTCATCGGCCACAACGTTTCCGAGCGCGCCGCGCTGGAAGCCAAGCAGGCGTTTGCCGACCGGCTGTTCAAGAAGAACGCCGTGGTCGAGATCAAGATGGATTCGCGCAGCCTTCAATCGTTCTGCGATCGCTGGGTGAAGTCGATTTACGAGACCGAACCGCGCGCGTCGCTGGGCAAGCTGACCGTGCAGGAAAAGATCGCCAGCTACACCGGCACGGTGCGCATGGTCGAAGACGAGCGCATGCTGGACGTGCTGCTGGCGGAAGCGCCGGACGGCCACGGCCAGCGCGTGGTGGGCAAGAAGGGCCTGCGCATCGACAACCTGGTGTTCATCGCGCCGGAACTCACGGCGCTGGTGGGCCAGCCGGTGCACGTGCGCTACACCGAAGACGTCGGCCGCGTGGTGGTATTCCACGACGACGCCTTCGTGTGCGTGGCCGAATGCCCCGAGGCGCTGGGCATTTCGCGGCACGAACTGGCCATCGAAGCCAAGGCGCGCCAGACCGCCGAAACGCAAGCCGCCAAGCGCGAGATGAAAGCCATCGCGCGCAAGGTGCGCACCCACGAACTGTTGGATGAAATCCTGGACCGCCGCGAAGCGGCCGCCGACAACGTCATTCCGCTGCCGCAGCCCTCCGCGCCGCACGCCACCGATGCCACCGGCAACGCGCAGGCCGCCGCCGCGGCGCTGGACGGCGCACCGGCGTCGTTGCCACCGCTGACGCGGCGCGATTTCGAGGAAGTGGCCGAACTGCAACGCAAGGATCAGCAGGCCGAACCCACCGCCGAAGAAAAATTCGTGCGTGCGCTCGGCATCGAGCTGCAGCAGCACCAAGGTATCGAGCCCAACGATCTCGACCGGCAGTTCCTGAAGAACTACCTGGACACCAGTGAATACCGCGGACGCCGCATGGTGTTCGACGACTTCGGACCGTCCGCGTTCGGTCTCGGCGATGAATACCGGGCGCTCATGCCCGACCAGCGCGGCATCGATCGACTTTTCTACAAGTAACCCAACCAGCCACAGGGAGGCTGACATGCGCAGCAAGATCATTCCGATTTCCAACGTCCAGCGTTTGAGCGAAGCCGCCGACGCGCTGTTGAACCGCGCCTACGGCATGCCCGGCATGGGTTTGGTCGAAGGTCCGACCGGCTACGGCAAGACCACCGCCGTCGCCTGGCTGGTCACCCGTGTCAACGGCGTGTTCGTGCGTGCGCTGGCCACCACCACGCCGTCGAGCCTGCTCGATTCAATCTGCAAGGAACTCGGCATCGGCAAGCGCAGCACCAACGTCGCCACGGTGGAAGACATCGTGCGCAAGCTGGCCGAAACCGGCCGGCCGCTGTTCATCGACGAGGCCGATTACCTGGCCGACAAACGCCGCTTGATCGAAACCCTTCGCGACATCCACGATCTCGCCACCGTGCCGGTGGTGCTGATCGGCATGCACGGCTTCCGGCGCAAGCTGACGCCGCTGCAGCAGCTCACCGGGCGCATCGCGCAATGGGTGGATTTCCAGCCGGCTGGCGAGGCCGACGCCCGCGTGTTGGCGCGCGAACTGGCAGAAGTGGACATCGACGACGCCCTGGTCGGCAAGCTGCACAGCGCCGCGCACGGAAGCGTGCGCCTGATCGTGGTGGGCTTGGCGCAAATTGAGCAGCGCGCCAAGAACAAGGGCCTGCGCAAGATCGGCGTCAACGAATGGGGCAACGGTGATTTCTTCGTCGGTTCCGCGCCGCAGGGCAACAAGGTCGTGCGTCCGATGTTGCGGCCGGTGTCGGCATGACGCCAAGGCTTGCCAATCAACGGCGGCGCATGGTCGCGGCCAGAGGCGCGGACAAGCGCGAGAAGCTGTGGCGCGCGATGCGCATCCTGCGCACGTTCACCATCGGCGAACTGGCTGCCGTCACCGAACTGGCCAGCGTCAAATCCGTCAGCGCGTTCTGCTCCGAGTTGCGCCGGGCTGGGTATCTGACGGTGCAGCGCGGCAACCACCACCAGCACGAATGCGCGCGTTATCGCCTCATCCGCGACACCGGTCCGCTGGTGCCCTGGTCGATCAATCACGGCAACGCGATCTACGACCCCAACGAAGACAAGGAGTACGCGCTGTGATTGCTTGGCTCAAATGGCGCATCGCCAGCAAAGAACTGATGACGCTGGAGCGCTACCGCATTGCGTGCGCGGAAGCGGAGCGGTGGCTCGCGTCCGATCCGATCGCGGCAGAAACCGCCGCGTGGATTCGTGGTCGCGGCGAGGATTCCGACGTGCGCGGCATTTCACGACTGCGCGCGCGCCTCGAAATGTTGAAGGCACTTCCGGAGCTCAAGGCATGAGCGACGACTGGAAAGACGTGCTGGCGCTGGAATGCAAGCGGACCAGCCAGAGCGCCACGGCCAAGCGCATCGGCTACTCGCCTGCGGTGGTCAGCCAGGTGCTGAAAGGCAGCTACAAGGGCGACGAAAGCCGCGTTCAACAGGCCGTGGAAGGCGCGTTGATGGGCCTGACCGTCGATTGCCCCGTGATCGGCGAAATCCCGCGCAACACCTGCCTCGAATATCAGCGCCGGCCATTCGCGGCGACGAATCCCACGCGCGTGGCGCTGTCGCGCGCGTGCCCGACCTGTCCGCACTACGTGGGGACGCGCAAGTCATGACCATCATCCAGCACATCGCCAAGGCGCTTTCCGCGATCGAGGTTGCCGTTTGGTATTGGGTCGTCCAGGACGTCGAGAACCTATTCAAGTCATTCGACAGTGTCTCGAAGCCTGCACGTTGGCTGTTCGCGTTGCTGATCGCGCCATTGCTGGTGGTGTGGGCGCTGGTCGTGTGTCCGATTTATGCGATGTCACGCAGGCAATACCAGAGGCAGCAGCGCCCATGACCAGCATCACCACCGCACAGAAGCAAACCATCTTCGGCCTGATGCGCCGGCTGGAATTGCCGTGCGACTGCATCACCGGGCTGCACCAGAAGGTGTTCGTCGCGGCCGGCGCGACGCCGCAGGCGTTCGGCTACCTGATCGGTCGCCCGGTGGATGCGTTCGTCGACCGGCTGACGGTGGTGCAGGCCAGCAAGCTGATCGATGCCCTGAAGGCCACGCTGTAGGAGATCGCCATGAAACCCGGAACCCCGCAGCTGCAGATGCTGTTCGAACGCGACTTGACGCCCGCACTGGTACTGGACGTGTTGGGCGACCACTTGGGCGCGGCCAGTGGCATTACCGCCCGCGACCTGGTCGCGAAGATCTGCGGCGTCGCCACCGGCGCCGGCGAGCGGCATCTGCGCCACGTCGTCGAAGCATTGCGCATGCAGGGCCACGCGATCTGCGCAACGCCAGAACACGGTTACTTCATGGCCGAGACGGATGCCGAGCTCGATGCGAGCTGCGAATTCCTATACGGCCGCGCGATGAGCAGCCTGCAGAAGATCTGCGCGATGAAGCGCGTAGCCATGCCCGACCTGCGCGGCCAGCTGCGGCTGCCCGCGGCCAACGATTCCCAGGGAGATAACCCATGAGCCTTGTTCAACAGATCCGCGATGCCTTGCGCGACAGCGAAGGCATGACCCTTGCGCAGCTCGCCGATGCGATCGGTGAAGATGCCAAGCGCATCGGCATGACATGCAGCGAACGCCGTACCGCCGGCGAGTTCATCTCGCGTCGCGAAGAAGGCAGCGTCGTCTATGCGCTGAACCCGAACGGCGCGGCACCCAAGCAAAAGGCGCACCCTCCGCAAAATGCGGAGGGCAAACAAGCCGTACCCCCCCCCTGGCGCTCGCAGCAAGAAGCCGAAGCTGCAGAAAGCTGCCGCCACGCCGAAGCGCCGCGATTTCCTCGCCGCGGCCGAGACCGCCGACAAAACCCTGAAGGCGCTGATGTTCGCGGCCAGCACCGCGGACGATGCGCTGCAGGTGTACCTGCACTCCGTCGCGGATCCCTTCATCTATGGCGCACTGAAGCAGGCGCGCGACCATGCGCAGGCCGCGGTGGCAGCGTTCACGTCGCAGGGGGGGGGGCTGACATGACCGACGCAGAAGCAAGATTCCGGGAACGCCTGCGCCGCAAGCTGGCAGTCGTCAGCACTCTTGACGGCGACGCCGTCATGGTGGCCCACGTAGACGAACTGCCGCCGTGCATCGGCGAACGCATGCGCGACATTCTGGCCGAACGCGCGATCGCGACGCTGGCGGACAACGTGGACGACGTGCAATGAAATCGAAGATGCCGCCCGGCTGGGGCTTCGCGAAAGTGCACCTCGCGCCCCTCGTGACGTCGCTGCCATCCGATCCAGCGCCACGGCGCAAGGCCACCCGCAAGCGGGCCAGCAACGATCGCACGATGCACATGCGTTTTGCGCTGTGGGCGCGCGGCCTCGGCCGCGATCCCCTGCCGGGCGAAACCGCCGACCACCTTGGCGTGAATTACGAAACGGCGCGCCGGCTGGTGTGGGACTGGAAAAAACTCACCAAGGAAACGCCATGAACAAGAAAGCCAACACCCGTCTGAAGGTCGAAGCCGCCGAAGCCGTGCCGCAGTCGCTGGCCGAAGTCACGGAGGCCATCGCCGAGATCGGCCGATGCCAGCGCGAGCGCGACGTGATCCAGGCGCAGATGAATGAGGCACTCTCCTTTTGGCGTGCCAAGTACGAGGAAAAAGCGAAGCCCTACGCCGGCCGCATCGTGGAACTCACCAAGGGCGTCGCGACCTGGTGCGAGGCACACCGCGGCGAACTGACAAAGGAAGGCAAGACCAAAACCGCACGGCTCGCCACCGGCGAGGTGAGCTGGCGCATGCGTCCGCCCAGCGTGGTCATGCGCGGCGCCGAGGCCATCATCGAAACCCTGCGCAAGCTGAAGCTGGACCGCTTCCTGCGCGTGAAGATCGAGCTGGACAAGGAAGCCGTGCTGGCCGAGCCCGAAGCCGTCAGCGGCATCAAGGGGCTGGCGATCAGCCAGCGCGAGGATTTCGTGGTGAAGCCCTTTTCAACCGAACTGGAGGAGGTTCGATGAACACCAGCAACGACACGGTGATCGATCGCATCGAAAGCGCCGAACGCATGCTGCGCCAGGCGCGCACTGAACACCAGCGCGGCAACACCGAAGACGCCGCAACCTTCCTGGACGTTGCGGCCACGCGCATCAAGGCGGCCGTCCAGGCCATCGAAACCGCCGCCAAGGAGAAGCCGGTAAGCCTCTCTGAGCAGCTCATGGCGCGCGCCAAAAGGGAGATCGCCAATGCACACTGATACTGCATTCGAGTTGGTAGAAGACGCGCCCGGCGTCGAGACCATATCGCCGCGGCGCCAGCGCGATCCGCGCCTCGATCCACAGCCCGGCGACATCCTGGTGGTCGATCGCGACCAGCGCGAAGTGCTCGACCGCGTGCAGGACAGCATCGAGTACGGCTTTCCCAACCGCGCCGCCAGCCGCTGGCTGCCGCTGATCCGCTGGCAAGCCTGGGCGCGCCTGGCCGACGTCAGGAAGGTGGCGCCATGAAACGACGCTTCGAATTGTCCTCGGGCATCGATCTGACGATCACGTTGGACATCGACACCGACGTGATGACGCCGGAGCTCGCCAAGGAGATCAATTCTTTTTGGGCCGGCGCCGACGACGTGCTCGACGCATCGGAAGGCGACGTGATCCAAGCCGTAGCCAGGCGCGCGGCAGGTCCTCTTTTGGCCACGCTGCTCGACGATTGGATACCGCAATACGCGCTCGATGAACTCGGCAAATCGGAAGGCTGGCCGGAAAAGCACGGCATCACGATCGTTGACCACGACCTACCGAACATGGACTCGGACATGTGGGATGTCGAGGAGCTGGAGGTCACGCCAGCATGAAACTCCAGGTTGACACCAGCCATCCGTTCTATGCGTTCACCGTCAGCTTCGCGGGTGGGCCGCCCGTTGCGCTATGTCACACGGATGTGGACAGTCGGCTTGCCAAGGTCAAGGGATTCGATACCACGACGTGCGAACGCGCGCTCGCGTTGCCTGACCTGCAGAAGACCGTCCGCACGGCGATCGAGCGGCGGTTGCGCAAACTCACCAAGGCGGAGCAAGCCTGATGCCATTCCACGGCGACACTGCCACGCGCCGCAAGGCTCAGCTTGCAACCGCGCACGTGATCGCGGCGCGGCTGGGGCTGGACAGCGACACTTACCGCGACCTGCTGGAGCGCCTGACCGGCAAGCGCAGCATGGCGAAGATGGACTTTCGCGAACGCCGCGCCGTGCTCGACGAGCTGCGGCGATTGTCTGGCGATACGGCGCGGCACATGCGCGGCACCGTGCCGCCACCGGGTGCGCCGACCGGGGTGCGCGAGGAACTGGCGGCCATGATCGCCAAGCTGGAAGCGATCGCGGCCGAGCTGGGCTATTCCTGGGCGTACATCGATGGCATGGCCAAGCGCATGTTCCACGTCGATCGCGCGCAGTGGTGCACGGCCGAACAGCTGCACAAGCTGGTGGCGGCCTTGTCGTTCCATCAACGTCGCAAGCGGAGGCAGGCGTGAACGCACACCTGATCGGCTTCATCTGGTGGTCGGCGGTGATGTTCCTGCTCGGCAGCCTGTGCGGCATGGTCGTTGCCTGGAAACGCTACCGCAACGCCATCGATGATCGCGACGCCCAGGCGAAGCGCGACGCTGAACAGGTCGCCGCCTTCATGACCAGGGGCGTGGAGTTCAACCAATCCATTCTTAACATCCTGCGCGTGCAGGGAGCCGCGCCGCGACAGGTGACCATCGACTGGGCCGTGTTGACGTCGGCCGCCAACGGCGCGGGGTTTACCCTGATGAAGGCCCAGCCAAGCGCATCGGAGCGCGTGAACTGATGGCACGGCATCTAACAGTGGAGATCAGCGGCCCGCGTAGCGGGTCCGCTGGATGGACGGGTTAGCTGGGATCGAGATATAGGAATGACACGCGAAGAATTTATTGCAAAGCACATGGCGACCTGTCAGGCACAGCGAACCCATCGCTGCGACCCGATCAGCGGACGGCGCACGTTGTGCACGCTCGAATATTCGCGGCGCAAATGCGCCACACGAATGTGGCGGCAAATGCAAAAGAGAAAACGCGGGCGTAGCTCAAGGGCAGAGTTCCGAGCGTCGAGGAGTTCGGACGATGCGGGTTCGATTCCCGTCGCCTGCACCAACCCGATTGACGAGGCATGGCGTGCATGGACAGCTAACGGCTGAATTTAGCGGCGCGCGCAGCGCGTCCGCTGGAATGAATTGTTATGCCACAACGAATGCACCGAAGAGGGATAAGCGTGATGCAAGCACGCCACAGGAGCCATGAGAGCCGGGCAGTTGCTGTGCGAGGCAGCCGGCTATGCGTCAATGACCTCTGCTCGCACCGTGTCCCTCACATTGAGAAGCCCGCGCCAACTTGGATACGCGCGGGGGAAGACGGAGGTGGCGCCGGGCCAAGATTACCCCGGCGCCTTTGGGGGCATAACAGTTGAGTTGTGCGGCGCGAGCGATTAGCGAGCGTCCGAACGAACGAGGAGTTAGGTTGCCATGAGCGCCCTAAGACACATTGAGCTGCTTTGCGACATTTGCGAAAACTCTGAATGGCTTGCGGGCAGGACTGTAGCAGCCGTCAGGGCCGAGGCAAGGCGGCGCGGCTGGCGGGTGGCGCTGCACAAGTCCAAGGTGCCACAAGCCGAGGACGCTCCGTGGCGCGGCAGCAGGAAGGACGTTTGCCCGCGATGCGCTAAACAACCTAACGGCTGAATTTAGCGGCCCGCGTAGCGGGTCCGCTGGAATGAGTAGTTGTACGGCATTTACTTGCGAGGAGCCAACATGCGAATCAACGTATACAGTCAGGAACTCACCGACGAAGTGCAGATGGTGGCAAAAAAGAGCAACACCGGCATTACCTACCACGCGGCGCAGCTTGTACTGCACTCGTCACCGATGCTGCACCACCCGCCAGCAGACGACGACCGTAGCGCCGTGACGTTTTGGCTGCCGAAGTCGCAGGATCGCCGCGAATCCATTGCGCTCGCATTCGAGGAATTGGCGACGATCTTTCGCACTGCGCCGCCCGAAAGCGGACTGGATTGATGCCGTATAACAA
>Ga0134128_10008914_pt1 | contig 12060 bp, 16 predicted proteins | sample KB31754_FD_96462 | JGI IMG/M metagenome (GOLD analysis project Ga0134128, IMG submission 96462) | Terrestrial soil microbial communities with excess Nitrogen fertilizer from Kellogg Biological Station, Michigan, USA - KB3-175-4 | ecosystem: Environmental > Terrestrial > Soil > Unclassified ...
ACCCCGTCATGACCAGATTCCCCATTTACGTCGTCTTCAACTCGCCGGCGGACTCCCCGGCGAATTCGTCGTCCGCATCCAGTTGATCTCTGTCGCGCGCGTCACGAACGGCGAACTGGTCGCCCGCGGCCCCACGCTCGACAGCGTACGCCGGCAGCTCCCGGACGGACTGACCCGGCTCGAGCGTTTCCCTGATGACCTTCCTTCAATCGTGGAGACCTGGCTGTGACTCACGCCGATGCCCTCAACAACCGCCGCATCGCCGGCGCTCCCGACACCTGCGACTGCACGGGCCCTCTCACCGTGGTCGAGCATCACGCCGGCCAGCGTCTCGGCCTCGAAGCGCAGACATACCACGTGACCGTCTACGAGTGCATGGCCTGCCCGACGCGCCTGGCGCTGGCGTTCCGCGAGCTCGTGGCCGACGGCGTCACCACGATCGCCGACGACTACCAGGTCCTGAACGTCTATCGCATCGACCCGCCCGAACGGATGGTCGAGCAGCTCGCCGCCAACTTCACCGTCCCCGGCTCCGGTTCCGGTTCCGGCCACAAACCAAGGTCCAGCGAGGAGTAACGCCGGACAATCCGAGTGATCGGTCAACTCGCTCCGGCTTAACTGAGAATTGAGCCAGAGTCTTGCGATCGATACGATTGGCGCGGTAAGTTGGCGCGCGCCTTTTGTCGTGCTCTTTTTGGCGCGCCGGTGCTACGGTAGCGCCGTACTGTCCCGACGTAGAGGTGTGACTGATCGACAGATAGCGATTTGATGGGCACACTCGACCAAAGTTCCCCATCAGCGCTCAGCTCAAAGGTCCGACAACCATGGAGTCTCAAGGTATCCCGCGCGGGCAGCGTCCCGCCGCGTCCGGTCGTCGTTCGCGCCATGAGCGCAGACGATTCTATCCGGACTACTCGCGCCCCGTCAACGGGCCGGTACAATCGCCTGCGCCCGCCGTTTCCACGCAGTCCTCCCCTCCGGCCTACCAGTGGCCGGAGGGTTACTGGACGATCAACGAAGACATCGGCGACGAAGGGGGTGCGCAATGAGCACGCCCCAGTCGGTCACCGTGATCCAGGCACGCCGCGTCCGCGGCCCCTGGGTCTGCCTCCCCTACGAGCTCGTGAAGGATTGGGCGTTGGCGCCTCATGCCCTCGCCGTGGTCCTGGCGCTCTCGGTGAATGGTGGTGCCGTCTCCACGACGTTCGACGCGCACGAGCTGGCACTGAACCTTCGCCTGACGTCGACGGACATCCTCGAGGCCCTGCGCCTCCTTCAGGAGCGCGGCTGGATTCACTACGTCCCGGACCCCCTATGGCGATCATGCCGCGTCGTGCTTCGCTGGCGCCTTGACGATCTCCTGGCGGAAACGGGAGGTGGATCATGAGCACGACTCTCATTGCCCGCCGCGACATGCTCCCGGCCGATCCCGAGCTGCGGTTCCGGCCCACGTGCGACGGCCGCGCTTCGATCCCCGTCGACCTGCTGAAGGACGAGCTGGTGCCCACGGAATACAAGTGTCTGGCGCTCTGCCTGGACTGCTTGTGTCTCCCGAGGTCGCAACACTCGATCTACGACGACAACGACACGATCCGGCGGATCTGCGGACTCAGCAGCCGTGCTGTGCAATCCGGTCTTCTTTGCCTCGAGCGCGCGGGATGGATCATCCGCTCGGCCGTCGAACCATCGGTGGCCAAGAGCCGGCGGAAGATCACCTTGCGCTGGAAGCTGCCCGACGACTTCAGCGATTGCTTCCCCGGTGCGACTTCTCCGCGCGCCTCGACCGCTCCGCCGGCTGACGCTCCCCTCCCTGGCCAGAGGCTCCTGTTTCCGGACGACGCCGGGGGGGGGGCTGACCGATGGTAGATGGCCCTCCCAAGGGCTGGATCCTCCGCGAGCACCCGGCGTTCTCTGAGACCGATCTTCCCCTTCACTGGAAGGAGATGATCCGGATCCTTGAGCGCTTTTGCCGTAGCAAGGCATACTGCCGCGCCACGACTGCGCAGATCGCGGAGAAAGCCCACCTCACCGAACGTTACGTCGCTCTGACGCTGGCACGCATGGAAGCGGCCGGCGTGATCCTGCGCGTGATGGACGAATCGACCGCGAAGTCGGTCCGCCTGGGGATCGTGCTGCGCGTCCGCACCGATCCCGAACGACCCGTCGGCGATACCTCGGAAGCTCTGAAGCAATTCGTTGATGAGCTGCTCAAAGAGGTCGTCGACGAGGCAACCCATCAACCGCGTAGGGCGCTATCCACAGCGCCCTACAGGGCGCTATTCGAAGCGCCCTACACGCCGTTTAGGGCGCTATCCACAGCGCCCTGCTATAGAGGTATTAAAGAGTCGTTGTCGTTTGAAGAGGATCCGAAAGACGGAAAACCCTCGGATTCACGACGACGACTTGAAGACACGCCAGCTCGGCCGCTCTCTCCGCCTGAGCCGGTTGTGTTACCCCCCCCACCGCCGGCCGCCCCCCCCAAGCCGGCGGTGGTTTCTCCCGCGCTGCCGACGGCGTCGACGCCGGCCGACGAGCTGACACCGTCGCAACGCGAGTGGTTGGATGCACTCGACTCGGACCGTCGAGCGCGCTTCGACGGGCTGAACCCCAGAATGCAGGCTTACCTGCTCGAAGGGTTCCGCCACGGCATCGACCGTATCGCCGTGGCCAACGCGGAGGCCGCGATCGGCCGCCCCCCTCTTCCACCCCCGCCCGGCCCCACGGCATCGCCTAGGACGCTCCTGGAGGCCCTCGCCGGCCGATACGGGGCGTCCCAAGCCCCAGTGGCGACGCGGGCACTCATGACGCTCCTGGGCGATCGTGAGGAGTCGTGGGGACCGATTTACCAGCTCTGCCTGTCGGTGGCGTCGGGAAGCCGGCCGCTGGCGAGCTTGCTGGACCCGCTCGAACGGACTTTAGCGGCGATGGAGGGGGGAAAGGAGTTCAGACGAGGAGCCGGCGCCTACTGGATGGCGTCGGTCCAGAACTGGGACCGTGAACAGGGTGGGGGCAAGAAAGACCGGTCTCCGGGCACACTCGACCAAAAGTTCCCCGGAGACCGGCGCTCAAAGGCTCGCCCAATGGACCATTGTACATGAGGGTGTACCCCATGCCAACGACCATCAGACGAAATTCCACGTTCGAAAACGAACGCGGGATGCCAGGGAGTTCGAGGCAGTTTCGACTGGGACAACCTCAGCATTGCGAACGCTGCGCTCTCCCAATTGAGCTACCGCCCCGAGCTGCCCCGGCACCCGCCTCTTTATGGGCCGGTGTCCGGTTCGACGGTGATCCTAACATGCCGAATGGGCGAGGTCAACCGGCCAATGCTGGGGTCAAACCGACCTTCCCGCGCGGGTCTCCCGTCGCTACAACCTGCACATCCGCACTAATCACAGCACATGCAGTGCTGCGCTCAGTGCGTCTCTGTGCAATACTTTGCTGGGTCCTGGTTTTTTCACCTCGATTCAGCATCGGAGCCCCATCTTATGGCGACGAAGGCCATTCCGTATGCGCAGTTTACGGCGAAGTTGATGCGCCGGTACGAGAACATGCGTCAGCCGACCACGGTCCAGCGCATGCGACTCGTTTCCACCATCGTTGGCGAGATGAGCGACCAAAGCACTTCCGCCCCCAAAAAGGGTCGGAAGAAGCCGGCCGGTCCGTTCGTGAAGACGACGGCCCAACTGAACGACGACATGGTGCAGTTGTTCATCGAGACCAGACGCAACGGCATCCACGATCCGGCCGATCCGACCGGGAAGCGGTACCTGAGAAAGCCGGTGAAGCAAAACACGATCATCGGCGAGCTCGCGTATCTCAAGGCCCTCTGCAACTACGCCGTCGAGCACGACTTCCTGGCGCGGTGTCCGTTCAAGCCCAAGGAGCGGTTGCTGCGTCCCATGCCCCTGGTCCACAAGACCCACCTGACCAGAGACGAAGCGGCCGACTTGCTCGACCATCTGAGCAAGGACGTCTTCAACTGGCACGGGCACCGTCTCTACGCGCTGACGGCGTTCTATCTGTACACCGGCGTGCGGAAATGCGAGGCGCTCTATGGCATGGTGGAGGATCTCGACCTGGCCGAGAAAATCTTCTACGTGCAGGACCGCGACGAGAACCTTTTGAAGACCGAGGGGAGCTGCGCGCCAATCGGCTTGCCGCCGGAGTTGGTGCCGATCCTCGAAAGCTGGTCGAAGCGCTGCGCCTCGAAGTGGCTCTTCCCCGGCCTCAAGGGCAACGGGCCTTGGGTGAGCGGCTCGATTGGGTACCGGCCGCTGGACAAGATCCAGGCGGCGGCGAAAGCGGTCGGACTGGAAGGGGTGACGATCCAATCCTTCCGCCACACGTGGAAGACCAATTGCCGATGGTGGGGGATTTCGAGCGACGAAGCGCAGGAGCAGCTCCGCCACTCGGACATCCGGACGCAGAAGCACTACGACCACGAGGATCTGAAGCGCAAGGCGCACGCGGTCAAGAACGTCAGCTTCAAGCGCACCGGCTGACCTCTCGCCTCTCCCCTGCCCCGGACCCCTTCCCCCTCCGGGTGCTAGGCGGCCTCGCCGACCGAGGCGACGGCCGGAGTGCCCTTCAATCGCGCGAGTTGCTGTTCGAGCCACTTCACCAGCGCTTCCACCTGCCAGCCGTCGCGCGCATCAGGTCCACCGGGAATGCTAAACCGCATTCCGTTCGCGGCCACTTCGATCCAGTCCTGCACGAGCTCGCTGGGATCGGTCCCGTACAGGGTCGCGAGTCCGCGGAGCAACCTGTCGTTCGCTGGCGTTACCGACAGGTGCACCGGAGCGTAAGGCCCCTCACGCTTGGGGCGCTTGCCGACGACGTTGACCCGCCCCGCCGGTTCCGAGGTCACTGCACGCTTCCGTCCTTTGCCCGCCATAGCCCTGGCCTCCCGTGCCTATACGTGGATACGTGTCCGTGCGTACCTGTATCGGACCGCGAGACCGCGTACGTCCATACAAACCGGTCGTCGCCGGCGGAGGTGTCGTCATGACGCCGTGGCGATCCGCAATAGCGCAATGGTCGGAACCCCGCCGGGAGCGTTGGGGCCGGCGTGCGAACGAGCTGGAGGCGCAGGGATTGTCCTGGTTAGCGGCGGAGGAAAGGGCGTTCGAGGAGCTGGAGCACGCGCCCGAAATGCCGGAAGTGATCAAGCCGGACGGCAGTCCCAAGGGACGTCCGGCGCAGGCAACCATGGGTTTTCTATTTGGGAGGGCCTCCCGGAAACCTATCTGATGTGCCCGCAGCACTGGCGCATCGTGCCCGGTGGCATCAAGGCCGCGGTCCTGATGGCGTTTCGCTGTGAGCAGCTCCAGGGCGAGCTCCCCTCGCTCGCGTGGTACAAGGCCGCGGCGGCCGCGGTGGAGGCTGTGGCGCGTGCGGAGGGGCGACCGGAGGACAACCGCTTCCGCTCGACTGCCGACGCGATGGAAGCCGATCAATCCAGGGTGGTGGGGAGGGGTTGAACGGAGGTGGCAAATGGCCGTGATGGTGGAAACGGGCGCGATGCGCGCGGCGAGGATCGTGGGTGACCTGGCGCTGTTCGTTGAGCCGTTGCTGTTTGGTCAAGCAAGGCTGGCGATCGGCCACCCGCTGGAAGCGTTCTACCGCGATGCGTGGGATTACCCCGACGAGCTGGGCGCGGTGCGCGCGATGTGCGAGTGGGACCCGGTGCGGACGCGAGAGCCGGCGGGCTGGCACCGGCATCCTTTTACTGGACGGTGCAGGCCCGACGGCGACCCCGATTGGGAGTACAACGAGGCGGACCGTCAATCGCACCACAATTCCGAGTTCAATCTACCGCTGAGGTCACAGCATGAGCGATAGCGAAGTTGAGAGACCGTCAGAACCGACCCTTACGATACCCGTGCAAAAGGCCAAGGGTGTCATCCGCTTCGTGTGGTTCAGCTTCCTGTGGCTGAGCGCAGGGGGGTTCTGGTTTGCCATCGGCGCCATGTACCTTCTTGATGCATCGCCGTTCGAGTCGATCGACGCGCGGATCTACTGGTCACGCGCGGCGTCGGCCCAAAAGGTGGAACTTGGCAAGTCGACCATCAAGCAAGGTGAGACGGTCATCCTGAAAGGCGCGTACTCCCCCGAGCTGGAGAAGGTGAAGGACGCGCCCCCGAAGGTCAGGGGCTCGAGCCCGGCCCCGCGCTGATCATGGCTCGCAATGCGTCCGGCGAGCTGAGGCCCGCGGCGATCGCCGACGCCGCCAGACGCTTGCCGACGCGTATGCCGCGGTAGACCGTCGATCGATGCCGGCCGCTGAGTTGGGCCAGCTCGGCGACGCGCGTGCCGAAGACGGTGGTGGCGATCCAGTCCTGCACATGCCGCCGGGCGGAGGGTCGGTACCCGTCGCGCCTTGAGCGCGAGCAGCTCGGCCGGTCGAAGGGATACGGAAACGCGAGCTGAGCGACGGCCTGGTCCAGCAACCGTTTCAAGCGGTCGGGGTCCGGCGGTCGCGCCTCGGACTCCTCGGTAGGCTCCGCGTCGGCATCGCAAGAGGGGTTCAAGGCGCGACGGTCGGTGAGCTGGTCAAGCAAGCGGGGGTTCATCGTCGGCGTCGACTCCAAGGTGTACTCCATTCTAGCCGACAGATTCGGTCGTCGCCGGCGACCCCTCCACGCGGCGACCCTTGCATCCTCCACACGGCGATCGCCGTGGCGGAGGAGGCGCAGCCGGCTGATTGTCGAGCTCGGCGCGTTCGACCAACCACGATCGATCCTGGACGCTCCCCTTGGCGACCCTGACGCAGTAGCAGAGGCAACCGCACGTCTGCGCATAGCAGTCGTGGGGAGCTGGTACCGGGCATTGCGAGCACTTGGGGAAGTGGATCATGGGCGCGGCGAGATTTCGAAATAGGTAAAGCCCGCGATCAGGCGCGGTCCGGCAATACCTTCGACCGGAAAACCGGTATACCAACTGATGAGCGGGACGTTGCAATTCACCGTGTTCGGTCCGCGGGGGCCATCCGTGAGCGTATCGGCGCCGAAAACCGCATCGCCCGTTGCGTCGGCAGGCGGCGAGACCGCAAGGAAGCCTGCGTTTGGGAATACCGCTGTGTTGCAGCCGAGATATTGCACGGAGACGTTGAACTGCGCGTCCATCTGCACAACGATGGCCGTAGGATTATCGCTGGGATCGGCATCCGGACAGGACCCGAACACGTGATAGACTGACGCCGCGGGATGCGCCGGGAGGGTGATGGCGCCGCACCATCGGCTCGTCGCGCTATCCCACTGGATTGGACCGCCGGCGGGAATTTGATTGGACAGGAACCCCGGGATCAACAGGTTCTTGACGTTCACCGTGAGTATTTGGGGCCATTGTCCGCAATAGGTTTCGATCCCTTCTGGCGTCTGAATCCCGTTGCCGGCGGCGCCGATCGCCTGAACGGCCCGCTGGGCGCGTTGACTGGCCTTCAGGACCGGCACCTGCAACCGCGTCATCGTTTGTTCGAGCGTTCGAATCCGCGACTCCAGCTCCCACATCTCACGACCCGCCGTTCGGAGGAGTGACGGACGAAATCTGCGTCTCGGCCGTGCCAATGCGATCGATCGTTTTCTTGAGCAACGCCATCAGGTACTTCAATCGCTGCTCCAGCGCCACAACGCGACGTTCGAGCTCAGCTTCATTGCTCATCACGATCCCTCCTTCGTCGGTCGCTCCCATCCTTGCTGTCGTCACTCGGGTCGCTCGTTGGGGTGGGTTGCGATGCAAAACCGTTGAGGGAGTTGGACAGCGAATCCGAAGCGAAATCGCTCAGACCGCTCATTGATGAGAAAGCGCCCGAGGCCGCGCCGCTCATGGCGCCCATCATTCCCGACGATAGCGCGCTCATCGCGCTGCCGGCCGAGCTGCTCAAGCCAGACATCGCCGAAGAGACGCCGCCGGCGACGTCGGCGGGCGTGGCCACGGACCAGCTCGACATACCCGCGGTGCTGAACGACGCTTGCGGGTTGAGGTCCGGCCGTCCGCTCCCCAGTGCGGCGGGATGCACGTAGAGCTGATCGCCGGTCCGAGGGTTCCGCCGCGACGAGCATTGCATCGCGGTCGAGTAGAGCAACGGGCCATTCTGATAACATTTCACGGTGCAACCGCGGACCGTGACATTGACCCCCTCGTACCCCGTCATGTAGCCGTTGCCGCAAATCACGATCGTCAACCCCGTGCCAGGGTCGAACGCCGGCGTGTAGGCACCGTTGTAGTGCACCGGCCCTTCGTACACAGTCTGATTTGTGCTCTGCCAGATCATCTGCGCGTATTCGTTGATCTCGGCTTGATTCCCGGCGTATTGCCAGTTGTCGACGTCCACCGTCTGTGTGTACCGATAGCCGTACTTGTCAAACGCCTCTCCCGCGAACTTGGGGACGCCGGCGACGTCGGGCGGGTAGGCGGTCGAGAGCACACCGCGGCTGTAAGCGAGGAGACCATAGACGTCATCGGGCAAGACGAGGCCGCTTCCGCCGGCGTTGAGAGCGCTTTGCGAATTGAGCGATGCGACCACGGGGTTGTCGAAAAGAATCTGGCCCTGCGCGGGGAGGATGCGGAACGTGGCCTGATACGTGACCAGGCCCTTGACAATCACCATCACCGGATAGCTCACCAACGACTCAGACGAACGTGAGTAGTTCGCGAACGGCACCGGTACCGGGAACTTCTTGACCAGGTGCTGTGCGATGATGCCGCCGGGATCGGTCACATTGAAGAGGCGGAATACGTTGTTCCGGTCGTTACCGCCGCTGCCGAGCGGCGCATACGAGCCGATCAGTTTATAGCTGTCGTAGGCGTGCGTCGCGGAGTTGTTGAGGTCCAGGCCCACGGTCACATCCGAGGTGCCGCCGGCGGCCATCGCGGTGTTGGCCGTGACGGGCTTGCTCTCCTGGAACGTGATGCCGGTACCACCGCTGTTGAAGAGGTAGAGGTTCGCTTGCCGGCCTGACCAGAAATTGGTGCCGAACGTCGCCGCGGGGTTGGTGGCCTTGAGCCTCACCAGGTTGGGTCCGAGGATCTGCACGACGGGGCCGGTCATGTAGGCATCGCCCGGCTGAGCGAAATCGGCATAGGTCCACAGCGCTTGTTGCGCGGCGGTCCACGCCGGCGTCAATGTGCGCGCGAGCAGAGAGAGGTAGGCGCTCCAAATCTCGCCAGTGCCGCGCGCGAGGACTCGGGTCGCGACGTGCTGCCAATCCCGCTTGAAGCTGACCGGCTGAATCGGATCGGCGCCTTGCGTCAGGCTCAGCGTCGTGCCCGTCGTGGTGTCGTTGAACCGCGGTGCACCATTGGGGGGAATGCACGGTGCAATGTTGCGTGCCCACCGCTGGCACAACGCCTCGATCGGTTGCCAGAGCCGCTCGCCGCTGATGTAGACAGGCTCCGGCGGTACCACCGTGAGCGTGGCGAGCTGAGCCGCGGTGGTCGCGTCGGGTACCACGCCGATCGCCGCGAGCTGCGTAGCGTGCTGGGCGAGCACGGCGCTGATGATCGCGCCCACACTGAGCCCACTGTTGGCCTGAACGTAATCCTCGTCGTCTGGCGGGAGGTTGAAGACCATCGTCCCCGAGTAGTCCACGGCCGTGACGGGGACGTAGGCGTTGACCCGACACTTGAGGCCCTGGCACTGGTAGCCGTGGACCCACCCGTCGTCTTCCTGGAGGGAGGGGAGCGCGCGTACGATCTGGCCCGTGAACCGCACGATGCCGTCGACGGTCAGTGTGGTCGCGACACCGCCATACCAGCGCGGCTGCTGAGTGGAGCTGTGCTCGTGAAACTCCAGCGTCCAATCGGAGTCGTAGGACCAGCTCCACTGGTCGATGAGCACGTTGTTGCCGGCGCGTGCGGAAGCGTCGTAGTCGACGCCGTTGATCGTGAGGATGGGGGTCAAGGGTCACCAGCCATAGGGGGCGTATGAGGCGAAGCCGTCGGATTGCATGGCTTGCTGGTTTTGAGCGACCTGGTTGCGGAGCTGCTGATTGTTCATCTGCATTTGTCGCAGCATGTTGGCCTGCGCGCCCTGCATCTGGCCCATTGCGCCGGCGTGTTGCTGGGCTTCGAGGGTTGCGGCGTAGATCGCCTCTTGCGCGGGGAGGCCGCTGGCTTCGAGGGACGCGGCGCGGCGAGTGACCTGGGGATCCGGTTGCGGCGTTGGCGCGGACCCTTCATCGAGCCCGACCGACTTGAAGCCCTCCCCTTTTTGGGGTTTGCCCTGTCGGGGCCGGTGAGCCGCCAGCTTCCCGCCGACGACAGCCGCGGCTTGATTCTGATTGAGGCCCTGTCCGCTTTGGGCGTTCATGTCGAGACCGAGCTGCGTCATCGCCATCGCGGTGATGCGCATCGCCAGATCCTCGGTCTGCGCGGCGTTCATGTTGCGGTTGGCGTGGATGTCGCGGCCGAATTGATCCTCGCCGATCTTGCGATGGAGCCACCGCCCGACCTGTCCCTTGACGAAGTCGAATTGCTGGTCCGAATTCATCTTGCGGAACCGGCCATTGATTTCCGCGCCACCCTCCGCGCCGACCTGGGCGAGCATGCCTTCGGTCAACTGGTCGATGCCGCTGGACTTGATCGCCGCATTCTCTTCGTCGTTCTGACGCTTGATACGCGTATGCGTATCTTTGTCTTCGAGTTTCTTCTGCGCTTCGGCCGTACGTGTTTTCGCGGCGTCATCACGCTTCTTGGCCGTCTCGGCGACGCCCTTTTGGTGCTCGATCATCCGGTTGAATTCGTCAACCGTCCTGGGGGCGTGCTTGAGGCCGTGCATTTGCGCCAGCTCGTTCAGCGCTTGATTCTCACCCTCTTTCCCTTCCTTGTTCAGCTCCTTTTCGAGTTCCTTGTCTGTCCTGTCCGCCTTTTTCTTCTGGCTGGCTTCCTGTGCTTTCTTCAAGCGTTCGCCGAATGAGAACATCTCCACCGATCCAAAACCCTGGGTGAGTCCCTGAATCGACTTGATCGCTGCCTCTTCGCCCTGGAGAGCGCGGTCAAAGAGGTCCCTTGCGACGTGGCTCCAGTCGCCCTTGAGTTGCTTGGCGAATGCCTCGAACTGTTTCTTTTGCTCCGCCGCGAACGCGTCCTGCTCGGAAGCGCTGGCGCCGCTCATGACGTTGGCCTGGATCCGTTGCTCCATCTGACGCCGTTCGAAGTCGATCCTGTGCTGCGCCTTTTTGGCGAGCGTCTCCTCGATTCCGGAAAGCACTTCCTTCCCGCGGCCGTCGAGTCCTTCGTTGAAATCCTTGGTGCGTTCCTTCTCTTCGTCGGACTGCTGTCTCAGCGCCTGATCGATCCGGTGCTGCTTTTCCTTCTCCGCGGTCTTCTTGGCTTCGAGCTCAGCATTCTCGGCCGTCAACTCGTTGTAGCGTGCGAGCTGGGCATTCGATAAGGATTGCTGCTTTTCCAGCTCTTTCAGCTCCTTATCGTTGTGCTTGATCGCATCCGTCATTCCCTCGATGCCGTCCGTAACCCGGGGAATCGGGTTCCGCTCCTCCCAGAGCGAAGAAATCGAGCTCCAATTCTGGACCAGCGCGGCGACGGCGACGCTTCCCAATCCGATCGCGACGCCCCACGGACCGAGGCCGGCGGTCATGAACTGAATGTTGTTTGTGGCGCTCATCAACTTCGAGCCGAGACTGCCGGAAGTCTGTGCGAAATCCGCAAGCCCGTAGCTGGCTTGTTGGACCATCATCGTGAAATTACCGGTGCTTCCGCTGGCGTCCCTGGCCGCGGCGCCCGCGGCCTTGATGCTCGCCGCCGTCGAGTTCAGCGCGGTGCTTGCCCGCTCAGCGGACTGCTCAACGTTCTTGAGGACCTGGTCAACGAACTTCGCGTCATCCGCGAATTCATAGGTCTCGCCGGAGAGATGCTGGATGGACTGCGCGAACTCGTACGTTTCGGTCGTGGTCGACTGAATGGTCTTACGCGCTTGCTGGAGTTTGCTGTCCTCCACTTCCATGATCAGACGGACTACTTCGTCGTCGCCAGCCATTTCACCGCCTCTTGATATAGCCCTTCATGATCGAGCGCGCCTCTTCGAGGTCCTCGCGCCGG
>Ga0134128_10008915_pt1 | contig 12060 bp, 11 predicted proteins | sample KB31754_FD_96462 | JGI IMG/M metagenome (GOLD analysis project Ga0134128, IMG submission 96462) | Terrestrial soil microbial communities with excess Nitrogen fertilizer from Kellogg Biological Station, Michigan, USA - KB3-175-4 | ecosystem: Environmental > Terrestrial > Soil > Unclassified ...
AAAGGCAGGGGGATAACTTTCGCCGAAGGGCCGGCGTTTCGGGGCTTTCGCCTCCGTTTTGTGCCCGCGATTTATCCCACCCACGGTGTCATACCGGGGGAGGCCGGTATCCATCCTGATGCTTCACCGCCACCGCTGACGTTGTGGCGCATCATCAGGATGGACCCCGGCCTCCGCCGGGGTGACACCGTGCGTGGGGCAGGCGTGAAGCTCAACCGCGTCCGTGAGGACAAATCACGCCACCCTCATGGTGAGCTTGTCGAACCATGGGCCACCGGCACGAAACAATCGTGGTTCGACATCTTGGTGGCTCCGCCGCCTCCCTTCCCGCGGCGCGCCCTCCCCAGCCCCCTTCCTAAACCTCCGCCACAACGGGCGCTGTTCGCGCATCGGCCGTGGGTTTGGGCAGGCGCTTGAGCAGTGGCACCAGCGCCGCGGCCGCCACAAACACCGCGACGACGTAGATCGTCGAGGCGCTGGCGGCGTTGGCGAAGCCGGTGCCTTTTGAGGTTGCGCCCCAATCGCGGGCGTGTTCGAGCCAGGTGAAGAAAATCTCGCCGGCGATGGCGACGCCCAGCGCGCCGCCGGCCTGCTGGAAGGCCTGGAGCGCGCCGGCGGCGGAGCCCGCATCTCTATGCGGGACACCCGCCAGCACCATCTGGAACAGCGCCGCGAAGGCGATGCCGAGACCGACGCCGGCGATGGCCAGCGATGGCAGGAAGGCGATCTGGTCGACGTTGGTCGTGGCGCGGGAAATGATCCAGCGGGTATAGGCCATGCCGATGGCGAGCAGGATTGCGCCGAGGGCGAAGCGCTGCGGCAGATAGCGGCTGCCGAGGCGTCCGGAGGTCAGCGAGGCAATGACGACGCCGACCGAGAACGGCACGCCGGTCAGGCCGGACTGCAGCGGCGTGAAGCCGAACCCCGATTGGAGGAAGATCGAAAACGTCAGGAAGAAGCCGGGCACGCCCGAGGCAAAGATGGTGGTGATCAGGGCGCCGACCAGAAAATTGCGGTTGGTGAGCAGCGTAACCGGCAGCAATTGCGTGTTGCCGGCGGCCTCTCGTTGCTTCTGCCAGAAAAAGAACGCCGCCATCAGCACCACGGAAGCGGCGATCATGGCGAAGGCCCACCACGGCCAGCCATAGGAGCGGCCCTCGATCAGCGGATAGACCAGCAGCAGGATGGCGGCGCCGAACAGGCCGATGCCGAGATAATCGTTGCGAAGGCCGGGATGGGGCGGCACCCGGATGATCCAGGCGGCGCCGGCGATCACCGCGAGGATGCCGAAGGGGATGTTGACGAGAAAAATCGGCCGCCAGTCGAGCCCGAAGAAATTGCCGGCGATCAGGCTGCCGCCGATCAGCGGGCCGGCAACGGAGGCCAGCCCGGCGCTCAGGCCGAACAGCGAAAAGGCCAGGCCACGCTCCCTGGGCGGAAAGATCACCTGGGCGATGGCCAGCACCTGCGGCGTCATCACCGAGCCGGCAAAACCCTGCAGCGCCCGGGCCGCGATCAGCGTTTCGATACTCGGCGCGATGCCGCAGAGCAGCGAGCCGACGGTGAAGAGGCTGACCCCGATGAGGAACATGCCCTTGCGCCCGACGATGTCGCCGAGGCGCCCAAACGGCAGCAGGCCGAGCGCGAAGGCCAGCACGAAGGCGGCGATGACCCATTCGATCTGGCTCGGACTGGCGTTGAGATTGGTTTGCATCGAGGGGATGGCGACATTGACGATGGTCACGTCCATCAGGTTCATGAAGCTCGCCAGCAGCAATATCGTCATGGCGACCCAGCGGCGCGGATCGGCGGACGCGACATCGGTGGGCGGGGCGAAATGAGTGTCGGGCATTTTTCTATCGCTTTGCTGGCTGCGGACAGTCATCCACCTGTCGAATGGCTGCATTTCGCCGGGATTTGGCTAGCCGGTGCTGAATACAGCATGAACGCAAAGATCGAGAAGCGCGGGCCCTTGCATAAAAATGCGGGCAGGGGAGCATCACCACCCTCGGCCGGTTTCTACCGCACCGGCCGCCGGACTCGAAATATATTGTGACGATATGTCAATCCGTCGAATCGAAACGACACGAAGTGTTGAGAGTGCGGCGTTGGATGGCTCCCCTTTCGTCGGAATAGATGCGATGATTGCCGCGGGCGCCGTCATATTGCGGACGGCATTGGCCGGTCACACTGGCGCCGCGGGGAAGGCTGTTCCGAACTGTCCTGGAAATGGGGATTACCGTGAAACTCAAGCATTTGCGCCCGTTGGCGCTGTCGGCCGTGCTGCTGCTTGCCACCGCACCCGCCGCACTGGCGCTCGATGCGGCTGACTTCGCCAGCAAAATCAAAGCTGTCTATGCTGCTGCCGGCGTCGGCGTGACCTTTGGCCCCGGCACCGTCAACGGTGACGAAATTGTCTATGACGGCGCCACCTTCAGCTCGCCGGCGGCGTCCGGCGCGGACAACACCTACAAGATCGACACCAAGCTCGATTTCACCGGGGTGGTCGCGCAGCCCGACGGCGGCTATCGCGCCGACGCACTCAAGTTTCCCGATATCGACGTGAAGCTCGAGGATACCCAGATCAGCGTCAAGGATATCGCGGTCAAGCACATCTATGTGTCGAATGCCAAGACGCCGACGATGATCGACATGACGCAGCTGTTCGGCGAAGTCGATATCGGGCCGATCGCGGTGCTGGGGACGGACGGGTCGGCACTGCACATTGACTCGGTGAGCCTCAATTCCAGTTTCAAGCCGGCGCAGGGCGATCCGGCGCTTGCCGAGCTCGATTCGAACATCACGACCAGCGGCATGAAGTTCGACATGAGCAAGACGGCTGATCCCGACACGCTCAAGCAGGCCGAGGCCTGGGGCCTGACGACGCTTACCGGCAAGGCGCAGGAAACGCTGAGCTGGACGCTCAAGGACGGGCACCTCAACATGAGCGAGCTGTCGCTCGATGTCGACAAGGTCGGCAAGCTCAACTTCGCCTTCGATATCACCGGCTACACGCCGCAATTGCTGCAGAGCCTGACCTCGCTCGAAGGCGCGTTCGCGCCGAAGGCCGGCGCCGACGCCTCGGCCGACCAGGGCCAGGCCACGGCCATGCTGCTCGGGGCGCTGCAGACGCTGTTCATCAACTCGACGTCGATCCGCTTCGACGATGCCTCGATCACCGGCAAAGTGCTCGACTATTTTGTCAAGCAGGCCGGGACGACCAAGGACGCCTTCATCGACCAGCTGGTGACGCAGATACCGGCGATGGACAAGGACAGCTCCGACCCGACCCCGCCCGACGTCATGAAGACGATGCAGGCAGCGACGCGGGCCTACCTGACCGATCCGCACAGCATGGAACTAAAACTCGCGCCAAAGACGCCGCTCGGCGTGCTCGGCATCATGGGTGCCGCGATGGCGCCCACCAACCTCGCCGACCAGATCGGGCTCCAGGTGCTGGTCAACGACAAGCAGATCACCGCAGAGCAGGCGGCCAAGGAGACGGGCGTGGCGCCGCCCTCGACCGACGATTCGACCACAGCGCCCTCGACCGACGATTCGACAGCCGCACCGTCGACCGACGACAATTCGACCGCGGCGCCGTCAGGCGATGACTCTTCTGGCAGCGGCGACGACTCGTCAGGCAATTCGTCGCACGGCGGCGACCGACTGGCGACGCCGCATTCGAACTAGCGTTGCGGCTTAGGGCGTGAAGCCTGACACAAAATCTGGCATAAGCGGGAACATGACACGTTCCGCTTTGCCGCTCGAGACCGCCTCGAAACCCAGCCTCGATCACATAACGGACTGGATATTCGATCTCGACAACACCCTCTACCCGCGCGAATGCAATCTGTTCGCCCAGATCGACATCCTCATCACCCACTATGTGATGGAGGTAACAAAGCTCGATTTCGCCGAAGCGCGGGTGCTGCAAAAGTCCTATTACCGGGACTACGGCACGACGCTCAACGGGCTGATGCTCACACACAACATCGACCCCGAGCATTTCCTCAAGACCGTGCACGCCATCGACTATTCGCCGGTCGAGCCGCATCCGGCCCTGGTCAAGGCCATCGAAGCGCTGCCGGGCCGCAAATTCATCCTCACCAATGGCGACGTGCCGCATGCGCGCCATGTGCTCGAACGGCTCGGCGGGGCGCATCTCTTCGAGGTGATCCACGACGTCAAGGCGATGGACTACAACCCCAAGCCGCTGCGCTCGGCCTATGAGGGGCTGCTGGCCGGCCAGGGTATCGATCCGACCCGCGCGGTGATGTTCGACGACCTCGACAAGAACCTCGTCGTGCCGCACGAATTGGGCATGGCCACGGTGCACGTCGTCGCCGGCAAGGATTTTGCGCACGGCCAGGTCGAGGCGTGGGAACTGGAACGACCGACCGGCCCGCACATCCACCACAGCACCAGCGACATTGCAGGATTTTTGACGGCGATCATTTGACGGTGGGTGGCTCGCACAGAGGTCGAGGGCGAGCAGCTAGGACTGCGGCATCGTCGGCGCCTCCGATACCTTGCGAGCTCGAAAACCGGACGGACGGATTTTCGCGGCAAGACGACCGCTTAAGCGCCGGCTACCTTCCTTCTCCCCTTGCGCGAGAAGGTGCCCGAAGGGCGGATGAGGGGTGGGCCACAGACTCAGAGGCTGTGGCTCCCCCCTCATCCGTCTCGGCCTTTGGCCGATCCACCTTCTCCCACAAGGGGAGAAGGAAGGCCGCATCCTATCCTACACCTCCGCCAGCGAGATTTCCGGCAAATTGTAGTGCTCGCGGACGACGTTCCAGCCGTCTTCGGCGCTGTCGACGACGGTGAAGAGGTCGGGGTCTTCGGGGCTTATGGTGCCGGCCTCGGCGAGCGCTTCGAAATTGATGACGTTCTTCCAGAACTCGATGCCGAAGAGCAGCACGGGGATGCGTTCCATGCGGCCGGTCTGGATCAGCGTCAGCGTCTCGAAGAATTCGTCGAGCGTGCCGAAGCCGCCGGGGAAGATCGCCACCGCCCGCGCCCGCACCAGGAAGTGGATTTTGCGCGTGGCGAAATAGTGGAAGTTGAAGCTGAGTTCCGGCGTGACGAAAAGGTTCGGTGCCTGTTCGTGCGGCAGCACGATGTTTAGGCCGATCGAGGGCGCGCCGACATCGGCGGCGCCGCGATTGCCGGCTTCCATGACGCCGGGCCCGCCGCCCGTCACCACCACATAGTCGTGGTAGTCGAGCGCCTTGGCGGTGAGCGAGGCATATTGGGCGAAGCGCCGCGCCTCGTCGTAGTAGCGAGAGGCAGCCTCGAGGTTGCGCTTTTGCGTCGGATTGTGCGCCGCCCAGGCCGCCTTGCCGGGCTCGGGAATGCGGGCGCCGCCGAACAGCACGACGGTTGAATTGATGTTGCGCTCCTTGAGGCGCATCTCGGTCTTCATATATTCGAGCTGCAACCGCACCGGGCGGAGCTCTTCGGAGCTCAAGAACTCTTCATCGGTGAAGGCGAGACGATAGGCGGCCGAGGCCGTCTGCGGCGTCTTCGGCATGCGCTTATAGGTGTCGATATCGGCTTCGAGGGAGCGCAGAGGCGTATGACGGCGCTTGGCCATTTTTCGAAAACTTCCAGAAATAGGGGAATGCAGTCTGCCAGAGGGAAATTAACACGTAATGGCCGGCGATTTCACGGCGTGTTGACGCGGGCGCCGCCCATGCGGTTAATGTCGCCGCCCTGCTTTCCGCCCCAAGGTTCCCCCATGTCCACTTCCGACCTCGCCAAGACCATCGACGACGCTTTCGAGGCGCGCGACAAGATCAATGTGCAGACGCAGGGAAAGGTGCGCGAGGCGGTGACGGAGGCGCTGGGCCTGCTCGATGCCGGCAAGGCACGGGTGGCCGAGAAGCAGGCGGATGGTTCGTGGGCGGTCAACCAGTGGCTGAAGAAGGCCGTGCTGCTGTCGTTCCGCCTCAACGACATGGGGGCGATTCCCGGCGGCCCCGGCGGGTCGACCTGGTGGGACAAGGTGCCATCCAAGTTCGACGGCTGGGGCGAGAACCGGTTTCGCGAGGCCGGTTTCCGCGCCGTACCGGGCTCGATCGTGCGGCATTCGGCCTATATCGCCAAAAACGTCGTGCTGATGCCGAGCTTCGTCAATCTTGGCGCCTATGTCGATGAAAGCACCATGGTCGACACCTGGGTAACGGTCGGCTCATGCGCGCAGATCGGCAAGAACGTGCATCTGTCCGGCGGTGTCGGCATCGGCGGCGTGCTCGAGCCGCTGCAGGCCGGCCCCGTCATCATCGAGGACAATTGCTTCATCGGCGCGCGTTCTGAAGTGGTCGAGGGCGTCGTTGTCGGCACTGGTTCGGTGATTTCGATGGGCGTCTTCATCGGCGCCTCAACCAAGATCGTCGACCGCTCGACCGGCGAAATCCACATCGGCAAGGTGCCGCCCTATTCGGTGGTGGTGTCGGGGAGCCTCTCCGGCAAGCCACTACCCAACGGCCAGCCGGGCCCGAGCCTTTACTGCGCGGTGATCGTCAAGCGCGTGGATGAACAGACGCGATCGAAGACGTCCATTAACGAACTGTTGCGGGACTAAGTTCTGGCGCTGCGGTGCGCGCGAGGCGCCGCAAGACCATCATCGATCCGTCGCCCGATTGTTGTACCGCCCGCCCAACGCCGGTCTAAATCCACCGTTCTTCCCAGACATCGCGGCCCTGTTGCTTGCCAGCCCCCGAAACCCGCGCAATATAGCGGCGCGAGGGGTCGCATTGATTCTCTTTGGGGGAAGCAAATGGATAATCTTGGCTCGCTGTATTTGTCGTTTAGCGGTCGCATCAATCGGCAGCCCTGGTGGCTGGGCCTGTTGGCGCTGGTCGTTGTAGAGGGCATCATCTTCGCCATACTGGGCGCGATCATGGGAGCCGGAGCTGTATCGGTCGATCCAAACGACCCGGCAGCCGGTATCGCCGCCATGTCGCGAATAACTATTCCCGCCGCGATTATCGGCCTGATCGTGCTCTATCCGACGCTGGCGATCTACACCAAGCGCTGGCACGACCGCGGCAAGTCTGGGTGGTGGACACTGATTTGCCTGGTTCCGATCATTGGCAGCATCTGGGCTCTGGTGGAGCTCGGCTTTCTAAGGGGAACGCCCGGAGCGAACAAATACGGCGCCGACCCGCTCGACGGCCGCACCGCGGTTGCCGCCTGAGCCGTAGTTGACCGAAGGGGGAGCGATTGCTTCCCCGGATCACCAAATTGCGCGGCATCGCGAACTCCACGGCCCGTTGCCAGCGCCACAACATTTTCAACGGAGGACCACCGATGCTGGACTCGTTCCTGAATTTCAATGGATTCCTGTTTCCGAAGCTGACCAAGGTAATCTACTGGATCGGCCTCGCGCTGATCATCGTCGGCGCTGTAGTGGGCGCCATCGGGGCGCTGATCGGCGGCAATTTCATCGGCTTCATCATGGCACTGGTGTTCGGGGTGATCTTGCTCGTGGTGTGGCGGATTACCGTCGAACTCTGGATGGTATTGTTCTCGATCTACGACGTGCTGCGCGACATCCGCGACCAGCGCCGCGCCCCCTGACCGGCTTGTCACAGCGGCCCCGATCCGCGTAAGCACGGCGACGCGTTCCTCACCGGGTGCCGCCTTGATCGATTCCATCGAATTGCTGAAGCAACTGATCCGTTGTCCCTCGGTTACGCCGGTTGAGGCCGGCGTGTTCGATGTATTGGAGACGGCCTTGCTGCCGCTTGGCTTTACCGTCAGCCGTCACCGGTTCGAGGGCGACAACTCCTATCCGGTCGACAATCTGTTCGCGACGCGCGGCACGGACGGCACCAACGGGCCGCATCTGCTGTTTGCCGGGCATACCGACGTGGTGCCGCCCGGCGATGTTTCGGCCTGGACGCATCCACCATTCGCCGCCGAGGAAGCCAACGGGCTGATTTACGGGCGAGGCTCGGCGGACATGAAAAGCGGCATTGCCGCGTTCATCGCGGCGGCCGCGGCGGCGATTGAGGCGGGAGCCGCCGGCCGCGGCCGGATTTCCCTCGCCATCACCAATGACGAAGAAGCCGACTCCGTAAACGGCACGGAGAAGCTGATGAACTGGGCCGCCGAGGCGGGGCACCGCTTCGATTTTGCCATTGTCGGCGAGCCGAGCTCGGTGGCGCAGGTCGGCGACAGCATGAAGATCGGCCGGCGCGGTTCGCTCAACGCCGAGATCACCGTCACCGGGACGCAGGGGCATGTCGCCTATCCGGATCGCGCCAACAATCCCCTGCCCGTCGCGGCGGCGCTGGTGCTGGCGCTCGACGGCGAGCCGCTCGACCACGGCACGGCGCATTTCCCGCCCTCGAACCTCGAAATGACCTCGATCGATGTCGGCAACGAGGCGAACAACGTCATTCCGGCAAAGGCGCGCCTCCGCTTCAACATCCGCTTCAACGACAGGTGGACGCCCGAAACGCTGGTCGGCTGGCTCAAGGCGCGCATCGCCACGGTCGATGCCCACGGCACCGTCGTCGAACTGACGACGCCCAAGCGCCCCTCGCGCTCGTTCGTTTCGCCGACCGGCGGGCTGGTCGATGTGTTCAGCGATGTGATTTTGGCGCAGACGGGCAAGCGGCCGGAGCTTTCGACCGGCGGCGGCACTTCGGACGCGCGGTTTATTGCGCCGTACTGTCCGGTGGCCGAAGTGGGCCTTGTCGGCCCTACCCTGCACAAAGCCGACGAGCATGTCGCGGTGGCCGACGTGCTGGCATTGACCGAGCTTTACCGGGCGTTCATCGCGAGATTCTTTGCGGGCTGATGCCGGAAACCACCGCCTCATGGTGAGCTTGTCGAACCATGGGCCAAAAGCGGGAGACCTCGTGGTTCGACAGGCTCACCATGAGGTCTTGAGTGTATGGCGTAATGCACGCAATCCGGGACTAACGCTTGTCGCCCGGCGCCTGAGCCTTTACATGCTCACGACCGCGACGAGCGCGGCTGCTGACGGAAAATCCCTTTGCCCAACACGCCCACTACCATCATCGAAGAACTGGCTTCGGCGGCGAGGGGCGTCGCGGCGCTCATCGTCGGCGACCGCCGGGCGGTGTCCTATTTCGATTTCAGCCGCAGAGGGCTGGCCGGCAGCTTTATCGCGTTTCTCGTCGCGACGGTGTTCAGCGCCTATGTGCCGCTGATCGGGGGGAGCGGTCAGGACGGCCAGATATCGACCGGCCGCCTGCTGCTGATGGCGGTATTCCTGTTCGGCGTGCAGATCGGCTTTTCGGCGCTGGTATTGCGGCAGCTTAATCGGCTCGACGGCTTTGTGCCCTATCTCGTCGCCGACAACTGGGCGACGTTTTTCATCACCGCCATCTCGACGGTGTTGAACGCCTTCGGCCTCGCCGGCGATTTCGCCCTGATCGCCATCGGCATTCTGGTGCTGGTGGTCGAAGTCAATATCTCCCGGCTGATCGTGACGCTGAGCCCCTGGCAGATCGCCATGTTCCTCGTCGCGCAACTGGTGGGCGTGGCGATCGGCCTGATCGTCATCGGACTGGTCTTTCCACTACCGGCCGATCTGCTCAATGCGCCGGCGGTGACCGGTCAATAATCGACCCTGGTGAGATAAAGCCCGGCCGCCGGCGCCAGCATGCCGCAACGCGAGCGATCGGCAGCTTCGAGGATGTTGCGCATTTCGGCCGGGCTCCACCTGCCCTCGCCGACGAGTTTCAGCGAGCCCACCATCGAACGTACCTGATGGTGGAGGAAGCTGCGGGCGCTTGCCGTCACCACGATATGATCCGCTTCGCGCCGCACCTCGAGCCGGTCGAGTGTCTTGACCGGGGATTTGGCCTGGCACTGACTATCGCGAAAGGTGGTGAAATCGTGCTGGCCGATGAGGTATTGCGCGCCCTCATGCATGGCCGCCGCATCGAGGCTGACCGGCACGTGCCAGACATGGTTCTCCTCCAACGCCGGACGCGCCCTCCGGTTGAGGATGCAGTATTCGTAATGCCGGGCGAGGGCTGAAAAGCGCGCCGAAAAGCTCTCGGGCACCGAATCGGCTTCAAGCACCGCGACCGGGTTGGGCTTGAGGTGAAAATTCAGCGCCTCGCGGATGCGGTTGGCGTCCCAGTCGCGGGCGAGGTCGAAATGCACCACCTGCCCCAGCGCATGGACGCCTGCATCGGTGCGCCCGGCGGCCTGGGTGACCGCGATTTCGCCGGAAAAGCGGGCGATCGCCTCCTCCAGCGCCTGTTGCACCGACATGCGATCGGCCTGCCGCTGCCAGCCGGCGAACGGCGTGCCGTCATATTCGAGCAGGAGGCGATAGCGCGGCATGGGCGATCCAGCGGAGGGATCGGGCGTTATAGACGAGCCCCGGCTGATGTCCACCATGGCTGATGCGTACGCCATGCCCCCTAAACGCCGGTTGACCGGGAAAATGCTGGCCGTATAGCTTCCGCCGCGATGGCGCCGATCTCCTCCGACTCCGAGAAGCCTCTGTGGCTCAGCCTGCCGGTGGTGGCGGCGGTGGTGCTCGTGCTCGCCCTGCTCAAGCTTTACGTTTCAGCGCATGTGGGGCTGGTGTTCGACGAGGGCTATTACACGTTCTGGTCGGAGCGGCTGCAGATCGGCTATCTCGACCATCCGCCGGCCGTCGCCTGGATGATCGCGGCGGGCCGCACCCTGCTCGGCAATAACGAACTCGGCGTGCGGTTGCTCTCCGTGGTCTGTGGCATCGGGGTTTCGGCCGCGATCTGGCGCACCGGCGTGCTGCTGCTCGACCGGCGGATCGCAGCGCTGGCGATGCTGCTCTACAATCTGACGCCGTCGACCGGACTCGGGTTTATCACCACGCCCGACCCGCCGTCGGTGCTGTGCTGGGCGGCGGTGACCTGGGCGGTGGCCGAATTCATCGCCTCGCGCCGCGTCTTCTGGTGGCTGATGGCCGGGGGGCTGGCGGGGCTCGGGCTCTGGAGCAAATATACCGACGCCTTTCTCCCGCCGGGCCTGTTGCTGTTCATCCTGGTCGGCCGCGAGCGGCGAGGCTGGCTGAAACGCTGGCAGGTCTGGGCCGCCGTAGTGCTGGCGCTCGTGGTGTTTTCGCCGGTGATCTGGTGGAACGCCCAATATGGCTGGGCGTCGTTCCTGTTTCAGGGCCAGCGCACCGTGGTGCCGGGCGAAGGCACGATGTTCTTCGAAAATTTCGGCGATCTGCTCGCCGGACAGGCCGCCTATATGGTGCCGATCCTGTTCGTGTTCGCCATTGCCGGTATCGTCGCGTTTTTCGTGCGCTGGCGCGATGCCGGCTGGCAAAAGCTGGCTTTGCCGGTGTGGACGACGCTGCCGGCGCTCGCCTATTTCCTCTACCACACGCTGCACGCGCGGGTTGAAGCGAACTGGCTGATCCCGCTCTGGCCGTCGCTGACGCTGATCGGTGCGACGGCGGCGATGGCGCTGTGGCAAAGACGGCCGCAGCTGACCAGATGGCTGGTTGTGGCGCAATTCGCCGTCGGCGCGGCCCTCACGATTGCGATCTATGTGCAGGCGCTGTGGCAGCCATTCAACGTCGGCGATCTGGACCGGACGAACGAGACACGCGGCTGGCCGAAACTGGTCAGCGATCTCGACAAGCTGGCGACGGCGAACGGCGCGCACTGGATCGCGACCAGTTCGAATTTCGGCATCACCGGGGAGCTGGCGAGCTATTCGCTGTTCGCCGGGAGCCCGCTGCCGGTGCGCCAGATCGACGAGCCGATGCGCTGGCTGTTCGTGCCCCCACCGGTGCCCGATGCCCTCGGCTGGCCGGCGCTGTTCGTGCAAGTCGAGGCAAATCCGAGCGCGGCACAGCCCCCGAGCGACCTCTTCGGCAGCGCCAAGCTCGTCGGCACCGTCACCCGCGACGGCGGCCGCTGGCCGCTCGAAAGCTACGCCGTGTTTCTGGTCGATCAGCCCACGGCGAAGTTTGCGGCAGGGTTGCGGAGCAAGCAGTGAGCGCTGGGCTACCCCTCACTCGGTCCTACCGGACCGACCTCTCCCCAGAGGGGCGAGGGGAGGCGA
>Ga0134128_10008916_pt1 | contig 12059 bp, 14 predicted proteins | sample KB31754_FD_96462 | JGI IMG/M metagenome (GOLD analysis project Ga0134128, IMG submission 96462) | Terrestrial soil microbial communities with excess Nitrogen fertilizer from Kellogg Biological Station, Michigan, USA - KB3-175-4 | ecosystem: Environmental > Terrestrial > Soil > Unclassified ...
GGCCGCGCCGATTTGCAACTCGCCTTGGCCCAGGCGGAGGCGGCCAGTGGTGACCGGGACAAGGCGGCGCAGCGGCTGACGGATGTGCTCGGCGGCTTGAGCAAAGACGCGCCCGAGCGGGGCGCCGTCGAAGCCGAGTTGAACCGGCTTCGAGTCCAGCAGTAAACCCCTCGGCTAAGAATCTGTTGGCGTTGCGGTAATCGGACGGCTACCCTTGCTGGCAAGAGCAATGGCCACCAAGACGTAAAAGAAAATGGGGGAGGCAGCGCCGGCGCTCGTCATCGAGGATCTGCATAAGAGCTTCGGCGAGCTCGAGGTTCTCAAAGGCATCTCGATGACGGCCTATGACGGAAATGTCATAGCCATGATCGGCAGCAGCGGATCGGGCAAGAGCACGCTGTTGCGCTGTATCAACCTTTTGGAGACACCGGATTCCGGGCGCGTTTATGTCAATGGCGAGCTCATTCGCATGCGCCCGACCCGGGACGGTCACGCCGTGCCGGAGGACCATCGCCAAGTAGACCGGATTCGCTCGCGTCTCGGCATGGTGTTCCAGAGCTTCAACCTGTGGTCCCATATGACCGTGCTCGAGAATGTCATCGAGGCCCCGGTGCATGTGTTGAAGTTGCCGAAGGCGCAAGCCGTCGAGCGGGCGAAGGCGCTTTTGAACAAGGTCGGTATCGCCGACAAGCTCACCCACTACCCAGCCCATCTCTCCGGCGGCCAGCAGCAGCGCGCGGCGATCGCGCGTGCGCTCGCCATGGAGCCGAAGGTGATGCTGTTCGACGAGCCGACTTCGGCGCTCGATCCCGAACTGGTCGGCGAGGTCTTGCGCGTGATTCGCCAACTCGCCGAGGAGGGGCGCACCATGCTCCTCGTCACGCATGAGATGGGCTTCGCGCGCGAGGTGGCGAGCGAGATGATTTTCCTGCATCAGGGCCGAATCGAGGAACAAGGTCCGCCCTCGCAGGTGTTTGGCAATCCAAGATCCGAACGGTGTCGCCAGTTCCTGGCGAGCCACTTGTAAGGAAGGTACGGGGCGGCTGAAAGCGATCTGCTGCCCTTGCGTAAACGACGATCGCAACTACGAAGGGAGATTGTGTCGTGAAGAAATGGACAACTCTTATTCTCGGCGCCGTCGCTCTGGCGCTCGCAGTCGCGCCAGCGTCGGCGGAGCTGAAAAAGAAATACAGGGTCGCGACGGAGGGTGCCTACGCTCCCTTCAACTGGGTCGATCAGAACGGTCAGCTTCAGGGCTTCGATGTCGATATCGCCAAGGAACTGTGCAACCGCATCAAGGTGCAGTGCGAGCTTGTGGCGCAGGCTTGGGATGGGATTATTCCCGGGCTGCTCGCGAAGAAGTACGACATGATCGTCGCTTCGATGTCGATCACCGAGGAGCGCAAGAAGAAGGTCGACTTCACGCAGAAATATTACAACACCCCGGCACGGCTGGTGGCGAAGAAGGGCTCCGGCATTGATCCGACTAAGCCTGAGACCATGAAGGGCAAGACTATTGGGGTGCAGGTCGCGACCATCCACGAGAGATTCGCCAAGCATATGTGGGGCGACGTGGCGACCATCAAATCCTACGACACACAGGACAATGCCAATCTCGACCTGGCCAATGGTCGCCTGGACATGATCATGGCGGATTCGGTGGCACTAGACGAGGGCTTCCTCAAGACCGATCTCGGCAAGAATTTCGAATTCGTTGGACCTGGGTACAGCGATCCGCAGTACCATGGTGAAGGCGCGGGCATTGCCGTACGCAAAGGCGACGACGATCTGCGCGAGGCCTTGAATAAGGCAATCCGCGAAATCCGTTCCGACGGCACCTATCAAAAGATCGAGTCCAAGTATTTCAAATACGACATCTACGGTTCGGAAAGTTAAGAGACGTAAGAGAGCGGTGTCGCCGATGGGCGGCACCGCTCCCCTCAGTTCAAATCGCGAGGTGGGTCGCGGATGATCGATCTGCACGGTTATGGCTGGCAGATGTTGCTGGGCCTCAGCATGACCGTTCGGGCCGCCCTCGCCGCCATTGCTCTCGCCGTCATCCTTGGCCTGTTGGGAGCGGCGGCAAAGCTGTCGCACTGGCGCTCTCTGCGAGCCCTGGCGGAGGCCTATACGGTCAGCATTCGCGGGATTCCCGAGTTAGTCCTGCTGCTGCTCGTCTTTTTCGGGACGTCGACCCTTTTTCAGACAATCGCGCAGCAGTTTGGCTATGACGAGTATATCGAACTGCCGCCGTTTCCGGCCGGCGTCTTCGCGATCGGCTTCGTGTACGGCGCCTTCACAACCGAAGTTTTCCGCGGCGCCATTCTGGCCGTGCCGAAAGGACAGATCGAGGCGGCCAAAGCCGTCGGCATGAGCTCGTTCTTGTTGTGGCGCCGCATCTTGATGCCGCAAGTCTTTCGCTTTGCCATTCCAGGATTGGGCAATGTCTGGCTGGTGCTGTTGAAGGCGACGGCATTGATGTCGGTGGTCAACCTCGATGAGTTGACCCGTAAGGCGGCGATCTCGGCCGGCTTCACCAAGCAGCCATTCACTTTCTACGCCGTGGCCGCCTTCCTCTATCTCTGCCTGACCATTGTTTCCAACTTCGGCCTCGAAATGTTGGAACGGCGCGCGAACCGCGGCGTACGGAGGGCGTAGGCGCATGGATTGTGCGCTCGCCGTTAGTTCGCTGACCGAATTTGCGCAATGGCTGCTGGATCACCTCTCGGCGGTAATGGACTGGCAAACCATCGTCGAGAGCCTGCCCGCTCTCTTGATGGGTTTGGTTCGCACTTTCGAGCTGGTCGCGATCTCCATTGCGATCGGTTTCACCTTGGCAATCCCGCTGGCGCTCCTGCGCGTGTCGCGCAATCCGTTCGCCTGGATGCCCGTCTACGCCTACATCTATGTGATGCGGGGCACGCCCCTGCTGGTGCAGCTCTACCTGATCTATTACGGCAGCGGGCAGATCCCGGGAGTGCAGGACAGCTTCCTTTGGCCGTTCCTGAAGGAGGCGTGGTACTGCGCAATCTTCTCGTTCTCGCTCAACACCGCCGCCTATCAGGCCGAGATCTTCCGCGGCGCGATCATGGGCGTGCCGCATGGCGAAGTCGAAGCCGCCAGGGCGGTCGGAATGAGCCGCGCGCTTCTCTATCGCCGCATCATTCTGCCGCGCGCTTTCCGCTACGCTCTGCCGGCTTTCGCCAATGAAGTGATCCTGACGCTGCAGGCGAGCGCTATCGCCAGCATCGTCACGATCCAGGAGCTGACGGGCACCGCCCAGGCGATCATTCACGACACCTTCGCCTTTTACGAGCTCTACCTCACGATCGCCGTGATCTATCTCGCCATCACCTATGCTCTGGTCTGGGCATTCCGCAGATTGGAGTACCGGCTCAGCGGCCATTTGCGTGACCGGCCGACGGCGCGCGGCGTGGCTGCTGCTCCGGAGCCGGTGCAAGCCGCCGGGTTGCGGTAGAGCCATCACTTGAACTTAGGATGGTGGAGCCGAGGGGAATCGAACCCCTGACCTCCTCATTGCGAACGAGGCGCTCTCCCAACTGAGCTACGGCCCCAATGCGACGTGGGCGCGCGACTATGTGGTGCGGCCCGCGGGCCTGTCAACATCTAGGCTGCCAGACCGCCGCAACTCCCGTGTTTGATCGACGACTCCCCGCAGTTCCCCGCAGGAGCCTCAGTTTATGCGAGGCGGGCGACAGGACGTTAGGTAACGGGCGAGTCCGAATGAGTCGCGCGCCAAGAGCGGTGGCTATGCTGTAGTGGACCGAGCCGCCCAGAGTGCTTCGGGTCAAAACCAGTCCACGCCCTCGAATGCGCCGGTGCACTCGTTCATCCGGTACGCATTGCCATCGAGCAGCTGCAGATGCCAGCACGGTGCGTCGGATTGCGGTGCTTGATAGCTCGTTGCCGGAAGCCCGCCATACAGGACAAGCAACCCGCCCGCGAGGAAGGCGAGAACCGGGACCCACATGTAAACCGGCATCCGCCGGGCACAGGTCGTGTAATGGCGCTCTGGAGGAACCGACCGCGCGCCCCGAGCGGGGCGCTGACAGTAGGAATCGCCGTGCGCGAATGACTTCCTGAACGTCCCGCTAGACGAGCAGGTTCTATTCAGCGGCCCTACGGTATCTTGTACTCACCTTCGAGCAAGTCCCAATAAACGGTCGGCGATACGTTCGTGGACGTGAAGTCGCCGCGTCCCGTGATGCCCTCGTATTTTCCTGTGCCCTTGATAAACTCCCAACTGCCGCTGCCGCCGGTATCGGTGAGTTTGTTGATGGTGAATTTAGCAAAGACCTGACCGTCCGAAGCGGTGAAGGTCTTGTAGCCGCCACCGACCATGCCGCCGGTGTCGACCATCCATTGCACTCGATACTCGGCTTTGTCGAGAAAGGCCTTACCATCCTCGTTGAACACCAAACCGTGGTCATCGCCGAGCATCAGTGAGTGATCTTTGTTGTCGGTAACATTTGAAGTCGTGAGTGCCGTATTGACCAGAACTGCCTTGCCCCGCCATTGGCCCCCTTCCCCGGCCCACGCCGTGGCACTTGTGGTCAACGCGAGAGTCATAGCGATGATTGTCAAACGCATCCTCATGGCCACTCTCCTTTTTCAGCGGGCATTTCCCAGATGCCGGCGATTATATCGCTCAGAGCATACGCCCGATTCAGAAGCACGCACTGGCCGATCTAATCCAGATCGAAGCGGACCCCAGGCTAAACGCTATCGGCTCCCCCCACGCATGGCTTGGAGCAGCCGTTATCGAAGACTTGGTATGACCGCCTGATGCGTAACGGCGGCGATCCGAAAGACTTGCTCGGACAGGCAAGACGAAACCTCGGTTATTTCTTCGAGAGGCGAGCCAGCAATCCAAGCGCCCTGAACATGTGGACTTGCTTTGACGGCAAGGACGGACGCGACTACCAGCATGAGAGCAAGCTTACGCAAGACCCTGAAAGATGATCGCTATACCCGGGGTTTCGTGCCGGTCAACTCCAAGGCGACGAACAGCCATCGGCGCAAGGCTTCGCTGGCCTACATGTGCAATGGTTCCAGGACCCGATTGTATGGGCTACTTCGAAGATCACGGTATCGAGGTGCGCCCGCTCGCCGGCCCTTGCGGATGGCAAGGGCGCTGGGCTAGGGTTTTCGCCCGCATTTCAGAGCCTTCCAGCCTTTCCCCCGAATCTCAGCGGAAAAAATGGCTCCGTTCCTCGAACTCATCGATATCGTCATCACCTTCTACATGTGGGTGGTGATCATTTACGTGATCGTGTCCTGGCTGGTGGCCTTCGAGATCATCAATACCCGCAACCATTTCGTGCGCACGATCGGAGATACGCTTTATCGATTGACCGAGCCGGCGCTGCGCCCGATCCGCCGCATCATGCCCAACCTGGGTGGTGTTGACCTGGCTCCACTCGTGCTGATCCTGCTGCTGTGGTTCGTGCGGCGGCTGATGATGGAATATTTCGTGTATTGATAGGCGGCGTACTTTGCTATCGCCCTTCGTTCCGGTTGCTGAGGGTGTGCGGGTGCTGGTGCGGGCCAGTCCGAAATCCGCCCAGCCTCGGGTTCTGGGGCTCGCCGAGCGCACCGATCGCCGCGCCGACTTGAAGATCGCGCTCAAATCGGCTCCCGAAGCCGGCCGCGCCAATGCCGAGCTGCTGGAGTTCCTGGCAAAGGAATGGGGGCTGCCCAAGCGCGCCCTCACGCTGTTCGCCGGCGTTGCCAACCGGCGCAAGACCGTGCTGGTTGCCGGCGATCCGCAGGAGTTGCTGACGCGACTGGAATCCTGGCTCAGCCGTTGTGAAGAGAAGTCGCGGCGGTGACATGCAGGTTCGCTTGCATGCCAGCAGAACGGCGCTCGCGATGTCACCCATTCTCCCGCTGGTTTCTGGAAGAGGCCCGAATAGGAATGACTGAGAGCAAGATCATCGACGGCAAGGCGTTCGCGGAAGGGATGCGCCGCCGTATCGCCGCCGAGGTACAAGGGATCAAAGCCGCGAAGAACATCGTGCCCGGGCTTGCCGTCGTGCTGGTGGGCGAAAATCCGGCGAGCCAGGTCTATGTCCGCAACAAGGCGCGCCAGACCAAGGACGTCGGCATGAACTCCTGGGAGCACCGGCTCGATGCGTCCACCTCGCAAGCCGACCTGCTCGCCTTGATCGCCCGCCTCAATACGGATCCGCAGGTGGACGGCATCCTGGTTCAGCTCCCCTTGCCCAAGCACATCGATTCCTCCCTAATTTTGGATGCGATCGATCCGACGAAGGATGTGGATGGCTTTCACGTCGTCAATGTCGGCCGGTTGGCCGCGGGGCTGCCGGGGCTGGTGCCATGTACGCCGCTCGGCTGTCTGATGCTGCTGAAGGATCGCCTCGGCGACCTTTCCGGCAAGCGCGCGCTCGTGCTGGGACGATCGAACATTGTCGGCAAGCCGGTGGCTCAGCTTCTGTTGCAGGAGAACTGCACGGTTACCATCGCCCATTCCCGAACGCGTGATCTGCCCGCCGAGTGCCGGCGCGCCGAGATCCTCATTGCCGCCGTCGGCAAGCCGGAAATGGTGCGCGGCGATTGGGTGCAGCCTGGCGCCGTGGTGATCGATGTCGGCATCAACCGGGTCGAGCGCGACGGCTCGGCCAAGCTGGTCGGCGATGTCGCCTACGAGGAGGTCGAGCCCGTTGCGGGAGCCATTACACCGGTGCCCGGCGGCGTCGGGCCGATGACCATCGCTTGCCTGTTGCAGAACACGTTGACGGCTTTTCGGCGGCGGCATGGCGTTCCCTAGCAGGTGAAGGTGACGGCGCCCTCGCCCCTTGACGGGAGGGGTTCCCCCGCTAGACCATCAACCGTCATGAATGGCTTGCTGCATCTCCTGATCGGCGCCGTTCTGTTTTTCGGCGGACATGCAGTTTTGTCAGCCCCTGCGCTGCGGCCGGTCCTGGTGGGCAGGCTAGGGCAGCGCGGATTTACTATGCTCTATTCGACGCTCGCCACGATCGGACTCGTGTGGCTGATCTATGGTTTTGCCGTCGCGCCCCGCCAGCCTTGGTGGGGAGGATCCAATCTTGCCATCGTGCCGCTGGTCCTGATGCCGCCAGCCTCGCTATTGCTGGTCGGCGCATTCACGCAGAAGAATCCCACCGCAGTGGGTCAAGGGATGGACGCATCCGCAGCGGATGCGCGCGGCATTCAGCGGATCACCCGCCATCCCTTCCTGTGGGCGGTCGTGCTCTGGGCCGTGGGGCATCTTGTCGTTAATGGCAATTTTCCCGCGCTGGTGTTGTTTGGCGGGATGCTGGCGCTGGCGCTGTTTGGGACGGCCGGCATCGACCGCAGGTCGCGTGAACGCGATCCGGTCAATTGGACTTCCTTCGCGGCGGTCACATCGAATATTCCTTTCGCCGCGATTGTGTCCGGACGCAATCGGTTGGTTTGGTCGGAGATCGGCTGGGGCAGGGTCGTGGCAGCGGTTGCGCTCTATGTGGCACTCATTCTGGCACATCCCTATGTGATAGGCGTCTCTCCGCTCGGCTGATCAGCGTCCACGCCGGTTCATCAGCCGAAGCCGCAGCGCGTTCAGCTTGATGAAGCCTTGTGCATCGCGCTGGTCGTAAACCTGATCTTCTTCGAAGGTGACATGGGCGAGGCTGTAGAGCGACTCCGGCGATTTCCGTCCCACCACCGAAACTGATCCTTTGTAGAGTTTCAGGCGGGCTGTTCCGCTCACATGCTCCTGGCTCTTGTCGATCAGCGCCTGCAGCATCTCGCGCTCGGGCGAGAACCAGAAGCCGTTATAGATGAGCTCGGCATAACGCGGCATCAGCTCGTCTTTGAGATGCGCAGCGCCGCGGTCGAGGGTCAGGCTTTCGATGCCGCGATGGGCGGCGTGCAGGATGGTGCCGCCCGGCGTTTCATAGACGCCGCGACTCTTCATGCCGACGAAGCGGTTCTCGACGAGATCGAGGCGGCCGATGCCGTGTTTGCCGCCCAGCTCGTTGAGCTTGGTCAGAAGCGCGGCGGGCGTGAGGCGCTTGCCATCCACCGCGACGGCGTCGCCGCGCTCGAACTCGATCTCGACATAATGCGGCTGATCGGGTGCTTTTTCGGGCGCCACTGTGCGCGAATAGACGAACTCCTCCGGCTCGTGCCACGGATCCTCCAGCGCCTTGCCCTCAGCGGAAATGTGCAGAAGATTGGCGTCGACCGAGAACGGCGCTTCGCCGCGCTTGTCCTTGGCAATCGGGATCTGGTGACGCTCGGCGAATTCGATCAGCTTGGTGCGCGAGGCAAGGTCCCATTCGCGCCAAGGGGCGATCACCCGGATATCGGGGTTGAGCGCGTAATAGGAAAGCTCGAAACGGACCTGGTCGTTGCCCTTGCCGGTTGCGCCATGCGCGACCGCATCGGCACCGACCTCTCTGGCGATCTCGATCTGCCGTTTGGCGATCAATGGCCGCGCGATCGACGTGCCGAGCAGGTAGATACCCTCGTAAAGGGCATTGGCGCGGAACATCGGGAAGACGTAATCGCGCACGAACTCCTCGCGCAGGTCCTCAACGAAAATCTGCTTCACGCCGAGCATCTGCGCCTTCGCGCGTGCGGGTTCCAGTTCCTCGCCCTGGCCCAGATCGGCGGTGAACGTCACCACCTCGCAGCTATAGGTCTCCTGAAGCCATTTCAGGATGACCGATGTGTCCAGCCCGCCCGAATAAGCGAGCACCACCTTCTTGACCGCGCCTCTCATTCACCGCCTCGCTAGTTTGCAGCCGCCGCGCTCACGCGAGTTGGAGTATCGAGAAAACGCGCGGCTGCGACAAGGCGCAGCCCGGGAAGGATGCGCTCGCGGCTACGCTAGGCGGCCGGAATACCGGACAGGCGTGCACTCGCCCGCACCCGCTGGCTTTCGCTTTTGAGCTGTCCGCAGGCGGCGAGGATATCGCGTCCGCGCGGCATGCGGATCGGGCTGGCATAGCCGGCGGCGTTGACGATATCGCCAAAGCGCTCGATCACCGCCCAATCCGAGCATTCGAACGGTGCGCCCGGCCAGGGATTGAACGGGATCAAGTTGATCTTCGCCGGGATGCCGGCAATCGACTTGACCAAAGCGCGCGCATCGGCAGGGGAGTCGTTGACGCCTTTCAACATCACATATTCGAAGGTGATGCGCCGCGCGTTCGAGAGCCGCGGGTAATCGCGCAACGCCGCGAGCAGCTCGGCGATCGGGTATTTCTTATTGAGCGGCACGAGGCGGTCGCGCAGCTCGTCCGTCACCGCATGGAGTGAAACCGCGAGATTGACGCCCAGCTCCTCACCGCACCGCCGGATCATCGGCACCACGCCCGCCGTGGACAGCGTAATGCGCCGCCTGGAGATCGAGATGCCCTCATGGTCCATGACGATGCGGAGCGCCTTGGCGACGTTATCGTAGTTATAGAGCGGCTCTCCCATTCCCATCATGACGATGTTGGAGAGCAGCCGATCGTCCTTGGGCGATGGCCACTCGCCCAGGCAATCGCGCGCCAGCATCACCTGGCCCAGAATTTCCGCCGCGCTGAGATTGCGCACGAGGCCTTGCGTGCCGGTATGGCAGAAGCGGCAGGTGAGCGTGCAGCCGACCTGGGAGGAGACGCAGAGCGTGCCGCGATCCTCCTCGGGGATGTGCACGCCCTCCACCTCCTGGCCGTCGTTGAAGCGCAACAGCCATTTGCGCGTGCCGTCCTCCGACAGCGTATCCGCGCTGACAGATGGACGGCCGATCATAAAACGCTCCGCCAGCCGGTTGCGAAATTCCTTGGCGAGGCTAGTCATCAGGGCGAAGTCGGTGGCGCCGCGATGATAGATCCAGTGCCAGAGCTGGCGGGCACGGAACGGCTCGGCGCCAAATTCAGCGAGCGCGGCAGCAAACTCCGGCCGGTCAAGCCCGATCAGGTCGATGCGCCCGTCCGCCCGCGAACCAGGAGGCGCGAAACGGCTAGCGTGACGCTCTGTGCTCATAGCAGGGGAATATAGGGTCGGCGAGGCTTTGACGCTAACCCTTCACGCCGCAAGCCTGGCTGATCGTCTGGTACATCTTGCCGAAGCCGCTAAGGGAATAGGTGTCCTTGGTCTTGCTGCCGCGGCTGGAGGTGCCCTCAACCACCATGGTCGTGCCCTTCATCATCGCCTTGACCAGGGTGCGGTCAGTTTTCTCGTCCGCCGCCCAAGCCGTCTCCTTATCCGCAAAGAGAGAGAACTTCTGCTTGCGATCAACGGTCACGATGATGTCGGCGTCCGGCTTCAACGGATAGCCGGAGATCAGGCTGACGACGTCGCGGCTGTTGAGGGCCGGCCGATGCGTCACCAAAGCATAAACGGGGCCGCGGACCTTGTAATCGCCTTCCTTCTTCTCGGGCTCGGAAGACATATAGCAGACCTTCTTGCCCTCCTCGAGGAAGGTGTAGGCGTGCCACTTGCCGGAATCGCCGATTGGCTCGACATTCTGCCCCGCGGCGGGACCAGGGGCAGTGGCCAAGACCAGGATCGCTAGGGCAACAGGGATCGGAAATCTCATGGCGCGGCGGAGGATAGCTTACCGCCATGAAAATCGCCAAGAGGTCCGACAGCCGCGCCTCGTTGCTGTTGTAGACGACGATTCCTGTTCAGCCCTATGATTGGAACAAAACGAGAGGCGAGCGATGCGGGTAAAGTGTAAACAGGTCCAAAAAAATATCGGCCCGTCGGAGACCTTGATTCCCACGCCGAATCAATCAATCCCCGGCGCGCCGCCGCGCCCGTCGTCGCACCCAGATCGGTGCGCCGTGCTTGTGTATCGGCGGCGCTTCGAGAGCGCCCCCGGGGACCAGCGGTCGCTCGCTGAAGCGGCCGAGCGATAGCATCCGGTCGTACATCACGATCGCGCCGGCGACGCTCAGATTGACGCAAAACCGCGTTGGAATGCGGATGAGGAAGTCGCACGCTTGCGTCAGCTCGGGCGATAGTCTGCCGCGCTCGGGGCCAAGCACATAGGCTGCTTGCTGAGGATGGCGAAAGCTCGGTAGCTCGATGGCATCGTCGAGAAGCTCGACGCCGACCAACCGGCAGTCCTTGGGCAGTCTCAACTCGCCGACGCTCGGGAAGGAGTAGAAGGGCAAATGTTGCGGCGCATCGGATGTGTCGGAGCGCTTCGCATCGCGCATGCGCAAGTCCGGCGCGATGACGAAGGCGAAGCTGGCCCCGAAGGCATGAGCGGTGCGCAGGAGCGCGCCCAGATTCATCGGCTTGCTGACGCCCTCGACGCCCATGCCGAAATAGCCGCGCACGGCAGGCGTGGATCGCATGTCGGTGAGCCTTGCATGGCTTCCTGGAACGGGGCAAGGTGGCTGGCAAGCTTGGTTCAATCCAGCTTCGATCATCGAACAGGGCTCTCTCCGGCATGACCTTGACGACTGGCCTTCTTCACGCGACGTCAACCGCGGCGGAGCCGCTGCTCGTCGAGGTCACCCGCGGAGAAATGGTGGAAAGCCGTCACCACGTCGATGTCGCGGTCGTGGATGCAGCGGGTGGTTTCATCCTGACAGCAGGTGCGGTTCATCGGCCGGTTTATGGCCGTTCAGCCATCAAGGGATTGCAGGCTCTCCCGCTGCTCGAGACCGGCGCCGCCGATCGTTTCAACCTTGGCGATGTCGAAATCGCCCTCGCCTGTGCTTCACACAATGGCGAAGCTCCGCAGGTCGAGGCGGTGCGCCAATGGCTTGAACGAGTCGGCCTTTCCTTCGCCGATCTCGAATGCGGCAGTCACATGCCCTATCACGAAGCCAGCGCCGTTGCCCTGGTAAAAGCCGACCGGCAGCCCACGCCGGGACACAACAACTGTTCGGGAAAGCATGCCGGGTTTCTGACGACCGCCCGGCACATGAACGAACCCACCCGCGGTTACATCGATTATGAGCACCCGGTGCAGAAGCGGGTAACCGGTGCGCTCGAGGCCATGTGCGGAACCTCCCTGGAGCGGGCGCCAAAAGGGATCGACGGCTGCGGCATTCCGGTGATCGGCA
>Ga0134128_10008917_pt1 | contig 12058 bp, 8 predicted proteins | sample KB31754_FD_96462 | JGI IMG/M metagenome (GOLD analysis project Ga0134128, IMG submission 96462) | Terrestrial soil microbial communities with excess Nitrogen fertilizer from Kellogg Biological Station, Michigan, USA - KB3-175-4 | ecosystem: Environmental > Terrestrial > Soil > Unclassified ...
CGCATCCTTGCCGTAGCGCCACTACGACGCGTCGCCGCGCCTAGGCCTGCAACGCATACGGTACCTTCGCACTCCCAAATTAAATGTCAACAGGCCCTAGACCGGCACCACGTCCGACGGCCAGGTCATTGCCAATGGCGGCTGCGTCTATCCTGCCGGTGTGAAGACCTTGCCCGACCAATTGGTTGCCGCCGGCCTGAGCTGGAAAGGCTATATGGAAGACATGGGCAACGACCCCGCGCGCGAACCCGCGGGTTCTTGCGGCCATCCGTGGCGCAAAGCCGGTGTGGGATGCACGGGATATCGAAGACGTGATGGCGTTTCTCCAGACACTGACCGATGCAGACGTGCTGCCCGCAGACGCTCAGACACGCGGGCTACTAGCGGAGACCTCAGCCTTAAAGCGGAAGCACGATGGTGAAGGTTGAACCTTCCCCCACCGTACTCTGGACGGCAACGCTCCCGCCATGGGCCTCGGCCAGCTGGCGCATGATGTAAAGGCCCAGACCCAGCCCGCTTGCGGAATTGGTGTTCGTGCCGCGCTCGAACGGCGCGAAGATTCTTTGCAAGTCTTCCGCCGAGATGCCGATGCCCTGGTCTTGCACGCTGATGCGGGCCTTGCCGTCGACGACTTCGGCGTGCACGGCGATCGGTTTGCCGGCGCCGTAACGCATGGCATTGGTCAACAGGTTGACGAGCATCTGCTCAAGACGGAATTCGTCCCACATGCCGGTGACGGCCGGTGGTTTTTGCAGGGTGAGTTCACAGCCGGCGGCCACTGCCTGCGCTGCGAGGTCGCCCACCACCTTGTCGAGCAGGCCGGCCAGTTCGGTCGGCTGGCAGCGGATCGACAGATGGCCGCTGCGGATGCGCGAAACATCCATCATGTCCTCGATCAGGCGCAACATGCTCTCGATCTGGCGACGGTCGCGCGCTTCCATTTTGCGCAGGTTGGCTTCGTCGAAGAAACCCAGGTTGCCGCGGTCGAGCTGCAGCTTGCGCAATTGCGTTTCCAGGAACAGCGTGTTCAAGGGCGTGCGCAATTCATGGGCTACCATCGACATGAAATCGTCGCGCATGCGCACTGCGCGATGCAAGCCTTCCTGCGCGCAATTCAATTCGCGCAGCAGGGTTTCCTGTTTTGCGCGGCTTTCTTCCAGGGCGGCGATCTGGCGCCGGCTTTCGATGCGCTTCAAGTGCAGCGTAACGAACACGTTGACCTTGCTGCGAACGGCGCCGACGTCGAGCGGCTTGTAGAGGAAGTCCACGGCGCCGGCCTCATAGCCCTTGAAGTCGTAATTGAGCTCCTTGCCGGCGGCGCTGACGAACACAATGGGGATGTGCCGCGTGCGTTCCGTGCCACGCATCAGTTCTGCGAGCTCGAAACCGTCCATGCCCGGCATCTGCACGTCAAGGATGGCCATGGCAAATTCGTGTTCCAGCAGCAGCGACAGGGCTTGCTCGCCGGAGTCGGCATAAAAGATTTCACGGTCGTCGCTGCGGATGATTGCATCGAGTGCGCGCAAGTTTTGCGGCAAGTCGTCGACAATCAGCAGCTTGGTCATTTCGTTTGACTGCATCGGCTATCCTATAAATTCAACAGCAGGTCGCGTATGCCCGAGAGGGGCAGCACCAGGTCCGGCGTCATCCGGTCCAGCGCGGCTTGCGGCATGGTGGAAATCTGTGCCTGGGCCGGGTCTTGCACCACAGTCATGCCGCCGCACTCCGCCACGCAGGCCAGGCCCGCAGCGCCATCCTGGCTGGCACCAGTGAGCAGGATGCCGAGCAGGCCGCGGCCATAAGCCTGCGCCGCGGACTCCATCAGTACGTCGATGGAAGGGCGGGAAAAAAACACCGGCATTTCACAACTCAGCGCAAAACTGCGGTCGGTCTCAACCGACAGGTGATAGCCTGCTCCGGCAAAATACACCGTGCCCGCAGCAATCTCGTCCTTATCCAGCGCTTCACGGACGGGCAGGGCGACCCAGCGCGAAAACAATTCTGTGAGCCGGCTTTCCCGTTCTTCCGGAATATGCAGCACCACGATGACGGGCAGGCGATAGCCGGACGGCAGGTCGCTCAAAATCTCTTGCAAGGCATCGATGCCGCCGGCCGAGGCACCGATCACGATGGCTTCGATATGGCTGAAATCGGAAGACTTGGACATGGCGTCGCTCATAATCACAGCTTGCGGAACAAACGTTCCTGCTTCACCAGCGGCGTGAAGCGGTCCGCATAGGCCGAAAAGTCCAGGCTTTCCTTGCTGCCCAGGCCGAGGAAGCCGCGATGGCACAGCGATTCATGGAACAGGCCGATGGCGCGGTTTTGCAATTTCTTGTTGAAGTAGATCAGCACGTTGCGGCAACACACCAGGTGCATTTCGGAAAACACACTGTCGGTGGCCAGGCTGTGGTCGGCAAAGGTGATGTTTTCGCACAGCGTGCGGTCGAACAGGGCCGCGCCATAGGCTGCAGTGTAATAGCTGGCAAAGTCGTATTTGCCGCCGGCTTCGCGGTAGTTGGCGGCGTATTCGCCGATCCGTTCCAGCGAAAACATGCCGCGCTTGGCCTTTTCCAGGGACTCGGGATTGATGTCGGTGGCATAGATGATGGCGCGGTCCAGCAAGCCTTCTTCGCGCAGCATGATCGCCATCGAATAAACTTCTTCGCCGGTGCTGCAGCCCGCAATCCAGATCTTGAGCGAAGGATAGGTGTCCAGGAAAGGAACCACCTCCTTGCGCAAGGCCAGGAAGTAACGCGGGTCGCGGAACATCCCTGTAACAGGAATGGTCAGGTATTGCAAGAGCTGGCCGAACACTTCCGGGTCGTGCAATACCTTTTCCTGTAAGGCCGTGATGGTAGTGCAACCCAGCTGATGGATGGCATGGGCCACGCGGCGGCGCTGGGAAGAGCCGGCATAGTCGCGGAAATCGTAGCTGTACTTGAGGTAGATGGCCTCCATCAGGAGGCGCAGCTCGATATCGTTGATGTTGGGGCCGGCCTTAGTCTGCATATCGCTCCAGCGGCGGCATCCACACACGGATCAGCGAATACAGTCGCTCCAGATCGATCGGTTTGGCCAGATAGTCGGTGGCACCAGCGGCGACGCATTGTTCCTGGTCGTCTTTCATGGCCTTGGCGGTGACGGCGATGATGGGCAGTTTCTGGAAACGTGCATCCTTGCGGATACGGCGCGTCGCTTCCAGGCCATCCATGCCGGGCATCATGACGTCCATCAGCACCAGGTCGATGTCGGGCACGGCGCCGAGCTTTTCTATCGCTTCAAAGCCGTTGCGGCCGACCTGCACCTTCACGCCCTTTTGTTCCAGCGCGCTGGTCAGCGCGAAGATGTTGCGCACGTCGTCGTCGACTAGCAGGATCTTGCGCCCTTCAAAAATACGGTCGCGGCTGCGTACGGTCTTGAGCATGTTTTGCGCTTCCGACGGCAACTGCGATTCGACCTTGTGCAGGAACAGCGTCACTTCGTCGAGCAGGCGCTCGGGCGAGCGCGCGCCCTTGAGGATGATCGAGCGCGAATACTTCATCAGGTCGGCTTCTTCTTCGCGCGTGAGGTTGCGGCCGGTATAGACGATCACGGGCGGGAAGGACGACAGGTTTTCCGTCGTCATGCGGCGCAGCAGGTCCAGGCCGTGGATGTCGGGCAGTTTCAGGTCGATGATCATGCAATCGAAGATCGTGCTGCGCAACAGTTGCAAGGCTTCTTCGCCGAGTGCCACGGCAGTGATTTCGACGTTCTCGTCGCCCAGCAACTTGGCGACGCTTTCGCGCTGGCGCACATCGTCTTCCACGATCAGCACGCGCTTGATCTTTTGCGAGAACTTGTCTTCCAGCTTGAGGAAGACATCCTTCAATTCTTCGCGCGTCAGGGGCTTGTTGGCATAACCGATGGCACCCAGGTTCAAGGCGGCTTCGGTGCGCTCCACGCCGGATACCACGTGTACCGGAATGTGGCGCGTGGCGGAATTGTCCTTCAATTGCTGCAATACCGTCAGGCCGGAGCGGTCGGGCAGGCGCATGTCGAGCAGGACGGCGTCGGGCAGGAACTGGTTGGCCAGCCTGATGCCTTCTTCAGCCGTTTGCGCCACCAGGCAGCGGAATTGCATTTCGTGCGCCAGGTCAAACAGGATGCCGGCAAACGCTTGCTCATCTTCAATCACGAGGATGGTGCGGCCGGTGCCGCTTAGCTGGTGCCGGTCGTCCGGGAAGGTCGTCATGGCCGACACCAGGGCGTCCGACGAGGCAGCAGCAGGAACGGCGACAGGCACGGGGGCCGGGCTGGCAAGCGGCACAGCAGCAGCTTGCGCGATGGTTTGCGCACCGGCGACTTGCGGGTTCCAGTGGACCGGCAAGGCCAGGGTGAAGGTGCTGCCCTGTTGCACTGTGCTCCAGACGTGGATCGTGCCGCCCAGCAGCTTGGCCAGGTCGCGTGAAATCGACAGACCAAGGCCGGTACCGCCATAGCGCCGATTGATGGTGCCGTCGGCTTGCTGGAAAGCGCCGAAGATGGTTTCCTGGTGTTCCGGCGCAATGCCGATGCCGGAATCGGTGACGGCAAAATTGACCGTGCCCTTGCCGTCACTCGCAATCTTGAGCTCAACCTTGCCGGCTTCGGTGAACTTGATGGCATTCGACAGCAGGTTCTTCAAGATCTGGTCCAGCCGGACCGGGTCTGAAACCATGGACACCGGCGCGGACGCATCGATGTCGACGCGGAATTCCAGTTTTTTCTGTCTTGCCAGGGGCTCAAACACCATGGCGATGTCGCTCTTGAACTTGACCAGTTCGATGGTTTGCGGGTTCAGTTCGAGCTTGCCCGCTTCCACCTTGGAAATATCGAGAATGTCGTTGATCAGCGCCAGCAAGTCATTGCCTGCGCCATAAATGGTTTGCGCATACTTGACCTGTTCTTCGTCGAGATTGCCCTTCTTGTTTTCCGACAGCAGCTTGGCCAGGATCAGTGAGCTGTTCAAGGGCGTGCGCAATTCATGCGACATATTGGCCAGGAATTCCGACTTGTAGCGGCTGGCGCGGCTCAGGTTGTCGGCATTCTTTTCCAGTTCGACCTGGGCGGAATTCAACTCGGCGTTCTTGCGGTCCAAGGCCAGGGCCTGATCGGCCAACTTCTCATTGGTCTTTTCCAGTACTGTCTTCTGGTTTTCCAGGTTGACCTGCGATTCTTCCAGCACGCGCGACTGTTCTTCCAGTTCCTCATTTGCCGTGCGCAATTCTTCCTGCTGGACTTGCAACTCTTCATTGAGCTGCTGCGTCTCGGCCAGTACGTCCTGCAGGCGCTTGCGGTATAGGGCGGCACCGATCGAGGTGCCGATATTGCCGGCGATGAGATTGAGGAAGTCGAGGTCGCGCGGCGCGAGGGGGCGCATGAAACCGAGTTCCACCACACCATTGACACGGCCTTCATCGGCAAACGGCAGGATGGCGACCGTCTTGGGCGTGCCCGATCCGAGGCCGGACACCACTTTCAGATAACCGTCAGGCAAGTCACCCAGCACCAGCAGCCGTTTTTCCCGAGCGGCCTGGCCGACCAGGCTTTCCGCCGCCTGGAATGATTGGCCCGCTTGCATGACTTCCGCTGTGAAGCCGTAAGACGCCACGCGGCGCAGCGTGCCTTCGACTTCCTGCACATAAAACGCCGCCACCGCAATGTCGAGGTATTCCGCGAGGAAGGTCAATACCTGTTCACCCACGGCCGGCGGGGCCAGTTGCCCGAAAGTGCTTTCCGTGAGACGGGTTTGCCCGGTCTTGAGCCAGGCCTGTTCCTGTAAAACCGCAGTGTGGTCGGCGTGCTTTTGCAGCGCCTCGCTATAGGTGCTGGAAAGGCCGAGCAAGTCGCGGCGCCCAAACATTGCCAGCAGGGCGCCAAGGATGAGGGATAACAACAGATACACGCCCACCACGGCATAGATCGCCTGTTTGGAAGCGTCGTTGCGTTCCTGCAGCAGGCGCCGTTCCATCGCGATGGCACTGGCGAATTCCTGGCGGATCTGGGCAAACAAGGCATTGCCGACGCCGGAACGGATTGCAGTCTCGTACTCTTGCCCGGCGCGGCGCCGCTCGATCATCTGCTGGGCGAATTTTTCCCACCCGACCTGCAGGTCCTGGATACGCTTGAAGCGCTCGACCTGGATCGGATTGTCAGCCACCGAGGCTTCCAAAGCAGTCAAATGGTTTTGGATCAGGGGCCGGTTGATTTCATAAGGCGTCAGGAAACTTTCGTCGCCGGTAATCAGGAAGCCGCGCATGCTGCTTTCCAGATTCGCCGACAATTGCGCAGTTTCATTGGTGTTGGCGATAACCTGTTCGGTATGTTCGACCCAGCTCAATACCGACAACAGGTACATGATCATGCCGCCGAAGACAGCCGCGCTCAATACGCCGACGAGCAGGGGCAGGGTGACGTTACGAGTGAGGATGCGTTTGAAACCGCGCTGATCGATGAAGGACGATTCAGGCATATGTCTATTCCCCGCTTATTCGTTGCAATAGCCGCGTTGTAGTAATCGCGTTGTAATAGTTGGTGTACCTGCGGCCAACCCGCAGATTGCGTATGACCATTCCACAAGTCCAAAAGTGCCCGGATGGATCATGAAATTATGTGGGGCAGCCGACAGGTAAACCACATCTCATTGTTCACGTGTTGTTTTGGATCAATCCCGCAAGCACGATTATATAGATGCTTTGATAAGTGCAGGAGCGGATGCTCGCGTGTTCGTCTTTGGAACAGGGTTGGGCCGTCCGATTTTGGCCCAATCGCTTCAGATAACGTGAAATGACGGGAGATCGCCTAAATGTTGCTAAAGCGACATTAATGGGCGCCGTAACAGAACAATGCCTGCCTGTGGATTGGCGGCACAGATCACGAATGTCGTTTGATGGATGGCCCCGCGCTTCAAGCCCTGGCCATGGGTATTGACCGCGATGGTGACGATGCCGGTTTCTGGCTGAAACAACGCTGGTCGATTCGTGGTCGCCGGAAACTTGGATGCGGAAGCCGTCCGCTGGCCGCCGTAACTCAGCGCGTGCGTGTGTTATCGAAACGGCGAGGTCTCCATCGCGTCAAGGTATGGAAACGGTGGCTTGCCCGGCAAAGTTCACGCCGATGACGCCACCAAACGCGCACATCAACTTTGAAGAATTGTTCAGTGCCGGCATATTGCCGATCAATACCGTCGGGCTACCCGGTGCCCATGGCGCCACCGGGACCGGAATGCATGGCATGGGCGTAAGCACGCCCAATGCCGCCGTGGTTGCCGTCGCCACAGCAGGATTGGCCAGGCTCTGGCACATGCCGAAGGGGAGGATATTCACCAAGGGCACGTTGTCCATGATATTGGCGTCGGGTGTCTGCGTCGTCACGCGCTTGATCGGCAAGACAACCAGCGAAGACGGCGCCATGCCGAAACTGCAGTTGAGCAGTGCGCCCATGCAAACTTGTTGGCCCATTTGATCTCCTTCTCACCTTGGTACAGAAAATCCGGCGCAGCAATTTTGCTCTGCCGGGTTCGTGCGCGAAACATGTTTGCCCATTTCGATTTTTCCCTGTCCGTCAAATCGAGTCGGAGTCGTCGGAGTCCAGGTCGGTCCATTTCGAAAAACCGCCATGATGAAAGAATCCACCGTGGGCGTGCATATCCACCAATTCCATTTTGTAGGCATCCACTTTGTGGTGCCACGTCCATTTCCCGCTACGATAATCCGCATTTGTCCCATTTTGGGCGTCCCCCCATTTGAAGTGGGTCTGACGGTTATAGTCGGCAATGTTGCCCGGGTCCACGTTGTCTATCGACTTTGCTTTCGCTGCGATGTCGACCGTGGCACTGACCGGACTTGCACCCTTGGGAGTCTGGTCTGTGATATTCGTGGCGAAAGAGTTGATCGCATTGCCGTTCCTGGCAAACCGGTACCAGGCATCGCCATAGTTTGGCGTGCTGATCTTTTTATTGCTCGTCTTGTCGTCTTCACGATCTTTCAAATCCGTCAGTACTTTGGTCTTCGGCTGTATCACGCCAAAAGCCTGGGTAATTCCCTGCCGCTGGGCGGCCTGCTGCGGACTTCCATTGATCATTTCTGCCAGCTTTCGCTGGGCGGCATGGGCCGGCGCATTGACCGCCAGGCTTTCAAGTCGGGTGATCTGTTTCGCTTGGGGCGACGCGACGGTGGCGCCCTTGTCCGAATGCTTGCTCGAACGCGTCGGTTCCGGTTGATCACTGACTTTGGACGTGTACATGGCTACTTCTCCTGGTTGATTTGTCTACTTCGGCAACTCGGGCGGTTTGGGCAATTCAGGTGGTTTGATTTTGACCAATTTCGGCAATTCCTTGAGTTCCTGCCATACCCATTCCCACACTTTCCATCCCAAGGGTTCCAGCACCACGACGGGGGCCGGCTGGTCGGTATTGCTGCCATCTCCCAGTTGGCCTGCACTGTTGCTGCCCCAGGCCATTTTGCTGCCGTCCGACTTGAATGCAAGCGTGTGGTTTTCGCCTGCGGCGATGGCGATGACGTCGGCCAGTTTGGCTGCGGGAACCGGTGCCAGGCTGTCTTTGCGGCTGCCGTCACCGAGCTGCCCATTGCGGTTGCTGCCCCAGGACACAACCGTGCCATCCGGCATCAGCGCGACGCTGTGCGCAGCGCCTGCTGCGACGGCAAGCACACCTGCGAGCTTGGGAACGGCAACCGGGACCGGGCTGTCCTTCAAGGTGCCGTTGCCCAACTGGCCCGCACTGTTGGCGCCCCAGGCCATGATGCTGCCGTCGGACTTCAGGGCGAGGTTATGGTTGCCGCCGGCCGCGATGGCAATGACGTCCGCCAGTCCAGGCACCAGTGCCGGGGTGGCGCGGCTGCCATTGATGCTATTGCTGCCGTCACCCAATTGGCCGCGGGAATTGTCGCCCCAGGCCAATACGCTGCCGTCGCGCCGCAGTGCCAGGGTGTGGGCCTGGCCGGCAGCGATTGCCACCACGTCTTTCAGCGCGGGGACCGCGCCCGGAGTATGGCGCTCGTCATTCGTGCCATCTCCCAACTGGCCCTTGTTGTTCATGCCCCAGGTCAAGACCGTGCCATTGTCGAGCAGTGCTGCGCTATGCCAGGCGCCGGCCGCCACCGATACCACGCCGGCCAGACCGGGGACCGTGACCGGCGCATGCCGCTTTTCCACGCTGCCGTCACCCAACTGGCCCTTGCTGTTGTCGCCCCAGGCCAGCACGCTGCCGTCGAATTGGCGCAGCAGCGTGTGGTAGGCGCCGGCAGAGAGTTTGACACCCTCTTCGATCCCGGCCAGCCGGGCCTGCTTGGTACGCGGTGTATTGCCGCCATCGCCCAACTGGCCCTGCGCATCGTCACCCCATGCGGTGAGCGTGCCGTCATGATTCAGGGCCAGGCTATGGGCTGCACCGGCTGCGAGCGCGGGCATGACGAGCAGGTTCTTGGTCACTTGAAGCGAAACCGTGGCCGGTGTGGCGGCATCGTAGTCGCCATTGCCGGCCTGTTCGGCGGCGATGATGCACATGCCCGGCGCGCGGGCCGTGATGGTATTGCCTTCGACGCTGCACAAGGCCGGCGTGAAGCTTTCCAGGCTGACCGGAAGGCCGGCACTCGAGCTGGCGGCAAGGCCGCCCTGTCGCGGCACGAATAGCAGCGGCACATTGCCGAACTCAAGGCTCTGGCTTCCCTTGCCCACCGTGATGTTTTGCTGCGCCGGTGTGGCAGCGTGGTAGCGGGCGTCGCCGGGCTGTGAAGCTACAACCGTGCAGGTTCCGGCTTTGCGGCCAGTCACGATGTCACCGGCGACGGAGCAGGTTTCCGGCGTGGCGCTGCCGGTGGCGATGGCGAGGCCGGCATCGCTGGCGACATCAATTTTCCCGGTGCCACCCACAGTCAGTATCGGCGCGGCACCGAATTGCACCGCTTGCTCCAGGTTGATCAGGGTGGGGCCCGCATTTGCGCCCGCGACTGCTTGCGGGCTGGCATTGTCGCTGCCCCAGCCGCCATCACCGAGCTGGCCTGCATAGTCCCAACCCCATGTCAGGACGGTGCCATCGGCTTGCAATGCCACGGCATGGCTTGCACCGGCAGCAATTGCCACCACGCCGGCAAGCTTGGGCACGGGAGTGGCGGCGAGATGCTCGGTGAAGCCGCCATCGCCCAACTGGCCATGGCTGTCGTCGCCCCAAGCCACGACACTATGGTCGCTCTTGAGCGCCAGCGTGAAGGCGCCACCGGCGGCAATGGCCACCACACCGGTGAGACCGGGCACACGTGCCGGGCTGCTGCGTGACGTGGTGGTGCCGTCTCCAAGCTGGCCTTTTGCGTTATCGCCCCAGGTTTGCACCGTGCCGTCAGCCATCAGCGCGACCGTATGGGCATCGCCCGCAGCCACAGCCAGCACCCCGGCCAGACCGGCAAGCTTGAAAGGTTTGGTGCGGCTGCTTGTGCTACCGTTTGTGCTGCCGTCCCCCAATTGCCCTTGCAGATTGCCACCCCAGACATACAAGGCGCCGCTTGCATCAACGGCCACCGTGTGATCGCGTCCCGCTGCGATCGACTTGATGCCTGTCAGGCCCGCCACCACGGCAGGCAGGGCACGTGCGACCGTGGTGCCGTCACCCAGTTCGCCGGAAACATTCCTGCCCCAGGCCAGGACGGTGCCGTCGTTCTTGAGCGCCACGCTGTGGTCGCCGCCGGCTGCGATGGCGGCAATGCCGGTCAGGGCCGGCACGGCAACGGGGGCCGGCTGGTCTTTTTGCGAGCCATCCCCCAGTTGTCCGTTGGGATAGTTGCCACCCCATGCGGTGACGCTGCCGTCGGACTTGAGCAGCAGGGTATGCGCACGCCCCGCCGCCAGCGCGCTGCCGCCTGCGAGCTTGGGAACGGCTTGCGCCGTCAAGCCATAGGGCACGGCGCCAGTTCCCAACTGGCCTTGCGCGTTATCGCCCCAACTGGACACGGTGCCGTCTGCATTGAGGACGACGGTGTGGCCATAGCCCGCCGCCACGGCAGGCGTGACCGCCCGGGCAAGAGTCGGAAACAGCACGGCTGCCGCAAGAAGCAAGGCACATGCTGGATTCCGGGTTGTTCTGCGAAGACGCATGTTCCTGGAGCGCTTGTCTGGTTATGGTGTTCTGGTTCAATCAGGGAGGGGCCTGGCTTATTGCTCCGTATCGTGATCCGGGGCCATTTGCAAGGCCTTGGCACCCATGACGTCGGCTTCGTGTTCCAGATGGCTGTCATTGTTGACGGCAACTCCCTCTTTCATCTGCATGGTCGGCTTCACCCGGCCCTGGGCTTGCTGTACCACGTGCCACGCTTCGTGTGGCAGGTGTTGTTCCTGCCCTGGTGCCACGTGGATGTCCGAGCCCTGGGCATAGGCGTGGGCCTGGAGGCTTGCCGGCGCGGCAGAGTTGTAGTGGACTTTGACATGGTCCAGCGACATGCCGGAGAGCGATTCGACGCCGCTTTTCAGATTGTCCGGCAGGCCGGTACGGTTGGGCGCCGCGTCATCTGCCTTCCGTTGCGCTGTGGCGTTGGCGGCGAACTTCGCCTGCTTGGGTTCTTCCTCTTCCACGCGCTGTGCCGTCACGGACTTGGCCTGTTTCGGCTCTTCCTCTTCCATACGCTGCGCAGTGGCAAACCTGGCCTGTTTCGGTTCCTCTTCTTCCATGCGCTGTGCCGGGGCGCCGAACATGCTTTCCAGTTTCTTGCGCTGGGCGGTCATTGCCGGGCTGTGGGCAATCTCCGCATCGCGTTCGCTGCCGCCGGACTTTCTTTGTGCGGCGGGTTGCTGTGCCGTTGCTTCATCCCGTATTGTCGAACTCTGTTTCATATCAAGCTCCAGGTTGATCCGTCACCTTCGAACCGGTTTCAAAAAGCCCATGGCGTTGTTGTCGTTCCTTGCCGTACAGTCGTACTGTCTTCGTCGCTCCCCTTGCAGGGCGCGTCTGCGCTTGCAGGCGCAGACCGTTCCACAGGCGAGCGGCAAGCCGCCCGAATTCCCTGCTCCACCCTAGCCCTGGTCATTTTGA
>Ga0134128_10008918_pt1 | contig 12058 bp, 9 predicted proteins | sample KB31754_FD_96462 | JGI IMG/M metagenome (GOLD analysis project Ga0134128, IMG submission 96462) | Terrestrial soil microbial communities with excess Nitrogen fertilizer from Kellogg Biological Station, Michigan, USA - KB3-175-4 | ecosystem: Environmental > Terrestrial > Soil > Unclassified ...
CGCGAAACGGGACGCCGGCGGGCTTCCACGCTGGCCGCCCAAGCCGATGACCGGAGGATGGACGGCCCGGGGGGCCAATCCATTTCTGCCGCGCCGCCCGCAGGCCCAGGACCGGCAGAAGCAAGGGACGTTCGTTTGCCCGCGAGCTTCTATTACCTGCTCTTCGCCGTCGGCTTGTTCTCCCTGGGAAACTCCAGCGATATGTTCCTGGTGCTGCGCGCGCACGATGCGGGCATACCCACACGCCACGCGCCCCTGCTGGGACTGGTGTTCAACTTGACCTATACCGCGCTGTCCTGGCCCGCCGGACGGCTCGCCGACCGCTTCTCCAAGCGCGCCATCGCGGCTGGAGGCTACCTGGTGTTTGCCGCTGTCTATTTCGTCTTCGCCCTCGCGCCTTCGCGCGGCGCGTTGTGGGCGGCAATGGCCTGCTATGGGCTGTTCTACGCACTCACCAATCCCGTGTTGCGCGCCCTGGTAGCGCAGTCCGCGGGCAGCCAAACCCGTGGCCGCGCCTTCGGCATCTTCTTCTTCGTCACCAGCGTGGCTGTGCTGTTCTCCAGTATTCTCACGGGGGAGTTGTGGAAGCACTACGGTCCGCGGCTTCCCTTCTATCTATCAGCCGGTTTGGCAGCAATCGCGGCGGGAATGCTGCTGGCGGGGGTGTTTTCAAATCGCACATTGCCAGCAGTTGGCGGGCTAAATGCTAATCGCAAAGGAGGTTCTGAGTAAGTTCTGCTTTGAAAGGGAAGGCCTTTAGGCCGTCCGTAGTGTGCCCAAGAATATTCGCCGCTTTAGCCCGTGAGGGACTTAACCCAAACAGCCATTGGCAGGTTTCTCAATCCCCCACCGCCACCGTGGTGTTTTCCTGCAGCTGGCTGACTCGGCTTTTCCGCCGGAGTACAAACAGGAGCACCTGAACACCCAGCCCCGCCGCGCTGTCCAGAAACACGTCTTGAATCTTGCCGGTGCGCGAAGGCAGAAAAGTCTGGTGCCACTCGTCCAGGGTCGCGACCGCGGCTGTCATGAAAAAGGCTATGACGGACCAGGAAGGCGCCCAAACGATAGCGCGGGAAGAGTCGAGCGTCTTGCGCCAGGCGCGGAACAATAGCCAGCTCAGCACCCCATATCCGGTTACGTGGCCCACTTTGCGCAGCACACTGTTGGCCAGGATTACTCCGGTTTCGTTAACAGGCCCAAGCAGCGAAGCGACAAGCTGGTACAACACATGGCCGGTGTTCTGGAACGATAACCACGGGGTGGACTCGATGGCGATCAGGATCAGCCACAATATGGCTGCCGTCCATTCACGCCAAGGGAAGCTGTTGGGGCCGGAATGTTTCACGCAGTTTTTTCGAATGGCAGATTCAGAATAGCACTTGGAGAAAGCACTCAGCAGGCAGCATTCAGCACTCAGTCCCTTAGGGTGTCGCCAAATCAGGAACCGCATGCGTGCCGGATATGCTGAATGCTGAGTGCTGATTGCTGACGGCTGCTTTTACTCCAGCCGGTAATTGGGCGCTTCCCGGGTGATGATCACGTCATGCACGTGGCTCTCGCGCAACCCCGCCATGCTGATGCGTACGAAGCGGGCCTTCTGCTGCAGCTCGGGGATGCCGTCGCATCCGCAGTAGCCCATGCCGGAACGCAAACCGCCCACCAGTTGGGTCACGATCATGGAGAGGGTTCCCCGGTAAGGCACCCGGCCTTCAATGCCCTCTGGGACCAGCTTGGCCAGCCGGTTCTGGTCGCCTTCTTCGGTGGGCATGCCGGTGGAGGCCTCGTCGCCATCCAGTTGCTGAAAATAGCGCTCCGCTCCAGCGGAACCGGCAGCCATCGCGCCCAGCGACCCCATGCCGCGATACTGCTTGAAGGAACGGCCCTGGTAGAGAATGGTTTCTCCCGGGCTCTCGTCTGTGCCCGCGAACAGCGAACCAATCATGACTACGGATGCGCCCGCGGCCAGCGCCTTGGTCACGTCGCCCGAGTATTTGACCCCGCCATCGGCAATAATGGGAATCTGCGCTTCGCGAGTGGCGCGATAAGCTTCGGCAATGGCCGTGATCTGCGGCACGCCGGCGCCGGTCACGATGCGGGTGGTGCAGATCGAGCCCGGGCCGATGCCCACTTTGATGGCGTCGGCGCCGCTGCGCGCCAGTTCGCAGGCGCCGTCAAATGTGCCCACGTTGCCCGCCAGCAGCTCCAATTCCGGCAGCTTTGATTTGATGGTTTTAATGGCCTCCAGCACCCGGCTGGAATGTCCGTGGGCGCTGTCAATGGCCAGCACGTCCACCTTGGCCTTGGCCATCTCCTGGGCCCGCTCCAGATAATCGCCGGTCGCGCCAATGGCAGCGCCCACCCGCAAGCGTCCATGCGAGTCCTTGGCCGCGTTAGGGTATTTCAGCTTCTTCTGAATATCCTTGACCGTGATCAGCCCCTTGAGGTTGTACTTGTCGTCTACCACCAGCAATTTTTCCACCCGGTGCTTGTGCAGGATCTTCTCCGCTTCTTCCAGAGTGGTGCCCACGGGAACGGTTATGAGGTTTTCCTTGGTCATCACCTTGCTGATGGGAACATCGGTGCGGGTTTCAAAGCGCAGGTCGCGGTTGGTAAGAATGCCCACCAGCTTCTTGTTCTTGGTGATGGGTACGCCGGAAATCTTGTATTGGCGCATCACTTCCAGGGCGTCGGCCATCTTGTCGTCGGGCGACATGGTAATGGGGTCAACGATCATCCCGCTTTCCGACCGCTTTACCTTGTCCACCTCATTGGCCTGCTGCTCCACGCTCAAGTTGCGGTGAATGATGCCCATGCCGCCCTGCTGGGCCAGGGCGATGGCCATGCGCGACTCCGTTACCGTATCCATGGCCGCGCTGATGATGGGAATATTCAGCGTAATGTTGCGCGTGAGCCGGGTCTGCGTGTTGACCGTGGCCGGGGTTACGTCAGAGCGGGCGGGCAACAGCAACACGTCGTCGAAAGTAAGTGCCTCAGGCACCGGAAAATGAATCATGGGATTCTCGCGGAAAACTTTATTCTAAAGAAGCTGTCATCGTGCCGCAACAATGGAGTCGCGGGCATACCTGGTGAAAACTGGGACCATGTACACTTGTAATGAATCTGGCTTCGACGCCAAACGGGTTCATGGCAGCGCCGTTTCATGACCAACCAACTTCCCCGTTTTGATCTTTCCGGCGATGTCGCCCTGGTCACGGGCGCCGCACGGGGTCTCGGCCGGGCCATCTCCCTGGCATTGGCGCAAGCCGGGGCGGATATTGCCCTCGGTTTGCGCGATGTGAGCACGGGCGGGGAACTGGCGCGCGAGATTGAGGCGCTGGGCCGGCGAGCCTTGCCTCTGCAAATGGACATGGCCCGCCTGGACCAGGTCACGCGCGCGATCAGGCAGGCCGCCGCCCACTTCGGCCGCCTGGATATTCTCGTTAACAATGCCGGAATCGCTCCGGAAAACCTTGCGGAAAATGTGCGCGAGGAGGATTTCGACCTCACTCTGGCAGTGAACCTGAAAGGCACTTTTTTTGCCAGCCAGGTCGTCGGCCGCATCATGATGCAGCAGAATCGGGGCTGCATTATCAACATGAGTTCGCAGGCCGGCTTCGCCGCCTTGCCCACGGAATCGGTATATTGCATGACCAAAGCCGCCATCTCCCATCTCACCAAATGCCTGGCCGTGGAGTGGGGTAAGTACAACATCCGGGTCAATGCCGTTGCCCCCACCTTCATTCACACCCCGGGCACGGAACAAGCCCTCGCCGACCAGGCGTTTCGTGCCGATGTGGTCGCGCGCATTGCCGCGTTGCACCGCATTGGCGAACCTATGGAGGTGGCCGGGGCCGTAGTTTTCCTCGCCTCCCCGGCCGCCTCCCTGATTACCGGCCACACCCTGCTGATTGACGGCGGCTGGACCGCCCGATAATCGGCATTGCCCGTCGCCAGCTCTCAACCGGCAACAGTGCTTTCGACGGCGGCCGGGGCGGTTCTCGTGCGGAAGCGCATACGCAGAAATTTCTCTTCCAGGGAACGTCGGGACAGGTAGGCGATTCCTATGCCCGCGCCCGCCCCCAACGCAAAGCGCAAGAACATCGTGGCGGTGGGACCCGCGATGGAGATGAGCGGTGCCCACAGGGGGTTGAGCAGCCTCTCCACCAGGTGGAAGGTGAGCAGGTGGATCAGGTAGAGGCCGTAGCTGATGAATCCGAAAAACTTCAGAACCGGGCGATCAACCAGAAAATTCCAGCGACTGGTTCCCAACAGCAGCATGCTGGCCAGCAACCCCGCCGAGGCCAGGTTGCAGGACGAAGAGAGTAGGGTGCAGACGGTAAAGCTATTGCCGGAAAATACCACGAAGGCGGCCACCCCGCCCAGCAGCGCCACCGGAGCCAGTTGCTGCAGGCGCCGCCGGGAGAACAGCGGATGGCGCACCCATAAGGCAAGCAGAGAGCCTAGAGCCAAACCATCCAGGTTAAACCACGTATTGAATACTGCTGCATGTTGCGGGAAATGGCCCGTTAACCAGCAAACGATCCGGAGCGCTGGCGTTCCCAGCCAGATCAGCGTGAGCACCAGGGCCAGAGTGGAGGATGAGAATTTACGCACCAGTGACGGCCAGAGCAGGTAGAAGTGTTCTTCCACCGCCAAAGACCACAACGGCCCATATTGCAGGGCCTGGCCGAAAAAATTAACGCTGTTGGCCAGAAAGAATGCGCTAAGCGCCAGGAATCGCCATGAAATCTGGCCGATCAACCACAGTGCCGCCAGCGTGAGATACAGAGCCGGCAAGATGCGCAGTACCCGGCGCAAGTAAAACCGCTGGAAGTAATCGGGCCGCGCTTTGCTATCGAGCAGGATGCCAGTAATGAGAAAACCGGAAAGGACGAAGAACAGATTGACTCCCGTCCATCCCGCCTGGGTGAAAGCAAGCAGGGTTCGCGCCCAACCAGCCACGGGCGACGACAGTGGCGGGGCCAGGCCATGAAAAAAGAGAACCATGAGAATGGCGATTCCGCGCACGGAATCAAGTTCCGGCATATAGGGCCGGATAATTTCCTGTGACTCGCCCGATTGGGTCACCATGCCGCCTCGAATATCGCAGAACATAGCACGAAAAGATGTCCGAAACATGATTACCCCGGCTCACCAAGGCGCTACGCCGCCATGTGCGACGGAAGCCTCAGCGGTTTGTCTTTTGCCAGTTTCCGGCGTATTATTTACATCAGTACTGTTGTGTAATACCGGTTTTGGCGAAGCACACCAGTGGGCGCAAGCCCACTTTTTGTTTTCGCCCTTTGCTATTCGGCTGTCGTGCTTAAATAGCCTGTTTTCATGGCATTAGACATCGAGCACGTACGTAGCATTGTGGAACGTGTGGCTGCTTCCAGGGACTTGGAAGTGGTGGAGTTGGAATTCCACGGCGGGGGCAAGTCCCGCATGTTGCGGGTGTTCATTGACAAGCCAGGAGGCGTAACCCACGAGGATTGCGCCAATGTAAGTCACGAGGTGGGTACCATCCTCGACGTCGAGGACGCGGTGCCCGGCGGGTCTTATCTGTTGGAAGTTTCTTCGCCTGGTTTGGATCGTAAGCTGGCGCGTCCTGAGGATTACCAGCGCTTTCTAGGCAGCTTGGTAAAGCTGACGACGCGTGAACCGGTAGAGGGCAACCGCCACTTTCAGGGCCGGCTGGAAGCTTTTCAGGATGGGCGCTTGACCCTGGATTTGAACCTTAATCGAAAGAACGGCAAAAAAGGCTCACATCCACCCGTGGCTCATAGAATCGAAATAGAATTGAGAAACGTGGAACGGGCGAACCTGGTGGCGGAAATTTAGGACCCTATACCTCAGGCCGATCAACAGCAGTGAGAAAGCAAGAAGGCTATGGCAAGCGAGCTGTACAACACGATTGACGCCCTGAGCCGCGAGAAGGGAATCGACCCCCAAATCGTGGTGAGCGCGGTCGAAGACGCGATCTCGATCGCCACGCGCAAATCTCTGAAAACGCAGGAAAACCTGCGCGCAGAGCTGGATAAGGATAGCGGCAACATCCGGGTATACGCGGTGCACACGGTGGTGGAAACACCGGAGCAAGTGGAAGATCCCAATCTGCAGATCGCGCTGGAACAAGCCCGCAGAGTTAACGGGGAGGTGGAAGTGGGCGGCGAAATTCGCGAGTTGCGCGCCACTCACCAGATGTCGAATCCCACCGGCCTAGGACGGATTTCGGCGCAGTTGGCGAAGCAGGTGATCTTCCAGAAGGTGCGCGAGGCGGAGCGCGACACGGTTTACAACGAATACGTCAACCGCGTGGGCGAAATTGTGAACGCCACCGTCAAGCGGGTGGAAGGGCCCGATATCATTTTTGACTTGGGCAAGGCGGAAGCACGCATGCCGCGCAAGGAGCAATCGCGCCTGGAGTCGTTTGCCGTGGGCGAGCGGGTGCGGGTGGTGATTGCGCGCCTGGAGCGCGCCGCCAAAGGGCCACAGGTAGTGGTTTCGCGGGCGGCACCGGAGCTGGTGCAGCACCTGTTCCAGACCGAGGTTCCGGAAATTTACGACGGCACGGTGCGAATCCGCGCCATCGCTCGCGAAGCTGGCGAGCGCACCAAGATCGCGGTCATGTCCAAGGACAAGGACGTGGACCCGGTGGGCGCCTGCGTGGGCATGAAGGGGATGCGGGTGCAGTCCATCATCCGCGAGCTGCGCGGCGAAAAAATTGACATCATCGAATACCAGGAAGATGCGGTGTCCTTCGCCGAGCGCGCCCTGCAGCCCGCCAAGGTGAGCCGCGTGACCGTGCTGGACGCCTCCGATAAGCACCTGGAAGTGATCGTGGACGACAGCCAGCTCTCACTGGCCATCGGCAAGAAGGGGCAGAACGTGCGCCTGGCGGCCAAGCTCCTGGGCTGGAAGATTGACATCAAGAGCGAAGAGGAAAAGCGCCAGGAAGTGGAGCAGCAGATGTCGGCGCTGGTCAACCAGCCGGCGACGCCCCTGGAGCGCGTGCCTGACCTGGGCGAGGGCGTAATCGAGAAGCTAACGGAAGCGGGTATTACCACGGTCGAGGCCCTGGCCGATATGACGCCGGAACAACTGGAAGCCATTCCCGGCATTGGCCCCAAGACGGTGGAAAAAATCAGCATTGCGGTTAATAATTACTTTTCACGGCTGGAATCGGCGCAGGAGGAATTGGCGCCGGAGACCAGCCCCGAGGACCTTCCGCCGGAACGGCAGGAAGGCGCGAGTCCGGGAGAGGATCTGGGGGCGGAAACGGCGGGACAGGCGGGGGACACCGCCGGCCTGTCGGAGATTGAAGACGAGGCGCCGCAAAGCGTCGAAGAACTCGCCGCCGAGGGCCAGGACTACGAGGCCGAGGCGGTCCAAGGTGTTGAAGACGCCCCGCCCGCCGATGAGGGAGAGGTTGTTCCCCATTCGGAACGGCCCCTGCTGGACAACGAAATCCCGCCCGAAAAGCCGGGCAGCGAATAGGCTTGGGCAATGCCCCTCACCCGGGGGCAACTCCCAAGGCCTGTTTCGGGTCAGTGGCGGCGGCAACTCGCTGCTCGCTGGAAGCAAAGAATTCACCGTGAGGTTGATATGAAGACTTAGCGGGTAAGACAAAACGGAGGCAATAGAAGGCGGATGAAGATTCGTATTAACGACCTCGCCAGGGAACTGGAGGTCAAAAGCAAGGCAATCCTGGACGTCCTGCCGCTGGTAGGCGTAACTGAAAAGAAAACCCACTCCAGCTCAATTGAGGCGGATGAAGCGGTGCGGGTACGGGCCCATTTCCAGGCCCAGTCCGAGGCGCAAGGGGCGGGGTCTGCCCGGTCCGCGCGCGCCCGTGGGGAAGAGCCCGACGCCATTAAGACCAAGATTGACCTCTCGCATATCTCCAAACCGGGAGACGTGCTTAAGCTGATCACGCAAAAGCAGCAGGCCGCCAGCGCGCCGCCGGTGAAGCGTCCGGCGCCTCCCGCGCCCGCCGCACCGCCCGCGGTGGAAAGCAAGCCCGCGGTCGCGCCGCCGGCTGGGCTTCAGCCCCCAGCCTCTCCCGCAAAGCCGGTAGTTTCGCCTCCTGCAGCCGTTCCTCCGAGCGCTCCGGCGGTGCAACCCACCGACGCGCAGCCGCCGAAGCCGGTGGCGCCCCCACCGGTTCGTCCGGTCGCCCCGGTTCCGCCCGCGCAAGCCGCTCCGCCCGCGGTAACACCGGTTCCTCCTCCCGCGCAGGCGCCAGTACAAGCGCAGCCCACGGCGGCAGCGCCGCCCGTTCAGGCGCAGCGCCCAACTCCGCCCACCGCTCCGCCGCGCCGCATGATTGTGCCGCAGACCGGGCCGCGCCCCGTGTACAAGGCGCCCACGCCGCCTCCACGAACGGAGAGTCCTGCGGCCAGCGCGCAGCCCCAGGCTCGTCCCATTCCCGGCCGTCCGATTGCCGGACGCCCGGCTCCGGGCCGTCCTGTGCCCGGGCAGCCGATTTTCCAGCGCCCTCGTCCCTCGGGCCCGGGTGCCCGTCCGCCCTTGCGTCCCGGCGAACGCCGGCCCATGCATCCCACGCGCCAGGCTCCGGGTGGGCCTCGGCCCATGGGAGTTGGTCCGGGAGCTCCGGCCGCCCCGCGTCCGGGAAGCCGGCCGGGTGGTCCGGCACGGCGTCCGGGACAGCGCTACGTACCGCGCGGCGTGAAGGAAGGCCCCATGAAGGGGTTTGTGCCGCCACCGCGGTTGCCGGTGAACAACGAGCCTCTGCCCATCACTCGCGCCATCACCATTGCCGAGGGCATCAGCGTCAAGGATCTGGCGGAGAAGCTTGGGGTTCGTGCCAAGGACCTTATCGCGCGCCTGCTGGCCAAGGGCGTATTTGCCACTATCAACCAGACTCTCGATGCGGAACTGGCTTCCGAGATGGCGCGTTTCTTCGGAGCTGAGACTTCCGTCATCAGCTTCGAACAGCAAGCGGCCCAGGAAGCTGTAGCTGCGGAAACGGCTACCGAAGAGGCGGTGGGGGCTATACCGCGTCCGCCCGTGGTCACCATCATGGGCCACGTGGACCATGGCAAGACCACGCTGCTCGACTCCATCCGTTCTACTAACGTGGCAGGAGGCGAGGCGGGCGGAATCACGCAGCACATTGGCGCCTACAAGGTGAAGATTCTGGACACAAATTCGCCGGCCTATGGACGCGAGATTGTGTTTCTGGATACTCCCGGCCACGAAGCGTTTACCCGCATGCGTTCCCGCGGCGCCAAAGCCACCGACATTGTTGTGCTGGTAGTGGCGGCGGATGACGGCGTGATGCCGCAGACCCTCGAAGCCATTGATCACGCTCGTGCCGCGGAAGTGCCCATCATCGTGGCTGTCAATAAGATTGACAAGCCTGACGCACTGCCTGACCGGGTGAAGAAGCAGCTCGCCGACCGCGGTTTGATGCCGGAAGATTGGGGCGGCACCACTGTTTTTGTGGACGTTTCCGCCAAGCAGAAGACCAACCTCAATCTGCTGATGGAAATGATCTGTCTGGTTGCCGACTTGCAGGAGCTCAAGGCCAATCCCGACCGTCCGGCGCAAGGCGTGGTGCTGGAGGCCAAGCTGGACCGTGGCCGCGGCCCCGTCGCCACTGTGCTGGTACAAAACGGAACGCTGCGCGTAGGCGACAACTTCGTCGTGGGAAACGTGTACGGCAAGGTGCGCGCCATGTTTGACGACCGTGGCAGCGCGCTGGACCAAGCGGCGCCTTCCACTCCAATGGAGATCCTGGGACTGGAAAGCCTGCCTCAGGCCGGCGACCAGTTCGTGGTGGTGGCCGACCGCGACCGCGCCCGCGACATCTCCGAGTACCGGGAGCAGAAAGCGCGCGAGGCGGAACTGGCGAAGAGCTCGCGCATGTCGCTAGAAGGCTTGGCCCAGCAGATGAAGGCTGGGGGAAGCAAGGAGCTCTCCATCATCCTCAAAGGCGACGTGCAGGGCTCGGTGGAAGTGCTTAGCGACCTGCTCGGCAAGATGTCGGGCGAAAAGGTGCGCATCAGCCTGCTGCGTACCGGTGTGGGCGCCATCACGGAGAGCGACGTCTTGCTGGCTTCCGCTTCCAACGCCATCATCATCGGGTTCAACGTGCGGCCGGAGCGCAAAGCGCAGGAACTGGCGGAGCAGGAGAAGGTGGATATCCGCCTGCACTCCATCATTTACGAACTGCAGGACGAAATCAAGAAGGCCATGAGCGGCCTGCTCGAGCCCACCATCAAGGAAACTTACCACGGGCGCGCGGAAGTCCGCGAAACCTTCCGCATTCCCAAGGTGGGTACGGTGGCTGGCTGCTCCGTGCAGGACGGCAGCATCAAGCGTGATTCCGAAGTGCGCCTGTTGCGCGACAACGTGGTGGTGTTCAAGGGCAAAATCAGCTCGCTGCGACGCTTCAAGGAGGACGTCAGCGAGGTGCGCAACGGCATGGAGTGCGGCATCGCCATCGCTAATTACGGCGATGTGAAAGTCGGCGATGTCATCGAAGCCTTCGCTACCGAGCGCGTCGCCGCGGAAGCACTGGCCTAAGAAGCAGGTTTCCAGTTTCAAGTTTGAGCCGCTGATTCGGACCGTACCTGAAACGGGAAACTGGAATATGAAACTTGGTCGCTCTTCTCACCCTTGAGCTGCATATCGAAGACGCCCATTCCCTGAAGGATAAGCGCCAGGTGCTGCGCAGCCTCAAGGACCGCCTGCGGGGGCAGTTCAACGTGGCCGTGGCGGAACTGGACCACACCGATTTGTGGCAGCGCGCCACCCTGGGAGTGGTCAGCATTTCCGATTCCCGCGATTACCTGGAGGGGCTGATGCGGAGCGTGGAGCGGCAATCCATGCGCCTCGCCAACAACGCCGGCGCGGAAGTGGTGGATTCGTTTCTCGAATACCTCTGAATCCCAACCCGTCCGGGACGTGTCGCTGCAATCAATTGCTAGCAAAAATGCTCCGATTCCTGATTTCCTGAAACGGGAAGTCGCCAGGACGGGGGCACCTAAGTGGGGCGTCCCGCTTCCCGTTTTTTGATATTCTCTAGCGTTCTTTCGAGGGCCATGCCAGAGCAGCGCAATCTAAAATATCGCCGCGAGCGGCTGGGCCAAGCCCTGCGCGAGGAGATTGAAACCATCCTGGAAGGCGAGCTGGGCGATCCCCGCATCGGCTTGACCAATGTGACGGCAGTGCAGTTAGCCCCCGACGGAAAGTCCGCTCACGTCCTGGTGGCGGTGCAGGGAGGCGAACCGGAAGCCGAGCAAACCCTCGCCGGGCTGGCCGCCGCCCGTGGTTTTATCCGCCATGAACTGGCCGAGCGCCTGCAGTTGCGTCATGCACCCGAGCTATTTTTTGCGCTGGACAAGGGCCAGCACTATGAGGCTAGAATTGATCAACTTCTGAAGCGCATCAAGCAGAACAAAAAATAGACCCGCAAGCCAGCAGCTGAATTCTGCGGCGGGCGGAAGTGTAAGCTCATGTTGAAAGAAGTTCTGAACGAAATTGGACGCCGCGACCGCTTCCTGCTGACCTCGCATGCGCGCCCCGACGGGGACGCGGTAGGTTCGGTGCTGGCCTGCTGGCAGATCCTGCGCCAGCTGGGCAAGGAGGCCCAGGTGGTCATGGCCGACCCGGTGCCGGTGATCTACCGCCCATTGCCATTTGCCGATTCCATTGTGCAGGCGCGCGAAATAACCAACGGTTTCGACGCCGCCATCATTCTGGAATGCGACAGCGTGCAGCGTACCCGCCTGGAAGGCCTGGACGGCCGCTTCCTCATCAATATTGACCACCACAGCTCCGCCCGGCCTTTCGCGCACGTCAACTGGATTGACCCCCACGCCTGCGCGACCGCGGAAATGGTTTACCGGCTGGCGCGGCAGGCGGGAGTGCCCATCTCCCCAGAAATCGCCACCTGCCTTTACACCGCGGTGCTCACTGACACCGGGTCGTTCAGCTTTGTGGGCACTAACGAGCATACGTTCGCGCTGGCCCGCGAACTGGTGCTCTGCGGCGCCGATGCCGCCCGCATCGCCCAGGGAGTGTACTTTTC
>Ga0134128_10008919_pt1 | contig 12056 bp, 8 predicted proteins | sample KB31754_FD_96462 | JGI IMG/M metagenome (GOLD analysis project Ga0134128, IMG submission 96462) | Terrestrial soil microbial communities with excess Nitrogen fertilizer from Kellogg Biological Station, Michigan, USA - KB3-175-4 | ecosystem: Environmental > Terrestrial > Soil > Unclassified ...
CCGGGTGAGCACGCCGAGATCGATCAGCTCCTGGGCCATCGTCTGATCGCGGGTGATTTGGGTCAGCTCGCCGCCCCGAAGGAGATAGCACCGGCTGTCGCCCACCTGAAGCAGATAGGCCGCGGCCAGTTGATGAGCCGCGCCGACTTCCATCGCCGAGTCGTGCACGGGAACGATCTGGTCGTCCTCGCCGTGGTTCTTGAGGCCGGACTGCATGCTCCAGAGCCAGAGCTGATCCAGCACACCCTGCGACACCTTGGAACCGGGCCGGTTCGAACGTGAACACGAATACTCCCATCCTTTCCTATCCCTAGGCTGCGACCGGGGCACTCTGCTCGGCCGTTCCCACTGCCTGGGGACGGAACCGCCGAAACGCGGCGAAGCCCAACCACGCGAAGAGCGCCAGCACCAGGAGCTGGGTCAGCACGAACGGCGGCTCGGTCTGTTTGGGCGCAGCCACGATCAAGGCAGGAATCCGGCGGAACAGCTGCACATTCAGGATGAAAAAGTTCAGGTAGAGGACGAGGACCGTGCCCACCACGTAGATGCCGCGCCACGCGCCACGCAGGTGCTTCCAGTATCGGGCGGCGATGACGAAGGGCAGGATGATCAGCGAGATGACCCCGACCCAGTGCGACGCCAGCAGCTTGGTAAAGGGAAAGAAGAATCCGGTGACGCTGGTCAGGGCCGTGGTCACCAGGAAGATGCCGGTCCACCCATCGATGCGCACTCCGGCGATGAGCCCTCCTACGACAACCAGTCCGGCCGCGATCGCGACGATACTGATGACGGTGTGAACCAGGGTGACCGTCGTGATGTCGAGGATCATACCAATGCTGCCTCTCGCGCTGGACGGGCCGCAGGTTGTTTGATGAATGCGAGGATATCGCGGTTGATAGTGTCGGCCTCGGTCGTGGGCATGCCGTGGGGGAAGCCCTTGTAGGTTCGGAATGTGTTGTTCCTCAGCAGCTTTGCCGAGAGCGGCGCCGAATCGGCATAGGGCACGATCTGGTCGTCGTCGCCATGCATCACGAGGACGGGAACGGTGATCTTCTTCAGGTCTTCAGTGAAGTCCGTCTGCGAGAAGGCCACGATGCCGTCATAGTGCGCCTTCGCGCCTCCCATCATGCTCTGGCGCCACCAGTTCCAGATAATCGCCTGGGAGGGCTTCGCCTCCGGCCGGTTGTAGCCATAGAACGGCCCGGAGGCCAAATCGAAGTAGAACTGAGATCGATTGGCTGCGAGCTGCGCCTGCATTCCGTCAAACACCTCTTTAGGGAGCCCGCCCGGATTGGCCGCCGTCTTTACCATCAACGGGGGCACCGCGCTACAGATCACCGCCTTTGCCACTCGGCTCTCGCCGTGCCGCCCCAGGTAGTGCACCACTTCGCCACCGCCGGTCGAGTGGCCGATATGCACCGCCTCCTTCAGGTCGAGATGCGCGGTCAGCGCCGCCAGGTCGTCGGCGTAATGATCCATGTCATGGCCATCGCTGGTCTGGGTGGAGCGGCCGTGCCCGCGCCGGTCGTGCGCGATGACCCGATAGCCCTGCTGCAGGAAGAACAACATCTGGTTGTCCCAATCGTCGGCTGATAACGGCCAGCCGTGGCTGAACACGATCGGCTGCCCTGTGCCCCAATCCTTGTAGTAAATCTCGATCCCATCGGGTGTCGTGATCGTTGGCATGTCATTGACTCCTTTCGAAAGGTGATCGGCTCGGTCGTGCTCCGCAGGCCCTAACTGCCAAAAACAAGACCGCCGAGCTGACCTTCATGCAGCTCGGCGGTCGTGAGGTCCTTCGTGGCGTCCTAAAATCCGGCGTCGCGGAGGAGGCGAGGACCCGTGGCTTTGCGACCCCGGCTTTCGCCGGGTGTGCCTTGATCGGTTTGTAAGCGGCGCCAATCTAGGACTTGGGGATCTGAGCGGTCAAGAGCGGTAAGAGCGGTAAGGCTGCTCGTCTTGTCACGCACTCGTACCAGAACCGCCGGCCATTGCCCCGTCCCCGAAAAAAAAGCGGCTTCCGCATCGCGGGAGCCGAGTTGCCCCTCCTGGGCTCGAACCAGGACTCTCCTGATCCAGAGGGGCCGCTGTAACCGCGTCCATTCCAGCAAGTTGCAACCATTTACGCGAGTTCGTGCCACCCGATGCTGGCGTTTGACGACTTTCGTGCCGTACTTTGCCGTACTTTACTCACTCAAATGTTGGAGTTTGCACGTATCCGTGTACCGAGTATCGGAGTCGCCAAGAGGCTGTACCGGTTCTACTAGTCGTTCGCCATTCCTGCTGGTTCCGAGGATGGGTGATAGGGGCGGCCGGCTAAGTTCACTGGATTGAAAAAGTCACCGACGAACTGTATTAGGGCCGCGCAAGGCCCAATAAAGAGGAAGCAACATGAGCAAGGTCTGGTTTATCACAGGAGCCGGCAGCGGCATCGGCGCAGGGACCGCCAGGGCGGCATTGCGGGCCGGTGACCACGTCGTCGCGACCGGAAGAAACCTCGACAAGGTGCGCAATGCCTACCGAGACGTAGCCGGCGACGACCTGCTGCTTGAGCGGCTGGACGTCACCAGCGAGGCCGAGGCGAAGCGGGCCGTCGATGCCGCTGTCGCGCGGTTCGGTCGCATCGACGTCCTGGTGAACAACGCCGGCTACAGCCTGCTCGGTAACTTCGAGGAGTTCACCACGGAGCAGATTGAGCGGCAGTTCGCGCCGAACTTCTGGGGCGTCGTGCACGTGATGCGCGCCGTGCTCCCGATCATGCGCCGCCAGCGCTCGGGGCACCTCATCAACATCTCCTCCGTCGCCGGCGTCGTGGGCCAACGGGCCGTGGCGGCCTATGGCGCGAGCAAGTTCGCCGTCGAGGGGCTCTCGCTCGCCGTCGCGCAGGAGGTCGAGCCGTTCGGCATTAAGGTCACGGTGGTCGAGCCGGGGTTCTTCCGCACCGGCCTCCTTGACCCGCGGTCGGTCGAGTGGAGCAGCGGGCACATCGACGACTACGGGCCCACGGGCAACGTCGCGGCCGCGTGGGCGGCCTACCACGGTCAGCAGCCCGATGACCCGGCGGCGCTGGGCGAGGCGCTGGTCCAGATCGCGGACATGGAGCACCCACCCAAGGTGTTCGCCGCGGGGAGCGACGCCCTCGACGCGATCACGCCCGTGGTGGAGGCTCGCCTCGCGGAGCTCCGGGCCCACGCCGATCTTTCCAAGGCGGCGGGCGGCGCGTTCACTACCGCAGACTCGGCATCCTGAGCAGCAGCAACCACGTTGCCGGCAAGGTCGTCGGTCATCACCGCCTCAAAGAAGGAATGCGCCGCCACCGGGAAATCCGATACGGCGCTTTCAGTTGCCCCTCCTGGGCTCGAACCAGGACTCTCCTGATCTAGAGGGCCGCTGTAAGCACCGGAATTCCAGCAACCTGCAGCCATTCACGCGACTTCGTGTCGACTTCACTCGCCCTTGAGCCGACCTTTGCGCAGGAACGCGCAGCAGGCGCGTCAGGCCGTATGCCTTGGATCGCTGGTTAACGACTCCAGATAGGGTTGGCCGGACGCTGCTAGACGAGGAGTCCCCATCTCAGCGCTCTCGACCTTCAGGCGCTGCCGGTTCATCACGTGGGTGGGTGGGGATGGGTGCCCGCCCTAATGGCTAGGGGTGAGCCGCTTGCTCCGGACCTTGCTCGTCAGCGCCTCGACCTCGGCGATCTCGCGCGGCGCGTGCGAGATCCGCTCGAGCCCTCGCTCGGTGATCGCGTAGTCGTCCTCAATGCGGACGCCGATGTTCTCGTAGCGTGTCGCCACCGGTCGCACCTTCGCTATGAAGCGGCGGTTCCGTGGAGTGTCGGGCAGGATGTCAAGCACGCTGCTGCGCACGTAGATCCCTGGCTCGATCGTGAAAACGTCACCGATTTTGAACGTGTGGTCGGCCGCGTAGAACTGCGCGGGGTCGTGCACCTCGAGACCCAGACCGTGGCTGATGCCGTGGATGGTCCAGATCACCGCTTGCGAGCAGCTCCGCGGCAACGCGGCGCAATCAGACTTCCACGGAAGGTCTACCATGGAGTCAGGCGACTCGATGAGGCCGAGCCGCGCGAGGCCGGCCGCACGGATGTCGAACGCCGAATCGCTCGCGGCCAGAGCCGACATACCTAAGCGGCTGTTCCGCTCGGCGGCCTTCTGCGCCTCGAGCACAAGTGCGTAAATCCTGCGCTGCTCCGGCGTGAAGGCGCCCGACACCGGCAGCGTGCGCGTCACGTCAGCGGAATAGCCGTCCAACTCGGCGGCCGCGTCTATTACGACGACGTCGCCGGTCCTTAGCGGCGCCCGGTCCCTCATGTAGTGCAGCGTCGTCGCGTTGACGCCCGCGCCGACGATGGAACCGTAGCCCGATCGCTGCGCTCCGCCTCTGAGGAAGGCGGCCTCGAGCACGGCCTGCAGATCGTACTCGTGTAGCCCTGGCGCGATGAGCCGCATTGCCGCGCGGTGGCCGGAGTCGCTGATCGCCGCGGCGCGTCGGAGCAGCGCCAGTTCGGCCGGGCTCTTCCGAGCGCGGAGCTCGGCGACGATCGGGTGCGCGTCCCGCACCACGAGCCCGGGATGCGCCTCCGTGAAGGCCCGCATGAACTGCTGGCCACGGGTGAGCGAGTCCTGTTTGGCGAAATCGGCTGACTCGACGTCCGAAATGATGTAGAAAGGAAGGCCCGTCCCCGCGAGCGAGTCGAGCGCCGAGCGGAGCCCATCGCCGGAGCGCGACGGGAGACCGGTAGCGCGTCTCGTAGCCGCGGAATCGGGGATGGCGCCGTAATAGAGCGCTAAGCGCGGCGGCTTCGGCGTTATGAAGAGCGTCCCTGTGCCTTTGCCCCCCCTGATGACCATGACGAACCCCGCGTCGGGCTCGTCAAAGCCGGTCAGATAGTGGAACGAGGCGAGCTGGTAAAACGGGCCGTGGTCGGTCACTGGGGTTCGGCCGGAGAAGGCGACAACCACTCCGCTGTCGAGGCGGGCGGCGATCGAGTCGCGGCGCGCCGTGTACTCGGTCAGCGGGATCTGGCCGCGTGCCGGTGCGGCGACGAGGGTGAGCAGCAGAATGGCGGCGGCGAGGCACCGAACAGACATGAGGGCTGACATGACGCGAACGATAGCACGCACCGCGGCTGTCGCCACTGGCAGATGTCGAAGACTGCCGCACCCCATCCAGTCATGTTCGCCGCCGCATGGTCGTCCCGGCGGCGTAGAGTCTGCCCACGAGGTGGACACGTCGGGTTGCCCACATCTCAAAGCCGCTCACCACACTGCTCTCGACGGCGCGCGTCCGCGCCGGCATCTTAGGCAGCATACTCAGCCAGGAGCGGCCATGAACAAAACGACGCTCGACCAGATGTGGGATCAGTTCCGCCAGAAGTACGGCGTCTACCTGCGGCTCCTCGACGCGATCCCCGCCGACCGGTACGCCTCCCACCCCATCCCCGGCATGCGCACGCCGGCCGAGATGGCCGTCCACGTGTCAGGGTCGGTCGTGCGGGACATCGCACAGGGCGTAGCGAAGGGCCGGATCACCGCCGACGAGGCGTCCGAGACGAAGGTGGCGGCGGAGCTCGCCGGGAAGGCAGCGATCCTGGCATTCGCCGGCCGGTGCTTCGAGCAGGCGAGCGAGGCAGTCGCGCGGATCGGTGACGCGGAGCTATCAGCGATGGTACCCACGCCGTGGGGGAAGACGTGGCCTGGGTGGATCGCGATCCATGTGCTGAGCGACGAGTTCCTGCACCACCGCGGGCAGCTCTCAGCGTACGCGCGCGCGTGCGGCGTCGAGCCTCCGTTCATATGGAGCTACGAGGAGAACGGGGACGGGTACCGGCCGACGACCGAGCCCGTGGGGGTGGGGGCGTAAGACCCTTCCGGAGCGAGGCACCCGGGCCGGCCTCGTAGCAGAGCGGACTGGTAGGGCTCTTCTGATCCAGCATAACGTGACGGTGCAATCCAGAGGGGAGTTCGCTCCGCTCAAGCGCCGGCGCACTCACTCACTGACTCACTCACGTTGTAGGTATGAGAAGCCCGGCACGACGTTGCCGGGCTTCATTGCCCCAAGCTTTGCACGATCGGGCACTGGAGCGATCGAGTCTAGTTCCCACTGAACACTATTTGAACGCTGAGGTAGCTCCGCTCGCCATCCTGAAGCTTTTCGCTGACGTGCAGCCGGAAGGCACCTCCGTCAGTCATCGCTCCACTGGCGTTTGTTGTGCTGCCGGGGTGCCTACTGCCCTGGAGCGAGTTTCTCACAGATTCCTGGTAGAACCTCGCATTGCCAATTCGTAGGGAGGGCAGGCTCGCCAGCTCGGTTACTGTTAGGACGCCGTCGCCGATCGCGGCTTGGAGCTCCGGCCACGACACGAACCAGATCGGTACAGCTCCCGATCCTCGGACCTGAGCCTCAAACGGAAACGGGTCTGTCGCGGGATCGTGCCACGTCTCGACCCCTTCGACTGTGAGTAGACATTCCAGGGGTCGAGGTGGGCCGCCTGGGAACGCGGGCGTAAGATCGAGAAAGTCCAGCAGGTTGAAGTCGTGGGGGATGCAGTCCGGTAGGCGCCAGAACACAACGGCCGCCTCTTGGTCTGTGTGAAACAGAAAGTCCCTCGCCAACTCGCTATAGAAGGGGGGACCTGGGTCAGCCTCGCTGGGGAACGCGAGGCGGACAGGGCCGCCGTGTGCGCTGTTTGTGCGTGCCGCCGCCATCGGCGAGGCCGTGCTCGGTTCAGTGGGATGAGTCGGGTCTGCGCAGCCCACCCCGATCACGATTCCCAAGAGTTCCAAGAGCCAACGTGGGTTCATGGGGGTTGCTCCTGCTGGGGGAGGGCCGGGTCCACGGAGGCGCACCTCCCAGTTCGCGACGCCTGTCGAAAGGCGATCTGCCTCTAACAAGTGACGCGCGTGACTCGCCGCGAACCGGACAGCATCGGCGCCGGCCGTCGTTGAGGGCGAAGGACCTTATTGTCGATCGGATTTTCTTGCCGTGGAGGTTGGGTCGTGCGCCAGTCCGCGCTATGCCAGTTGCAAGTTCACTCCCTCCGGCTATCAGCCGCCGTAATCGCAACAGGGTCAACTTGGCACGGGCGCAAGAATGACATTCACCGACGAGGAGCCCTGCGCTGATGAGGAAGGGGCTCCCGCCAGTTCACTCCTGTACGGCTTGATGCAGCCAGCCTTTGGCCTTGACCCAGTCGCGCCGGATGGTCCGATCGGTCACCCCAAGGATTTCGGCTGCTTCCGGCTCGCTGAGACCCCCGAAGAAACGCAGCTCGACGACCTGAGCCAGCCGCTCGTCGACGCCCCTCAGCCGGTCTAGCGCCTCGTCGAGCGCGACCAGCAGGTCAGCCCGCTCGTCCGCGACCGCGATACCATCGTCGAGAGTCACCCGCTGACGTTTGCCACCTCGCTTCTGCGCCTGATAGCGGCGCGCGTAGTCCACCAGGATACGTCGCATCGCCTGTGCGGCCACCCCGAGGAAGTGGGCACGGTCCACCCAGTCAACGCGCCGCTGGTCGACCAGGCGGAGGTAGGCCTCGTGAACCAGGTCCGTCGTTGCGAGCGAGTGGTCCAACCGCTCCCGGGCCAGATGACGGTGAGCCATTTGCCGGAGGTCGTCGTAGACCAGAGGGAACAACTGGTCGAAGGCGGCTTGGTCACCCCCCCGCCAGGCGACCAGGAGGCCAGTGATATCGCTCATGCTACTCACGGTGACTCGGGCGAGCCGTACAGGATCAACGCTAAGTATTCGTGGGAAGCGGCGCTAGCGGACGAGGGCAGTATGACTCTGGCGACACCCTGCTCTGCGCCATAGCTTCGGATCAGCCGGTACTTTACCGGCGCGACTATCAGCGCATCATGACCGAAACCGATCCGAACCGCTGGCGGCGGATCGCAGAGATACTGGACGAGGTACTCGACCTCGAGCCGACCAGACGGAACGCCGGTATTACCGTTAGGTGCCACGGCGACCCAGCGCTGCGGGCGGGCGTCGAGCGCATGCTCAGCGGCGCCGAAGCGGCGACGTACCTGGACTTGCCCGCGATCGGCTTTGCCGCCCCTTTCCTTGCCGACTCCCTTCTTGCGAGCGGCCCCGAGCTCGCGCCCCTGGGGCCCGACGCGCGCATCGGCCCCTATCGCGTCCTCCACGAGATCGCCCACGGCGGAATGGGCGTCGTCTATCTCGCGGAACGGGCTGACGGTCAGTTCGAACAGCGCGTCGCGCTCAAGCTGGTCCGCCGCGGCATTGACTCCGACGACATCGCCCACCGTTTCCTTGCCGAGCGTCAAATCCTCGCTCGGCTTGCGCATCCCAATATCGCGCGGCTCCTGGATGGCGGCCTCAGCACTGACGGGCAGCCGTACTTCGCGATGGAGTTCGTGCCAGGGCAGCCGATCACCCGCTACTGCGACGGGCGGCGCCTCGGCCTTTCCGAACGGCTGGACTTGTTCCGGGACGTCTGCGAAGCCGTCCGCTACGCCCACCAGAATCTCGTGGTTCATAGGGATCTCAAGCCCTCGAACATCCTGGTCACCACCGGCGGAGATGTGAAGCTGCTTGATTTCGGGATTGCCAAGGTCCTGAGCCCAGAGGCAGAGGTCGACCCAGGGGCAACGCAGACCGGGCTCCGTCTCATGACGCCGACGTACGCGGCACCCGAACAGGTGCGCGGCGAGAGCGTGACAACCGCGACCGACGTTTACGCGCTCGGTCTCGTGCTGTACGAACTGCTGGCGGGCCGACCCGCCCATCGTTTCGAGCGGAACACCCTGAGCGAGTACGAGCGAGTCGTATGTGAGAGGGAGCCTGAGCCGCCCAGTGCTGGCGTTGAGAAGCAGGCGGGAGATGGGCCAGGGCCAGGGACTCTGCTTGAACCCATTGCGATAGCCAGGGCACGCAGCACGCTGCCCCAGCGCCTCCGAAGAGACCTCCGCGGCGACCTGGACACCATCGTGCTTAAGGCACTCCAGAAAAAACCGACGCGCCGGTATCCATCCGTGGACGCGCTCTTGCAGGATGTGGAGCGACACCGGACTGGACTGCCGGTTCAGGCGCGACCGGACTCGCTGTGGTATCGAACCTCCAAGTTCTTCCAGCGCCATCGGCTCGGCGTCGTGGCGGCCGCCGCGGTGCTCATTGCACTACTCGCGGGACTGGCTGGAACCATATGGCAATCCCAAACAGCGCGCCGCGAGGCCGTGAAGGCCACCGAGGTGAAGAATTTTCTGGTGAGCCTGTTCAAGACGTCCGACCCCAGGGAAGCGCTGGGGCGGGAATTGTCTGCACGGGAACTGCTCGCGCGCGGGGTAGGCCGGGTGGACAGCGCACTTACACGTGAGCCGCTGGTGAAAGGCGAGCTGCTGCACACGCTGGCGGACATCCATCTGCAGCTCGGCCTGTTCGATCAGGCAGACAGCCTGGTGCGCCGCGCGCTCGTGATTTCCCGCCAGGAGAGCGGAGCCCGGAGCCTCCAGGTAGCTGACGAACTGAATACGCTCGGATCCGTCCTATACAGCAAATCCGCTTTCGTGCCGGCAGAGTCGGTACTGAGCGAAGCGCTTGAGATCCGGCGGCAGCAGCTCGGCCCCAGCGACACGACGGTGGCCGCGACTCTGAGCAACCTGGCGAGGGCTGTGGGAGATGCCGGAGACGGTCCCCGTGCGCAAACGTTGCTGCGCCAAGCGATCGCCATCGACCGACGGGCCGGGCCAACTGCGGAACTCAGGCTGGCGGACGATCTGAACAATCTGGGGAATTCTCTCCAGGACAATACAGACGACTATTCCGGGGCGGACTCTGCGCTCCGCGCCGCGCTCGCCATTCGCCAGCGTCGCCTGCCAGCGGATCACCCGGACGTTCTCGTGGCCCTGCACAACTTGGCGGCTTTGCGCAACCGCCAGGGCGCCTTCGCGGAGGCGGAACGGATTGAACGGCAGGTACTGGCCAGCCGGCGTCGCCTGTACCCGAGCGGTCACCCCGATCTAGCCCTGTCCGCCCATCAACTCTCCAACATGGTCGAGAACCAGGGCCGGTACGCCGAAGCTGAGTCGCTCCTCGTCGAGGCTCTGGCGATGCAACGCAAGACGCTGGGGCCCGACCACGACGAAACCATCGCAACCGCCAACAACCTGGGAGTGTTGAAATACCGAGTGGGCGATCTGGCCGCGGCCGAACCCTACTTGCGCCAAGCGTACGAGGGTTGGCGGCGCACCCTCGGTCCAGACCATCCCCACACCACGAGCGCCTTGAGTTCGCTGGGAGCGGACTTGAGCGAGCAGGGCCGATACGCCGAGGCGGGAACCGCGCTCGAACAGGCAGTCGCAGCTTGGCGGCGCGTGCTCGGTGACTCCTCGATCGGGCTCGGCATCACCCTGCGGTCGCTCGGCGCTCACTATCACCGGGTCCGGCGCTATGGCGAGGCAGAGCGGACTTTGCGTGAGGCGCTGGCGATCGACCGGGCCCGATTGCCGCAGGGGCATGGGAACACGGCAACCGTACTCACCAGTCTTGGTGCGCTCCTCACCGACGTCGGCCGAGCGGCGGAGGCAGAACCAATGCTGAGGGAGGCATTAACCATCCGAGTCGACAAGCACGGTGCCGCCGATCAGCGGACTGCGGAGACTCAGCGCGAGTTGGGCACCTGTCTCGCCGCACTGGGCCGCTACGCAGAGGCCGAACAGCTGCTTGTCGCGAGCGAGCAGAGTCTGCGGGAGGCCAATCCGGCCAGCTTCCGCTACATCGAGACGCTCCGCAGGCTGGTGCGGTTCTACGAGGGCCGACACCGACCAGCGGACGCAGGCCGATTCCGGCGGCTCCTCGCGCAAAAGCACCCTACTTCGGCACCGTAGCGCCGCCTCCCGGGCTCAGAGTCTCGACGAGCCAGAGGCTGCGCGCGTTCGAGTTCTCACGAGCGACGAAGCCGGATGGAAGTCTTTGGCACGCGTTTCGGCGTCTTTGGGCCACCGAGCGAAAGGCGCTTCCGGTCAAAGATGTCGCGGCAGCCGGTGGTTGGAAGGACATCACGACGTTGATCAACTGCTACCAGCAGCCTGATGACGAAACGCTTCGAACAGTCGCAGAATTTGTAAGGCCTAGGCCTCGCAGTCCGGCGGTCGGAGTTCAAGGGTGAGATCACAAAATTACACGCACAGTAACACGCACAGTGCCCAAATAGGGAAAGCGCGACAGCGGGGTTTACTCCGGGTCGCGCTTCCAGTTGCCCCTCCTGGGCTCGACCGGAGGACGCGGAGCGGCCGACGGCGAGCCCCAAAAGAAAGGCCGGCGCGGTTGCGCCGGCCATTGCCCCTCCTGGGCTCGAACCAGGACTCTCCTGATCCAGAGTCAGGCGTGTTGCCAGTTACACCAAGGGGCAGTGCTCTTCAGTTGTCGTGACCCGTGGAGCTGAGGGGAGTCGAACCCCTGACCTCTGCAGTGCGATTGCAGCGCTCTCCCAGCTGAGCTACAGCCCCCCTCAAGCCCGCGTAAAGTACCGGGGCGCCTCGACATCGTCAACCGATTCGGCCCCGAGCGCGCACCCGAAAAGAGGCGCGCCACCCGAGCAGCACGCCCCTTTCTCCTTTTCTCCCCTTCCCCCGCTTTATCGGACCGACTTCTCCAGCCACCCGAGCACTCGGCCCCAGCCGTCCGTGTAGCCGTCCGTCCGCTTCTTCTCGTCCCCGAACCCGCTGTGGACCACCGTCACCCGAGTGCCCGACGGCACCGGATCCAGCTCGATCCGCACATTGGTCGGAGACGACCCTGGTTCCCAGCTTGCCAGCCAGGTGAACTCGAGCACCTTGGGCGGCTGCACCACCAGGTATTCACCCTTGACCGTCGAGAGCTCCGTATGGCCCGGGCTCCGCGCCTGACAGCTGCGCTCGCCACCCGGGCGCAGATCGCTCACCCAGCCGAAGGTTTGATAAACATCGGCCGATCCCCACCATTGCTCCAGCTCCTTGGGATCGGTGAGTGCCCGGAACACCTTCTCCGGCGACGCGGCGACTTCCATCACCGCGCGCACCACCCCGAGCGCGGTC
>Ga0134128_10008920_pt1 | contig 12056 bp, 15 predicted proteins | sample KB31754_FD_96462 | JGI IMG/M metagenome (GOLD analysis project Ga0134128, IMG submission 96462) | Terrestrial soil microbial communities with excess Nitrogen fertilizer from Kellogg Biological Station, Michigan, USA - KB3-175-4 | ecosystem: Environmental > Terrestrial > Soil > Unclassified ...
CGCTCCAGCGCGCGCCAGATGTGATAAGTCAGTTCACGATTGGTTGCGCTGTCGGTGCTGGAGTAGTGGTCGTAGCGCACGCCGAAATCGTGCAGGTCGGCGGTGTGCTGCTTCCACACGCCTACGATCAACGCCTGCGGCGTGATGCCTTCGCGCTGCGCGCGCAACATGATCGAGGTGCCGTGCGCATCATCGGCGCAGACGAAATGCGCCGTGTGCCCGGCCATCCGCATCGCGCGTACCCAGATGTCGCCCTGCACGTGTTCGACGACATGTCCGATGTGGATCGGGCCATTGGCGTAGGGCAGCGCGCAGGTGACGAGCAGTTCGCGGGACATCGCAGGCTTTGGAATCGAAAACAATCGCGGATTATGGCATGTTGACGCGGTACACCACGAACCCGGATTTCTCTGCCACCGTGTTGTAAAGCCGCATAGCGGCCGCGTTGGTTTCGTGCGTGTGCCAGTACACGCGCCTCGATCCGGCTGCCCACGCGCGCTCGCAGACGGCTTCGATCAGCGCGCGGCCGACGCCGCACCCGCGTGCTTCGCTCGCGGTGAACAGGTCCTGCATGTAGCAGACCTGCTCGATCGAGATCATGCTGCGATGAAACATGTAATGTGCGATGCCGACGATGCGGCCGTGCAGTTCCGCGACCAGCGCATGCACCGGCTCGCTTTCATCGAAGAAGCGAGTCCATATTGTTCGCGTGATTTGTTCCGGCAACGCGGAGGCGTCCGAACGCCCGTAGAAAGCGTTATAGCCGTCCCAGAGCGGTCGCCATTGCGGATAATCGGTTTCAACAGCGGAGCGGATGAGAACTTCGGTATTCACGATTGACAACAGGGCGGGCGGGGCTGGCAAGCAGCGTGGATGTGTTGACGCCGGGCTTCGCTGCGCTCAGCCTACGCGAGCTAGGCATTTCATCGGTTGATCAGGAAGCCATACTGCCTTTCCTGGTCAGGTATTTCTCGGCTTCATGACTTGCGAACAGGCGCCACGCATAGAAGATCGCGAGTGCAGCCGGCACCCAGTTGCCAACGGCTGCGCCCACTGCTTCCGCAGTGCCCGGCTGTACCTGGAAAACGGGGTGCGAGGAAGGGTGGAGCGCGGTGTAGATGAAAGTAGCGGTGAGCCCCAATGAAAACAGGATGGACGCTGCGAGCGCCCATTTTGGACGCGCGATGGTTGCGTAAAGTACCGCACCGACTGCTCCGGTCAATGAAATTTGCACAACAACTGCGGTCAGGAATCTGTCCCAGGAAAACAGCGGGTTTACCGCAAACTTCAGCTCAAAGAAGAGACGCACTACTCCCCAAAATGCAAATGTCAGAAGCAGCACACTCAAGCATTGCGTGATCCAAATCAGAATCGGCTCTTTTACATCGTCCATTTCGTTCGAGCGAATCTACTCGCCTGATTTCCGCACCCACACCTGCGACCTGCCCAAGAGCGAGAAACCGATATAGCCGTGCACATCGAGTTTTTGCCCGTTATCGGTAAGTGACAATTTCACCTTGTAGGTCTTGCCGTTCTTGGGATCGAGGATCTGGCCGCCATCCCACACGTCGCCGTCTTTTTTGACGCCCCACATGATGGTCATGCCTTCCACAGGTTGGTTGTGGCGTGCGCCTTCGCACTTGTCGCAAGTGGGATGCGGGCCCTGCTCGGAGAACAGCACCTGCTTGACCACGCCTTGCAGCGTGCCGTCCGGCGCCTCGTTGATTTCGATGATGGATTTGGGCCTGCCGGTTTCGTCGTCCACCTGCGTCCAGGTGCCGACCGGCGTGTCGGAAGCGGCGAGGGCCTGCAGGCTCGGCAGCAACAGGGCGAGTGCGAATAGCGCGGAACGGAATGCGAGGCGCATGGGATGCTCTCCGGATGTCCGACAGAGCGTGCTCGCGGTGCGCGTACCCGTCAAGTCCTCACAATGTAGGCCATGGAGGGCCGTGCTGAGCGAGCCTGGCGCATGGCGCCGAGCATCGCAGCGTCAAACGGGAGCAAGGCACGATTGCTCGACCACGAGGACGTGCGAGTTCGTGCCGACCCGCTTGACGCGAGAAGCGCAGGGGAGTTTCCGCGACACGATGTCGCTGAAATCGTCATGCCGCCGCGAATGGCTTCGGTTATTTTCCCCGAAAGGAAAGTGACCCGCTCGCTCTGCGAGCGGAACCGTGCCTCTGGCATAATTGCCGTTTGCATTCGTTGTCATCCGCCCGAGCGCCCATGCCTTCCCTTACCGAATCCCGCGTCCGCGAGTTGCTCGCGGGCATCATTGATCCGCATACCGACACCGACTTGATCGCGTCCGGCGCGGTGCGCGCGGTGGGTGTGGACGGTGATCGCGTGGCGGTGGAGATCGCGCTGGGCTATCCGGCGCGCTCGTATCACGACGAACTCGCCGCGCAGATCAAGCGCACGCTTGCAGCCGATGCCGCGATCGCGCAAGCCACCGTGTCGGTGACGACGCGCATCGTCGCGCACAAGGTGCAGGACAAACTCACGCCCATGCCGGGTGTGAAGAACATCATCGCGGTCGCGTCCGGCAAAGGCGGCGTGGGCAAGTCAACGGTCGCGGCGAATCTGGCGCTTGCCTTGAGCGCGGAAGGCGCGAGCGTCGGTGTGCTGGATGCGGATATCTATGGTCCCAGTCAGCCGCGCATGTTCGGCATCGAGGGCCGGCCCGATTCGCCGGACGGCCGCAGCATCGAGCCGATGGTGAATCACGGCGTGCAGCTGATGTCCATCGGGTTCCTGGTGGCCGAGGACACGCCGATGATCTGGCGCGGGCCGATGGTGACGCAGGCGCTGACGCAGTTGTTGAACGATACCCGCTGGCGCGACCTGGACTATCTGGTGATCGACCTGCCGCCCGGCACCGGCGATATCCAGTTGACGCTGTGCCAGCGCGTGCCGGTCGCGGGTGCGCTGATCGTGACCACGCCGCAGGACATCGCGCTGCTGGATGCGAAGAAGGGGCTGAAGATGTTCGAGAAGGTCGAGGTGCCGGTGCTCGGCATCATCGAGAACATGGCCACGCACATCTGTTCCCATTGCGGCCACGAGGAACACGTGTTCGGCACGGGCGGCGGCGAGAAGATGGCGCAACAATATCATGTGCCGTTGCTGGGTTCGCTGCCGCTGGATATCCGGATCAGGGAACAGGCAGACGGCGGCAAGCCAACTGTCGCCGCGATCCCCGATTCCGATATCGCCGCGCGCTACCGCGAGATCGCCCGCAAAGCCGCCGCGCAACTTGCGTTGCAGGCGAAGAACAGAGCGATCGGAATGCCGAAAATCGTGGTGCAGAACACCTGAAACCGGAGTCGGAAGTGACAGGCGGTTTCCCTTTTCGGCGCTCCACTTCCTACTTCCCACTTCGCAAGCGTAGCGAGCAAGCATGAGCATCAAAAGCGACAAGTGGATCCGCCGCATGGCCGCCAATGGCATGATCGAGCCGTTCGAGCCCGGGCAGGTCAAGCACAATGGCGGTGGACGGATTGTTTCCTATGGCACGTCGAGCTATGGCTACGACGTGCGCTGCGCAGACGAGTTCAAGATCTTCACCAACATCAACTCGACCATCGTCGACCCCAAGGATTTCGACTCGCGCAACTTCGTGGACTTCAAGGGCGAGTGCTGCATCGTGCCGCCGAATTCATTCGCACTGGCGCGCACGGTGGAATTCTTCCGCATTCCGCGCGACGTGCTGACGATTTGCCTGGGCAAAAGCACTTACGCGCGCTGCGGCATCATCGTGAACGTGACCCCGCTGGAGCCGGAGTGGGAAGGCCACGTAACGCTGGAGTTTTCCAACACCACGCCGCTGCCCGCCAAGATCTACGCCAATGAAGGGGTGGCGCAGATGCTGTTCCTGGAATCCGACGAGGTCTGCGAAACCAGCTACAAGGATCGCGGCGGCAAATATCAGGGGCAAACCGGCGTTACACTCCCGAAGACTTAGAATCACCATTGCGCACAAGCGCGCTCCCGCAAAAGCAACGGAGAAACACGATGACCGCTCGCACCCTCTGCACGCGCCTGCTTGGCGCTTCGCTGCTCGCGTTGATGCTCGTCTTGTCCGGCTGCTATGGCCGCGTGCGTGGCGGCGGCGAATCGGTGGTCAATGTGCCACATCAATACGACATGACACTGGAAGCGGCCAAGGACGGGCAATTCATCCTGGATGGCGCGACCCTGAGCTTCGATGACCTGGGCGGGCACTTCCGCTATCTCGCCGACCAGAAGCAACTTCCCAAGACGGTGTTGTTGAAGGATGGTCCCGATACGAAGGTCAAGAACGCGCACCTCGAGTACTTCGCGGGGTTGCAACTGAGCTTCCATTTCACCGGCTACGTCGAGCACAAGGGCAAGCTGCAAGTGCTGAGCGCGGTGCAGGACAAGAGCGAGCCGGCCAGCGGCAGCAGCGGCGACTGAGCCGGGGTTTTCGCGGGGCGCGTTGAATCGCATCTCGCCCCGACGAAAGCGCGCGCCGGAAGATGTGGGCTGGCAAGCGGTTCATGGATGACCGCTTGCGGCCAATTACATTTCCGCGCCGCCCGCAACACGCACATCCGCACCCACGTGCAAAGCGGTGCGCGCGATGATGCGCAACCCGTCCACCATCTGATCCAGTGGCATGCCCGGCGCATGGTGCCGCCGGGCCTGCTCCGGCAGATACGGCACGTGCACGAAGCCGGCGCGCATTCCCGTGCGCCGCGCGGCATGCATCAGTGCATAGAACACATGGTTGCAGACGTAGGTGCCTGCGGTCTGGGAGATGTGCGCCTCGACGCCCGCATCCCGCAATGCGGTGAGTGCGGCCTTGATCGGCAAGGTGGAGAAGTACGCCGTCGGGCCGCGCTGCACGATCGGTTGATCAACCGGCTGCGCACCCGCGTTGTCGGGTATACGCGCATCAATCACGTTGATCGCGACGCGTTCCAGTGAAATGCCGGCACGCCCGCCGGCGAGTCCCACGGCGACGGCGACTTTCGGGTTTGTCTCGCGCAATGCCTTGCGCAGGGCGCGCAGCGAGCCATCGAACTCGGTCGGCAATTCGACCGCGATCACTCGCCGGCCCTCGATGGTTGCGCCATCCAGCGCACGCGCGGCTTGCCACGAGGGGTTGATCGGCTCGCCCGCGAACGGCGCAAAGCCGGTCAGGAGGACGGGCTGCTGGTTGCGGTCGGCTGGTTTCAAGCGCGAAATGCCAGAAAGTACATCAGTGCCAAGTTTACGATCAGCAGCGCGGCGCCGGTCTTCCATTGCGCGCGGATCACGTCATTCTGGTTGGGCAGTTCCAGCAAAGCCACCGGCACGATGTTGAAGTTCGCCGCCATCGGCGTGAACAGCGTGCCACAGTAGCCGGTCACCATGCCGAGCGCGCCGAGGATCGCGGGATTGGCGCCATGCAACTGGATCAGCAATGGCAACCCGATGCCGGCGGTCAACACGGGGAATGCGGCGAATGCGTTGCCCATGATCACGGTGAACAACACCATGCCGATGCCGTAGGCCATCACGCAGGCGAGCGCGTTGTTGACCGGAACGCCCAAGCGCACCAGATCCGCGATCGCGCTGCCCACGCCGGTCGCGGCGAACACGCCGCCGAGCGCGGCCAACGTCAGGGGCAGCAACGCGGCCCAGCCGAGTGTGTCGAGCAATCTGCGTCCTTCGGTCAATCCCGCGCGCGGCTTGGCCCGTGTCACCCACAATGCGGCAATCAGGGCAACCACGCAGGCCAGCGCCAAGCCGGTGAGCGTCATCTGCTTGGGCGCGAACAGGCGCACACCTGCAAACACGGCGTAAGCCCCAAACAGCGCGACCGCCATTGTCACCAACGGGATCAAGATCGCCGGCAGGAACAATTGGTGACCCAGGCGCAACGCGTCGGCTTCGCGCATCGCTACTTCGCGCTCGCGCAGTTCTCCGCGATGCATGCGCGGCGCCAGCACGGCCAATGCCAGCACGCCCATTCCGGCGAGTTGCGCCGGAACCAGGTTATGCGCCTTTGATGCGGCCAGCACGCCGTCGCCACCCGCGAACAGGACCGCCAGCACTGCCCAGAACGCGGCATGCCACCAGCGCCGCTCACGCAGATTCAACCATGCACTACCGGCGAGGAACAGCGCGAGCAGCCAGTAAGCGTGTTCAATGCGCAGCATCGTGTTCCACCGTGGCGGGCCGCGCGGAGCGCGCAGTCGATGCAATCCGGCGCGCGAACAGCACGCTGCGAATACCATGGATCACGAATGCCGCGATCGCGGTCGGCAGCGCCCATAACGCGATCTGCAAGGGCTGCAATTGGATGCCGTGCTGGGCGTAGAAGCCCTGGATCAGCAGCACCGCGCCCAGCGCGATGAACACGTCCTCGCCGAAGAACCGTCCTACGTTGTCTGTCGCGGCGCAGAATGCGCGCACGTCGTTGCGTTCCTCCTGCTCAAGCGGTGCACCACGCTTTTCAGCTGCGGCTTCGGCCATCGGTGCGAGCAGCGGGCGCACGGTCTGCGCATGGCCTTCAATGTCTGTCAGGCCCATCATGCACAGGATTTGTCGAATCGCGAGATAACTGATCAGCAACCGCGCAAGGGTGAAGCCCTGCAACCGTGAAATCCAGTTGCGCGCGTGCTCGCGCAGCCCTGCGCGTTCAAGCACGCCGATCGCCGGCAAGGTAAGCGCGAACAACAGCAGCGCGCGTTCGGAAACGAAGCTGTTGCCGAGCAGTGCCAGGATTTCACCCACGCTTTTGCCGGCGGCCACGCCCGAGACCACGCCGGCGGCGACGACCACGGGGACCGGGTTGAAGCGCAGCGCGAAACCGACGACGACGACCAGCACGCCGAGCAGTGGCAGCCAGTGCATCATGCGCGTTCCGGCGCGACCACGCGCACACCTTCGCGCTCCAGGGCTTCCCGCAGCCGGCGCGCGAACTCACCGGCGTTGACACGGTCGCCATGCACGCACAAGGTGTCGGCGGTGACGCGCACGCGCGAGCCGTCGTCCGCGATCGCCTCGTTGCGCGTTGCGATCGCGATGGCCTGGGCGATCACCTGCTCGATGTCATCGATCACCGCGCCGGGCTGCGAGCGCGGCGTGAGCGTGCCATCCGCGCGATAGCGACGATCGCAGAACGCTTCCGGCGCGCACGCCAATCCGGCATCACGCGCGGCGGCCATGGATGCGCTGCCGGCCAGACCGACAAGGATCAGGCCGTCATCGAAATCCCGCACCGCACGCGCGATCGCATCGGCCAGCGCGCGGTCGCGCGCGGCCATGTTGTAGAGCGCGCCGTGCGGTTTCACATGGCGCAGCTTCGCGCCTGCCGCATGCGCGATGGCGGCGAGTGCGCCCACTTGGTACAGCGTCTGCGCGTGTACTTCATCCGGCGAGATCTTCATTTCACGCCGGCCGAAGCCCTGCAGATCCGGCAGCGATGGATGCGCCCCGATGGCAACGCCGTGTTGCAGACAAAGCGCGATGGTGCGGCGCATGGTCTGCGCGTCGCCGGCATGGAAGCCGCAGGCGAGGTTGGCTGAGCTGATGTGCGGCACCACCGCCGCGTCGTCGCCCATGCACCAGGCGCCGTAGCTTTCACCGATGTCGGCATTCAGATCCATTGTTTTCACGCGCCCTGCTGGAACAACCGTTTGGCAATGATCGTTTCCATTTCACGTATTTGCCGCTCGCGTTCGCGCAGCGCCTGCTGCGCTTCGTCCAGCATGCATGGCACGAAGCGTAACGCATCGCCGGGCCGCCGTTGCGCGAGCAGCGGCAGGTCCGCGCGCGCGATCTGGCCGATGCGCGGATAGCCGCCGCTGACCGGATGCTCCGCGCCCAGCGCGATCGGCTGCCCCGAGGGCGGCAGTTGCACGGTGCCGGCGACGCAGCCCTCGCTGATCAGATCGAGCGATGTTGTCAACGCGAGCGGCGCGCCTTCCAGCCGGCAGCCGACGCGATTGGAATCGGCGCCCACGCGAAACACTTGCGCGTGCAGCGCCGCGCGCGATTCCGCGTCGAGCAACGCCGCGTGTGTGCCGGGCAGCAGCCGCAGCGGGATCTCGTGATCGGGTTCGAACCAGGGCCGCGGGTCAATGCTCCACTTCAAGATGGGATCAGGTTCATGGCTCTGCGGCAGCGCGGGGATTCGCAGCGACTCGGGCAAAAATGAACCTGATCCCGTTTCCCCGATTTTCAACACATCGCCGGCGCGCAACGGTCGGCCGAGCGGACCCAGCGCCGCGTTCACATCCAGGCTGCGGCTGCCGAGCACGGGTTCGAAATCGAAACCGCCGTGCACGGCGAGATAGGACCGGCAACCCTGCGCCAGCGCGCCGAGGATCAACACGGACTCCTTGCGCACCAAAGATGGCGACCACATCGGCAGCGCATGACCGTCCACGCGCGCGGAAGCCGGTGCGCCGGTCAACGCGATCCACGCATCGGCATGAAACTTCAGCGTCGGGCCGAGCAGGGTGAGCTCCAGCGCGCATGCATCGGATGGGTTGCCGGCCAGCGCGTTGGCCAAACGAAAAGCCGGTTCATCGAAAGCGCCGGCGTGACCGACACCCAGATGCGTGTAGCCGGTTCGGCCGCGATCCTGCGGCGTCGTCAGCAGTCCGGGTTTGAGGATTTCCAGCATCACTGCGGTGATTCCCTCATCGCAATGAACTCGCCGGCATCGATTGCGCGAAAGCGCACGCGATCACCTGGCGCGAGCAGGCAGGGCGGATCGCGTTGCGGGTCAAACAGTGCAAGCGGCGTGCGCCCGATCAGCATCCAGCCGCCCGGCAGCTCGCGCGGGTAGATGCCGGTCTGCGAGCCGCCGATCGCCACCGAGCCGGCCGGTACCCGCGTGCGCGGCGTGAGGCGGCGCGGCGTGTGCAGCGCGCGATCCAGTCCGAGCAGATACGGGAAGCCCGGCGCGAAGCCGAGCATCGCAACCATGTACTCGCGCGCGGCGTGGCGCTCGATGACTTGATACACGTCCAGGCCCGCGTGCTGAGCGATGTCGACGAGATCGGGGCCATGCGCGCCGCCATAGCAAACCGGGATATCGATTTCGCGTCCCGAAAAGGGATCAGGTTCATTTTGCCCCGAGACTGCCGCGAGTATGGATTCGACCGCGCGGCGAAATGAACCCGACTCTTTTTCAAAAAACGAGCCTGACCCCTGTTCGAAGCACAGCAGCAGGCTGGCGTAAGCCGGCGCGATCTCGGTGATGCCGGGCAGTTGCGCCGCGCGCATGCGTGCGGCGGCTGCATGCACGCGCGCGTTGATCGCCGGATCGATCGTTGCGCCGAAGCGCAGCAGCAACGAATCTTCGGAGAGCGGTTCGGCGGTGAAGTCCATGCTCAACCGCAAATCGGCACGGAGGGTCCGCTGGATGGCGATCGCGTGGCGCGCAATCGCTCGATCCATTGCGTGCGCGCCGTCGGCCCATATCGCACCGCCGCGCCCGAACCCCACACGGGGCCGGGCCACGCGGCATCATTTTCACGCCTTGCGACCACATGTACGTGCAGTTGCCGCACGACATTGCCGAGCGCGCCGACGTTGAGCTTGTCGCACGGCGTGATCGCGCGCAGCAGCCCCATTGCCTGATTGATCTCCTGCAACAGCCGGAGCTGATCGCTACCCTGCATTTCGTGCAGTTCCACCAGCCGCGGCCGCCGCGGCACCAGGACAAGCCACGGGAATCGCGCGTCATCCATCAACAGCAGGTGCGATAAACCCCAATCAGCGATGAATGCAGTGTCCGCGGCGAGCCGCGGATCGAGCGCGAAGCCGTGTTCGTCAGGCTCGTTCACTTGCCGCCGGCGAGATGCCGGTCGAAGAAGGCCAACGTGCGATCCAGCGCGAGCTGCGAGGCGGCCGCACTGAAGACTTTCGGATCCACGTCGCGGTTGAACGCGTGTCCGGTGCCGGGGTACACATGCACCGGCGCATCCGGCCATGCCTCGCGGTGTTGCTGGATGACCTCGGGTGGAATCGAGCTGTCATTTTCGCCGAAATGAAACATTGCCGGTGCCTTCAACGGCTGATCGAGGAAACTCTTGTTGCGCGCGCCGTAGTAGCTCACCGCCGGCATGCCCAGTCGCTGTGCTGCGAGCAGGGCGACGGTGCCGCCCCAGCAGTAGCCGACCACGCCGATCCTGCCGGCCGAGGAAATGGCTTCCGCCGCGCTGGCCACATCCTCGATCGCGCGATCCAGCCCGACTTCGCCGGCGAATTTGAAACCCTGTTGATAGCCGCTCTCGTCGTAACCGAGTTCCACGCCGCTCTCGACGTGATCGAAAAACGCCGGCGCGATCGCGGTGTAGCCGTGTTCGGCAAAGCTGTCGGTCACGCTGCGGATGTGCGGGTTGATGCCGAAGATTTCCTGCACCACCACGATGCCGCCCTTGGGCACGCCGTGCGGCTTGGCCAGATACGCGCCGATGCAGTGCATGCCGGCCGTATTGAGGTTGATGTGCTCGCCCATGTTGACGCTCCCTGTGCGGTGATCGTGTTCAGCGTATGCCGCCGCGGGCGTATGTTCAATCGGCAAGGTAGCCCGAAGCGCAAAACGGAAGCCGGAAAGCAGAATTCCCGGGCATCGCTTCGCTCGCCTGCCCGCAGTTGCCGACCCCCGGCTCCCGTACAATGGCCGGCTCTTCTTCGCAGCAACGCGCCAGCAATGTCCGCATCCGCACCCAAGATCGGCTTCGTCAGCCTCGGCTGCCCCAAGGCGCTGGTCGATTCCGAACGCATCCTCACCAAGCTGAAAGTCGAGGGTTACGAAATCGTGCCGCGCTACGACGCGGCGGATGCCGTGGTGGTCAACACCTGCGGTTTCATCGACGCGGCCGTGCAGGAATCGCTGGATGCCATCGGCGAGGCATTGCACGAGAACGGCAAGGTGATCGTCACCGGCTGCCTCGGCAAACGCGCCGACCTGATCCGCGAGGCGTATCCGGAGGTGCTGGCGATCAGCGGTCCGCAGGATTACGCCAGCGTGATGTCGGCGGTGCATCAAGCCCTGCCGCCAGCGCACGATCCGTTTCTCCATCTGGTGCCACCCACCGGCGTCAAGCTCACGCCAAAGCACTACGCGTATCTGAAAATCTCGGAGGGCTGCAATCACCGCTGCACGTTCTGCATCATTCCATCGATGCGCGGCGATCTGGTGTCACGGCCGATCGACGAGGTGCTGATCGAGGCCGAAAAGCTGGTGAAGGGCGGGGTGAAAGAGTTGCTGGTGATTTCACAGGACACCAGCGCCTATGGCGTGGATTTGAAATACGCGCAGCGCGAGTGGCGCGGCAAGGCCTGGCGCACGCGCATGACCGACCTGTGCAACGGTCTTGCCGAACTCGGCGCGTGGGTGCGGCTGCACTACGTCTATCCGTATCCGCACGTGGATGAGGTCATTCCGCTGATGGCGGAAGGAAACATCCTTCCGTATCTCGACATCCCGTTTCAGCACGCTTCACCGCGCATCCTGAAATTGATGAAACGCCCGGCGCACGCCGAAAAAACGCTGGAGCGCATCCACGCGTGGCGCAAGGTTTGTGCCGATCTCACGATCCGCAGCACCTTTATTGTCGGCTTTCCCGGGGAAACCGACGAGGAGTTCGAGCAACTATTGGATTTCCTGCGCGAGGCGCAACTCGATCGCGTCGGCGCGTTCACCTATTCGCCGGTGGACGGTGCGCGCGCCAACGACTTGCCCGACCCGGTTCCGGAAGAATTGAAGGAGGACCGGCTGGAGCGCTTCATGGAAGTGCAGGCGGAGATCTCCGCGGCGAAATTGCAGAAGAAGATCGGCCGCACGCTGAGCGTCCTGGTGGATGAAGCGAACGCGGACGGCGCGATCGCCCGCTCGATGGCCGACGCGCCGGAGATTGATGGCGTGGTACGCATCCATGATGGGCAATCATTGCGGCCCGGCCAGTTCGTGCAAGTGCGCGTAACCTGCGCGGATGCGCATGATTTGGAGGCGGTTGTCGTTGCGGAATCTATTTAGGAGTCCGCTTGCGTAGGAGCTTGCTTGCAAGCGATCGGCGCGCAGCGCC
>Ga0134128_10008921_pt1 | contig 12055 bp, 8 predicted proteins | sample KB31754_FD_96462 | JGI IMG/M metagenome (GOLD analysis project Ga0134128, IMG submission 96462) | Terrestrial soil microbial communities with excess Nitrogen fertilizer from Kellogg Biological Station, Michigan, USA - KB3-175-4 | ecosystem: Environmental > Terrestrial > Soil > Unclassified ...
AGGTGCAGGGCTCGCACGACGCTGCAGATCGAGGAGGTGAGGTTCTCGTGCGTCAGCACCACCCCCTTGGGGGTCCCGGTCGTCCCGGAGGTGTAGACGATGGTGAACATCGACTCCGGGCCCGCCGTGGCCGCCCGGGCGTCGAGCTCGGCCGCGTGCGCCCCGAGCCAGGCGCGCCCGGCCGCGCGGAGCGCCGCCAGCGCCTGCACGAAGTCGCCGCCCGCGACGTCGCCGTCGGCCCGGTCGATCTGGATCATGCGGGTGACCGTGAAGAGCCGATCGCGCAGCGGCAGCAGCTTGTCCCGCTGCGCGCCGTCCTCGACGATGACCATTTTGGCGCCGGCGTCGCGGATGATGAACTCGGACTGCTCGGCGGTGTTGGAGGCGTAGATCGGCACCGTGACCGCGCCCGCCAGCAAGATGGCGACGTCGCACAGCGCCCACTCGACCCGGGTCTGGGCCAGCAGGCAGACCCGATCGCCGGGGACGACCCCGCCCGCCACGAGGCCGGCGGCGATCTCTCGCGCGGCGGCGTCCGCCTCGCCGAAGGTCATCGTCTTCCAGGCTGCCTGTCCCTCTGGCGCGTAGTAGCGAAAAGCGGGCGCCGACGCGCTCTTGGCCACGCGCCGCCGCCACATCTCCACGGCGCTCCGAGGCTCGTCTTTGCGCAGGTCGGCGACCTTGGCCGCCAGGGCGGGGCCCGAGCCCTCCGCCACCTCCAGGCTTTGGGAATCCGGGGGAGCCGACGACGACACGCTCATCGTGACAGATAGTATAGACTTTCGGTGATGGCCGCGAAGCCTCTCTCCCGCTGGCGTCTGGCGGCGCGCGCCGCGGGGATCTGGGCCCGCGTGGGCAAGCACTGGACCCGGCTCTGGATCGGGTGGGTGCTGCTCTGGTTGCGGCGCGCCGGGCGGGAGCGCCGCCGGGCCTGGCTGGGGCGGGTGGTCGTCGATCTGTTTCGCGAGCTGGGCGCCACCTTCATCAAGGTCGGGCAGATCATGAGCACCCGCCCCGACCTGCTCCCGGAGTACGTCTCGAACGCGCTCGCCGAGCTGCAGGACCACGTCGGGCCCTTTCCGTTCGAAGACGTGGTGCGGACCGTCGAGGGGGATCTGGGCCGGCCGCTGGCCACGCTCTACGCCGAGTTCGCGCCGGTGCCGCTGGCTTCGGCGTCCGTGTCGCAGGTCCACAAGGCGCGGCTCGCCGACGGGCGCATCGTGGCGGTCAAAGTCCGCCGCCCCAACGTGGTCGAGCTCTGCGCCTTCGATCTGGTGGTCATGCGCCAGGGGGCGCGCCTGCTCAACCTGATCCCCTCGATCTCGACGCTGGCGCCGGTGGCGGCCGTCGAGGAGTTCGGGCGCGCGATCTTCGCCCAGCTCGACTTCCGGATCGAGGCGGCCAACAACCGCCGCTTCCGCCACAACTTCCGGGACCGCCCGGAGATCGTCTTCCCCGAGGTGGTCGAGCCGCTCTCCACCGAGCGGATCCTGACCATGAGCTTCATCGAGGGGACCAAGATCCTCTCCACCCCGGCCACGCGCTCGGATCCGAAGCGGGTGGCCCGCCTCGGCCTCGGCATGCTCCTCAAGATGATCTTCGAGGACGGGTTCGTACACGCCGATCTCCACCCCGGAAACATCTTCATCACCCCCGACGACAAGCTGGCGCTGCTGGATCTCGGGCTGGTCGGCGATCTCGACGAGCCGCACCGCAAAGGGTTCGCCAGGTTCTTCGCCGCCTGGGCCCAGCGCGACGGCGACGCCATGGCCCACATCATGTACGGGATGTCGGAGAGCGCCGGCGAGGCGCGCGATCCCGAGGCCTTCGAGCGCTACCGGGCGGCGATCATCGAGTTCGTCGGCCGCTACTGGGGGTATCGCCTGGGCCAGGTCCAGGTCGGTAAGGTCCTGCTCGACATGCTGGGGATCCTGCGCCGCCACCGGGTGCGGGTGAACCCCACCTTCACCATCGTGAACATCGCAATCGCGGTCACCGAAGGGATCGGCAAGCAGCTCGACCCCGAGCTCGACCTCATGAGCGTGGCCCTTCCCTTCTTCCTGGCCCATCCGGTCGAGACCGGGGGCGTCAACGCCGACCAGGCGTGACGGAAGCCCGGCCTCCCCTGGCGATCGAGGTGTGAGAGTAATATCGCTCGCCTGACAGCCGAGCCAGAGTCTCGCCGCTTGCTGCCGCCCAGCAAGACCGCGTAATATCTCGGCTGTAGCTTGGACCTATGACACGTTCGTCAGGGTGACGGATGGAGAAGGCCCGCGTTCCCGATCGGTACAAGCTCATCGAAGAGGTGGGCCAAGGTGGCATGGCGGTCGTGTATCGCGCGCAGGATGAGACTCTCAAACGAGAGGTCGCGATCAAGATCCTCCACCAGCACCTGGCTGGTGAGCCTGATTCCAGGGCGCGCCTCGAGCGAGAGGCGCAAGCGGTGGCCAAGCTGCGGCACGAGAACATCCTGGAGATCTTCGACTACTCGGGGGCGGGGTCGGCGAGCTCGTACATCGTCACCGAGTTCATCGACGGGCAGACGCTCAAGCAGTACCTGACCGGGCACCCGCTCGGCTTCTCCGAGCTGGCGGCGCTCATCTCCGTGGAGGTCTGCCACGCGCTGGGGCACGCGCACGCCGTCGGCGTCATCCACCGCGACGTCAAGCCCGAGAACGTCATGATCCGGAAGGACGGGCTCATCAAGCTGATGGACTTCGGGATCGCTCAGGTCCTCGACTTCCAGCGGATGACCGTCACCGGACAGCTGCTCGGCTCGCCGGCCTACATGGCGCCGGAGATCATCGAGGGCAAGCCGCTCGACTTCCGGACCGACGTCTTCTCGGTGGGCATCATGCTCTACCTCCTGGCGACGGGCGAGCTGCCGTTCGCCGGCAAGAACCCCCACGAGGTGCTGCGCCGGATCGCCGAGGGGAAGTTCGCCGACCCGCGTACCGTCGGGCGGGGCGTCGACCAGGTGCTGGCGCGGATCATCACCCGGGCGCTGGCCCGCCGCCCCGACGACCGCTATCCCGACGTCGGCCCGCTGTGTGACGACCTCCTCGGCTATTTGACCGAGGCGGGGCTCGGCGAGGTTCGCGGGGAGCTGCGGGCCTACTTCGCCGATCCGGCGGAATACGAGCGAGCGCTGCCCAAGCGGCTCGCGGCGGCGCTGACCGCCTCCGCCGAGCGTCAGCTCGGCGAGGGGCGCCGCGCGAAGGCGATGGAGCTGTGGAACCGCGTGCTGGCCTTCGATCCGGAGAACGCCGCGGTGACGGCGGCGCTCGGGCGCCTCGAAGGGCGCCGCCGGATCCGGCGCGCGCTGGCCGGCGTCGGCGTGGCCGCCCTCGTGCTCGGGGGCGGCTGGGCCGCGCTCCGCCATCCCTGGTCGCCGGCGCGCCTGGCGGCGCCTGCACCGGTCGTCGCGCCGCCCGCCGCGCCCAGCCCGCCGCCCGCCGGAGCCACGCCGGCCACACCTGCCGGCGCCGCGCTCCCCGCCGCCGTGGTCCTGGCGGCGCCGCAACCACCGGCCAAGCATCTCCTCGCCGGGGCCCCCGCTCGCGCAGCGCATGCGCGCGAAGAAGCACGCCTCGAGCCGCGCACCGCGCCGCCGCCAGCCGACCGCCCCGCGCCACCAGGATCGATCCGGACGTTTACGCTCGGGCCGACACCGCAAAACGTGGACGTCTACCTGGACGGGAAGCGACAGTTCGCCTACGCGCCCGACCACACGACCATCGGTGTCCCCTGGACCGGCGATCACGTGATCGAGCTGCGAAGCCCCAGCGGCTGCTGCTTCGTCGAGCGGGTGGACGTCGGCCCCGATCGGCCACTGCCGCCCGACGCGATCATCGCCCGCCGCCTCAAGTGGCGGCCGGCGCACCTGGTGGTGACGACGGACCCCGTGGTGGCCACGGCGCGCGTGCTGGTGAGCGATCCCAACCGCAAGGTGGCCGCGGCCGCCGGGCGGCCCGGCGAGGAGATCGACGTCCCCTTCTTCACCGACGACGACTCGAGCAAGGAGATCGAGATCGCCGTCGACGCGGGCGCCACCTTCGCCACGGAGAAGCTGCGCGTGCGCGCCGGCCAGCGGCTGACCCACCTCGTGAAGCTGAAGGCAGGCGCCGCGTCCGAATGAACCTCGGCCTTCTTGTCGCGCTGGCGAGCGCGCTGCTGGCGACGGCGCCCGCGGCGAAACAGGCGCCGGGCCCGACCGCGCGCGAGTCGTTCGAGCGCGGGCGGACCGCCTTCGGCCGCGCCGAGTACAAGCGGGCGATCGAGATCCTGCATCCGCTGCTCTACCCCGAGACCCTGCTGGACAGCGAGGGCGAGGTGGTCCAGGCGCACCGGATGCTCGGCGTGGCGTACCTCTTCACCAGCCAGCCCGACGAGGCCAAGCGCGAGTTCCACAAGCTGCTCGAGCTGCGCCCCGACTACCGCTTCGATCCGCTGCTCGATCCGCAGCAAGTGGTCGACGCCTTCAACGCGGTGGTCAAAGAAGAAGAGGGCGAGATCGCCGCCATCGAGAGCCGCCGCAAGAAACGCGACGATGAGCTCGCCGCGCGCCTCAAGCGCGAGGCGCGGCTGCACGGACCGACGACGGTCCTGCGCTACGAGCGGCACTCGTACCTGCTCAACTTCATCCCCTTCGGCGCGGGGCAGTTCCAGAACGGCCAGCGCCGCAAAGGCTGGCTGTTCTTCGGGCTGGAGGCGGGCCTGGCGGCGATCTCCGTGGGCGCCTTCGCGGCCAACTTCGCGCTCTACGGCGCCCATCCCTACCGACAGTGCAACCTGCAGCCGGGGACGACCGCCACCGGCTCCTGCCCGGCCACGGACATCGACCACTCGCAGGAGGACACGTCCCGCAATCTGTTGCGCCTGCAGGTCATCTCCGGGGGGCTGTTCTTCGGGGCGGCCCTCTGGGGCGTGATCGACGCCGTCCGGCACTACCAGCGCGACGTCTTGTTGACGGAGCCGGCCCCCGCGCCGCCGGCGCCCGCTTTGCAACTCGGCCTGACGCCGTACGGGCTCTCGGCCGCACTCCGCTTCTGAAAGGACCGACATGGCGACACTCAAAATCCAGCTTCCCGGACAGGGGACGAAGGTCTACCGGATCCACAAGAAGCTCACCTCGCTGGGCCGCGGCGACGAGGCCGACGTGGTGCTCCCCGATCCGTCGTTGTCGGACAGCCCGGCGCACATCCACTTCGACGGCCGAGAGTTCAACCTGGCGGCCACCGACCGCGACGCCGAGATCTTCGTCAACGGACGCAAGCGCACCAAGCAGAAGCTGGCGCACGACGACCGCATCCGGATCGGCGCCGTCGAGCTGGAGTTCTCGCTCTACGACCAGCCGGGCGCCGAACAATCGTCTGGCGGCGACGACGCCACGGAGCTCGCCTCTTACAAGAAGCTCTACGAGTTCAGCGGCAAGCTGATGCAGAGCTACGACCTGCCGACGCTGGTCGACCAGCTGCTGGACGTCATGATCCAGGTCTCCAACGCCGACAAGGGCTTCCTGGTGCTGATGGAGTCGGGCGAGCCGGTGGTCAAGGCGGCGCGCAACCTGCGGCGGGAGACGATCTCGGACGCGGTCAGCCAGCTCTCCGACTCGATCCTGGCGCACGTCATCAAGACCAAGGAGCCGCTCATCATCTCGGACGCGCTCCACGACGAGTCATTCAAGAACTCGCTCTCGGTGGTCAACCTCAAGCTCACCTCGGTGATGTGCGTGCCGCTGCTCGAGCGCGGCAACATGCTGGGGGTCATCTACGTCGGCAACGACAACGTGGCCGAGCTCTTCTCGCGCCCCCACCTGGAGGTCCTCTCGGTCTTCGCCGCGCAGGCCTCGCTGCTGGTGCGCAACGCGCTCCTGGTCAACGAGCTCAAGCTCGACAACCGCTCGCTCGAGGCGCGCATCGAGCAGATCCGCTTCGGCGAGATCCTCGGCTCGTCGCCGCGCATGCAGGAGATCTTCCGCAAGGTCCAGAAGGTGGCGGCCACCGACATCTCGGTGCTCATCACCGGCGAGACGGGGACCGGCAAGGAGCTCATCGCGCGCGAGCTCCACAGCCGGTCACCAAGGGCCAAGCATCCCTTCGTCACCATCAACTGCGGCGCCATCCCCGAGAACCTGCTCGAGTCGGAGCTGTTCGGCCACGTGCGCGGCGCCTTCACCGGCGCGGTCGGCAACAAGCTGGGCCGCTTCCAGTCGGCCGACCACGGGACGCTGTTCCTCGACGAGATCGGCGAGATGCCGCTGGGCCTTCAAGTGAAGATCCTGCGCGCGCTGCAGGAGAAGGTGGTGGTGCGCGTGGGCGATACGCGCCCGGAGACGATCGACATCCGCATCGTCGCCGCCACCAACCGCGACCTGGAGGTCGAGATGAAGGCGGGCCGGTTCCGCGAGGATCTCTACTACCGATTGAACGTGGTGCACCTGCACCTGCCGCCGCTGCACGATCGCGGCGACGACATCGTGGTCCTGGCGCGCTACATGGTGGGGCGCTACGCGCCGGAGTACGGCGGTCGGGTCCGCGGGCTCACCCCCAACGCCATCGCCGCCATCAAGCGCCACCGCTGGCCGGGCAACATCCGCGAGCTCGAGAACCGGATCAAGAAGGCGGTCGTGCTGGCCGACCGCGCGCTGCTCGGCCCCGAGGACTTCGACCTTTCTCCCGACGATCTCCCCCCCATCCTGCCGCTCGCCGACGCCAAGGAGAAGTTCCAGCGCGAGTACATCAACGAGATCCTGACGCTCAACAACGGCAACCGCACCAAGACCGCGCGCGACCTGGGCGTCGACCCGCGCACCATCTTCCGCCACCTGGAGAAGGGCGAGGGCCCGCTGCTGGACGACGGGACCCCCGACCCGGGCAGCCCAACCGGAGGGGCGTGAGCGCCGCGCGCGCCGCCAACCGCCGTGCAAATCCCGGTCACCCCTGACACCGATGTCCGAGCGGTAACGCCGCTCGGGCGGCGAGGCCGCGGACTGCGGGCAGTTCGGCGGGTGGCACGTTCTCTGCTGAATCGAGCGTTGAGTCCCTTGCTGTTGTTCGTGGCCACTTCGTCGATGTCAGCCTGCATCATCCCGGTCGGGCCCGAGTTTCAGGATCCTCCCGCCACCGTAGACGCGCCACCATATGTGCTCAGCTCCACGCCGCAGGTCGCTACCCCGGTGACCGTCGCACCCAACGGTGAAGTGGACTTCGTGGTCACGGTGGTCGACCCGGAGGTGGGCGCAACCATCTACTACCAGTGGGCTTTGGACTATCCACCGAACGTTCCCGGCACGACCCTCTCGGGAGGGCCGCCGGATGAGATCCTACCCCTGGGAGACGGAAAGCCGACCCAAGGCGCGCTCAAAACATTCCCGCTCCGATGTACGACGTTCCTCGCATCACCGACCTCAGGATCGAATCACGTTCTGGCGTTGATCTTGGCCGATCGCCAGCTCTCGCAAACTCGATTCGGCCAGATCGATGACCACACGGGCGTTGTCGCGCCGACCACCATCTGGCCCGTCAACATGCCCTGCCAGGCCAGCCCCGTGGTGACGCCGTGAAACGTCTCGTATCGAAGGTGGCCGGCACACTCCTCCTCCTGGCCGGGGGAGCAACCGGCCTCGGTGGCTGCGCGGGTGTGTCGGAAACTTCGGGTGGCGGAGGCTTCGGCGGCTCAGGCAGCTGCGTGACTCCATCGTGTCTTCCGCTCGCACAGATCCCGCCTACCTGGATCGCCGAGATCGATCCTCCCAGCAGCTCGACCGCAGCAGTCGCCTTCGCCAGCGCGGAGCTCGCAAACCAGAGTCCGATCCTCCAAACCGACTCGCAAGTGACCGTCACGGCGACCTTTACCGCCCCTTCGAACGCCCCCGTGCCCGCCAAGGGCACGGCGATCTTCACGATCCCCTCGCCGATCGCCGGACGGCCCCCGCTGACTTTCCAGGCCCCCACCGGCGTCTCCTCCACCAACGTTCTGACCGCCTCCTTGATCGTTCCTCTGAAAATGATCGGCAACCACGGAACGTTGACGCTGGTTCCGCTTCCGCCCGCCGACCAGCAGAACCCGCCGTATACGTTCTCGACGGTTCTGGGGATGACCATGCAGGTGGCCATCGCCACCGACAACTTCACGATCAATGGTTCGCTCCAGACGGCGGCGGGACAGGTGCCGGCGACGACTTACGTCGCTCAGGCATTTCAAGGAGGGGCGCTCGTGAGCAGCGCGCCGCCGACGCAGCAGTCCGACGGGTCGTTTCAGCTCGTGATCCCCTCGGCTGTGCTCGACCTGGCGGTGCCGCTCACGGTCCAGCTCACGCCCCAGAGCACGACCGATCCGTGGTTCATCTCCAACCCGATCGCTGCTTCCAATCCACTCCCCGCGCCCTTTCCGATGCCTATCCTGCTCTCTGCCAGTACCGGCGGTAACGCGCCGACGTATTTCAACGTGGCCGTTTATGGAAGCACCGGGACGGTCGACGGCGCGGTTGTCCAGGCGCAAACGACGGTAGGTTCGAACACGTACGGGTCCACCGAGTTCTCCCGCACGGCGACGACAGGAGACGGCACGGGCACGACGTCCCCCGGAATGGCGAACCTTTCGCTCGTCCCCTACCTTCCTTACTCTTTCGCCATCATTCCCCCCGCGAACTCACCGTTCGTCACGAGCTGCTCCCCATCCGTTCCCGTGAGCGGAGGATCTGCTGCGGCCTCGACCGCGCCCGCCCTCATGCCGCCCTTCACCTTGGGACTGCGCGCCGTCCTCAGCGGCTCTGTGTCGGCGGCCGGTGTCCCCGTCACGAACGTGTCGGTCACCGCGACCCCGGGACCGGATCCGGTGCCGACCTGCACGTCGACCCCGGGTTCACCCGCCAGCGGAACGACCGACGCCAACGGCCGCTTCACGCTTTACCTGGATCCTGGCACCTACCAGCTCGACTACGATCCGCCGGCAGGCTCGGCCGCGACCCGCCTGACAGAGTACGGCGTCACGGTGGGCATCGACCCGATCACCCACGCCGTGGACCTTTCAGCCGCCGGCCTCGTTCAGGGAAAGGTGCTCGCGCCCGACATGACGCCGCTGCCGTCGGCGACCGTTCGGATCTATGCGCCCCGTTGCAGCGGTTCCGCCTGCAGCGCCGCCGGCGCGCCGCCCCCGCAACTACGGGCGCAGGCCGTGACCGATGCCAACGGGTTCTTTCGGGTCGCGGTCCAGACGAACAACTGAACCGCACGACCCCTGGGGATTTGACAGGCCCGGCGGCGCCCCGTAGGTTCTGGGCGCTCCCCGGCGCTCCGGGGACGACGACGCGAGCGGCGCTCCGCTTGCGCCCTGGTCGCGTATGTCTCCCGAATCGCCTGCCTCACCCTCCGAATTTCGCCCTTACCGCCGATTCCTGTCCGCCCTCGTGCTGGCGTTCGTCTCGGTGGGGAGCTTCTACCTGCTGACCTCGGTGGGGGTGACCGTCTACCGCCGGCGCCACGCCGAGCCGCTCGGCGCCGTGGCCGGCGCCTCGGCCGGCGACCTGCAGAGCTGCGCCGAGGAGATGTCCGACGTCGAGCAGGCGCTCGAGCGGCACCTCGACAACTTCGACCACCTCGTCGCGCACTACGACGCCGACGAGGCCCAGCGCTGGTCCGAGAACCGCGCCTTCTGGGAGGGACAATGGCAGGCGGCCGGGCGCCGCTGCCGCTACGGCGACCCGCGACCCGGGCCGCTGGCCAAAGAATGGGAACAGCTGGCCGTGATCCACGGCGAGCTCCGTGAGACGGAACAGACCTACGACAAGGAGCTGGTCCGTTTCGGAAAAACCGAGGCACCGCGGCTCGATCGGATCCGCGACCGCCTCGAAGCGATTCGGGAGAGATGAAAACCATGATGACCAACGACGACTCAGCCTTCCAAATTCCACCGCCTTCTTCACCACCTTCTTCACCGCCCGCCGAGAGCGCCGCCGAACCGGCGGCGCCCACGGTCTCCTTCGCCGAGCTGGGGCTGCACGCCGACGTGCTGCGCGCGCTCGAGGAGATGGGCTTTGCCGAACCGATGCCCGTGCAGTCGGCGACGCTGCCGCTGATAAACCAGGGGCGCGACCTGATGGTGCAGTCGCGCACCGGCTCGGGCAAGACCGCCGCCTTCGGGATCCCCTTCGCGAACAGCATCGTGCGGCCCGAGGACAAGTTCGTGCAGGCGATCGTCCTCCTGCCGACGCGCGAGCTGGCGCTGCAGGTCGCCTCCGAGCTGGCCCGGATCTGTGCCCACCGCGGCCTCACCGTGGTCCCCGTGTACGGCGGCGCGCCCATGGGCCGGCAGGTCGAGCAGCTCCACGCGGGCGGGCAGATCGTCTGCGGCACGCCGGGGCGCGTGCTCGACCACCTGCGGCGCGGCACGCTGCGCCTCGATCGCGTCCGCTGCGCCGTCCTCGACGAGTGCGACGAGATGCTGTCGATGGGATTCCAGGAGGACATCGAGGACATCCTGGAGAAGACGCCCGCCGAGCGGCAGACGCTGCTCTTCTCGGCCACCGTCCCCGAGGGGATCCAGCGCCTCTCGCGCCGCTACCTCAAGAACCCCGAGTTCCTCAAGCTGTCGGCCGACTACATCGGCGTCTACGACATCAAGCACCTCTACTATTCGATCCCCGCCATTCACCGGGAGAACGAGCTCCTGCAGATCCTGGCGTTCGAGGAGCCGGTCTCGGCGATCATCTTCTGCAACACGCGCGAGGAGACCGGCCGGGTCGCCGAGTTCCTGCGCCAGCACGGCCACGACGCCGAGGCCATCTCCTCGGATCTGTCGCAGAGCGATCGCGAGCGGGTCCTGGGGCGGATGCGGGCCGGCGGGATCAAGTTCCTGGTCGCCACCGACGTCGCCGCGCGCGGCATCGACATCGAGAACCTCTCGCACGTCTTCAACTACACCTTCCCCGAGTCGCCGGAGGTCTACGTCCACCGCACCGGCCGCACCGGCCGCGCCGGGCGCAAGGGGACGGCCGTGTCGCTCATCGGCCCCACCGAGGTGGGGTCGTTCTACTACTTGAAGCTGCTCTACAAGATAAAGCCCGAGGAGCGCGCGCTGCCGTCGGAGGCGGAGATCCGCTCCCACCGCGAAGGCGAGCGGGTGCTGGTGCTGCGCCGGGCGTTGACCGCCGAGCCGAGCAATGAATGGCGGGCGCTGGCCCGCCGCCTCATCGGCGCCATCGACGGCGAGCGGCTGGTCGCCGCGCTGCTGGCGCACTCCTTCGCCAGCGTCGAGGGGATGCCGGCGCCGCCCGTGGCGGCGCCGCCCGCGCATCCCGCCGCTTCCTTCGCGGGCTCGGCGGCGCAGCAGGCCGACCGGCCGCGCGAGCGTGAGCAACCGCGCGAGCGTTCAGACGACCGCCCGCGGTCGCGCGAGCGCGATCGCGGCCGGCCACCCTTCGGCGATCGACCACCCCGCGAACGGTTCGATCGCGAAGGGCGCGGCCGGCGCGACGAGCGCGGCCCGCGCCGTCCCGAGCGGCCCGAGCGTCCCAGCCCGCCACCGTTGCGTAACGATCCGCCCCCCGCCGAGCGCGAATTCTGGGAGGTGTGGAGCGAAGAGCGCGCCCAGCAGACCGCCGTCGACGCCTCCCCGCCGCCCGACGTCCAGTCCGAGCAGCCGTCCCGCGAGCCGACGTCCGCCGAGCCGGCCCCGGCCGGCGAGCCTTCCGACGTCACCCGCCTCTATCTCAACCTCGGGCGCAAGGACGGCGCCTCCGAGCGCGAGGTCCGAGATCTCCTGGCGGCGCACGTCGGCGCCGTCGACGTCTCCGAGGTCGACGTGATGAACACGCACACCTACCTGAACGTCGCCCCCGCCGACGCCGAGAAGGTGGTGGCGGGCCTGGCCGGCAAGGAGCTCGGCGGCCGACAGATCGTCTGCGAGACGGCCAAGCCCCGACGGCGGTAGCGAGCGCGTCGAGCGCAGACCGGCTTGGCCGGTCGAAGCTCATCGCGGGGGGAGCGGGACCCTCTGAGGGTCCCGGTTTAATGAGCGCGTCGAGCGCAGACCGGCTTGGCCGGTCGAAGCTCAT
>Ga0134128_10008924_pt1 | contig 12052 bp, 9 predicted proteins | sample KB31754_FD_96462 | JGI IMG/M metagenome (GOLD analysis project Ga0134128, IMG submission 96462) | Terrestrial soil microbial communities with excess Nitrogen fertilizer from Kellogg Biological Station, Michigan, USA - KB3-175-4 | ecosystem: Environmental > Terrestrial > Soil > Unclassified ...
GATCGTGCTGATCGGCGTCATCGGCGCGGTGGTGGTGACCCAGGTCGGCAAGAACATGGACAAGGGCAAGTACGGCGCGGGCAAGGCCCAACTGGTGACCCTGAGCCAGAAGATCGAGAACTATGCGCTGGACAACGGCAGCCCACCGCAGCAACTGGAGGATCTGGTGGCCAAGCCCGCGAACGCGCCGAACTGGCAGGGCCCGTATGCGAAGGAGTCCGAACTGAAGGATCCCTGGGGCCATGCCTTTGGCTACAAGGCGCCCGGCGACCACGGCGGCTTCGATCTGATTTTCTTCGGCCGCGACGGCAAGCCCGGTGGCGACGGCTACGACAAGGACGTGGGCAACTGGCAGTAGACCCATGCACCTTGCGTCGCCAAGCGTGTCCCGATTCCCTGCCGCACAGGCAAGCGCAGCGTGGCGGCGCGCACGCGGCTTCACCCTGCTCGAAATGCTGGTGGTGATCCTGCTGATCGGCATCGCGGCGGCGGCAGTGTCGGTGTCGGTGACCCAGGGGTTGGCCAGCGCGCGCATCAACGCGGCCAGCGGCGAGATCGCCGCCGCGCTGCGCGCCACCCGCGCGCAGGCGATCGTGCAGGGCAAGGAGCAGCATTTCGACGTGGACATCCGCGCCGACACGTACAGCGACGCGAAGCGGAAAGACGTGCGCCTGCCCAAGGGCCTGAAACTCTCGATCACCAGCGCGCTGGAGGATCGTCCGGACCAGCACACCGGACGCATCCGTTTCTTCCCCGACGGCAGCTCCACCGGCGGCCACATCATCCTCGCCAGCGGCCGCCGCCAATGGCGCATCAACGTCTCGTGGCTCACCGGGCAGGTCGCGGTGGTGGACCAGGTGGCGGCGCGATGAAGCAGCAGCGTGGCTTCTCCCTGCTCGAAGTGATCGCCGCCATGCTGCTGCTGGCGATCGCCTTCGCCGCGCTGATGAAGGTGGCCGGCGGCGCGATCGCGCTGTCGCGCAACGCGGCCGCACACGACGAGGCGGCGCTGTGGGCGCGCAGCCTGCTCGACAGCGCTTTCGTCACCGAGCCGGTGGCACCGGGCAGCCGCAGCGGCCGCTTCAACGACCGTTATCGCTGGACGCTGGACGTGACGCCATGGCAAGTGCCCGGCACGCCGCCCGGTGGCGGCACGCTGCAGCTGTATCGGCTGGACCTGGCCGTGCAGTGGGGCAGCGCCGCGCATCCGCAAACGGCGCACTTCGACACGCTGCGGCTGGGCGGGCCGCAGGTGCCGGCGGGTGGTGCGCCATGAGCGTTCTTCGTCATTCCCGCGAAGGCGGGAATCCAGGGACTTCGCTTTGTCGTGATTCGGGGGGGGGCAGCCTTTTGCTTGCCTCCCGCGAGCGACAAGGCGGTTTCGAGCCGCTGCCGCGGCCCGAGTCACTTTCTCTTGCGTGCTCAAGAGAAAGTAACCAAAGAGAAGAGCACCCCGATGGCGCGCCCTCCGGGCCTCCTGCCCTGCGGGTGCGCGGGTGGGCTACGGGGTTTTTCGACAGCACATCCTGTGCTGGCGAAAAACTGGCCCGCATCCCTGCGGGCCATCCTTCGGACTTTCCTTTGCCCACCCGCCGCGCCATAGGGGCCCCGGGTGAAGCAGCGCGCTCCTGCGCGCAGAAGCAACGACAACAGCAAGAGCACCCCACCCCGACCCTCCCCTGCATGCAGGGGAGGGAGACAACCGCAACGCGCAGCCTTGCTGTTGCTCCGGCTTCTGGCGCGCACGATGCGCGCCTGCTCTTGCGGGGCCCCTGGGCGGTGGTGAGGTGGGGACGATCAGGCCGCGCAGCGGGCGAGGCCATGGATGGACTCGCCTTTTCGCGCGGGCACGATGCCCGCTCGAAAAGCCCGGCGCCGCCTCACGGACTTGTCGGGCACGGATGCCCGGCAAGCGCCAACCGGGGTGTCGTTTTCTCTTGGCTACTTCTCTTTTGGACAAGCAAAAGAGAAGTAGCTCGGCCATCGGCAGATGGACGAAACCGCTCTGAAACTCGTGAGAGCACAAAAGCAAAGGCCCCCCTCACCCCAACCCTCTCCCCCAGCGAAAGAGCTGCCGGGGGAGAGGGAGGATGTCGCGCCCCGCAAGCGATGCTTGGAAGCGCGAAAGCGTCCCCCCGCGGGAAAGCAAACCGCGCCGCCGGCTTCACCCTGCTGGAAGTGCTGGGCGCGCTGGCCCTGCTGGCATTGCTGCTGGTGGGCGTATACGGCGGCGTGCGCAGCGCGATCCACGGTGTGCGTTCGGGCAGTGCGGCGATCGCGCGGGTCGACCAGATCGGTTCGGCGCAGCGCTTCCTGCGCGGCGAGCTGGCCCAGGTGCTGGCGCAGCCGATCGCGCGCGACGACAACGGCCGGCCGGTCTACTTCGCGGGCAGCGCGCACGAGATGCGCTACGTGGCGCCCTTGCCGGGCTACCTCGGCAAGCTTGGTCCGCAGTTGCAGGTGCTGAAGCTGGTCGACGACGGCAAGGGCGGTCAGCGGCTGGAACTGCAACTGGCCCTGCTGCCGCCGGACGGCCAGCCGCCGAAGCCGCTGGGCGATCCGCAGGTGCTGCTCGACCACATCAAGGGCGGCAGTTTCGACTATCGCGGCCGCGACGCGCAGAACCGCGTGCTGCCGTGGAGCGAGGATTGGCCCGACGGCAGCCGCCTGCCGCAGCTGGTGCGCATCCGGCTGCAGACGGAGGGCGGCTACGCCTGGCCGGAGCTGGACGTGCCGTTGCGGGTGGACGCCTCGGCCGTGGTGGGCCGGGCCGGCCTGCTGCCGGGCAGCAGGCCGTTCAATGGAGGCGGCCGGTGAGGCGGCGGGCGGACCAGCGTGGCGTGGCCCTGCTGCTGGTGCTGTGGGCCTGCACGCTGCTTGCGGTCGTGCTGGGCGGCTACGCCGTGCTGGCGCGCACACAGGCCTTGCAGGTCCGTTACCAGTTCGCGCAGACGCGCGCCCACTACGCGGCGGAGGCGGGCGTGATCCGGGCGATCTATGCGGTGCAGGATCCGGTCGCGACGCGACGCTGGGTCGGCGATGGCCGCGTCTATCCGTTCCGCTTCGACGATGCAGCGGTCAGCGTCACGGTGACCGACGAAGGCGGCAAGGTCGATCTCAACGCGGCCTCGCCGGAGGTGCTGAAAGGCCTGTTCCATGCCGGTGGGCTGGATGCGACCGCCGCGGCCAAGCTGGCCGCGCACGTGGTGGACTGGCGCAGCTTTCCGCGCATCGGCGGGGATAACGCAGCCGAGCGCGCCGACTACGTGGCGGCCGGTCGTGACTACGGCCCGCGCCACGGCCCCTTCGCCAGCCTGCAGGAGCTGCAGCTGGTGCTGGGCATGACGCCGGCGCTGTACCGGCGCATCGAGCCGGACATCACGCTCTGGTCGGGCCTGTCCGTGCCCGATCCGAACACCGCCCCGCCGCTGGCGCTGGCGGCGATCCCGGGGCTCGATCCGCAGCAGTTGCAGGCGCTCAAGGCTGCACGGGAACGGAACAGCCGCGAGGCCGCTCCGGCGATTGGCGGCGGAATCACGCATAGTATTCGTTCCGAGGCCGTGCTGGCCGACGGCACGCGCGCGGTGATCCGCGCCACGGTGCGTTCCCGGGTCGGGGGAATGGGGGCGCAACCGTATGTGATCCTGGGTTGGCAGGAGGGTGACGGGGAATGAGTGCTGCAACGCAATCGCTGCGGCCGCTGCTCGAACGCGCACGGACCAGCTGGCGCGCCTCGCCGCTGCCGGGCTTCTTCGCCTGGTGGGGCGGCGAGCTGGCCGCGCTGCTGCCGCCGCGCTGGCGCGCCGCGCTGGCCGACGGCGCCGGCTGGCACCTGCTGCAGCAGGTCGACGGCGACTGGCGACTGCGCCGCATCGGCCAGGCCGAGCCGCTGGCGCGCTGGAGCGACGAGCTCGACGCCGCCGCGCAACAGGCCGCGCTGGCAGTCGCGTGGCAGGGCACGGACCCCGAGGATCGCCGGCTGGCCCTGCTGCTGCCCGCCCATGCGGTGCTGCGCCGCGTGCTGCAGCTGCCCGTGGCCGCGCGCGGCAAGCTGCACCGGGTGGCGGGCTACGAGATGGATCGGCAGACCCCGTTCAGCGCCGCCCAGGTGTATTACGCGGTGCGCGAGCTGGCGCAGCCGGCCGCGGCCGGCCGCTGCGCGGTGGAGCTGCTGGTGGTGCGGCGCGACGCGCTGGATCCGCTGCTGGCCCGGTTGCGCACGCTGGGCATCACGGTCGACGCGGTGGACCTGGCGCAGGATGCCGGCCGGCTCGGCGTCGACCTGTTGCCGCCGGACCAGGCTTCCCACCGCACGCGGCCGCGGCGGCGCCTGAACCTGATGCTCGCGGCAGCCTGCGTGCTGCTGCTGCTGCTGGCGATGGGCAGCTGGCTGCACAACCGCGAGAGTGCGCTGGCGCAGATGCAGGCGCAGGTGGAGGCGATGCGCGGCGAGGCACAGCAGGTGGCGAACCTGCGCAAGCAGCTGCAGGACGACGCCGGCGCGGCCGGCTTCCTGGCACAGCGCAAGGCGCAGCGCGCCACCGTGCTCGGCGTGCTGCTCGACCTCACCCGGCGGTTGCCGTCCAGCGCGTGGCTGGAGCGCTTCAGCCTCGACGACAACGGCCAGATCGGCTTCCAGGGCCAGAGCCCGCAGGCGGCGAAGCTGCTCGACCTGCTGAAGGGCTCGCCGCTGCTCGACAACGCGAATTTCCAGGGCAGCATCCAGTCCGATCCGTCCACCGGCAAGGAGCGCTTCTACATGGTGGCGCAGCTGCACAAGCCGGCACCGGAACATGCCGGCGCCGCCCAGCCCGTCGCCGCGAGGAGCACGCCATGAAGGCGCTGAAGCTCAGTCAGCGCGACAGCCGCATCGCCGCCGTCGGCCTGCTGCTGCTGGCGCTGCTGCTGGCCTACTTCCTGCTGCTGCACTGGTGGTTCGTGGCGCCGCTGCGCGACATCGCCGCGCAGATGGACGATCTGCGCGACACCCAGAGCCGCTACGCGGCGGCGATCGCCGAGAAGCCGCAACTGCAGCAGCGCATCGCCGCGCTGGGCGCGGGCCAGGCCGCCAGCAGCGCGTTCCTCCCCGAGGACGATCCGAACACCGCCGCCGCCGACCTGATGCAGCGCGTGGTGGATGCGGTGGGCGCGCACACCGAGGGCGGCAGCTGCACGGTGACGCAGAAGATGCCGGTGCCCAACCCGCAGGTGAGCTCGGGCGAGCCGTACCGCAAGGCGGCAGTCAGCATCAACCTCAGTTGCGACATCGAGCCGCTGGTGGGCGTGCTGCAGTCGCTGGAACAGGGCACGCCCTACCTGTTCGTGGACAACCTCAACGTCTACCGCAACCCGGTGGCGGCGCGGCAGGGCAGCGGGCCGTCGCTGGAAGTGCAGTTCACCCTGTCCGGCTACGTGCGCCCCGGCGGCGCCGCGCCCGCGACGGCGGCCTCGGCGCCCGTGCCCGATGAGGCCGCGGACGAAGCGGGAGCGACGCCATGAACGCCGCCAGCCAACGCCGGCTGACCCCGGTCCTGGTGATCCTCGCGCTGCTGCTGGGCGCGCTGTGGCTGGCGCTGCTGGCCGGGTTCGGACGCGGCGTGCAGTGGGGCGCGCCGCGCGCTGCGCGCCTGCCGCCCGCGTCCGGCAAGCATGCCGGCCTGCCGACGCCGCTGCCGCTGGCGGAGTTCGCGCCGGTGTGGCAGCAGTCGCTGTTCAGCCCCGACCGCAAGCCCGAGGCGCACGCCGCCAGCGGCGGCAGCAGCCTGGGCGACCTCGCGCTGACCGGCATCATCCTCACCCCGCAGCTGCACATGGCGCTGCTGCACGACAAGAGCGGCAACAAGGAACTGCGCCTGCGCGAGGGGCAGTCGCTGCCCGACGGCAGCCTGAGCCTGGTCGAGGTGAAGCCGCGCTCGGTGATCCTCGATTCCGCGCAGGGTCGCACCGAACTGAAGCTGCCCGCCGGCGCGCCGATCGACGCCGCGAAGACGGCGCCCGCGATGGCGGCGGAACCGGCGAATGCGCCGCAGGCCGGTGCCGAGCCCACCGGCGCCGCCACCATGCAGCGGGTAGTGCCGATGAACCAGGGCGCGCCGCACCAGACGCCACCCCCCTACACTCCGCAGCAGCTCGACCGCCTGCGCAAACTCAAGGCCGCGATCCTGCAGCGCCGCGCCGCCAGCCAGGCTGCGCACCCCGAAGGAGCCCACTGATCCATGTCCCGCCAGCCCACCCTCGCGCGTTCGCGGCCGCTTGCCCGCCTCCGATCCGGCCTGCCGCGCGTCGTCGCGCTGGCGGCGCTGACCCTGCTGGCCGGCTGCGCCAGCCTGCCGCCCCGGCCGGACGACGCCTCGCTGCAGCGCGAGGCGATGGCCGGCACCCACGCGCCGGTGCCGGCGCCGCTGCCGCTCAACAATGGCCAGACCACCACCACGAATGCCGCGGTGCTGCCGCAGATCAGCCGCGGCAGCGGCCAGTTCGTGCGGCCCACGGCGCTGGCCACGCCGCGGCCGGCGGTGTCCGGCGCGAACGGAGTCACCTTCAACTTCGAGAACCAGCCGGTGCAGGCGGTGGTGAAGGCGATCCTGGGCGACCTGCTGAAGAAGAACTACACCATCGTGCCCGGCGTGCAGGGCAACATTTCCTTCTCCACCGCCGAACCGGTGGACGCCAGCCAGGCGCTGCCGATCCTGGAGACGCTGCTGTCGTGGACCAACAATGCACTGGTCGAGCGCAACGGCAGCTACGTGGTGCTGCCGGCGAAGGAGGCGGTGGGCGGCAACCTGGTGCCCAGCCTCGGCGCGACGGCGCCCGCCGGCGGCCTGCAGGCGCGGCTGTTCCCGCTGCACTACATCGCCGCCAGCGAGATGCAGAAGCTGATCAAGCCGTTCGCGCGGCCCGACGCGGTGCTGCTGGTCGATCCCGCCCGCAACGTGATCGTGATGTCCGGCACGCCGGAGGAGCTGGCCAACTACGACCGCACCGTGCGCACCTTCGACGTCGACTGGCTGCGCGGCATGTCGGTGGGCGTGTTCAACCTGCAGCACGCCGACGTGGAACAATTGATGCCCAAGCTGGACGAGATGTTCGGCTCCAAGGGCAACACCCCGCTGGCCGGCATGCTGCGCTTCATCCCGATCAAGCGCACCAATGCGCTGGTGGTGATCAGCACCCAGCCGAACTACGTGGACGAGGTGGGCAGCTGGATCGCGCGCATCGACCAGGGCGGCGGCAACCAGCCGCAGACCTACGTGTACGACGTGCGCAACATCAAGGCCTCCGACCTCGCGAAGTACCTGGCGCAGATCTACGCCAGCGGAGGCGGAAGCAGCGGCTCCGGCGGCGAAGTCGGCCCCGGCCTCAGCTCCGGCACGCTGGGCGGCGCCGAGAACGCGCGCGGTTCGGCGAGCGGCATGGGCAGCACCGCCGGCAGCTTCGGCAGCAGCAACACCACGGGTGGCGGCTTGGGCGGCCTCGGCGGCGGCAACGGTGTCGGCGGCATCGGCAACAACGGCTACGGCAACAACGGCGGCAACGGCGTCGGCGGCCTGCAAGGCGGCGCGTCGTCGTCGACCAGCTTCGGCAACCCCAATACGGCCAGCCAGGACCAGCAGTACGTCTCGCAGGACGGCAGCATCCGCATCGGCTCGGTGGACGCGAACAACCAGCTGCTGGTGCGCGCGCGGCCCTCGCAGTGGGCCGAGATCGAGGCGGCGATCAAGCGGCTGGACATGATCCCGCTGCAGGTGCAGATCGAGACGCGCATCCTCGAGGTGAACCTCACCGGCCAATTCCAGTTCGGCGTGCAGTGGTACCTGCAAGGCCTCACCGGCAGCACCACGACAACCAACAGCAGCGGCGGCACCGTGATCACCCCGGGCCAGCCCTACCGCCATCGTCAGGTGGCGCTGGGCGGCGGCGGCAACGCCTACGGCGGCGAACCGCTTTTCTACTCCTTCCTCAACAGCAAGATGCAGGTGGCGGTGCGTGCGATGGAGGACAGCGGCAACACCAAGACCCTGTCCGCGCCCTCGCTGGTGGTGATGAACAACCAGCCGGCGATGATCCAGGTGGGTAACAACGTGCCGGTGAACCAGAGCTACATCACGCCGGGTCTTGGCACCGGCAGCAACACCATCGGCACACTGGGCCAGGTGCAGTACCTCACCACCGGCGTGATCCTCAAGGTGGTGCCGCGGGTGAATCCGGGCGGCCTGGTCTACCTCGACGTCAGCCAGGAAGTGAGCAATCCCACCACCCAGGACAAGAACGGCAACTACACCATCGCCGACCGCAGCATGCAGACCCAGGTGGCGGTGCAGAGCGGCCAGACCGTGCTGCTCGGCGGCCTGATCCAGCAGAACGAGGGCACCAACGACAACGGCGTGCCCGGCCTCAATCGCATCCCGATCCTCGGCCGCCTGTTCGGCACCACCAGCCGCAACCGCGACCGCACCGAGCTGATCGTGCTGATCACCCCGCGCGTGATCCGCAGCAGCGAGGAAGCCAAGCAGATCACCGACGACTACCAGCGCGGCTTCGAATCGCTGCGGCCGCTGCAGGCAGGCGAAAGGACGGCCACGCCGACGCCGACGGGTGCGACGCAGACGACGCCGTTGCAGCATTGAGGCGGACGGCCTCGTGGCAGCCGGTATCATCGGCGCGCCATGAGTTCCGCCGCACCGACCTTCCCGATCACCCCGCTGCTGCCCGAGATCCGCGCGTCGCTCGCCGCGACGCCGCGGCTGGTGCTGGAGGCGCCGCCGGGCGCGGGCAAGACCACCCAGGTGCCGCTGGCCCTGCTCGATGCGCCGTGGCTGGCGGGCCGGAAGATCGTGATGCTGGAGCCGCGCCGTATCGCCGCGCGCGCCGCCGCGCAGTTCATGGCGCGGCAGCTGGATGAGGAGGTGGGGCAGACGGTGGGTTATCGCATTCGCTTCGAGTCGCGCGCGAGTGCAGCCACGCGCGTCGAGGTGGTCACCGAGGGCATCCTCACGCGATTGATCCAGGACGATCCCGAGTTGAGTGGCATAGCCGCGATCCTGTTCGACGAATTCCACGAGCGCCATCTCGCCGGCGATCTCGGCGCCGCACTGGCGCTGGACGTGCAGGCCACGCTGCGGCCCGATCTTCGGCTGGTGGTGATGTCCGCCACGCTGGACGGCGAGCGCGTCGCGCGCTGGCTGGATGCGCCGCGGATCACGAGCCCCGGCCGCAGTTTCCCGGTGCGCATCGAGCATCCGCCCGCGCGGGCGCAGGAGGGCGTGGAGCATCAGCTTGCCCGCGTGGCGAGGCAGGCGCTGGCCGGGAACGATGGCGACGTGCTGGCCTTCCTGCCGGGACGGCGCGAGATCGCGCGAGCGCAGGCGCTGCTCGAAGAAACCGTTGCGCGCGACGCTGCGCTTTTGCTCCCCTCTCCCATCGGGAGAGGGGCTGGGGGAGAGGGTACGGGCGGGGTAGAACGTCCCGCTTCGCCCGCACCCTCTCCCGCCCCTGTCGGGGCACCCTCTCCCGCAAGCGGGAGGGGGGAGAGCAAGCGCATCGAGATCGTGCCGCTGCACGGCGAGTTGTCGCTGGCCGAGCAGCAATGGGCGCTGTCGCCCGCGGAGCCTGGCACACGCCGCATCGTGCTGGCGACCAACGTGGCCGAATCCAGCGTCACCCTGCCGGGCATCCGCACGGTGATCGACGCGGGCCTTGCGCGCGAGCCGCGCTTCGATGCGAATTCCGGTTTCACGCGGCTGGAAACCGTGGCCATCTCGCAGGCCTCGGCCGACCAGCGCGCGGGCCGCGCGGGGCGCGTGGCGGAAGGCACGGCGTATCGGCTGTGGCCCCAAAGCAAGCGGCTGGAAGCCGCGCGCATGGCCGAAATCATGCAGGCGGAACTCTCCGGCCTTGCACTGGAACTCGCCGCCTGGGGCAGCGAAGCCTTGCCATGGCTGGACGCGCCACCATCCGGCGCACTGGCGCAGGCGCGCGAACTGCTCACGAACCTCGGCGCACTCGATGCGGATGGCCGCATCGCCGCGCTGGGCCGCCGCATGCTGGAACTCGGCGCAACGCCGCGGCTTGGCGCCGCCGCGCTGCGCGCGCCGGAAAACCTGCGGCCGCTGGTGGCCGACCTGCTCGCGCTGATGGAGGCGCGCTCGCCGCTACGCGGCGAACAAGGCCGCAGCGACGACTTCCGCGTGCGTGTGGCCGCGCTGCACGCCTGGCGCGATCGTCGCGGCCACGGCGCCGATGCCGGCGCGCTGGCGGCGATCGAGCAGGCCTCGAAAGGCTGGCGTCGTCGCCTCGATGTGCGCAGCACCGCCAGCGGCACGCCGGACAGCCACACGGTGGGCGATCTGCTGCTGCATGCGTTTCCCGACCGCATCGCCCGCCGCGACGAGGCGAACCCGCTGCGCTACACGCTGGCCAACGGCCGCGGCGCGCGCCTGCACGAAAACACCGCGCTGCTGGGCGAGCCGTGGCTGGTGGCGCTGGACCTGCGCTTCGAGGCGCGCGACAGCCTGATCCTCGCCGCCGCGCCGTTCGATCCGCGCGTGCTGGAACGCGATTATCCGCAGCGATTCGTGCGCGAGCGGGCGCTGCGCTGGAACGCGGCGCGCGACGCGGTGGAGGCGTTCGAGGAACGCCGCTACGCCGCGATAGTGCTGGAACGCCGCAGCGTGCCGGTGCAGCCGGAAGACGCGCTGCCCGCGCTGCTCGCCGCGATCCGCAGCAAGGGGCTGGACGCCTTGCCGTGGAGCGAGGCCGCGCGTCGCCTGCGCCTGCGCATCCAGGCCCTGCGCGGCTGGATGCCCGAGCTTGGATTGCCCGATGTTTCCGACGCGCAGCTGCTTGTCACGCTGGATGACTGGCTGGCGCCGTATCTCACCGGCAAGCGCCGGCTCGATGCGCTGGATGCCGAGGAGCTGTCGCAGGCGCTGTCGGCGCTGCTCGACCACGCGCAGCGGCAGGCCCTGGACACGCAGGCGCCGGATGCACTGACGGTGCCCAGCGGCCAGACGCGCCGGCTGGAATACGCGCCCGATGCGCCGCCGGTGCTGGCGGTGAAGCTGCAGGAATTGTTCGGCCTCGCGGACACTCCGTGCGTGGGCGGCGGCCGCGTGCCGGTGACCCTGCACCTGCTGTCGCCCGCAGGCCGACCGATCCAGGTCACCCAGGACTTGCGCGGCTTCTGGGAACGCACCTACCCCGAGGTGAAGAAGGAACTGAAGGGCCGCTACCCGCGACATCCCTGGCCCGACGACCCGTGGAGCGCGACGCCCACCCATCGCGCCAAGCCGCGCGGCACCTGAAGCTACCCCTCCCGACCTCCCCTGCCTTGCAGGGGAGGGGACGAGCCGCGGGCTGCGGTGGATTGCTCCCTCCCCTGCGCGCAGGGGACGGCTGGGGTGGGGTGCTCTCAATCCACCAGCCGGTATTCCAGCGTCGCCACCACGCGTACGGTCTTGTTGATCTGCTTGTCCGCCTGCAACATCGGTGCCTTGTCGCGCGGCAGGATCTCGAACACACCCTGGCTGGCGCGCTGGATGCCGCCCAGCCGGCTGCCCGAGTCGCGCGCGAACTGCTCCGCCGCGTCGCGCGCGTTCTTCGTGGCCTCGGCGATCATCGCGGGCTTCAGCGCGTTGATGCCGTCGAACAGGTAGGCGGGGCCGCCGCTGTTGCCGGGGTTCTCGCCGCCCAGCACCACGCCCGCGTCGACCAGCGCGCCGCTGGCCTGGTAGGCGGCGGCCACCTTTTCCACGTCGGCGCTGCGCACCATCACCGTGCGCACGATGATGTAGCGGCTGGGATACTTGCCCTCGCCCCAGGTCTGCGCGGCGCGGTCGGTGACTTCGAGGTCGCGGAATGCGATGGCTTCCGGCCCCAGCCCCTGTTTGCCGAGAAATGCGGTGACCGCAGCGTCGTCCTGCTGGATCGCCGCCTGCACGGTGGCGAGCTGGTCGCCCGCGCGCACGAAGCGCAGCTGCCACAGCGCGAGGTCGGCCTTCACGTCGCGCTCGGCCAGCCCCTTCACGGTGACGATGCGCGCGTTGCGCCCGGC
>Ga0134128_10008927_pt1 | contig 12050 bp, 10 predicted proteins | sample KB31754_FD_96462 | JGI IMG/M metagenome (GOLD analysis project Ga0134128, IMG submission 96462) | Terrestrial soil microbial communities with excess Nitrogen fertilizer from Kellogg Biological Station, Michigan, USA - KB3-175-4 | ecosystem: Environmental > Terrestrial > Soil > Unclassified ...
CATCTCCTCGCACCAGAACAGCGCCGAGGCGACCAGGAAGTTGCGCACCTCGCGGCGGCCGAAGTCGAAGACCAGGGTGCCCCAGTCCGGGTGCTCGCCGCGCCAGGGGTCCGGGTGCTCGTAGAGCGGGGTGCCGTCGAACTCGGCCAGCGCCCAGGAGTCCTTGGGGAAGTGCGCCGGAACCCAGTCGATGATGACGCCGATTCCGGCCTGGTGCAGCGCGTCGACCAGGAAGCGGAACTCGTCCGGGGTGCCGAGCCGCGCGGTCGGCGCGAAGTACGAGGAGACCTGGTAGCCCCAGGAGCCGCCGAAGGGGTGCTCTGTCGGCGGCAGGAACTCGACATGGGTGAATCCGAGTTCGTTCAGATAATCAGGCAACTGCTCCGCGAGGCCGCGGTAGTCAAGCCCCGGCCGCCATGAGGCCAGATGCAGCTCGTAGACCGACATCGGGGAGCGGTACGGGTCCCACTTCGCGCGCTGGTCCTGCCAGTCGTCGTCGGCCCACGCGTAGTGCGACTCGTCGACGATCGAGGCGTTGGCCGGCGGCATCTCACAACGCCTGGCCAGCGGATCCGCCTTCTGCCGCCACACCCCGTCGCGGCCGAGGATCTCGTACTTGTACCTGGCGCCGACCTCCACGCCGGGCACGAACAGTTCCCACACGCCGCTGGAACCCATCGAGCGCATCGGGTGGCTCGTGCCGTTCCAGTAGTTGAAGTCACCCACCACGCGCACGCCGCGCGCGTTCGGCGCCCAGACGGCGAACGAAGTACCGGTCGGCGGCTCGAACGGCGAATCCGCCGGGGACTCGAACCGGCGCACCCGCGAACCGAGCACTTCCCACAGCTGCTCGTGCCGGCCTTCACCGATCAGGTGCAGGTCGATCTCGCCGAGCGTCGGCAGGAAGCGGTACGAGTCGTCGAGCGTGACGGTGGCGTCGCCGTACCCGACCTCGAGGCGGTAGTCGCCCAGAGCGAGCGGCAGCACCGCGGCGAACAGTCCTTCGCCTTCGGAGATCAGCTCGTACCGTTCGCCCTCGGCGCTCAACACGGCCACGGTCTCGGCAAACGGACGCAGCGCACGTACCAGCGTGCCCTCAGACTCTTCACCCTCAGGCTGTGCGCCCTTAGCGAGCGGGTGCGCTCCGAGCAGCCGGTGTGGATCGTGTATGGCCCCGTCCAGCAGGGCCCTGCGTTCCTCGTCCGGCATCGGCGCCGCCGCGGTGACGCCGCGTGCGGCGGGAGAGGAGGTGCCGTCGTTTCCGCCGGAGGAGCGGCCCTTGCCGCCGCCGTCGCCTGCCCGGCCTGCGATCCGTTGGTCGTCCCGCACGGTCAAAGCGCCCACGTCCCTGTCTCGTTCGAGCGGTCCCTCAAGGCCCGTCTCTCCGTTTTCCACGATGCCATGCACGGCGGCCGGGTGAGCTGCGACGCGCTATCCGGCCGCCGCCTCATCAGGAGTTTGGCGCAGCAAGTGGGGCGAAGTCACGGGGAAACAGGCATCAGCTAATTGAACGAAAGGGCCGTCGGTGCCACCGATTCGGCAGACCGACTGGTCAGGCGACCAGGCGGTCCAGCGCGCCGCTCTTCACGTCCGCGACCAAGACGGAGAGTTGAGCCAGGGACATCTGCACCCGCTGGCCGAAGTCGTCGGTGAGCACGATGCGGCGTTCCTCGTCGGCGCCGTGGTCGAGGAAGAGCTCCGGGCAGCCGCAGCTGCAGTTGCCGCAGAAGACGGCCACGGACTCCAGGACAGACGAAGAGGGGCCGGAGGGCGTAGCCGGGGAAACGGTCGGTTCGATCATCATCGCCTCGCGCGGTACGAAGGAATTCGGAGGAAGAACAGAGCGGGGGAACTGCGATCCGTGGCCAGTTTGGAGCCTAAAGTCAGGACAACCCCACAGCTACGGGCCAATCGGGGCGTTTTCGATCATTCGGGTGCTTCCGCGCGCTCCATCACTGCTCCTTCACCACGACGGGCGTGCCGCGACCTGGTGCGCCGCGCCCGTATCGGCCGCGCGCCGCCCCGCCTCGTGCATCGCCGAGCCCTGTTACGTACCCGCACGCCTGCCGACCGCCTTATGGTCATGGTTTAGTGGTCACATGGAAGTCGCCTCCCGCCGTGACAATGCTTCGCTCGGTCGCACGCTGCGCGCCGTCGCGGTCGAATGGCCGTTCGCCGTCGTCTTCACCACGGCGGCGATCGCGGTCATCGTGGTCTCGCTCGGCGCGCTCAAGCACGGGCTCACCCTGCTCGCCGCGGCGCTGCTGCTGGGTTCCGCGCTGCGCTTCGTGCTCTCTCCGGCTCGCGCCGGTCTGCTCGCGGTGCGCCGCCGGGGCGTGGACGTGGTCACCATGGCGCTGCTCGGGGCGCTGCTGCTGGTCGCCGCGCTGTTCGCGGACACCGTCTGACCAGGCATCACGTCCTTCGCGCGACTCGTCTCGGCCGTGGTTACGACCTGGTTTCGCACACATCGCGCGACCGGGGTAGGCTCAGCGCGACAAACTATCTTGACGCCAAGATAATCACCGTCGTGCGAGAAGGACCGCAACCATGCCCAAGATCAAGGTAGCCAACCCGGTCGTCGAACTCGACGGCGACGAGATGACCCGGATCATCTGGCAGTTCATCAAGGACTCGCTGATCCTGCCGTACCTCGACGTCGACCTGAAGTACTTCGACCTGGGCATCGAGCACCGCGACGCCACCGACGACCAGGTCACCATCGACGCCGCCAACGCGATCAAGCAGCACGGCGTCGGCGTCAAGTGCGCCACCATCACCCCGGACGAGGCGCGGGTCGAGGAGTTCGGCCTCAAGAAGATGTGGAAGTCGCCGAACGGCACCATCCGCAACATCCTCGGCGGCGTGATCTTCCGCGAGCCGATCATCATGAGCAACGTGCCGCGGCTGGTGCCCAGCTGGACCAAGCCGATCGTGATCGGCCGTCACGCCTTCGGCGACCAGTACCGGGCCACCGATCTGAAGGTTCCCGGCCCCGGCACCCTGACGCTGACCTTCACCCCGCAGGACGGCTCCGAGCCGATCGAGCTGAACGTCTTCGACTTCCCCGGCCCCGGCGTGGCGCTGGCCATGTACAACCTCGACGAGTCCATCCGCGACTTCGCCCGTGCCTCGATGCGCTACGGGCTGAACCGCAACTACCCGGTGTACCTGTCGACGAAGAACACGATCCTCAAGGGCTACGACGGCCGGTTCAAGGACATCTTCCAGGAGGTGTTCGAGTCCGAGTTCAAGGCCGATTTCGAGGCCGCCGGGATCACCTACGAGCACCGGCTGATCGACGACATGGTCGCCAGCGCGCTCAAGTGGGAGGGCGGCTACGTGTGGGCCTGTAAGAACTACGACGGCGACGTGCAGTCCGACACGGTGGCCCAGGGCTTCGGCTCGCTCGGCCTGATGACCAGCGTGCTGATGACCCCGGACGGCCGCACCGTCGAGGCCGAGGCCGCGCACGGCACCGTCACCCGGCACTTCCGCCAGCACCAGCAGGGCAAGGCGACCTCCACCAACCCGATCGCCTCGATCTACGCCTGGACCCAGGGCCTGGCCCACCGCGGCAAGCTGGACAACACCCCCGAGGTCACCGCGTTCGCGGAGACGCTCGAGCGGGTGTGTGTCTCCACGGTCGAGAGCGGCCAGATGACCAAGGACCTCGCGCTGCTGATCGCCCCGGACGCCCCGTGGCTGACCACCCAGGACTTCCTCGGCACGCTGGACGAGAACCTGAAGAAGGCCCTCGCCGCCTGACGCGCTAGACGAACGCCGCTCGACGAACGAACACTGACGCTGGACGAACACTGTCGTCCTTCTCACAGCCGGGCCGGCCCGCCGCCGCGCGGGTCGGCCCGGCCGCAGGAGTAGCGTTTCTCGCAGGTAACCAGAACCGTTAGACCTTCCTATCGGCCCAGACAACGTCGTCTTCGGTGTCGGCGTCTCCGGCACCGCAGCGCAGGAGATCGCAATGACCCGCACCCCCGTCAACGTCACGGTCACCGGCGCCGCCGGGCAGATCGGCTACTCGCTGCTGTTCCGGATCGCCGCCGGCGACCTGCTCGGACCGGACGTCCCGGTCAAGCTGCGGCTGCTGGAGATCCCGCAGGCCGTCAAGGCGGCCGAGGGCGTCGCCATGGAGCTCGACGACAGCGCCTTCCCGCTGCTGGCCGGGATCGACATCTTCGACAACCCCACCGAGGGCTTCGCCGGGGCGAACGTCGCGCTGCTGGTCGGCGCGCGGCCGCGCACCGCGGGCATGGAGCGCGGCGACCTGCTCTCGGCCAACGGCGGCATCTTCAAGCCGCAGGGCGAGGCGATCAACGCCGGCGCCGCCGAGGACATCAGGGTCCTGGTCGTCGGCAACCCGGCCAACACCAACGCGCTGATCGCCGCGAGCCACGCGCCGGACGTGCCCAAGTCCCGGTTCACCGCGATGACCCGGCTGGACCACAACCGCGCCCTCGCGCAGGTCTCGAAGAAGGCCGGCGTGCCGGTCACCGAGATCAGCAACGTGACCATCTGGGGCAACCACTCGGCCACCCAGTACCCGGACCTGTTCAACGCCAAGATCTCCGGCAAGAACGCCGCCGAGTACATCAGCGACCAGCAGTGGCTGGAGAGCTCCTTCATCCCGACCGTGGCCAAGCGCGGGGCCGCGATCATCGAGGCGCGCGGTTCCTCCTCCGCCGCGTCAGCCGCGTCGGCCGCTCTGGACCACGTCTTCACCTGGTTCAACGGCACCGCCGAGGGCGACTGGACCTCGATGGGCGTCGTCTCCGACGGTTCGTACGGGGTGCCGGAGGGCCTGGTCTCCTCGTTCCCGGTGACCACCCGCAACGGTGACTTCGAGATCGTCCAGGGCCTGGAGATCAACGAGTTCTCCCGCGGCCGGATCGACGCCTCGGTCAAGGAGCTGTCCGAGGAGCGCGACGCGGTTCGCGAGCTCGGCCTGATCTGACCATAGGGTTTTCCCTCATCATCGCCGACTGTCCGGGAAATTGAGCAGCCCATCCCGGGCAGTCGGCGCTAGCGTGCCGTCACATGAGCAACATCAACGAGATCGCGGACGGGTACGTCGAGCGCGCGGCGCCGCTCAACCCGCTGGAGGCCACCTACTGCGGCATCCCCGGGTACGACGACCGCATGTCCGACCTGAGCCCCGAAGGCTTTCGGGCGCGGGTGGACCTGGACCGCGAGACGATCGCCGCGTTGAAAGCAGCCAGTGCGAACGACGAGAGCGAGCAGGTCGCCAAGGACGCGATGCTCGAACGGCTCGGACTCGCGGTCGAGTTCTACGACGCCGGCGAGGCCACCAGCGATCTCAATGTGCTGGCAAGTCCGTTGCAGGCGGTGCGCCAGGTCTTCGACCTGATGCCGGTCGAGGGCGAAGAGGCACAGCGCAATCTCGCGCTGCGGATGGCGGCCGTCCCGGACGCGTACGCGGGCCTGCGGCGCACGCTGCTGGAATCGGCCAAGAACGGGCACGTCGCGGCGCGGCGCCAGGTCATCGAATGCGCGAAGCAGTGTGCTGAGTGGTCGGGCCGTGCGTCCTCGGCGGCCGAGTCAGGGGACGGGACCGGTCCTGAGAGCGCCGGCTTCTATGCCGGGCTGGTCGGCCGCACTGGGGCCGAAGGCGCGCTGCGCGCCGAGCTGGACCGCGCGGCGCAGAAGGCACAGGCCGCGACTTCCGAGTTCGGCGCCTTCCTCGAATCCGAGCTGCTGCCCTACGCCCCCGAGCAGGACGCGGTCGGCCGCGAACGCTACGCGCTCAACTCGCGCTACTTCCTCGGCGCGGCGGTGGATCTCGACGACGCGTACGCCTGGGGCTGGTCCGAGGTCAAGCGACTGGAAGCCGAGATGAACCGGGTCGCCGGGCTCATCGTGCCGGGCGGCACGGTCGACGACGCGGTGGCCGCGCTCGACCACGAGCCCGGCCGCAAGATCGCCGGAAAGGCGGCCTTCCGCGACTGGATGCAGGAGCTGGCCGATCGCACGATCGTCGACTTGCATGGCACGCACTTCGACATCCCCGAGCCCGCCCGGCGGATCGAGTGCATGATCGCGCCGACCAGCGAAGGCGGGATCTACTACACCGCGCCAAGCGAGGACTTCACCCGGCCCGGCCGAATGTGGTGGGCGGTGGCCGACGGCGTCGAGGAGTTCTCCACCTGGCGCGAGGTCACCACCGTGTTCCACGAGGGCGTCCCCGGTCACCACCTGCAGATCGCGCAGGCCGTCTACCAGCGCGAAAAGCTCAACCGCTGGCGCCGGCTGATGTGCTGGGTCTCCGGGCACGGCGAGGGCTGGGCTCTGTATTCCGAGCGGCTGATGGAAGAACTCGGCTACCTGGAGGATCCCGGCGACCTGCTCGGCATGCTCGACGGACAGATGCTGCGCGCCGCCCGGGTCGTCGTCGACCTCGGCGTGCACCTGCAACTGCCGATCCCCGCGGGCACCGGCTGGCACGAGGGCGAGACCTGGGACGCGGAACTGGCCTGGGAGTTCCTGCGCGCGCACGTGCGGGTCGGCGACGAGATGCTGCGCTTCGAGCTCAACCGCTATCTCGGCTGGCCGGGCCAGGCGCCTTCCTACAAGCTGGGCGAGCGGATCTGGCTTCAGGCCCGCGCGGACGCGAAGGCGCGCAAGGGCGCGGCGTTCGACCTCAAGGAGTTCCACAGCCAGGCGCTCGCGCTCGGCAGCCTCGGCCTCGACCCGCTCCAGGCGGCGCTGGCCCGGCTGTAGGTTTTCGCGGCCGCGGGCGCGGCCGCCAAGACGATGGCTTCCACGGTTGTAGCTTTCACGAACGGCCACGGCGCGCCGCGCGACGAGCAGCGAATCAGTGCTCGATGTACGGCGCGCCATTGCCCTGCGCATCCCTCCGACGTAGCGTGACGACAGCTCATGGGGCTGTCGAAAGCGGGTAAGGGAGAACTCTGATGCGTACACGGGGTAAGCGGAATCGCGCGTTCTTGGCCGCGTCGCTGGCCATCGGACTGGGGCTCGCATTGGCGCCCTCGTCCGCCTTGGCGGCGGTGTCGGCGAAGGCGTCCGCGCCGGCAAACGACACCGGCGCATACTCATGCCGCGCGACTGTCACGTATCCGGTCCAGTGGAGCGGCGGGTTCGACTTCCAATTCGTCGTCACCAACACCGGGACCTCGGCCTTCAACAGCTGGGTCATCACCTTCGACGCGCCGTCCGGCGACATCGCCTATACGGTCTGGAACGGCACCGTCGTCCAGTCAGGTCAGCATGTCGTGGTGCGCAACTACGACTCCGGCCCGGTCGCGCCGGGCGCATCGGCGAACAGCGTCGGCGGAGTCGTGGAGGGGCCGGTGCAAGGCGGCTTCACGAACATCACCTGCGCCGCCGGCTTGGTCCCGTTCCAATAGCCATTCCGGCAGCGCCGGTAGGCTAGCGCCGGTCGATCAGCCGGGAGAGCACCAGCACAGACTTGGTCTGCTGTACGAAGGGCGCCATCCGCACCCGCTCCAGAACCGTCTCTAGATGCGCGGTGTCCCGAGTGCGCACGTGCAGCAGCGCGTCCGCCTCGCCGGTAACCGTATACGCCGCGATGATCTCCGGATTTTCGGACATGGCTGCGCGGATGGTGTCCGGCGAGGTGCGGCCGGTGCAGTACAGCTCGACGAAAGCCTCCGTCGTCCAGCCGAGAGCGGCCGGATTGACCAGCGCAGTGAACCCGGTGATCAGGCCTTCGGCGCGCAGCCGGTCCACCCGCCGCTTCACCGCGGGTGCGGACAATCCCACCTGTGCGCCGATGTCGGCGTACGCGGAGCGGGCGTCACGCAGCAGGCAGCCGATGATCCGCTCGTCCGTCTCGTCGGTTCGCATTCGGGAATTTTAGAACCCCTGGATAATTCATTGCCGTTTCCGGGAGCTTCCGGGATCTTCGGGGACGGCCCGCACACCAGCAGATCGGTAGACTTTTCCCATGGGCACAAGTACCCAACCCTCGGGCGGCCTGGACCCGGGCGCACATAGACCGGCGTGCGCGCTACCGCACAGCCTCCGGCGCAGCCGCGTCCCGGAGCAAAGCAGGCAGGTGCAGCGCACGCCGTGAACCCGACCGTCGTCTCCTGTCTCGTCGTCCTCGCCCTCATCCTGATCGAGGCGCTGTTCGTGGCCTCCGAGATCGCGCTGGTCTCGCTGCGCGAGGGCCAACTCCAGTCGCTCGCCGCTTCCGGACGGCGCGGCGGCATCGTCGCGCGCCTGGTGCGGGACCCCAACCGGTTCCTGGCCACCGTGCAGATCGGCGTCACGCTCACCGCGCTGCTTTCCTCCGCGTACGGCGCGACGACCCTCTCCGAAAGCGCCAGGCGGGCGCTCGTACGCGCCGGACTGGCTTCGGGCCTGGCCGGCTTCGTCGGCCTGGTCGGCGTGACGATGATCATCTCGTTCATCACGCTCGTGATCGGCGAGCTGGCGCCCAAGCGGCTCGCCCTGCAACGGGTCGAATCCACCGCGAAGGCAGTCGCGCCGTTCCTGCAGGGCATGGCTCGGATCTGCCGGCCGGTGATCTGGCTGCTCTCCGTATGCACCGATGGTGTCGTGCGGCTATTCGGCGGCGACCCGGACATCGGCCGCGAGCAGGTCAGTGAGGCGGAACTGCGCCAGCTCGTCGCCTCCACCGACACGCTCAGCAAAGACGAGCGCCGACTGATCGACGAGGTCTTCGGCGCCGGCGACCGGCAACTGCGCGAAGTGCTGGTTCCGCGCACCGAGGTGATCTTCCTCGACGGAGCGATACCGCTGGAAGAGGCCGCCGCGCTGATAGGGCGCCGGCCACACTCCCGCTATCCGGTGATTGACGGTTCGTCAGACAACATTGTCGGGTTCGTCCACGTGCGCGACCTGCTCGCCCCGGACGCCCGCGACCGCGCCCGGCGCGTGGCCGATCTGACCCGGCCGGTGATATTCCTGCCGGAGACCAAGCACGTGCTCTCGGCGCTCTCCGAGATGCGCCGCGACTCCTTCCACCTGGCCATCGTGCTCGACGAATACGGCGGCACCGCCGGCATCGTGACGCTGGAAGACCTCGTCGAAGAGGTCATCGGCGACATCCGGGACGAGTACGACGTGGCCCGCGCCCGGGTGACCCGGCTGCGCAACGGCGATCTCGAACTCGACGGGCTGATCAACCTCGACGACTTCCAGGACGAGACCGGCGTCGAACTCACCGACGGGCCCTACGAGACGCTGGCCGGGTACATCGTCGCCCGGCTTGGCCGGCTGCCCGCGATCGGTGACCAGGTCGCGTTCGACGGGCTGCGGCTGACGGTGCACGCGCTGGACGGCCGCCGCATCGCCCGCGTCCGGCTGACCCACACCGAGCCCGCATCCGAGCCCGCGTTCGAACCGCCAGCTGAGCCGTTCTCCGAGCCGATGTCAGAGCCGGTGCCCGAATCAGCCGTCGAATCAGCCCCCGCGCGCACCGCCGAGGCGACTCAGGGGGCGCGGAAAGAAGGGTGAGGCATCGGGGCCCGGTCTGCGACAATAGAACACATGTCGTCCGATCACTCGCCTCAGCCGCAGACCACCGCGCAGGCCGCCCGGCCCCGGGTCTTCAGCGGCATCCAGCCCACGTCCGGCTCGTTCCACCTCGGCAACTACCTGGGTGCGGTCCGCAACTGGGTGGCGATGCAGGATGACTACGACGCGCTGTACTGCGTCGTCGATCTGCACGCGATCACGGTCGAGCAGGACCCGGCCGCCCTCCGGCGCAGCAGCCAGGTGGCCGCCGCGCAGCTGCTCGCCGCCGGTCTCGACCCGCAGCGCTGCACCCTGTTCGTGCAGAGCCACGTGCCCGGACACGCGCAGCTCGCCTGGGTGATGAACTGCATCACCGGGTTCGGCGAGGCCTCCCGGATGACCCAGTTCAAGGACAAGTCGGCCAGGCACGGCGTCGGCGCGGCCACGGTCGGCCTGTTCACCTATCCGATGCTGATGGCCGCCGACATCCTGCTCTACCAGGCCGATTACGTCCCGGTCGGCGAGGACCAGCGCCAGCACCTGGAGCTGAGCCGCGACTTGGCGCAGCGCTTCAACAGCCGGTACGGCGAGACCTTCGTGGTCCCCAAGCCGTACATCATCAAGGACACCGGCAAGATCCTCGACCTGCAGGATCCGACCGCGAAGATGTCCAAGTCCGCGGAGTCCGAGGCCGGCCTGATCGAGCTGCTGGCCGACCCGAAGGTCAACGCGAAGAAGATCAAGTCCGCGGTCACCGACGCCGAGCGGGAGATCCGCTTCGACGAGGTGAACAAGCCCGGCATCTCGAACCTGCTGCGCATCTACAGCGCGCTGGACGGCCGCACCGTCCAGGACCTGGAGCGCGCGTACGAGGGCCACGGCTACGGCGACCTGAAGAAGGACCTGGCCGAGCTGGTCGTCAGCACCTTCGGCGTGTTCAAGGAGCGCACCGACGCGATCTTGGCCGAGCCGGACAAGCTGGACGCGATCCTGGCGGAGGGCGCGGAGAGGGCGCGCGATCTGGCGGCTGCCACCGTCGCCGCTACCTATGATCACATCGGTTTCCTGCCCGCTGCCCCGGCCGCCTCGCGATCGGCTACTGTGCTGACTCGATGAGTACGATCGGCATACTCCTTGCGATCCCCGAACCGTACGGCGGCGAACTTCGCGCGCGCCGCCGGGCGTACGGGGACCCGCAGGCCGAGATTGTGCCGATGCATGTGACGCTGCTCCCGCCGACCGAAGTCGACCCGGCGGCGGCGGCGCAGATCGAGGGTCATCTCGCCGCGATCGCCGCGCGCGGCCGGCCGTTCTCGATGCGGTTGCGCGGCACCGGCACCTTCCGCCCGGTCTCCCAGGTCGTCTTCCTGCGCGTCGAGCGCGGCCTGCTGGAGTGCATCGAGCTGGAAGCCCAGGTGCGCGCCGGGGTGCTGGAGCGGGGGTTGCAGTTCCCGTACCACCCGCACGTGACGATCGCGCACGATCTTGGCGACGCCGCGCTGGACGTCGCGCAGGCCGATCTGGCCGGCTACGAGGCCGAGTTCGAGATATCCGGGTTCGGTCTCTACGAGCTGCAGCCGGATGGGATGTGGCGCGCGGTGCGCACCTTTCCCTTTCCCTCCGTAGTGCGCGCCGCTGCCTGAGCGCGCCCCCAAGCGCCGCCAGCGGCTCGGCATTAGCCTTGGCGCGTGGCAGTCGGCGGCATCAACACCCGAATCAGAGCGCTCATCTCGGCCCTGCCGATACCGAGGAGAACTCTGCACGTCGGTTCGCGGGCCAAAGCACGCGTCATGCCGTGGATCGACCGCGTCAACCGCACCACCGCCTGGCGGGCCTTCAACCGCTACCGGACCCAGCGCGGCAGCCGCCTGGCCGCGGCGATCACTTACTCGGCCTTCCTCTCCCTCTTCCCGTTGCTGGCGGTCAGCCTCGCGGTCACGGCCGCACTGCTCGGCAACTCAGGGATCGAGCATCTGCGCGACCGCATCCAGGAGAACGTCCCCGGCATCGCGGACAAGCTGCCGCTCGACGGCGTCGTCAGCAACGCGGCCACCATCGGCGTGGTCGGCGGCGTGCTGCTGGTGTGGACCGGCCTGTCCTGGGTGAACGCGGCTCGCGGCTCCCTGCGCACGATCTGGGAGGTCGAGGACATGCCCGGCGGGTTCGCCACCAGGAAGCTGGCGGACCTCGGCTCGCTGATCGGTCTCGGGCTCACCGTGGTGATCTCGCTCACCGCGTCGGCCGCCACCTCCGCCCTTGCCGGCATCGTGTTGCGGGCACTCGGCATCGCGGACACGCCCCCGGCACGGGTGTTCCTTTGGCTGCTCGGCACGTTTGTCGGCCTGGTCGCATCGACGCTCATGTTCGCATTCTTACTCGCGGGCATTCCGCGCCTGCGCGTCCCGCGCACCCTCCTGCTGCGCACCTCTCTCGTCGCGGCCATCCTGTTCGAAGTCACCAAACGGCTGTTGGCCGCGTACCTGGACCGCGTCGCGGGCAAGACGCTGTACGGCGCATTCGGCGTCCCGGTCGCGCTGCTGCTGTGG
>Ga0134128_10008928_pt1 | contig 12050 bp, 6 predicted proteins | sample KB31754_FD_96462 | JGI IMG/M metagenome (GOLD analysis project Ga0134128, IMG submission 96462) | Terrestrial soil microbial communities with excess Nitrogen fertilizer from Kellogg Biological Station, Michigan, USA - KB3-175-4 | ecosystem: Environmental > Terrestrial > Soil > Unclassified ...
CGACGCGCCGCCGACCAGTGCGGCAGCCCCTCGAGGTTATAGACCAGGAACGCCCGCGAAATGGCGATCGCCTCCTGGGTCAGGTCGAGGCGGAAGGTGACACTCTTGTCGGGCCCCAGCTTTGGATACGACATCTCGCCGCTGCTCGGCGACGCCTGCACCGACACGGCGCTCGGCGGAAGCCCGGTTAGGAGCGCTTCGGCCACTGAGCCCGGGGCGACCGCGGCGCGCATCGGCGTGCTCCCCCAGATCTCCAGCTCGCGCACGTCGGCCTGCTGGCCCGGTGCAGGGTCAATCTCGAGGAGCAGCCCCTCCGCCGCGACCGCGGAAGCCGCCTCGAACCGATTCCAGCGCAGCGGGAGTCCCGCCAGCGAGATGTGGTCGAGCCCCTTCATCGGCGTCGTGCCCGCCTCGTCCGCGTACACCGTCAGCGTCCCGTTGCTCGCCCCATAGGCGCCGATGCCCGAGAACACGGTCCCCGCCGGCAAGGCCACCCGCACGCGCGTCGGTGTCCCAGCCATGAACCCGATCACGCCGTCCCCGTCGAACAGCCTCCAGGGATTGTTCGCGGCGATCGGAATGCCCGACGGGCCGTCGTTCACGCGAACCGACCTCGGCGCCACGCGCCCGCGCACCATCTCCGCTGGTAGCGGTGACGGCGCTGCGGGTTTCACGGGCGCAGGCGCCGGATTCACCGCCGGCGCTGGCTTGCTCTTGCCCCACCCGAACAGGGACCAGCCAAACGCCGGCCGAACCCCCAGGGTCAACGTCAGCACGACACTGAGCCCCGCGGTCCCCCGCAACCAGATGGTCTTTTGCCTACCCGCTCGAAACATAGTTGGCCTCCCTCTCCGTCGAGCGGCCCGTCGCGGGAGCCGCTCGACGATATTTGAATCTCAAGTCGTTACGGGCTGCAGAAGATCACGTCCGTCCCGCCACCGCCCGAGCAAAAGCTGTGCTGTCCTGGCCCGAAGATCGTGTCGTTCCCCGTCCCGCCCGTCAGGCGGTCGCCGGGCGTGAACCCGGCGATGAAGTTCGTACCGTTGTCACACGTGATCACGTCGTTATTGCTGCTTTGGCCAAGGCCGCCCGACACTGTGTCGTTTCCGTCACCGCAGGTGATCGTGTCGACGCCGTCGCCACCGTCGAGGAGGTCGTTCCCGTTCCCGCCGTTGATGCTATCGTTGTCGCCGTTGCCGTAGATGATGTCGTCGCCATCACCGCCCTGGATGTTGTCGCCCCCGGCGCCTCCGATGAGGATGTCGTTTCCTGCGTCTCCCGTGATCGTGTCCTGCGAACTGCCGCCCAGGATCTTGTCGTCGCCGTCGCCGCCATCGAGGAGGGTCGTTCCGCTGCCCCCGGCGATGATGGTGTCGTTGCCGGCACCGCCATAGATCTGATCGTTCCCACCCATCCCGAAGATGACGTCGTCGCCGTCGAGCCCGTAGATGATGTCGGCGTTCTGCGTCCCGATGATGCAGTCTGGGCCGGCCGTCCCGGTGATGTGCGTGAACCCATCTGACCCTTGCTGCATCGTCCTTCCGTCGACGATGTGCGTGCCCGGGGGACAGCAAACTGTCGGATCGTTGTTCGGCACCGACTGAACCGTCACCGTCTGGGTCGCGGTTGATTTGTTCCCCGAGGCGTCCTCCGCCGTCCAGGTCACTACGGTCGTCCCGACCGGGAACACCCCCGGTGAGTTGTTCGTGATCGCCGCCTGGCCGCTGCAGATGTCGCTCGCCGTCGCCTGGCCAAGGTACGGGAAGTCACAGCTTCGGATGGTCAACGCCGGCGGCACCGTCAGCGTCGGCGGCGTCGTGTCCTGGATCGTGAACGAGTGCGACGAGATCGACGAGGCTCCCCGCGTATCGGTCGCCACCAGCGACACCGTGTGCGTGTTGCTCGCAGGCGGCGGAAGCAATGTCATCTGCAGATCGAGCTCCGGCGGCGCGCTGGTTCCGTCGGCGCCCTGCAGATTGTTGTCCAGCAGCCAGGCCAGGCTCTGCAGGTCGCTGTCCGGGTCGGTCGCCGTCGACGTGAACGAGACGGCGGTGCACTCCGCGCAGGTACACTCGTACTTAGCGTTGTCGGTGCTCGGGCTCATGCTCGCGACCGGCGGCTGGCCCGCCAGCACCCCGGCCATGTTGATGGTGACGGTCACATTGTCCTGAGTGGCCGGGTCGGTGCTGGCGAAGGTGAGCGTGTTCAGCTGCTGCGCGAACTGCCCGAAGCTCGTGATGCCCGAATTCGTGAACCCCTGGCTGACGTTGTGGAGGTGGAACGCCGTCGGCTCTCCGTTGATCGTGGCGTTCACCTCGATCTCCAGGGCATCGAGGCTGAAGACCGTCGGTGTGCTATGAGCAGCCCCGGCCCCCTGGTTGTGGATCTCGGCGCCCGCCACGGCGACGCCGTTCAACGTGAAGTCGTCCGTCGTCATGACGTCCAACCGTGAGATCGTGATCGGGCAAGTCGACGGGTTCCCCGTACACTTCCCCGTCGTCCCATCCATCAGACCGCTCGCGATGTTGACCGGCACCGATGTCTGGCCGTCGACCTTGATGGTCACCGTCCCCTGCAGCGCGAACCGCTGGTCGGCTGGCCCGCCCAACTGGAAGTTCCCCGCCTCCCCGGACATGTTGCTCACGTCCGCCGAGATGCCATCGCACGAGGAGGCGAACAGGGTCTGGCACTGGAGCTGTGACGTCAAAGGCTGCAGCTCGGGGTGGGCGGCCCCGTAGGCCGTGATCCGGGCGGCGCAATCCGTGTTGCATTGCTGCACCAGCGCGTCCGGATCCGCCGCCAAATCCGGCGTCACCCGCTCGACTATCTGCATCCCCGTGTTGTCGGCGGGCGAACAGCCGCCGAAGTAGAGATTCGTGACGACCTGGTTCGAGGGAACGCCCTGCCCGGGGACGGTCTGGTTCACCAGGCCGAAGCACCCGACAACGACACCGTTGTCCTGGGTGCTGCATCCGACGCACGCCACTCCGGCCATTAGGCCGACCACCCATGCTCGTCTCATCGTCGTCCTCCCCTTTCCTGGCCGCCGCCGTCAACCTTCAATAGCCCCGGCGCGAACCGGAAATCAAGACAATTTGGAAAGCAAGAACAAGGCTGACTTGTTTCATCCATTGGACACTCGGCGTAACGGTTACTACGCGCCCTGATTGGGCGACTGAGAATCGACTACTCAGCGCGCATCCGAACCAGTACCGCGACCGTCAGGACAAAGCGATAGGACATATTGTCCTATCGCTGCGGCCCGACGATCTGAATTCGCGCGCTCTTTGGCGGGGTTAGCGTGCAGGAGGCGTTTTCGACAGCATTCGACGCAATGAGCGCGGGTGGATCCCCAATCGTCGAGCCGCCGCGGACAGTGAACCGGCGGAGACGCAGACCTGCGATAGGTATTCCCAGGTGACGCGCCCCAGACTCGGCCACACCAGTGGCTCCGCCACGACCGCGGCCGCGCCTATGGACGCCGAGGCAAATCCGTCGATGAGTGCTTGCGGCGACACCGGTTTCGTGAGGTACGCCACTACTCCGGCGCGGGTAAGTTCGACGGCGGTCGCGACGGACGGATACGCCGTGACGACCGCGAACCGACGGGCGGCCACTTTGGAACCGACCTCGCCGATGTAGCCTGTCAGCCATCGACCGCGGACCCGCACTTCGGAGGCCACGTATGAAGGTGTCCTCAGGGCAAGAATCCTGTTGGCAGCTCCGAAGTTTCGCGCGGTCCACACGTGGATGCCACGGGCCCGCAGCGCGCGGGCGAAGGATCGGAGGAAGTGTTCGTCTTCGTCGATCAAGAGCACCGAAGTTGGCGTGTCAGTCATGGTCGAGGCGATGAGCAACCTCCGCGCCAGCCGGCCGCGCTGGGAAGTGGCAAGGCGACCCGCATCTCTCGTCGCTTTGGGAGACGGGGAGCTGTCAACGGCGGGGCACTGTCAATTGACATGTCAACGACTGACAGCCGCGCCTCACCCCGACGACCGGCCCCTTCGACTGCATCCGATCGACGCCGGGTGCCGAGACCCTGCCGTCCCGGTGGCGGCGGGCAGTCCCTCGCGCGAGGGCCTCTTGTCTCGTCGGCAGACAGCGGTAAAAATCGGCGGTCGTTCCATGTCGTCCCACCTCATTCCGACCGGCCCCCCCACGAGCAAGACCCAGCGCGATCTCGTGGCGCGGCGGTCCGAGGGCGACGACTCGCCGACTCCGCATCTGCTGATCGTCCTTGAAGGGAATGACCCGCTCAGCGGCGGCGCGCGCTTCTCATTGGCCGACGCGGGCGAAGTCGTCATCGCTCGCGCCGACGAACGGAAGGCCACCCGGAGCCGGGCCGAGACGCAATCGGTACGAGTCACGACGACCAGCCGGCTGGTCTCCAAGAAGGGCCACGCGCGACTCGACCGGACGGCGGAAGGATGGGTGATCACGGACCTCGACTCCACGAACGGCGTCTACCTGAACGGGGTCAAGATCAAGAAGGCGCTGCTGCAGCCTGGAGACGTTTTTGCGCTCGGCCGGGTCTTCTGCATGATCGTCGACTACCCAGGCGATCAAGGCGATCTGGACCTCGCCGACGTGAACGAGGGCTTGCCCGGGACCCTGACGCTCGATCCCGTGTTCGCCGACCGGATTGAACGGCTCCGTGCCGAGGCGAAGCGAGACTCCCCGGTGGTCATCATCGGCGAGACGGGAACGGGCAAGGAGTTCCTCGCCAAGGCGATTCACCACATGTCAGATCGGCGTGGCCCTTTCGTCGGCATCAACTGCGGGGCGTTCCCGCGCGAGCTGATCGCAAGCGAGCTGTTCGGACACGTGAAGGGCGCCTTCACGGGCGCGGCCGGCGGGATCGGTCACGTCCGGCGCGCAGAGCGCGGGACGCTACTGTTGGACGAACTGGTTTCAGCTCCCGAGGAGTTTCAGGTCTCACTGCTGCGCGCCATGCAAGAGAAGGAGGTGCTACCCGTCGGTGCGAAACGTGCCGAGCCAGTGAACGTGCGGTACGTCGCCGCGGTGCAGGTGCCACCCGATGAGGCGGTGGAGGCGGGGAAGATTCGGCGCGACCTCATGGCTCGCTTCGTCATTCAGCTCGATCTGCCACCGCTGCGCGAGCGGCGAGAAGACATCGGGATCTTCGTCGCTACGAAAATGTGCTCCCTCGGCATCACCGGTCGGCCGCTCAGCTTCGATGCGTGCAACCGGCTCCTTCTTCATGACTGGCCGGACAATATTCGCGAGCTGACCAACACAATCGAGCGATGGACCGCGGTGGCTGACTCCGAAGAGATCGAACCGGACGAACGTCCCGTCTTGAGATCCGATAGCGTGTCGTCCCGTCCCAGACGACCGACCGTAGACGCGAACCTCGCAGACCAGCTCCAGACACTCCTTCGCGACACACGCGGGAACGTCGCCGAAGTCGCCGTGCGCGTCGGCTTCAAGCGAACGCTCGTCTACCACTACATCAAGAAGTTCGGGATCGATCCGAAGAGGTTCAGGAAATAGGAGCCGCTTGCGGAGGCTCCGCTCGGTACAAGACGGTCCTGTTGGCTGGCCGCCGCGAACCGTCGGCCGTTCCGTCTTTCATTCACTGCGCCCCGCAGGCCGGACCGGCGGTTCCGCAAGACGAGAAATTGCACGTTGGACTAATCTGAACTCCCCCAGCGTTGAGGGAAGCGAGGACCCCGCTTACCATCGCGGAAATGTCGGACGAACACGACACACCGATCTGATTGTTGCTTTCTACCGTCAGGAGGTGCAGCTTCGCCGGCCCGGACGACGGCGGCATGTTGATGAGCACGCCTGCCCAGGTCGTCAGCCCCCCGAAGGTCCCCGGGCCGTTGTTCGTCACGATCGTGTTCTCGATGTCGAAGGCGGCGCCGTTGAGCAGAATGCCGCCACCCATTGAGTTATTGGAGACGGTGCACGAGTCCATGGTGAGCATCGTGCCGGTGTCGGCTTCAACGCCAACGCCCATTCCGAGTGAGGCTGTCACGCGAAGGAGGGTGACGTTCGTGCCCGAGCCCTGGACGAGGATACCGGTGCTCGACGCCCCCCCTCCGAGATTCACGGTCAAGTCGCGGATCAACACGGTATCGGACTGGACAGTAACAGCTATCGCGGCATTGGCTGGAATGCTTCCGCTGGTCCCCGCGGTGTTCTTTCGGCCGATGATGACTGGCGACAGCCCGGATGAGTGGAGCGTCATTTGGCCGTTCGTGTTTCCGACGACGACGATGACATGGCGGGTACTCTTGAGCACCCCTACTGCGTCGTTGGGCGCACAATAAGGCATCGCGGCCGAGCCGTCGGCCCCCGGACATCCCGTTGCGCTGAACTGGACAAATATGACCTCGCTCGCCGTCGCGCAGTGACCGTCGGTCATGCACACGCCCGGACCGCCGCACTCTGAGTCGGTCGCACACGCGCGGCAGACGTTCGTGGCGTCGCAGATCGGCTTCGTCGCTGTCGTACAGTTGCTATTCGTGGTGCATGCGACGCAAGCCCCGGTCGACGAACAAGCAGGTGTCGTCGCGCTTGCCCCTGAGCACTCCGTGCTTCCGCTCGTGCATGCCCGACACGTACTCGTGGTCGTGTCGCAGATCGGTTTCACGCTGGTCTTGCAATCCGAGTCGGCTGCGCACTCGACGCACGCTCCCGATGACGCACAGACCGGCGCGCCTGCGTCGGCCCCTCCGCACTCTCCGGTCGCGCACCCCCGACACATTTTCGTCGTCGGATCGCAGATGGGTCTGGTACCTGCGCAGGACGCGGCTGTACACGGTTGCTGAGCGTCTTGACCATCAGGGAGCCCGCCATCAGGGAGACCACCGTCGCCGATCGGAAAGCATCGGTGCCACGTGGTGGCTGACTGAACCTGGCTGCAAAAGTCACCCGTCGGGCAGTCCTTGTCGGTCTGACAGAAGCCCGGCGCCAAGTGCGAGCTGCACCCAAAGGTCGCGACGACGAGGACGAACAGGATGCGTCTCAAAACGCACCTTCGAAGGCTAGGCGGTTGCCGCGAATATCGATTCGCGCGGTCGCGCCGGACGATGCTTGATAGAGGACGATCCCACCCGCGATGCCGAGGGCCGCACCGACCGAGAAGGCGACGATCGAGGCAGCGACCGTAGACCTCCGCTGATCACAGACCTGACCGTCAGAAAAATTGTGGCAGTCCTCGTTCGCGTCGTTCAGGTAGAGCAGCACGCCCCCGGCAGCCAGCCCGGCGGCAGCACCGCCAAGAAGCGAGATACCGAGGATCTTCCGACCATTCAGGGGGGCCGGCGGGGAGTGCGACACCAGGTCTGGACCGGCGGGTCTCGCGGCGGTCGCCGGTGGAGCAGCGCCGTGGATCTCGGGATTGTTGTTTAGCGATTCGACGAGCTTCGCGACAAGCAGGGCGACGTTCGTCTGGATGCGGTCGCGGACTTTTAGTGGGATGCAGCCAGGGCAATCGAAGTGCTCCGAAAAAACGACAGCATATGGCTGCGCTCTGAGCACCTGGGCATCGATGGTGAAGCCTGCGCCGGTTCCCGTCGCAGCCGTGATCACGAAGTAGTCGGCGCCCGAACTATCCTTGAGGCTGGCCAGACACGCCGCGGTCGCACACGGCTGACCGTTCGTGATCTCTATGAAACCGTCCGTAAGCCCGACGTAGATGGCGGCAGTCTCCTGGATACCGGCTACGGTGCCTCCGTCGATCGCGTCACGCGTCTCGCTGTCGACGTTCTTGACGACCGAGCCGAGAAAGGCGACGTGCGGACGCGCGGCGGCGCGCGCCGTGGAATCCAGCGCTGCGAAAGCGAGGAGACCAAGGGCGCAAGCGAAAAAAAGCCGCCAGCGTGTCACGGAATATCCTTTTGCGTCGCCGATCCACGGGCCTCCGGCGGCAGCTCGTCGAAGCGGTCGATCCCCATCTGCTTCCAGCGACGCGCCCACGCTCTTGGACCGCCCTCTCCGAACTCGGAGTTGGGGCGCAACCAAACGGGGGTGATCTGCTTCCCTCGCCAGTCGATGACGACGGAGACAGAAGGCTCCATCGGAAGCGGAAAACCGACGTCGGTGAGTGGACCGCTCGCTTGCGCGAGGGCGCGAGGCGGCGTGGCGGGCGGGGGCAGCCGCTGCTCCGGATCGGGGAACAAATAGAGCAGCAGCTCGGCGAGCTGCCGTGGATCGGCGCTGTACGTCGGGATCTCGTAGAGAGCCGAGAGCGCGTCGTCCGCCGTAGGAAAGCGATCTGTCGGACGGGCCGCGAGCATCGTCCGGATCAGCCGATCGAACGCGGGGTCAAGCTGGCGGCCGGTGTCCGGGATATCGCACGCGTCCAGCAGGCGCACTATCTCGGCGTCGTTGTTTCCGCGAAAGAGGCGCCGGCCCGCCAGCATCTCCCACGCCACGATCCCCACCGCGAACTGGTCGGAGAGCTGGTCTTGCGGCTTGCCGCGCACGACCTCCGGTGCGAAGTAGGCGAGCTTTCCGCGGCGACTCTTTGTCGCCTGGCCGTTGTCCATGACAGCCACGCCGAAATCGGAGATCTTGACGCCGCCCGTGTAGCTCATGAGCACGTTCGCGGGACTGATGTCCCGGTGAACGAGCCCGAGGAGCTGGCTGTGCTCGTCGCGCGCGCTGTGGATGGTGGCCAGGCCCTTGAGGATCTCGCCCGTGATGAACAGGGCGACCTTCTGGGGCAGCGTCTTGCCGTCTGCCTTCAGTCGATCGACGAAGTGCCAGAGGTCGGCTCCGTTGACCCATTCCATGACCAGGTAGTAGCGGCCCGCGAGCGCCAGATCGGCGTTCAGCGGCACCCGATCGAACTCCAACACCGACACCACGTTGGCGTGCTGGGGGATGTTCTGGGCGACGCGCGCCTCGTGGATGAACATCCGGGCATGCTTCGGATCGACCAGCAGGTCACCGGCCATGAACTTGATGGCGAACTTGCGGTCGAACTCCTCGGACTTGAGGCGCCCCCGCCAGACCTCGGCCATGCCTCCCGCGCCGATCTTCTCTTCAAGTAGGTACTTGCCGACCCGGGTCCCGGCCTGGATGGGCGGACGCTCCGTCACCTCGACCTGGGATTCGATCTGGATGTCGATCCCGCCACTGGTCTCGCCGGTGCGCAGGGCGGACGGCGGGGGAACCGTTTCCTCGTGGGCGGTTGGGTCCTCTTTGGGCACGGCGTCCAGGCTATCCGCTGTGGCCATCCGCGGCAATTCCGATGACCTGTCGGCCATTTCCTGGCCCGAATCGCCCCGCCCGCCCTTGCGAGATCCGACAAGCTGCCCTTGTCAGATCCGACAAGCCGCCCTTGCCAGACGAGTCACGGGGTGGTGGGATCCGAACCGGTGCAGCCAAACGTTCCCCGCCGGTTCGGCCGGTACGACCTCGTCCAGCAGCTCGGCGACGGCAGCATGTCCGGCACCTACTTGGCGACGATCGGCGATGCCACGGCCGCTCGCCTGTGCGTCGTCAAGATGGGCACGGTGGACCGCGAGGACGACCGGGAGAACGCCGATCGTCTCCTGCAGGAGGCCCGGGTGACGATGCGGCTTTCATGTTCCAGCATCGCGACGGTGCTGGACGCGGGCCGGATCGAGACGATCCCCTACATCGCGATGGAGTTCGTAGAGGGCCGCGACCTCAGCGAGATGATGGCGGTCACGAGCGGCCGGGGAGACAGCTTTCCGGTTCCCATCGCGCTCTACATCGCTCGCGAGATAACACGGGCGCTGCACTACGCGTTCGCGGATAGCGGCCTCGGCTTGATCCACCGTGATGTGGCGCCCGCCAACGTCGTAGTGTCCTATTCGGGCGACGTGAAACTGATCGACTTCGGGATCGCCCGGCTGCCCAGCTCGGCGCGCGCGACGATGACCGGCAACATCGTCGGACACGTTGGATACCTGTCCCCCGAGCGCCTGCGTGGTCAGAAGGGCGATGATCGATCCGACCTTTACGCGGCCGGCGTGATCGTGTGGGAGATGCTGACCGGTAAGACGTTGTTCCCGGCCCGGCGCGACGGTAGGGAGAAGCTGGCGACGACGTCAGTCGAAGTCCCCCCGCCCTCGAGCCGACGCGGCGGCATTCCTCGCGAGATCGATACCGTCGTTCTCCGCGCCCTGGCTCCCCGAACTAGCGATCGCTACCGTGATGCGGGCGAGTTCTGGACCGGCCTAGCCGCCGCCCTCGTCCGGACGGCTCCGATGACCGATTCGCGGACGGTAGGCGCCTACCTAAGAGACCTGGTCGGCGAAGATCTCGTTCAACGGGAGAAGGCCGACCATGAGCGCTACCTCTCGGCGCACCTCGACACGCTGGGAGGGAAAGGGGCGGCGCGGGTTAAACATTCGTGGCTCGGCATGGTGATCGCCGAGAAATATCGGATCGATCGCCTCCTCGGCAGCGGCGCCATGGGCGACGTGTATGAAGCCGAGCACGTCGAAATCGGCCGGCGGGTCGCGATCAAGATCCTGCAGCCTGAGTGGCGATCGCAGCCAGCGGTCGTGGAACGCTTCGAGCGCGAAGCGCGCCTCGCCGCGACCGCTGATCACGAGAACATCGTCGACATTCTGGACGCGGGAACCGCGATAAACGGATCCCGGTACATCGTCATGGAGTACCTCGACGGTGAGACCATAGAGCATCGAATCGAGCGGAATGGGCCGCTGTCGGTCCCAGATTCCGTGGCCATCGCCCTCGATGTCGCGCGCGCCCTGGAGAAGGCACATGGGGCAGGGATCATTCATCGGGACCTGAAGCCGGCGAACGTCATGATCTGGCCGCGAGAAGACGGCAAGTTCCGGATCAAAGTTCTCGACTTTGGGATATCGAAAGCGATCAGGAAACCGGTCGACAAAACCGAAGTCGAACGCGAGTTGACGGGCATCAGCGAAGCGCTCGGCACTCCAGAGTACATGCCGCCGGAGCAGATACGGGGACGGGCAGCGGACGAACGCTCGGATGTGTACGCGATGGGTTGCATGCTGTACGAGATGCTCACCGGTCGCCGGCTCTGGAATCTCGACGAGCCTGACAGGGAGGGCGCCTTGCGGTTGGTCCTTCTCAAGGCCGTTCAGGATCCCGATCTCGCCAGCGGGCTCGGTGCCAAGATTCCCGCTGTTGTCGCCCAGACTGTAGCCAAGGCCGTCAGTCGCGACCCGGCCGATCGGCAGCAGAGCATGACCGAGCTGCGCGAGGCTCTCCAAGGTTTCGTTGCAGACCCGGAGCCGGTACGGGAGACACGGAGCGAGCGGCGGCCCGACGCGGGGAGCCCTGGCGTCCAGCCGAACAAGCACGCGAGCGCCGTACCTGTCCAGGCCGGCCAGCAAGGCGACGAGGAAGTCAGCAAGAGGAATCCGGCAGCGCCGGGATCGCGCACATGGAAGGGGCTGGTCGTCAGCGCTTTCGCTGCCGGAATCGCGATCACCTTAGTGGGAGCCGGTATTCGGGCGACGCGGCACAAGGCGGTGCATTCTGCCATCACTGACGCGCGTCTCGCTGCGACCGCTTCGGGGGCCAGCCAGGCCTCGCCCGTCCCGCCATCTCCGCCCGAGCCTCGGACGACTGTCGGGGCGCTGGTACCAGCTGAGCCCGTGGCCGACACCGGACATGAGGCGACGCCGCCCACGCACCCGGCCAAGGGTCAGGGACGGGCTGCTCCGACGACCACACACGCGGCGCCTCGCGCCCACGCGCCAGCCCCGTCCGCTGTCGTCGACCGGGCGGGACCACCCGCGAGCGAGCTGCTGGCCAGCGCTCGCCGCGCCGCGAACCTGGGCAAGTACGAGGCCGCGCTCGAGGACGCCCGGCGAGCCGCGTCAGTCGCGGTGAGCGCTCAGGATCGCGCCGCCGCGCACATCATCACTGGCGACGTTCTGGACGTGATGACGAACTATTCCGGCGCCACGCGCGAGTACGAGGCGGCGTTGTCCATCGATCCCGGCAACCACCAGGCCGCCAGCCGGCTGGCGCTCGTCCAAAAGGCGCACGGGCAATAGCGGCGACCGCAAGGATTCGGTCTCGGAGCATTTACCGAACCG
>Ga0134128_10008930_pt1 | contig 12050 bp, 12 predicted proteins | sample KB31754_FD_96462 | JGI IMG/M metagenome (GOLD analysis project Ga0134128, IMG submission 96462) | Terrestrial soil microbial communities with excess Nitrogen fertilizer from Kellogg Biological Station, Michigan, USA - KB3-175-4 | ecosystem: Environmental > Terrestrial > Soil > Unclassified ...
CGCGTCGCCGCGGCAACGGCGCGGCGCAGCAGCGGCGCCAGCCCCTCGGCGCCCATCAACACCGCGAGCGCGGCCTCGGTGGTGCCCCCGGGCGAGGTGACATTGCGCCGCAATTGGGCCGCGTCCTCGGACGCGAGCCGGGCAAGCTCGCCAGATCCGGCGACGGTCGCGCGGGCAAGCTTCATCGCCAGTCCTGAGGGCAAGCCGGCTGCCACGCCCGCCTCGGCAAGGCATTCGATCAGCAGGAAGACATAAGCGGGGCCGCTGCCCGACACCGCGGTCACAGGATCGAGCAGCGCCTCCTCCTCGACCCATTCGACCTCGCCTACCGCAGCCAGCAGCCGTCCGCACAGCGCCCGCCCTGCGCCATCCACCTGCGCATTGGCGCAGGCAACGGCGATGCCGCGCCCGATCGCGGCCGGGGTGTTGGGCATGGCGCGCACGACCGGCGCCGCCTCGCCCAGCGCCCGCGCAAAGAAGCCGAGCGTCTTGCCGGCGGCAATCGACAGAAACACCGTGCCGCCCTCGGCAAAGCGCCGATAGGCCGGAAGGATGACGGGGAGCGCCTGCGGCTTCACCGCGAAGACGATGGCCGCGGGCTTGAGCGATTTCGGCAGCGCCTCGGCCGCTGCGTAGCGCCGCGCGCCGCCCGGCGGCTTCACCGGCGCCGGCTCCACGACTGCGAAGGGACCGGCGAGCCGCCGCTTCGACCAGCCGGCCAGCAATGCCCCGCCCATCTTGCCGCAGCCGACGAGAAGGATTCCGCGTGCCGCTGGCGCTTTCGGCTTGGCGGTGGTCACGCCTCGCCGATCGGATCGATCATCGCGGCGGCGATCGCCTCTTCAGCGTTCTTGCCGCCCCAGACGACGAGCTGAAAGGCGGGGAAGAAGCGGTCGCATTCGCTCAGGGAAATCTCGACCAGATCCTCGATCTGCTCGACCGTCGCGCCATAGGCGCCACGCAACAGCACGCCCTGGCGGAAAGCGGGCGAGTGGTCGTCGCTGGCGAGATCGAAATGCCCAAGCCACATCCGCTCATTGACGACGGCGAGAAGCTCAAACACTGCGGCGCGCCGCATCTTCGGCACCTTCATCTCGAAGCCGCAGGAGAAATGCAGCGCATTGAGCTCGCGCTGCCACACGAAGAGCAGGCGATAGTCGCACCACCGGCCGGTGATCTCGACCATCATCTCATCGTCGCTGGCGCGGTCATGGGCCCATTCATTGGCCTGGACGATTTCTTCCACCAGATCGATGGGATTGGTCGAGCCGACCGTGGTCTCGAGCGACAAGGCGGTCATCGCGCTCTCCTTGCCGGCCGGACCCACGAGATTTGGTAGGTTTTGGCCGGCGAACTACTAGATGTAAGCCTGCCAAAGACGGGACTCATGCGCAAGGCCGAATTCGGCCAAAGCGGCGCAGCGCCGCGAATAGAAGGGGATAAATGCTTTGTCCGCCGCGTCAACGCCGCTTTGCCGTGGCCTTGCGCCGGACGCCGCGTCGCGCGGGCGAAGCCTTGGCGGCGGTCTTGCCGAGCCGCGCCTCGAGCGCGGCGAGCCGCTTCTCGAGCGCTTCTTGCGTGACCCGCGCCTTCGCGGCCATCGTTTTCACCGCGTCGAACTCCTCGCGCCGGACAAGATTCATGCGGCCGAGGATGCGCTCGAACTGGTCGCGCAGCCGCGTTTCGACCTCGCCCCGCATCCCGGTCAAAGTTCCGAGAGCGCCGGTCGCGACGCGCGCGAGATCGTCGATGAAACGGTTCTGAGTCTGCATATTCTCGTCCTCGGCAAGGCTCCCGGCGCTCCTAGCACAGCGCCGCGCCGAGGGGAACGGTTCCTTGTGACGCCCGACCGACTGCGCCTATAAAGAGCGATGATCCTCATCACGGGCGGCGCGGGATTCATCGGCTCGAACCTGGTCGCGGCCCTCGAGGAGCGCGGCATCGGCGAGCTCGTCGTGTGCGACCGGCTCGGCCGCGACGACAAATGGCGCAATCTCGGCAAGCGCGAGCTGGCGGCGTTGATCGCGCCCGAGGCGCTTGCCGGCTTTCTCGAGGCGCATGGCCGAGAGATCGAGGTGATCTTTCATCTCGGCGCCTCCTCCTCCACCACCGAGACTGACGCCGATTTCATCATCGCCTCGAACTTCACCCTGTCGCAGTTCGTATGGGATTGGTGCGCCGCGCGCGGCGTGCGCCTCATCTACGCTTCCTCGGCCGCGACCTATGGCGACGGCACGGCCGGCTTCGACGACGATGCCTCGCCCGCCGCCCTCGCCCGCCTCAAGCCGCTCAACCCCTATGGCTGGTCGAAGCATTTGTTCGACCGGCGGGTCGCGCGGCTGGTGGCGCGGGGCGCGCCTCTGCCACCGCAATGGGCGGGGCTCAAATTCTTCAATGTCTACGGCCCGAACGAATATCATAAGACCGGCCAGATGAGCGTCGTCGCGCAGATTTTTCCGCGCGCCGCCAAGGGCGAGGCTTGCACGCTCTTTCGCTCGCATCGCCCGGACGTGCCCGATGGCGGGCAGCGGCGCGATTTCGTCTATGTGCGCGACAGCGTCGATGAAATGCTGTGGCTCTACGATCATCCCGCGGTGAGCGGCCTCTTTAATGCCGGCACGGGCGAGGCGCGCAGCTTCGCCGAGCTTGCCGCCGCGGTCTACCGCGCCCTTGGCAAGGCGCCGCTCATCCAGTACATCGACACCCCGGTCGCGATCCGCGACAAATACCAGTATTTCACGGAGGCGCGGATGGAGCGGGCGAAGGCCGCCGGCTATGCGAACCGGGCTACCAGCCTGGAAGACGGTGTGCGCGATTACGTGCAAACCTACCTCGCCGCTGCCGATCGCTATCGCTGATGCTGGCGATTCCCTATCCCGCCTTCGATCCGATCGCGGTCTCCTTCGGGCCCTTCGCCATCCGCTGGTACGCGCTCGCCTATATCGTCGGGCTGATCCTCGGCTGGCGCTACTGCCTCTGGGTCGCAAAGCGCCCGCCCGCCGTCGCCTCGCCAGCGGCGATCGACGATTTCCTCGTCTGGGCGACGCTCGGCGTCGTGCTCGGCGGCCGCGCCGGCTATGTCCTCTTCTACAAGCCCGATTATTATTTTCAGAACCCGAGCGAGATTCTGAAGCTGTGGCATGGCGGCATGTCGTTCCATGGCGGCGCGCTCGGCGTGCTCGCGGCGCTGTACCTGTTTTGCCGCCAGCGCGGCCTGTCGCTCCTCGCCTTCTCCGACATCATCACCAGCGCCGTGCCGATCGGGTTGTTCTTCGGCCGCGTCGCCAATTTCATCAATGGCGAGCTGTGGGGCCGGCCGAGCGATGTGCCCTGGGCGATGGTCTTTCCGAATGGCGGGCCCGAGCCGCGCCATCCGAGCCAGCTTTATGAGGCCGGGCTCGAAGGCATCGTGCTGTTCCTGCTGCTCTTCGCGCTCTTGCGTTTTACGCGAATTCGCGAGCGGCCCGGCGCGCTCGCCGGAACCTTTCTGATGGGCTACGCGACCGCGCGCATCTTCGTCGAATTCTTCCGCGCGCCGGACGCGTTCCTCGGCTTCCTCTGGTTCGGCGCGACCATGGGCCAGCTTCTGTCGATCCCGGTGTTTCTCTTCGGCCTGTGGCTCGTCTGGTACGCGCATCCGGAAAAATGACGCCGCTCGCCGACCGGCTCGCGCGGCGCATCCGGGAAACGGGACCGATCAGCGTGGCCGCGTTCATGGCGGAGGCCAACGCGCATTACTATGCGAGCCGCGATCCCTTCGGCGCCGCCGGCGATTTCATCACCGCGCCCGAGGTGAGCCAGGTCTTCGGCGAGCTGATCGGCGCGTGGTGCGCGGATTTCTGGCAGCGTTGCGGCGCACCCGATCCGATGCTGCTGGTCGAGCTGGGGCCGGGGCGCGGCACGCTGCTGGCGGATGCGCTCCGGGCGACACGCCAGGTGCCGCGCTTTGCCGCGGCGCTGCGGCTTCACCTCATCGAGCGCAGCCCGGTGCTGCGCGAGAAGCAGGCGGCCGCGCTCGGCGCCTATCGCCCACAATGGCACGACGATTTCGCCGGCTTGCCGCCGGGGCCGATGCTGCTCATCGCCAATGAGTTCCTCGACGCGCTGCCGATCAGCCAATTCGAGCAACATGATTTGCGCTGGCATGAGCGGATGATCGGTGTGGACGCGAGCGGCGAAAACCTCGAATTCCGCCTCGCGGCGGAACCGCTTTTCGAAATCCCGAGCGGCGTGATGCCGCAAAACGAGGGCAAGATCCGGGAAATCAGCCCGACCGCCGAAAAGCTCGGCGAGCAGATCGGCGTTCGCTTGCGCCGCCAAGGCGGCGCCGCGCTCGTCATCGATTACGGCTATGATGATCGCCCCGGCGCGATGGCGCTCGGCGACACGCTGCAGGCGCTGCGCCGGCATCGGCCGGTCTCGCCGCTCGAAGCCCCGGGCGAATGCGATCTGACCGCGCATGTCGACTTCGCCGCCTTCGCCCGCGCGGCGCGCTTCGGCGGCGCGACGGTTTACGGACCGATAACGCAGCGTGTGTTTCTGTTGGCGCTCGGCCTCGAAACCCGCCAAAAAGCGCTGCTGCGACACGTTATGCCCGCCGAAGCCCAGACCATCGAAACCGGCTGCCGCCGCCTGATCGAGCCGGCGCAGATGGGCACGCTGTTCAAAGTGCTGGCGCTCGCCGGACCGCAGGGGCCCGTTCCCGCCGGCTTCTCGGCAGAAGCACCTTGATCCGCAGCGCCATTCTCGACCCTCCCGCGATCCGCCACGGCTTTTTCACCCGCGAAGGCGGCGTCAGCCGCGGGATTTTCGCCTCGCTCAATTGCAGCCTCGGCTCGGGCGACGCGCCGGCCGATGTCGCGGAGAATCGCCGCCGCGTGCTGGCGGCGCTCGGGCTTGGCGCCGATCGCCTCGCGATCTGCCAACAGGTACACAGCGCGACGGTGATGCTGGCCGAAGCGCCCTGGGCGCAAGACCAGCGCCCGCGCGCCGACGCGATGGTGACGCGGCGAAAGGGCTTGGCGCTCGGCATCCTCACCGCCGATTGCGCGCCGGTGCTCTTCGCCGATGCCGAGGCCGGCATCGTCGCCGCCGCGCATGCGGGCTGGCGCGGCGCCTTGGGCGGAGTCGTCGCGGCGACGGTCGCGGCGATGCGGCGCGAGGGCGCGGAGCTTGCCCGCATCACAGCGGCGATCGGGCCCTGCATCGGCGCCCAATCCTATGAGGTCGGGCCGGAATTCCCGGCGCCCTTCCTCGCGCAGAGCACCGCCAATGCGGCGTTCTTCCGTTCGGCATCGCGGCCGGGTCATCATCTTTTCGATCTCGCCGGCTATGTGCGCTCGCGACTCGCAGACGCCGGTATTCGCCAGATCGACGCGACAGGCGGCGATACGGCGGCGGAAGCGGAGCGATTCTTTTCCTATCGCCGCACCTGCCTTGCCGGCGAGCGTCAATTCGGCCACGAGGTCTCGGCGATCTGCCTTGCGCCATAACGCGACGCAGGTATCATCGCCGCCCATGCGCTTCATCGCTGTCGCCGGATTGCTGTTGCTCGCCGCGTGTCAGCCTTTGCCGCGTCCCTTCGCGCATGATGTGCCGCCGCCCAATTCGGCGGTCCTCACGCCGCCCGACAGCGCCGGCGTTATCGTCGAGCCGGTTGCGGGCGCGCCCGAGGCGGCCGCCCAGCAACTCGCCGCGGCAATGGCAAAGGCGCTTCAGGACCAGGACGTTCCGGCGAGCACCCATGCGAGCAATCAGGGCTCGTTCCGTCTCACCGGCACGGCGACGACGCGCGATGTCGGCAATGGCAATCTCTTGGTGACGATCGCCTGGCAAATGCACGAAGCCTCCGGCATGCCGCTGAGCCGCCAGGACTCGACGCTGACAATTCCGGCCGCCGCCTGGCGGCAAGGCGACATCGCGGTCGCGCCGCTGGCGCGCCAATCCGCGCCGTTCTTTGCAAAGGCGGTCGAGAGCACGGCGCCGCCGCCGCTCGCCGACAGCGACCCGGTGATCGCGGTGCAGAGCGTCAGCGGCGCGCCCGGCGACGGAGCCCAGTCGCTGGCGCGCGCCATGGCCGATGCGCTGAGCCGCTCGCATCTGAGCCTGGTCGAGAAGCCCGGCGACAAGGCCAATTTCGTCGTCGTCGCTGATGTCGCGGTCTCGCCCCCGTCGGGCGGCAAGCAGGAGGTTCAGATCGCCTGGCGGCTCCGCCGGCCGGATGGCGGCCAGGTCGGCGAGGTGAAGCAGGAGAATTCCGTCCCGGCCGGCAGCCTCGACGGACCTTGGGGCGTGACCGCTTACGAGGCCGCCAATGCCGCCGCGGCGGGGATTGCCGCCCTGATCGCCGAGACTCGCCGGGCAGCCGCGCCGTCCTGACGCCGCGCCGGACCGGTCCGGCGCGGGTTTACAGCCCGGGGGCGCTTTGTTAGAGTTCGCCCGGCGCGCAAACCGGCATTTAATCGCATGAAAATTCTTGCCTGCAACAGCAATCGGCCGCTCGCCGAGGCGATCGCCGCCTATCTTCATCTGCCCTTGACCGATGCGAGCGTGCGGCGCTTCCAGGATCAGGAAGTGTTCGTCGAGATTCACGAGAACGCCCGCGGCGAGGACGTGTTCGTGATCCAGTCGACCTCGTTTCCCGCCAACGACAATCTGATGGAATTGCTGGTCACGCTCGATGCGCTGAAGCGCGCCTCGGCGCGGCGCGCGACCGCTGTCATCCCCTATTACGGCTATGCACGCCAGGACCGCAAATCGGGTCCGCGCACGCCAATCTCGGCGAAGCTGGTCGCCAACATGATCACCGCCGCCGGCGCCGACCGGGTGCTGACCCTCGATCTTCATGCTGGGCAGATCCAAGGCTTCTTCGACATTCCGCTCGACAATCTCTTCGCCGCGCCGGTCTTCATCGAGGACATCAAGGCTCGCTATGACGGCGGCGATCTCGTCGTCGTCTCGCCCGATGTCGGCGGCGTGGTGCGGGCGCGCGCGATCGCCCGCCGCGTCGATGCCGATCTCGCGATCATCGACAAGCGCCGCGAGCGCGCCGGCGTCTCCGAGGTGATGAACATCATCGGCGATGTCGAGAAGCGCCGCTGCATCCTCATCGACGACATCGTCGACAGCGCCGGAACCCTTTGCAACGCCGCCGAGGCGCTGATGGAGCGCGGCGCGAAATCCGTCGCCGCCTATGTGACGCATGGCGTCCTCTCCGGCGGCGCGGTGGCGCGCGTCATCGCCTCGCCCTTGGAAGCGCTCGTCGTGACCGACAGCATCGCCGCGACCGAGGCGGTGGGCGCGGCGCGCAACATCAGACGGTTGACCATTGCGCCGCTGATGGCCGAGGCGATCCTGCGCATCAGCGAGGAGCGCTCGGTGTCGAGCCTTTTCGTCTAGCGATCCGAATTCTCAACGGCGTGCGGCACCCCTGGAGGCCGCCGCCCTTTCACGCAAAGGAGCAGTTTGATGGCCGATATCGTCACTTTACGCGCCGAGGCGCGCGACCGGGCCGGAAAGGGGGCCGCCCGGGCCGCTCGCCGTTCGGGCCGCGTTCCCGGTGTCATCTATGGCGAGGGCAAGCCCGCCACCCTCATCTCGCTCGATCCGCGCGAGCTTACCCGCGAGCTGCATCGCCCGGGCTTCTTCGCGCGGCTCGTCAATGTCGAGCTCGACGGGGCCCTGCACCGCAGCCTGCCGCGCGACGTGCAGCTCGATCCGATCAAGGATCAGCCGATCCACGCCGATTTCCTGCGCGTCAACGCCGGCACCAAGATCACCGTCGCCGTGCCGGTCAAATTCACCGGCCAGGAAACCTCGCCCGGGATTCGCCGCGGCGGCATGCTGAACGTCGTGCGCCACGAGATCGATCTCGTCTGCGCGGTCGAGAGCATTCCCGACCTGATCACGGTGAGCCTCGAGGGGCTCGATATCGGCGACAGCATTCACATCGGCGCCGTCAACCTGCCCGGCGGCGCGCGCCCGGCGATCACGCGCAATTTCACCGTCGCCTCGATCGCCGCGCCGACGGCGATCCGCGAAGAGCAGGCCGCGGCAGCCGCAGCAGCGGCGGCGGCAACGGCCGCTGCCGAAGCCGCGGCCGCGGCGGGCACTCCGGCCGAGGGCGAAGCGGCGGCTCCGGCGGCGGGCGGCGCGGCAGCCCCGGCGGCCGGCGCAGCGGCGGCGGCTCCGGCGGCTGGCGCCCCGGCGCGCCAGCCCGGCGGCAAGAGCTGATCCGGAGCGGGCCGGGCGGGATTGTCCCGCTCCGGCCGCGCACCGCCTCGCCATGCGCCTTCTCGTCGGGCTCGGCAATCCGGGATCCCGCTACGCGATGAATCGCCACAATCTCGGCTTCATGGCGCTCGACGCGATTGCCCAGCGCTATCGGCTCGCGCCGTTTCGCGGCAAATTCCAGGGCGCGCTCGCCGAAGGCATGATCGGCGAGACGCGCGTCATGGCGTTGAAGCCCGAGACCTTCATGAATGCGAGCGGCGACAGCGTCGGCGCGGCGGCGCGGTTTTACAAGATCGAGCCCGGCGCGATCGCGGTCATCCATGACGATATCGATCTCGTCGAGGGCAAGCTCAGGGTGAAGCGCGGCGGCGGCGATGGCGGGCACAATGGCCTGCGCTCGATCGACGATGCGATCGGTCCGGATTACTGGCGCGTGCGCGTCGGCGTCGGCCATCCCGGACGCAAGGAGCTGGTCGAGCCTTATGTGCTGCAGAATTTCCTCGCCGAGGAAAAGCTGTGGCTCGAGCCGCTACTGGCGGCGATCGCGGAGGCGGCGCCGCTGCTGGTGCACGACGATGCGCCGGGCTTCATGACCAAGGTCGCGCTGATCCTGAAGCCCAACAAGCCGAAAGCGCCGCCGCCCGCCCGGGATACGATTATAGAGGACTGAGTAGAGAATGGGTTTCAATTGCGGCATTGTCGGCCTGCCCAATGTCGGCAAGTCGACGCTGTTCAACGCGCTCACCGCGACCCAGGCGGCGGAGGCGGCGAATTATCCGTTCTGCACCATCGAGCCCAATGTCGGCCGGGTCGCCGTGCCCGACGAGCGGCTCGAGGTTTGCGCCCGCCTCGCCAAATCGGCGAAGATCGTCGCCACCCAGCTGGAATTCGTCGACATCGCCGGGCTGGTGCGCGGCGCCTCCAAGGGCGAAGGGCTCGGCAACCAGTTCCTCGGCCATATCCGCGAAGTCGATGCGATCGCGCATGTGCTGCGCTGCTTCGAGGACGGCAACGTCACTCATGTCGAAGGCTCGATCGATCCGATCCGCGATGCCGAGACGATCGAGACCGAGTTGCTGATCGCCGATCTCGAGAGCATGGAAAAGCGCGTCGCGGCGGCGCAAAAGAAGGCGCGCGGCGGCGACAAGGAAGCAAAGACCCTGCTCGAGGTCGGAGAGCCGGTGCTCGAGTTGCTGCGCGACGGCAAGCCGGCGCGCCGCCTGAAGCTCGCACCCGAGCAGCGGACGGTCTTCAAATCGCTCCAGCTCCTCTCCGCCAAGCCGGTGCTCTATGTGTGCAATGTCGAGGAGGATGCGGCCGCGACCGGCAATGCGCAATCGCTGCGCGTCGCCGATTACGCAACGGAGCGGGGTGCCGCCAGCGTCGTCATCTCGGCGGCGATCGAGGCGGAGGTGTCGGTCCTCGCCGACGAAGCGGAGAAGCGCGACTATCTCGACGCACTAGGCCTCAAGGAGCCGGGACTTGCCCGCGTCATCCATGCCGGCTACCGGCTTTTGGATCTCGTCACCTTCTTCACCGTCGGGCCCAAAGAGGCGCATGCCTGGACCGTCGCCAAGGGCGCCAAGGCGCCGCAAGCCGCCGGCGTCATCCACACGGATTTCGAGAAAGGCTTCATCCGCGCCGAGACCATCGCCTTTGCCGATTTCGTCGCCTGCGGCGGCGAGGCCGGCGCCAAGGAAGCCGGCAAGATGCGTTTGGAAGGCGCCGACTATCTCGTCCAGGACGGCGATATTTTCCATTTCCGCTTTAACTTGTGACGGCGAAGAAGCCTGTTTCACGCCGCCCGCCGACCTTTTATGATCGGCCGAACCAACCAGCGACAACCGAGAGCAACCGAGGAGGAGTGACCATGGGCCAAAACATCGTGCTGACGAGCAAGGACGGGTTCAAGCTCGACGCCTACCGCGCCGATCCGTCCGGCAAGCCGCGCGGCGGCATCGTCGTGATCCAAGAGATTTTCGGCGTCAACCACCACATCAAATCCGTCACCGATCGCTATGCCCAGCTCGGCTATCTCGCCATCGCTCCGGCTTTGTTCGATCGCGTCGAGAAGGGATTCGATGTCGGCTATGACGGCTCGGCCATGGACAAGGCGCGCGGCCTCGCGGGCAAGGCCAATCTCGATCTGCGCCTCGCCGACACGCAAGCGGCGATCGATGTCGCCAAAGAGGCGGGCAAGGTCGCGGTGCTCGGCTATTGCATGGGCGGCTCGATCGCCTTCCTGTCGGCGACGCGGCTCAACAATGTCGCGTGCGGCGTCGGCTATTACGGCGGACAGATCGCGCAAGTCTGCAGCGAGAAGCCCAAGGCGCCGATCCTCCTCCATTTCGGCGAGAAGGATCAGAGCATTCCCTTGACCGATGTCGAGAAGATCAAGGCGGCCCAGCCCAACGCGCCGATCTATGTTTATTTGGGCGCGGGCCATGGTTTCCATTGCGACGAGCGCGGCTCGTTCAACGCCGAAGCGGCGCAGGTCGCCGCCTGCCGCAGCCAGGAATTCCTCGTCAAGCACGTCGGGTAAGTGAGCTTTATTAAGAACCCTCTACTCTTTGATCGTCATGGCCGGGCTTGACCCGGCCACCCACGAAACTTCAAGGCATGGATGCCCGGAACAAGTCCGGGCATGACGACAAAGACGGTCTCACCCCGCGTCCGCCCCGGCGGTGGCGCGGGGTTTCATTTCTGGAAACAGTGACAACAACCCCTCGCGCGAGGCGGCGCACACGCCGCGCTCGGTGATGAGGCCCGAGACCAGCCGCGCCGGCGTCACGTCGAAAGCGAAATTGGCGGCGGGACTCTCGGCCGGCGTCAGCCGCACGGTCGCGACCGCGCCTGCGTCCGTCACCCCCGCGATCGCGGTGACCTCGGCGGGATCGCGCTCCTCGATCGGAATCTCGGCGATGCCGTCGCCGATTGACCAATCGATCGTCGGCGAGGGCAGCGCGACATAGAACGGCACGCCATTGTCCTTGGCGGCGAGTGCTTTGAGATACGTTCCGATCTTGTTGGCGACATCGCCCGAGGCCGCGGTGCGGTCGGTGCCGGTGATGCAGAGATCGACGCGGCCATGCTGCATCAGATGGCCGCCGGCATTGTCGACGATCACCGTATGCGCCACGCCATGCTGGCCCAGCTCCCAAGCGGTGAGGCTTGCGCCCTGATTGCGCGGCCGCGTCTCGTCGACCCAGACATGCAGCGGGATGCCGCGTTCATGCGCGCGATAAATCGGCGCCAGCGCCGTCCCCCAATCGACCGTCGCAAGCCAGCCGGCATTGCAATGCGTGAGGACCTCGACGCGCCCTCGCCTGCCCTTCTTCTCCCAGGCGGCCTCGATCAGCGGCAGGCCGGCATCGGCGATGCCGCGGTTGATCGCGACATCCTCATCGCAGATCGCAGCGGCGCGCGCAAAGGCGGCTGCGGCGCGCTCAGGCGGCGGCAAAGGCGCGAGGAGACGGCGCATCTCCTCGAGCGCCCAGCGCAGATTGACCGCGGTCGGCCGCGTGGCGAGGAGCGTGCGGCACGCCGCCTCGAGCGCGGCATCGCGCGCATCGGCGCGCATCGCCAACGCCACGCCGTAAGCGGCGGCGGCGCCGATCAGCGGCGCGCCGCGCACCTGCATGGTGCGGATCGCCTGCGCCACGTCATCGAGGGTTTCGAGCCGTGCGGTCACCAGCGCATGCGGCAGCCGCGTCTGATCGATGATGCCGACGGTACTGCCATCCGCTTCGAGCCAGATGGTGCGCATCGGCTTGCCCGCGACCTTCATCGCCTCACGCCTTTTTGAGAACGCGGCCCGC
>Ga0134128_10008931_pt1 | contig 12048 bp, 11 predicted proteins | sample KB31754_FD_96462 | JGI IMG/M metagenome (GOLD analysis project Ga0134128, IMG submission 96462) | Terrestrial soil microbial communities with excess Nitrogen fertilizer from Kellogg Biological Station, Michigan, USA - KB3-175-4 | ecosystem: Environmental > Terrestrial > Soil > Unclassified ...
CTCGAGCGCCTCCTGCGTGCGGCCGGCCCGTGCCAGCTGCTCCGCCAGCATGAGGCGGACGTCGTCCTGGCCAGGGCAGAGGTCGGCGAATTCCTTGAGCGCGCGGAAGGCCTCGCTGATGTCCCCGCCCTTCTCCATCCGGGCCGCATACTCCAGGAAATTCTGCTTCGCGTCGGAATTGAAGCCTTTCCTGGCGCTGATCTTTCCGAGCTTGTAATAGATGACCGACCGGTCAGGTGCGTGGCGAAGCACCTTGTTGCAGAGTGCGATGGCGTTATTGAAGAAGCCGCCCTCGGCGTACAGATCGACCGCGGTCTCGTAGTATGCGACGGCCTTGTCCAGCTCGCCCATGCGCAGGTGCAGGTCGCCAACGCGGTTGTAGAGCGGGATATCCAGCTCGTCCGGGATCCCCGCGGCCGCCTCTATGGCTTGCGCGTACGACGTGAGGGCACGGTCGTACTGTCGTTTCTGCTCGAATTCGGCAGCTTTCCTCTTGAGCTGGGCGGACTTGGACATTTCAAGGGGAAGTTAACGAGAGCGCCGGGGGTCGGCCAGAATGACCGGCCCTTCAGGTGACCTGATGATCCAGTGGAGATGCCATGACATCGCGAATCCGGGAGAGGCGTAAGGGAGCCTGAGCCTCACCGCGACAGGCGTAGTAGCATGCATTGCAGTTGACTGGTTCATACTTCCGGAAGTCACGCCAGTGGAAATCCACCGGGAAATCAGGGCAGCGCTTTACGTAGCCGGCGGGGTCGATATGAATCGTTCGGATGCCGGACCGGCAGGGCTCGGACGTCTCGCCGCGAACGTACCGCGGGATCTGCTCCAGGTAATAGTCCGAATTGGTGATGATGCCGCGTCGCTCGCGCTTGAACGCGAGCAGCTCGCCGATGACCTCTTCGAGCATCCGGACCTCCGATGCGGGAATCAGCCCGTCTGCGTTGCCGTTCTTGCTATCCGTGTAGCAGCTGAAGTTCACGCCCACGCCGAGCTCGGCGGCGCGGTGCACGATCGCGACGAGCTCGCCGACGTTGGAGCGCTTGATGACGGTGTTGAATCGAATCGCGTCGATTCCGCGCTCGCGTATCGCCGGAATGTTGTGCATGATCCGTTCGACGAGTCCTGGAATTCCGCGCGCCACGTCGTGACGCTCATCCAGAAAGTCCAGCGAGATGTTGAACTGATTTACTCCCGCATCCCACAAGGATTGCGCGCGCTCGGGGGTCAGCATCCCACCGTGCGTGATGAGTGTCATGTACTTGACATGAATTGCGCGATCGACCGCCGACACGAGATCTTCGAGATCGCGTCGCAGCGTGGGCTCGCCACCAGTCCACGTGATCATCATGGGATTGAAGAAGCGCGCGGCGTCGGCGAAGCTCCTGAGCTCGTTGTCGCGCTCCGATGAATCCGTTTTCCAGTAATCGCAGAAGCCGCAGTGCGCGTTGCAGCGCAACGTTACCTCGAAGTGCACCAGGATCGGTTTTCTGACCAGCGTGAGATAGGCGTATTTGGCCAGGAAGATCGGTACATCCCACGGCGCGAAGCGACTTGATAACAACGGTTAACGAATGTCCTGCTGCCGGTAGGTGGGCTTGTCGTAGTTGAACTTGAGGTCCGGCTGGGCCTTGTTGCCAATCATGAAGCTGAAATACGAGTTGCCGTTCGGACTCTGGCTGAACGAGAAGATCGCGCGCCAGTCATGCAGATCGCGCTGCAGTGTGATCTGATTGCTTGCGAACGCATGGTTGACGACGTCGTACAACGTCCCCCAGCTGGCGGACCACTTCTGAGTGATGTGGAACGTGCTGTTAGCGCTCAGAGTCTCGCGTGGCGGGACACGGACAAAGACACCACCACCGATCGGATCGCTGGTGTTGTTGACCGTCGTCTGCGGATTGAGAAGTGTCGTCTGCCGGCACTGCTGGAACAGGATCGGATTGGACGAGTACGGTGCGCAGACGAGTGTCGGATCGAAATTGATGACGTGGCCGCCGACCGGAGGTCGCTGGCGTGTGGAGGCGAATGTGATCTGGCTGGACCACCCCTGGTTATCATCGATCGCGTACTGCATGTCGCGCCGGTAGCTTCCGGCCACCGGCATGGATGAGAGTCGCGAGGCGAGCTGGTCCTGCTCGCTCTGTTCCACCGTTTGGGCCGGCTGAGTCGCCGACGGCGGCGCGTGACCGAACAAACGGCTTATTGCACCAATTATCCCTGTCTGTCCGTTGAGCGTGAACGACGCGTTGATTCCTTCACGGAACGGCTTGAACTGCGCGGTATCGCTCTGCGTATCACCCTGGAAGAGTGAATAGGTGCTGTTGAAGCTGAAGCCAGGGAGCAGGTCGGACGTTGCGCTGTACGTGAAGGAATTGGTAGTGAGTCCTGTGCGGTGCGTTTGCCTTGCACGCTCAAAATCCCACGTTGCCGCCGAGAAATCCAGGCCGAGGAGCTTGATCTTGCGCCCCTCGTCGGACGCCCCGGTGTCGGAGCGCATCTTGGCTTCGAACACCTGGGTCAGACCGAACGTGATCTGCTCCTGCGGCAGATTTCCGAGGAAGCCGCTGGCCGAGTGATTGATCGCGGTGAGGTACGCAGCCGGAACGTTGCCAGCTGGCGAATACTGGAAGCTGATACGTGGTGTGATCGAGTGACGAATGCGAGTGATCGGTCCGATTCCGGGGAACAGCGCGAACAACGTTGGCGATACACCAAGCGAGAATGTCGGGCGCTTGCTCTGGTGAACCCACTGGCCGTTCGAGAACTCCGACTGGACCCAGTACGATCCGCCATACACGTTTTGAAACGAAACCGACGGGTTGAGATTCAGCGTTCCCGGCAAGAAGCCTGGCAGGCTGAACGCAAAATTGAAGTCGGCCTGATTCGTCGCGGATCGCGCGAACGTCCGGTTGTAGCGCTGACTGGTGTCCGTCTGACTGATGAACGTGCGCGTCACGGGATGGTTGAGATCGGTGCTCTGGACGTTGCCCGATAGATCCAGCCGGAAGCCATGGATGCTTATCGGCGTGGCGAACGAAGTGGACTGGGTCGTTTCCGAAGCCTTGACGCGCGAGCTATCGGAAGCCCCCGACGCGTTACGGAAATAGTGGTAGAAGAGCGCCTGCGACTCATCCATATTGACCTTCGCCTGCCGCTGAAAGCTCAGACTGGGTGTCCAGTCGAGCCAGCTCGCAAGCGCGATCGCGGGGCTGGTGACGCTAAGTGTCGGATAGTTTTCCTGGATCTGCGTGCGGCCGGAATACTGATCGCGATGGCCGCCCAGATCCATGGAGAACGGCCCAACCTTCTTGCTGTATCGAACGTCGGAGCTTATCGCCGAAAGCTGCTGCTGCGGATTGAACGTCGTCTGCTGCAACACCGTGGTGTTGGTGGTGAAGTTGACGTTCGCGCTGAACCGGCTCGTCGACGAAAATTCCTGCGAGTGATACCACGTCACGGCGGTGTTGCTGGATCCGCCGGGCTGGGCGAGATGGTTTGCCGCAATTCCGCCCGTGATGAACCGGTCCAGCCAGCGGTACCTGAACTGTCCGTTGACGCGAGAGAAACCGGGATCCGACAGCGTTCCGCGCGCGCTGCTGCGCCAGTCGTACCACGCCTCGGCATCCATGTAGTCGCCCAGATTCGCGTAATAGCCGATATTCTCGACGTGACGGCGGTACGCGGAGCTGTTTCGGACGAATTCACTGAGCCCGAAGCGCGGCGTCAGGATGCCGCTCCGCCTGCCGTTGCGTACATCCTGAAATAGAAACGGGAGCCAGAACACTGGAACCCCGCCGACATATAAAGTTGCCGGGCGCGCGACGAGCAGGTTCTTCGACACGAACTTTATTTCGCCGGACTTGAAGTAGTAGTCCGGAACGCTGTCGTCGCAGCTCGTGATGATTCCGTTGCGAACGTAATAGGCGCTGCGTTTCGCGGGCGTCGTGTCGCGAACGAACGCGGTTTCCTTGCCGGAGAGATAGTACCGTTGACCACTCTCGACGGACGTGCTGATGTTCGTCGCAGTGCCGCGGCCCTGCGCCGTGTTGTACGTGACCTTGCCCCTCGCGATCACGTCGGCAGTCTGCTGCGACGGATCGTGCAGAATCACCGTGTCGCCCATCGCCGTCACGAACTTGGTCGAATCATTGTATAGAACCGTGTCACCGATCACGATCGTCTGCTCGCGACCGACCGCTGCCGGTTTCCCCTGGATCCTCAGCGCCTTGGCCAGCGCGTCGAACACGACGGTGTCGCCCTGATACCGGGTGGCGCGAAAGCCGGTTCGTTTCATGAGCGCGGTTGCAACTGAATCCGAGTCGGACGACCAGGTGACCAGCGGTGGTGCCTGTGGAAGCGTGTCGCGACGGGTGGTATCCCGGCCCGCGGTATCGCGCCGGAGCGTCGTGTCGCGCCGCGCGGTGGTGTTCCGCGCCGCGGCTCGTGGGATCGTATCGCGCGCGGTCCTTCGTGCCGCGCTATCGACAACCTGCGCATCAACGACCGAAGCCGCGCCCATTACGAGCGCGGCCACAATGATCGCGTAACGCGATGTCCGAATCACGCCGGTGCTCCCAGCCGGCGCGGCGCATCCCTTACGGGCGGCGGCGGGGGCGGGGGCGGCGGCGGCTCATCGATCGATCCGCTGTCGTCGCTCGCGTCGCCTCGCTCGCGCCATTTATACACCATGCGTGATAGTACAATGCTCAGCTCGAACAGGCCATACATGGGGATCGCGATCGCGAACATCGCGGTCGGGTCCGGCGTTATGAAGCAGCCGACGATCAGGCCGCCTACGGCTGCGTACCGCCGGTAGCGGGCCAGAAAATTGGGGTTGGTGAGGCCAAGCGCCGTGAGACCCATGATCACAATGGGAAGCTCGAATGCGGCGCCAAATGCGAGACACATGTAGATCGCGAAACCGAAGTATTCCGATGCCGCGATCATGGGTTGAAGTGCGGATGACTCGACGCCGACGAGGAACTTGATCGTCATGGGGAGGATCAGCGTAAAGGCCATCGCCACACCCGCGATGAAGAGCACTACAATGCCGCCGAGCACTGGTAGCACGAGCTTCTTCTCATGCGAGTACATCGCGGGCGAGACAAATCCCCACAGTTGATAGAGGATCACCGGTGACGCGATGATGAACGCAAGCGCGAACCCGGCGTCGAGCACGATTTGAAAGGCGTCGCCGGGATGAAGGTAGATGAGCTTCGCACCGTGCAGGTACGGCGTGATCGGCCGTGAAAGGAACTCGATCACGTCGAAGTGCGGTACCTGCGTGAACAGTATGAACGCGACTATAGCACCGAACGCGAACGCCGCGGCACATCTGAACAGTCGCTGGCGCAGCTCCTCGAGGTGATCGAGGAACGCCATCTCGGCCATCCCGCCAGCCGCGCGACGCCTAGCCACGATCGCCTCCGTCCGCTACTTGATCGTCTTTATGCGGTCCCGAGCCAACGCTGCCTCGTCGGAGCGCGGATACTTCTTGATGAGCTGACTGAACAGATCGCGCGCCCGGTCTCCATTGCCGGCCGCCAGCGCGGCGACTGCGCGCTTGTAGATCGCGGTCGCCGCACGCGGAGAGCCGGCGTACTGTGACGCGACCTGCGCGTACACCGAATCAGCGGCGGCGGTATTGTTTTCCGCAGCGTACGTCTCGGCGATGTAGAACTCCGCATCGGGCGCGACGTCCGACTTGGGATACTTGGCGATGAGGTCCTGGAACGCCTGACGCGCAGCCGAGTTGCTGCCCTGCATCATCTGCTCGCGCGCGACCTGGAACAACGCATTGGGGCCCGGCGTGGCTGGTGCTCCGGTCGAATCCGGAGGCGCGGTCGCGCTCTGACGCTCCTCGAGCGACGCACGCACTTCCTGGATACGCCGCTGGCTCTGTCCCGTCAGCTCCTGCACTTGCAGGAGTTGCTGCTGAACCGACGACATGCTCGACGTCATGTCGGAGCGAAAGCGCGTGAGCCGCGTACTGAGCGCGTCGAGCGAATCGTTCGCGGTGCGCATGCTGGCCAGCGCGTGATCGATCTGAATCCTGCGCGCCGAGTCCGCTGCGAGCTGTTCGCCGCGCATGGTGCGGATGTCGCTCTGGAGCACCTGCACATCCGATTGTGTTGCGAAGCAGCCGGCGAACAGCATCGCCAACGGCGTCGCGAGAATCATCTTCCTCACTGGCTGGCTCCTCCAGATGTCGGTGCGAACTCGGACCGACGGTTACGCGACCATGCTTCCTCGTTCTCTCCCTGAACCGCAGGCTGCTCCGCGCCCATGCTCGTGATCTCGAGCCGGCTGGCGTCGATGCCATTGTTCACCAGGAAGGCCTTGGCTTCGGCTGCGCGGCGGAGACCGAGCGCAAGGTTGTATTCGGACGAGCCACGATCATCCGTGTGCCCGGTTATGCGCAGATGGATGGTCGGCTGCGCCTGCAACACCGGAACCTTGGCCAGCAGCAGCGAGCGCGCAGCTTCCGTCAGATCAGCCTTGTCGAAATCGTAGTAGATCGTCGCGGCGAGCACCTTGGCCGCGTCGGCGTTCTGCGCGGCCTCGCGCTGCTCGCGCTCGCGCACCGCGCGCAGACTATCCTGCTCCGCTTGCGCTCGGGCGATCTCCGCCTGACGCGCGGCGTTCGCACGTGCGATGGAGTCGGCGCGCGCGCGGTCCAGTGAATCCGTATTGCCCGAGACCGGCGATGGCGTGAGCGCGGCCGGTGCCTTGTGGCACGCGGCGACGAGCGTCAGCGCGACGAGTGCGAGTATGAGTTTGCCTGAATGCATTGGCGCGAGGGGTTAGGGTTTGAGGATCGGCGACCACGCGGCCAGCCGTGCGCCCGCGGCGTGCGTAAGCTGGCGCATGCGCCCCGACTCGGCATCGAGCACCCACAGCTGGCGTGGGCCCGTCCGCGTCGACGAGAATACCATGTGACGCGAGTCCGGTGACCATGAAGGATCTTCGTTCTGGCCATCGCTGGTGTACTGCTTCGTCGAGCGATCACGCATGTCGATCGTCATGATCTGAAAGTCGCCGTCGATCCGCGACTCGTATGCGATTCGTCGACCGTCGGGTGCCCAGTCGGGTGATGCACGATAGGCCTGCTCGCCATACGTGAATTCGGTGAGCAATGACGGATTCGTCCCGTCGGCGTCCATCGTGTACACCTCGGGATGGCCTGCGCGCCCCGACATGAAAGCAATCTGCCGGCCGTCAGGACTGAAGGATGGAGACGTGTTGTCACTCCCCCTGCCGACGGTGATCCGGCGCGACGGTGATGCGTCTCCCTCCTGCATGACCATTATGTCGGTGCCGCCCTCGCTTCCGCTGGCGTACGCGATGGTTCGTCCGTCTGGAGCATAGGTCGGCGTGATGTTGAGACCGCGCGCTGTTCCACTCAACCAGTGCAGATCTCCGGTGACGAAACTGTACACCGCGATTTGCGAGCCGCTCGGCGTGAAACCGCAGAAGACGAACTTGGTGGCGTCCGGGCTCCATGCAGCGGACATCGCGAGCGTCACCGACGTCAGCTTTCGCGCGTTCTCGCCATCGCTGTCGATGACCCAGATCTGCTTGTCGCCGCCGCTGAACAGGACTCGCGTTGCAGCTGACCCCGGAGTACCGAAGATCCAGCGCTCGACCTCGTCGCTCGCGCGATGCACGGCCATCCGCCACGCAGGCGAGTTGACCTGATCGGTGAGCGGAAAGCCGCCGATCTGAATTCGCTTTTTCGCGGCGACGTCGTACATCGTGATCGTGATCCCCGTGAGCGACCGCTGCGGACGCAGGAGCGCGACGACGCCGAGCTTGGCGAAGAGCGGATAATTGAAATCGTCGCCCTTCTTCGGCATCATCGCGCGTGCCGACGTGTCGTCCAGCGTAATGACAGTCGCGCGGTCGTCGTAGTCGATGTCGCGCTGGAGTATCGCGCGTACGGAATCGCCGCCCGCTGAATCCAGCGGCAGCACGAGAACGCCGGGCTTGGTGCCAAGCGTATAGTTGAGTCCCAGCCGGACGCCTTCCGGAACCGTAGGATTCTGTGCGCGAGCCGCAGCCGGCCCGAGCGCGAGCGCCGAGCTGGCGACCGCGGCAATAAGTATTTGTTTGAGTTGCATCACTGCAGGAAACGAGGATCGAAGCTGAAAACTACGGGGAGAACATCATCCCGGAAACCGTCCGGGAGCGGACCGAACGCCGACGAAGCCCGTTCGATCGCACCCTGAGCCTCCAGATCGAACGAATAGACTCCCGACCGATTGACGAATTTCACATCGGTGACCGTGCCATCCCGGTGAATCAGGAATGACATCGTGGCGCTCAACGGTGAATTCGGGTTCTTGATGCGAAAGTTCAGCGCTATCTGCCGAACGATGTTGTTCAGATACCCGGGAAACGGGAAGTCGATGCCAGCGGTCTGGACAGTTGCGACATCGGTTCCCCGACCGCCTGTAGGACCGCCTCCGGCCTTGGGAGCCTTGGTCGCTGGCGCGGCCTTCTTGGGCGGGGTCTCCACCGGTGTGGCCCGCGTGGTGGGCGCAGGCGGGGCCTTGGTCGGAGCCGGCGGCACCGCAGAAGGGGTTTCACGCATTTTGGGCGGCGTGGGGGCGGGATTCGCCGGAGCCGGCGCCTGTGTGACCTCGCCGATCGCGCGCGGACCCGGAGGCGCAGCGACGATATCGACCTTGTAGATCGGAGGGAGAACGACCGGCGGACCCGGCCGCAGTGCCCAGAGGGCCGCTCCGATGATCGTGAGGTGCACCAGCGCGGACACACCCAGCGAGCCGGCGAGCCCACCTTCACCCGCACGACTGTTCAACGCGGCATGTCCTCCGGCTCGGCGACGAGGCCGACGTCGGTGGATCCGCTCGCACGCATTACCGCCAGCACTCGCACGACCATGCCGTACGGTACACCCTGATCGGCGCGAAGGTACACACCACTCTTTCCCCGCCGGCTCGCAAGGGCCTTGAAGCTGGCCCGGAATTCCTCGTAGGTGAGCTTGTCCTTGTCGACGAAAATCTCACCGGCGCGATTCACCGTCACTACCAGTCCGCTCTTGGCTTCGAGCGGCCGCGCTTCCGCCTTGGGAAGGGCAACGTCCACCCCGCCCTGCATGATCGGCGCGGTGATCATGAAGATGACCATCAGCAGCATCATCACGTCGATGAGGCTCACAACATTGATTTCGGCGTTGATGGGAAGCCGCTCGCCACGCCTGCGGCCGCGGTTCGCCACCTAGATCCGCCCCTCGCGCACGAGAAGCGCGATGAGCTCCGTGCCGAATCCTTCAAGCTCGCTGTCGATACGGTTCAGCCTGTTGGCGAAGAGATTGTAGCCGAACACGGCGGGGATCGCGACAGCGAGCGCGGCGGCGGTCGCTATGAGTGCCTCCGCGACGCCCGGCGCAACCGCACCGATGTTTCCCGATCCCTGCGATGCGATTCCGATGAACGCCTCGATGACGCCCAGCACCGTGCCGAAGAGTCCGATGAGCGGGCTGACCGAGCCTATAGTGCCGAGCGAGGGCACGTAGCGCGAGAGCCTGTCGCGCGCGGCATTTGTCTCGGCGTCGAGCACCAACCGCAGCGCTTCGACCTGCGATCCGCTGAATTTCGCTGCGCGGCCGGCGGTGGCTGCGAGCGCGGGTGTCACCTCACGCAGAAACTCGCTCGCGCGCCGCAGAATCCGCCCGTGCGGCAGATCACTTGACTGACGCGCCGCATCGACGGCCGCCTGAAATGAAGACGCGCGCTCGAAGTTCAGCATGAATGCACTCGACTTGCGCGTTATTCCGCGAAATTGCGCCCACTTCGCGAACATTATCGCCCAGCTTACGAGCGACAATGCTATGAGCACGCCGAGCACGATCTTCGTTGGCGCGGTCGCGCCGATCACCATGTCGAGAGGCGTTGTCGGCACCGCGCCGACCTGAGCCCAGGCCAATATCTGAATCACTACAACTCCGTCGGCAAAACGCCAAATCTAAGCCGGCGTCATGCATAGCGGCATCGTTTTTACGACAACCTGGTTATGGCACCTTCGTTATGGCATCTTCGCCGTGAGTCGGCTCGCCATTCCAGTCTGGATCTCGGGTTGATCCTGATGGACGATGATTCCACTGGCGCCGAACGGAGTGACGCGAACAATCGTCACCTTCGCCGTCGCGCTGAGAGGGGCGGGTGTGCCGTCGCTGAACTGCCCGTCGCTGAGCAGCGTAAACTGGTCTCCCGGCCGCACACCGCTGGCCTCGCCGGCTGCCAGGATCAGATAAGTCTGCACCGACGGGAGCCTGGGCGAGCCCTGTATCCAGACGAGCTTTGCGGTGAGCGGGTAGGTGCCCGGCACAGGACGCGTAGAAGTGCTTTCGAACGACTGTCCGGGCAGGACGACGCCCTGACCCGGAACGACCGTTCCAAACTGGCGGACGATGACCCCGATGGCGCGGGAATTTGCGCCGAGCGAGTCGATGCGCATGATGGCCGTCGGCTCGATGACGCGTCCGACGTCGGGAATTGTCGCGTCGGTCCTCGCCACGACGACCCGGTCACCTACGTTCACGCTCGCGGGAGCAGTTATGTAGATCCGGTCGAACAGCCGGAAGCCGGCGTCGGACGAAAGGCCGAGTGCCGGACGGTCGACCGGTCCGATAACGCGGCCGGCTTCGAGGTGGCCGTGCTCGTCCACGACGTATGGCGCCGCTTCGTACTCTCCGGGGCGCACCCTGAGCGCCGGCGGGATGGCCGTGGCAGCGGCGAGCCGCTGATCGGTGACGGTTTGATGCACGGCAAAGACCGTCGGCGACTGTGTGCGGGTCTGGATCTGCGCGACGACAAAACCGTTCGAGTCGGCTCGGGCCGCGACTTCGGGCTTGACGGCAGAGCCGTCGATCGTGAGAACCTGGCCTGGATAGATCCAGTGCGGGTTCTTGACGATGTCCGTGTTTGCGTGGAAGACTTCGGGCCACCTGAACGGGTCTTTCAGGTAGAATTTGGCGATGTCCCATAGCGTGTCGCCGCGCTTGACCGTGTGCTTGACGACCGACGGTGTTGCTCTGGCAGCCTGGGCGCTCTTCGCGGGCACCGCCTGCGCGTGCAGCGCGGGCGCGGTGACGGCTAGAAGCGACGCGACGGTTATGGTCGCGCGGATGACTCTCGCGTGTCTGTTTGGCATCGTTGGAGGACGACCGGGCGAGTGAAGCGGCAACTTTGACTCGCCTCGAAGCTATGCTCGGCGACGGGCTCGCGAGTTATCCGACGTGATCCGGGCACAGCCTATTTCCGCCCCCTACAGTTTCCAGCTTGGCCCCAGCGCCCAGAAAAAGACACCGACCCCAAGTATGACCGCGACCACGCTCGCCGATCCGACGATGGTCCACTGAAAGGCGCGCCAGCGCGCGGTTCGGGGGGTCGTCGTGTGAAACAGGATTCCCCACCCCGCGAAGCACCAGACTACATAGCACGCGGAGAGCAGCATCCACGATGCCCGCCCCATGGCCGCCGCGACCAGCGCGGCGGCTCCGCTGGCAGCCGCGACAGCTGACAGGTCACGGTACGACAGTTTGCGTGCAGTCGACGCCAGAACCGCGAATATGCTTTCCCGCGGCGAGGCCAAAGGTGCGACGTGTTGCATGTCCACTCTCCTGGCTGGCAGTGATAACAGTGAATCTAGCGACTGCCGGGTTCACTGTTTACGAGCCCTATCTTCCCAACCAGTAATTCACCTTGATCTGGAAAATGTTCGTCGGCCGGTCGCTGAGTAGCGCGGTGCGGTCGCGCGTGAAGTCGAAGTTTCCTACGTCGTTCGTCCCGGAGCGTGTCTGCGTCCAGACGAAGAACACCGTCGAGCCGGGGCGGTATTCCCAACGCAGGACCGCGTTGCCGATGAGCGAGCGATACGCAAAGTTCGGATCGCCGAACGTGAAGGGCTGCGCCGGGCCGGCACCGTCGGGATCGACGGTATAGCTCGCTCCCGACGTCGCGCTCGCGGGTGTCCGGACAATGGTACCGGCGTCCTTCCCGTAAATGACCTTCTTGATCGCGC
>Ga0134128_10008934_pt1 | contig 12047 bp, 6 predicted proteins | sample KB31754_FD_96462 | JGI IMG/M metagenome (GOLD analysis project Ga0134128, IMG submission 96462) | Terrestrial soil microbial communities with excess Nitrogen fertilizer from Kellogg Biological Station, Michigan, USA - KB3-175-4 | ecosystem: Environmental > Terrestrial > Soil > Unclassified ...
CGCTGGTCCCAATGCACGACAGTAAAGTGCTCTTCCCATGGCTTCCAGGCCTCCGCGACGGGTACCGAGGTCCCGCCCGGCCCGCCATGCAGATAGAGCAGGACCGGCGTGTCAGGTGCGCCGCGCATTTGAATCCACTGGTCGATGCCGCCGATGGGTACGTACATCCGCACTCCCGATCAACCGAGGTAAAATGCATTCGCGAGTGGCACGGATAAACCAGCGCCTCCATAGGTATGGCGCTCCTCAGGAGCCACCACGGACAGCCGCGGGATTTTTTTTGCCTGACTTGTCCGCACCCCCGTCCGTGCGGCGCATATATCCGTGATGGCCAACCGCTGGCTCCTCAAGCACCTCATGCAGCTACCCCGGGACGTGCCGAGGACCCCGGCTGCGCACGCCCTGGCGCTGAAGCTCGTGACGGAGATGGACCTCCTGCGGCTAAAGTCAGTCGCGCGCCTCCATGCCCGCGGCTTGCCCCCGGAAGTCGGCTGGACCGACTTGCTGCAGGAAGCCTTCGCACGGGTGCTCGACGGCTCGAGAAAGCCTCCTGAAGGCTTGTCGATGGTCGCGTTCCTGGCGGGTGTCATGCGCAGCATCAGGGCGCAATACTGCCGGCGCGCACGCAGAGCGGCGGCGCGGCTGCCGCAAATGCTCGCCGAGCTCGACCTGACGGGCGCCGAGGATGCCGAGCCGGGCGACCCGACTCCGGACCCGGAGCGCAGCCTGATCGCCATGCAACAGCTTGCCGAGATCCATCGGCTCTTCGTCGATGATCCGCGCGCGCTGCAGGTCATAGAGGGTCTGTTCGAAGGATGGTCGCCCGAGCAGATCCGCGCGAGGTACGACATGTCGAAGACCGAGTACGACTCCACACGGCGGCGAATGCGGCGTACCCTCCTGAAGGAGGGCCTGCGGTGGGGTCAGTCATGAAAGCTGACAACGCCGAGCGCTTCGAGCGCCTGCTCGCCGCCTTGGAGCGCGAGCTGATCGAGGCAACGGACGAGGAGATCCTCGCGGCCGCGAAGGAGCTCGGCATGAATCCGGCAATGAAAGGCTCGGCAGCATTCTTCGGCATCGCGACCATCTTCCACCCGCCATTCCTGCCCACTGATCCGTGGGAATCATCCGATTCGCCGAGCACCCGGCGCCGGCCGAAGGACGAGCCGCCGGGCTGAAGGGCGCAGCCGTGGGTCATCGGGCGTTGTGTGCGTGAGCACAGCGTCCCGAGACTGGCATACTATTCAGGCGATCAGCCGCCGCGGGACCCACGGGGGCCATCGCATGAATTCAACTTACTTCGCGAAATATCAGGTAACTGACTGATATTGCACAAAAAATTGTGAGTCTCACGCGCCTACCCTCCACGCTCGATCCGGGTTTCGTCCGCGCACAATTCCCGGCCTTCAGCGAGCCTACGCTCGCGGGCCAGGCGTTCTTCGAAAACGCCGGCGGGTCATATGCCTGTGGCGCGGTCATTCGTCGCCTGGATGAATACTACCGTCGGCTGAAGGTGCAGCCTTACTACGCTTACGCGGCATCCACGGAAGCCGGCGAATGGATGGATGCGGCACGGGCCCGCCTCGCGGAGTACCTGGGCGTGACCGCGGGAGAGGTGCACTTCGGCCCCTCGACTTCGCAGAACACCTACGTGCTCGCGCAGTCGTTTCGTAGCCTGCTGCAGGCCGGCGACGAGATCATCGTCACCGACCAGGACCACGAGGCCAACAGCGGTGTCTGGCGTCGACTGGCAGGTCAGGGCACGGTCATTAGAGAATGGCACGTGGACCCGCAGACAGGGCTGCTGAATATCCGGCAGCTCGATGAGCTGCTGTCGCGCCGCACACGGCTGCTCGTCTTCCCGCACGCCTCCAACATCGTCGGCCACATCAATCCGGTCGCGGACATCGTGGCGCGAGCACACGCAGCAGGTGCGCTCACCGTGGTGGACGGGGTGTCCTGGGCACCCCACGGTCTGCCCGACGTGCGCGAACTGGGTGCCGACATCTATCTCTTCTCGCTCTACAAAACCTACGGGCCGCATCAGGGCTTGATGGTGGTGCGTCGGCAGCTCGCTGAGCAGCTGGGCAACGAGGGTCATTTCTTCAACAGCCACGACCCGTTCAAGCGCCTGGTGCCGGCCGGCCCCGATCACGCCCAGGTGGCAGCCGCGCGTGGAATCGCCGAGTACTTCGATACCCTCGATGCTCATCACCATCCCGGTGCCGCTTCCGCGGGACGGCCGCAACGCATACGCGAGGCACTTCACGCAACGGAACGGCCGCTGCTCGCGAAGCTGCTCGAGTTCCTCCGGCGCCGCGACGATGTCCGCCTGCTAGGACCCGCGGACGCGACTGAGCGGGCGGCGACGGTCTCGTTCGTGCCCCGTTCCGTGCAGCCGAAGCAGTTGGGTGAGCGCCTCGCCAAAGGCGGGTTCATGATTGGATACGGTGGGTTTTATGCCGTGCGGCTGCTGCAGGCGATGAAAGTCGATCCGGCAACCGGAGTTGCACGCGTCTCGTTCGTGCACTACACCACGGCGGCCGAGATCGAAGGATTGATGGACGCGCTCGAGACATCATTGCCCGGTTGACCTCATCAACCCTCCCGAAAGACCCCGGTGATCTCCAAAGTGATTCGACTGATTCGCCGCAACCAGAGCCAATCGCTCGACCTCGGCATCATCGCGCTCGGGCTGCTGGTGGCGGCATTCATCTGCTACGAGGTCGACGTCTTCGCAACGGAGGGCACACTGTCGAATCACCAAAAGAGCATCGACCTCCAGGAGAGCCTCTTCCTCGGCATTTTGCTGGCGGTGGGTCTCTTCGTCTATTCCGTGCGCCGGCTGCTCGAGCAGAAGAAGGAGGTGCGGCGCCGCATGACCGCCGAGCAGAAGGCGAGGGAGCTCGCGCTGCAGGACCCGCTGACGGGCCTCGCCAACCGCCGTCAATTCGATGAGGCGCTGGCGGCGGCCGTGCTGGCACCGCCGGCGGCGGATGCCGCGCACGCGGTGTTTCTCCTCGATCTCAATGGCTTCAAGCGCATCAATGACGTCCACGGACACGGGACCGGCGATCAGGTCCTCATCGCAGTGGCACAACGCCTGCGCAGCGCCATCCGCGGCGGGCACCTGGTGGCGCGTTTGGGTGGTGATGAGTTCGTGGTGCTGGCGCGCCATGTGGCGGGAGTGGAATCCGCAACCAGCATAGCGACTCGCCTGACGCAGGTCTTCGATCAGCCGGTCAGCATCGCAGGAGTCAAACACCCGGTGGGCGCAGCCATCGGCATCTCGCTCCTGCCGGTCAATGCCCGGACCGGGGAAGAGGCCTTACGCATGGCCGACGTGGCGCTGTACCGCGCGAAGGCCGAACGCCGCACGGTGACGCGCTTCTTCGACCCTGACATGGACAAACACGTGTATGAGCGCGGGGAGCTGGAAGGCGAGCTGCGCGCCGCACTGGCCGAGCGGACACTGAGCGTACGCTTTCGGCCATCCTTCGATCTGCGGACACACAAGGTAGTGGGATTCGACGCGATTCCGTACTGGTACCATCCAGTCCTCGGACCGGTCTTGCCGGAACGCTTCATTCCCATCGCCGAGGACACCGGCCTCATTCACGAGCTCGTCGAATACACCCTTGCCGGTGCCTGCGAGGCGGCCGCCCGCTGGCCGGCGGAGGTCATCGTCGGGGTGGCGATGTATCCGAGCCAACTCGGCATTGCAGACTCGAAAGACCGGATAGTCGGCGTGCTGAGCCGGTGCGGGCTTTCGCCGTCCCGCCTGGAGATTCAGATCGCCGAGAGCGCGCTGGTCCAGGACCTGCCTGCGGCGCAGAGAACCCTCGGCGAGCTGCGCGCCCTGGGAGTGCGCATCGCCCTGGACAATTTCGGTACGGGCTATTCGAGCCTTTATCATCTGCGCAACGTGAAGCTCGACAAGATCAAGATCGACCGCCGGTTCGTGGATCACCTGGGATCGGAGTTCGACGCCACCATGGTCATTTCGGCCCTCGTCGGACTGGGTCACGGATTGGGGCTCACCATTGCCGCCGACGGCGTCGAGAATCACCGCCAGCAACACTCGCTCCTGCGGGCCGGCTGCGAGCTCGGTCAAGGGACGCTCTTCAGCGAGCTGCTATCCGTCGGCGAGGCCACCTCATTGCTGTCCGAGGAACGCAGTGACTCAGCCTGACGACACCTCGCGGCAGGGAACCCTCGGCGCGGAGCCGGCTGGCGGTGCACCGCCACCGCTCGCTGTAAACGGATGACCGCATCAGGTTCTGCGCGCCTTTATCCGGCCCAAGACGACCGTGTAGGATCAGCAGCCCCGCAGCATAGCAATCCCTTCGCGAGGGGACGCGAGGCGCGGGAACCGTTTCGTTCTCCGTAGGCCGGCGAAGAGGCGCATGCTCGATCTGAAAAGCTTCAACGTTCTGCGTCCAATTTGGCGTTTGACGCAGGGCAGGCTTGCCCGGCAGTCCGAGTGGCGGGCCTTCGTCAGCTGGCAGGCGTACTACGCCTCGTGTCTCGGCACAGATGCCGATCGCGCCCTGGTCCAACACACTGGGCCTTACGTCGGCAATCCCAGTCGCCAAATCGAGCTGATCGCCAAGGTGGTAGCGGCGCAGGGCGCGGCGGTCGTGTCTGCGCCCCCCGGCTGCGGCAAGAGTCGCTTCGCACTCGAGCTCGCCCGGCAGATCGAGCGGTCACACCCGCGGTGGCACGCGGTATTCGTCCGCCACGACGAGGCAGCGGTGCGCGAGGACTTGCACCATCTGACGCAGTTGAAGCACGTCGTCTTCATCCTGGACGATGCGCACGAGTGCCCGGAGCTCGTCAAATTATTGGCGGACGCCTGCGCGCCGACTCCTGCGCCAACGCCACTGTATCTGGTATGCCTGACACGATCCACGGATCGCGCCCGCGTGAGTGGTGCGATTGACGGCGTCTTTCCGCCCGGCATGATCCAGCGGATCGATCTCGGCCGCCCGTCCCTCCAGCTCGTGCGCGCCCTGATCGACCAGCTGTTGCCGCAGTCCTCGCCGCATCATCGCGACACCATTGCCCGCTTCGTACGCCAATCCTATTTCGGCGCGGTATTGGTGTGCAGTGTGCTGCGCCGTGAAGCCAAGCTTCCACAGACCTTTCAGCGACAGGATCTGCGCGATCGCATCTGTCGTCAGACGCTCCGGGGCGTGGCAGATGGCGTGTGCCCAGTCGAGACCGCGCTGCTCATCCTGGCGGTGTATGCCGCCCTCGCACCTTTGCCGAAGGACGGTGCGGACGCGCGCCAATGCGCCGCGCAGCTGAGTGGCCTCACGCCGGCGGCGGTGGACGCTTTGACCGGTCGCGCGCTCAGTGCCGGGCTCTTTCAGGAGTACGGCCAGGAGCTCATACGGCCGGCACCCGACCTCCTGGGAGATTTCCTTCTCGAAGCCACGTGCATGGATGCCCACGGCAAACCGACCCCTTACGGTACTCAGTTGCTGGAGCGGTTGCTCGAGTTGGAGCCGGCCGCAACCGTACGCAACTGCGCCGAGGTGGGCCTGTTGTTCGGGAGCGACCAGGACGTCGACCTGCTCAGCAGGCTCGTTCTCGAGCGCACGCAAGCAATCCCCGCCGCGAGCCAATGGGACGTGCTCGAGCTGCTGCAGACGACATTGCCGCTAGCCGCGCGCCGACCCGCGACGGTGATCGAGATGGCGCGCATCATGGAAGCCCGAGGGATCGTGCGCCGTAGTCCGCCCGCAGCCGAATTGTTCGGTACCAACAGCGTCGAGATGCACGTTTGCGCGCTGCTGATGGCGGCAGGGGATGTGGACTCCGCCGCCGTCCCGGTGGCGCTCGGGCTTGCTCGCCGTCTGTATACCGCCGCGCGGGCGGATGCACGGAGTCGCGAGCACGTCCTCGGTCTGCTCAAGACCTGCTGCAGATTCGAGAGCAGCCGGAGCGTCGCGCACGCGCAGGCGGTGGTCGATGCCTTGAGAGCCGCCGTCAGCGAACCGGATGTCGAGGCGGCAGCGCTTTCCGCTGCGTTGAGTGCGCAATTTCTGACGCTAGAGGCGGAGGGCCGGCACGACGAGGAGCACCCCACGGGTGCGTCGCGGGCTCCGCTGCACCCGGTCCCGGAGATCTGGGCCGTGCGCGATGGTGTCGTAGACACTCTCGCGCGTGGAATGACGCACGGCGATGCGACCGTCCAATGCGTCGTTGTCGGATCCCTCGAGCGTTATGCCGAATTCCAGGGAACGCCCGACCGCATCTGGTCGGATCGGTGGTCGCCGCAATTGGCACGGGAAATGGAGCGGCTCTCGGCGGCGCTCATCAAGCTCGCGCAGGAGACGACGACCGCGCTACCTGTGTCGGCGGCGGCGGAGCGGCAGGGCTGGCAGTGGTGGGCCCAGGAGCAGGATGTCTTGCACCGTGCCGGAGCGGCAATTCTCCGCGCCATCCCGAACAGTGATGCTCATCAATTGTGGAAATCGCTCTACGCCCCGCGGCTGCCCGTGCGCACGGCGCTTCCCGAGCCCACGCCGACGGGGTCGCAGGATCGGCTGCAGTACGTCCAGTCCCTTGCCGCTGCACGCGAGGAAGACGCGCTCGGACAGGCGCGCCGGTTGTTCGACACGCTCGATCTTCGTTCCGCAGACATCGGCGCCTGGCGTGCGCTGTGGCTGCGGGTCCTGGACCAGTCTCCGCGGATGCCGCTCCACCATGCCGACGTCCTCGTCGGGGAGTTTGCCCGCCGCTACCCGGAGGTCGCCTGGTCGTTCGTGAATCCAAAGGACGCGGAAGGTCCTTCCTTTACGATGCTCCCGTTCCTGTTGGTGGAACTCGGCAAGCAGGATCGCTCGCGGCGCTCGACAGAGGCTCGCAACGTGCCTCACGGCTCACGCCTGGAGGAGGCTTGGCTGCGCGCGCTTTCCTCCACGACGGACTTCGATGAGCCCGAGCGCGCACTGTTGGCTCGTGGCCTCGAGTCGGCGGACTCCGAGGCCGTCCGCCGCGCGGCCGACACATTGCTGGCGGCGGGCAGCGCTGATCAACTGACCGCGTTCCGCAACGTCTTTACCGTAATCGCACGGCTGCCGACCGACAGCGGACTCTGGGAGCTCGCGCTGCAGCGGTTCGTGAGCTGGGCGGAAGTCGTGCTGCCACCGCGGCTCGGCAAATCCACGGACGAGATGGTCCGAATCGCCGATGAGCTGGTGGCTCTCTTGCAGACACACGGGTCGCACCTGCGCTGGGGATTCCAGCGGCACACCCGTCAGCTCCCGAATGCACTGGCGATCGCCGCGGTGCTTTGTCCCCGACCGCTGCGGGAGTGGATGCAGCGGGATTGGGGCCAAGCCGAGGCCCAGGGAGGTCGCTGGAGCGATGAATCGCCCCTGAGTGTCGATCGTCTCCCGGAAATCATGCGGCTGATCGTGGGCTCTCCCGCCGCCGCGCAATGGACCGAGACCTTTCTCGACTGGATGAGACGTGACTCGCGGCTCGCTGGCATCGGTGCGCTCGGGCTTGCAGAGCTCTGCTCACTCGATGATGCGCGCGTCGGCAAGCTCGCCCAAAGCATCGGTGCGCACCCCACGGACGCATCGCAGAAGGCGCTCGCGGAATTTGTGAACCAGCGCAAAAGGCGCGAGCGGCCAGGCTCGGGGGTCGGCGCAAGGGATTGACGCGCGCTCACCGTGATCCGACACACATCAGCCGTTACGTGCGGGTTTGCCTCGCTTCTGGCGATCGGCCTGTTTCCTCTCTTGGCGCATTCTCAGTTGCGCGCCACGCTGACGACTTCGGACGTGGCCGTCGACCTGGAGGCGGGCGCCAATGGTCCTCGACTGCTGCGGCTGCGTCCGGCCGGCGCGCCGCAATGGGTCAACACGGTCGGCGAGGCACTGCCGGTTTCGATCGAGCGCGACGGCAGGCGGGTGCCACTCGAGTGGCGGCTGATGCCGACGCTCTCATCGGTCGGGCCTGGAAGGGTCGCCTTCGTCTACGACTCCCGCCACCCTCATCTGCGACTCACATGGGAATGGCAGGCGCGGGCACTATTCGGCCCGCTGGAGCACCGCATCACCGTCGCGAATCTCAGCGGCGGCGAATACTGGCTGGCGCCACTCGACAGTCTGCATCTGAAGTGGCGGGTACCCCCTCGAGCGCAGCTCACGCATTTCTACATCGATAAGGGTGGAGGCAAGCCGACAGAGCAGGGCACGCACGAAGTGAGCCTGTCGGAGCGATACGACTGGACGGGGTGGTCGACGACCTTCTCGCATCCGGTGCCGGGCAGGCCGCGCGAAATCATTCCTTATGAGGCGGTATTCCAACCCGAGGAGGGTGGACGCGGATGGTACGCGGGCATTGAATTCAGTGGCCGCACGCGGTTGACCCTGCATCGCGTGAGTGAGTACCTGAGCGCCACTCTGGGGCTCGATCCGAAGCCCGGTCCGGTGCTGACGCGGCTCACGCCCGGAGGGATGTTCGAGTCGCCTACGGCGTTCCTGGGGGCATTTTCGCGAGGACCGGATGGGGCCGGAAATCAGCTCAGACCGTGGGTGCGAGCCGTGCTCGGATCAGCACAGACCTGGAGTAATCCCGATTACCCGTACACGGTGAACAACAGCTGGGGCGTGGGCATGGACATCGATGAGGCCGTGGCAAAAAAAATGATCGCCGATGCGGCGGCGCTGGGCTTCGAGATGTATCACCTCGATGCCGGCTGGTTTCGCGGCGTGGGCGACTGGTATCCCGATCCGCATAAATTCCCGCGCGGGCTGGTTCCGCTGGCCGATGACGCGCATGCACATGGAATGAAATTCGGCATCTGGGTGGACTGGACGCAGGCAGGCCTGGACGGCGAGCCTGGAGCGCTCAATCTGCGGGACCCCAAAGTTCGCGGCTGGCTGGTGGCCGAGGTGGCGCCGAACTGGAAGCCGCAGGAGTTCAAAGGACAAACGATCGACATCGGGGTTCCTGCCGCGAAGGCCTACGCGCAAGGCGAAGTCAACCGCATCGTCCGCGATTATCACCTCGACATGCTGGAGCATGACGGTTATCTGGTCGCGCAGGGATGCACACGCAGCGACCACCCGCATGCAGCGCCCGATCCGCGGCGTACGAGTGTAAATCACTACGATGGCGAGGATATCGTGACCAGCTCGAACTCGACCGATGTGAGCTATCACGCCGTGCGCGCCTATTACGACATATACGCGCAGCTGCGCCGGTTACACCCGAAGCTGCTGCTGGAGATCTGCAACGACGGTGGCAGGATGGTCGACTTCGGGAGCGCCGCGCACGGCGATTACTTTTCTATCACCGACACGTACACCCCGCTTGCCAACCGGCGCGCCTTCTATGACGCGAGTTTCGTGCTTCCCCCGGCAATGCTCGAAGCGTACGAGGCGAAGTGGCCCACACCGACGGCGGCGAGCTTTCTGTACATGCTGCGTAGCGGGATGATGGGCTGGCTGACGGTGATGCAGAACACGATCGAGTGGACTCCAGAGCAGCACGCTGCGGCACGCAAGGCGATCGCTCTCTACAAGACGCAACTGCGGCCCCTAATTCGGGCGGCCCAGCTCTTCCACGTCTCTGCACGCCCCGACGGCGTGCACTGGGACGGGATGGAATACTGGGATCACGCCCTCGGGCGGGGAGTGGTATTCGCTTTTCACGGCTCGGACGCCGCGGAGCCGAAACACCGATTCGTCCTGTCCGGCTTGAATGCGCAAGCGATCTACCATCTGCACTTCGAGGATGGAACGTCGCCGGATACAACGGCATCGGGCCAGCAACTGATGACGTCGGGATTGCAGGTGGTGCTGCGCGAGCCGCTCAGCTCAGAGCTCATCTTCCTCTCGGGCACGGGTTGAGGCGCCCTTCCTCGCAGCGCCAGCCCTGCACTCAAACTCCCAGAGCGAGCGAGCATGCCGAGAGCTCATCGAGCGGCTCGGCGGTCAGGTCACTCGCCCACGACGAGCCGAGGCGCTCATCGAGAATCGCCCGCAGGGCGCTACGCATACGCTCGCCGGCGGGCCTCCGCCGCACCTGTCCGTGGGCTGCCCCGGCTTCCTCCGCGCAATGTGCTATGCGAGCCGCCGCCGCGAATCGATCCCGCCGGCAGGCAAGAAGCGCCATGGCATCGAGCGCCAGATACAGCTTCGTCATTTCGGATTTTCGGGCGAGCTGATGGAGCTCGGCGCCCAGCGTATGCGCCTCCTGCAGCTCTCCTTCGATGAGCAGAGCGGCGAACGCGAGCACGAGGACCTCGAAAAGCGTTTCTCTGCGACCGACGTGGCGCAGACTCATGATGAGGGGACGTGCCAACTGCAGGGCCTCGCCGGTGCGGCCACAGGCGATGTCCAATTCGACGAGCCCAACCGTCGCTGCAAGTGCCTGACGCTCGCTTGTCGTAAGCGCGATGCGTACCGCTTGCTCGTACGCAGTGCGGGCTTCCGCGAATCGTCCAGCGCCAGTCAGGAGCGCTCCCTCCGCCATGGCACCGTGAGCGAGCAGGCGGCCGGGCCACGTTGGATCCTCCAGCCGCCGGGCATGGGCGAACGAGCCTCGCGCGAGCTCGGAATCCGTGCGCCAGTTGAGTGCCAGCAACATCAGGGCATGATATTGAGCCGGCACATCGCCGCTCTCACGGTACATCCGTGCGGCGAGCTCTGCCGCGTAACGCGTTCGATCACACTGCCGCGTGGAATCGCAGACGGCGATGGCTTCCCAGAAGCGGCCAACGCGATCGAGGGGCAGGCGGTCGGAGAGCATGGCGAGCAGCTGGTGATAGTATTCGCGGCCCTCGGCGCAGAGATCGGCCTCCAGCCACAGAGGCCAGGCCGAGCCGAACAGCGACACCGCCAATCCCGGGTCATGCTCCGCCGCCCACTGTAACGCCGCGCGCAGATTCGCGAGCTCGGGTCCATACCGGTGCAACCACAACGCCTCATCCAACGACCAATAGTGGCGATAGGCCTCATCGAGCAGGTCGAGCACGCTGGCCGCCATGCGGCCTAGGGCATCCTTCGAATCGTTGCGGCCTTGCAACTTCCCGCGCGCGAACTGGCGTACCGTCTCGAGCAGAATGTATCGCGGCGGATCGACGGGGAGCACACTGACCAGAGAGCGATCGACCAGACAGGCGATCACGTCGATCGCTTCCGCACTTCCGCCGGGCGCATCGGCTACGCAACGCGCGGCGGCTCCGAGCGGGAAACTCCCGGGAAACGCGCTCAGTCTGCAAAGCACTTGCTGCTCACGCGCACTCAACAGGCCGTAGCTCCAGTCGAAAGCCGTCTGCAGAGCGCAATGACGCGGATCGGCAGTCGATGCGAGCCTGAGGAGACGGAAGCGATCATCCAGGTGCGCCAGCAGCGACGGCAGCCCGAGAGCCGGGATGCGCGCAGCGGCGAGCTCGAGCGCAAGCGGGATGCCATCGAGGCGCCGCACGACCTCGGCGACGAGGGGCGCGTTGGCCGAGGTGAGTGCGAAGCGCCGGTCCGCCGCGACCGCGCGCTGCGCAAACAGCTCGACGGCGGCTGAGCGCACCGCTTCCTCACTGGAGGCATTGCGGTCCGGTACAGCCAGGACATCGAGCCGGTAAACCACCTCGCCGGCGACGCCGAGTGGCACCTGACTCGTGACCAGGGCACGAACCCCGGGTGTCTGCGACAGCAAGGCAGCCAACTGGCCGGCCAAGGCGGCGCTCAAATGCTCCACGCAGTCGAGGATCAGCAGAACCCGCATGCCTTCCAGTGTCTGCGCAAGTGCCGTGAAGCCATCGAGCTCCTCCGGAAGTGAAACCCCTAGCGCGAGCGCGACCGCCGAGGGAACGCGTTGTACGTCATGTGCCGCTCCGAGTGGCACCCATGCAACATTCCCGTCCGGCTTCTCGGCCTCTCTGCTCAGAATTTCCCGCGCAAGACGCGTCTTGCCTACGCCTCCCATGCCGACGATCGTCAGGAGTCGACTGTTACGCAGAGCCTCGCACAACTCCGCAAGCTCTTCTTCGCGGCCTACGAGGCGAGAGAGCTGGTCTCGAA
>Ga0134128_10008935_pt1 | contig 12046 bp, 12 predicted proteins | sample KB31754_FD_96462 | JGI IMG/M metagenome (GOLD analysis project Ga0134128, IMG submission 96462) | Terrestrial soil microbial communities with excess Nitrogen fertilizer from Kellogg Biological Station, Michigan, USA - KB3-175-4 | ecosystem: Environmental > Terrestrial > Soil > Unclassified ...
CCGGGCGTCTCGCGCCGGCGCGACCATCGTCGGCGCCATGCTGTTCGGCGCCGATCGCCGCGCGGCGGCGGAGTTCTCTTTCTGGCTGGCGATGCCGACCATGGTCGGCGCCTTTGCTTACGAGGCCTACAAGAGCAAGGCCGAGCTGATGCACGGCGATCTTACGGCCATCGCCGTCGGTTTCGTCTTCTCGTTCATTTTTGGCTGGATCGTCGTCAAGACGTTCCTGCGCTTCGTGCAACGTCACTCGTTCTCGGTGTTCGCCTGGTGGCGCATCCTGGTCGGCAGCGCCGGCATCTACGCGTTGTATTTCTGGTGAGGCTTGGACCTGCGCCGCGTCAGATGTTGCGCAGGCGCCCGTTGTAATCGTCGAACAAAATATCGCGGCTGACCTCGGCGACGTCGCGCACGCCGGTGAGCGCCATGCTCAGGCGCAGCTCGTTCTCGATCAGGCTCAGCGCCTTTGTCACGCCGGCGCCGCCCATTGCCGCGAGTCCGTAGAGATGCGCCCGACCGATGAAGCAGCCGCGCGCGCCGAGCGCCAATGCCTTCAGCACGTCCTGGCCGGAGCGCACGCCGCCGTCGAACAGGATCTCGATGCGGTCGCCGGCGGCGTCGGCGATGCGCGGCAAGGCCACGATCGTCGCCGGCGCGCCATCGAGCTGGCGGCCGCCGTGGTTGGAGACGACGATGGCGTCGACGCCGTGGTCGGCGGCTTTCTTCGCATCCTCGGCGTCGAGCACGCCTTTCAGGACCAGCTTGCCCGGCCACACCTTGCGCATCCAGGCGATGTCGTTCCACGACAAAGTCGGATCGTAGTTCTCCTGCGCCCAGCGCCCGGCGGCGAGCGCGCCGGTCTGCGCCTTCTGGTGCAGGAAAGTGGCGATGTTGCCGAACGTCTTGCGCTTGCCGCGCAGCACGCTCATCGCCCAGGCGGGTTTTGTCGCGATATCGAAGACGTTGCGCGGCGTCAGCCGCGGCGGCACTTCGAGACCGTTCTTCAAATCGGCATGGCGCTGGCCGCGCATCGGCAGATCGACGGTGACGAACAGCGCGGTACAGCCGGCGGCATGCGCGCGCGCGAGGATCTGCTCGCTGAAGGCGCGGTCGCGGAACACGTAGAGCTGAAACCAGAATGGTCCCTTGGTCGCCGAGCGGATGTCCTCGATCGAGCAGATCGACATCGTCGACAGGCAATAGCGGATGCCGGCATCCTCGGCGGCGCGCGCGGCGACCATCTCGCCGTCGCCATAGAGAAGGCCGGCGAGGCCGGTCGGCGCGATGGCGACCGGCATCGCCACTTTCTCGCCGAGCATGGTGGTTGAAAGCTTGCGCTCGCCGGTGTCGATCAGGATGCGCTGGCGGAAACGGATGGCTTTGAGCTCCGCCGAATTGGCGCGATAGCTCAGCTCGTCGTAGGAGCCGGTGTCGACGTAGTCGAACAGCGCCTTCGGCACCTTGCGCCGCGCGAGGCGGCGCAGATCCTCGATGTTGGTGATCACCGGCATGCGCGGCCCGCGCTTATTGCGTCGGCTGCGTGCGGAACTGACCGGTCTTGCGGAAGCGCCACAGATAGGACGGCACGATCGCCTCGATCGGCTCCGGCGTCGTGATGCCAAGCCCCTGCAACGTGCGCTGCTGGGTCATTGCCTCCTGCGACACGACATTGTCGGTGCGGAGCAGTTCGACCTGGTCCGGGGTCAGCAGCGGCGTCGGCATGAACTGCATGAGGCTCGCCTGCAGCTTGGCGAGGAGGAACGGCAGTGGCACCAGCAGCCGCCGGCGCTCGGTCGTCTTCAGGATGTATTCGAGAATCTCGCGGAAGGTGCGCACCTCCGGCCCGCCGAGTTCGTAGGTCGTGCCGGCGCGCGCTTCGCCGTCCACCGCGCGCGCGATCGCCTGCGCGACGTCGCCGACGAAGACCGGCTGGAAGCGGGTATGGCCGCCGCCGATCAGCGGCAGGAACGGCGACATTCGCGCCAGCGAGGCGAACAGGTTGAAGAAGTTGTCCTCGGGGCCGAACATGATCGACGGCCGCATGATCGTCGCCTCGGGCACGATCTCGCGGATGACGTGCTCGGCGGCGGCCTTCGACCGCGCATAGCTGCTCGTCGAGTTCTCGTCGGCGCCGATGGCGGACACATGCACAAGACGCGCGCCCTGCGCTTTCGCCGCGCGTGCGACATTGGCGGCGCCTTCGGTGTGGATCGTGTTGAAGCGCTGGCGGCCGCGCTCGAACAGGATACCGACCAGGTTGACCACCACGTCGGCGCCCTGCGCGGCCGCCGCGACCGACTCCGCGTTGCGCAAATTGGCCTGCACCGGGCTGATCTGGCCGACCCGGCCGAGCGGCTGCAGATGGAAGGCGAGGTCCGGCCGGCGCACCGCCACCCGGATGCGGTAGTGGCGCCTGGCCAGCGCACGGACGACGTGGCGACCGAGGAAGACGGAGCCGCCGTAGACGGTGACAAGGGTGTCGTAAGGACTGCGTGCGGTCATGCCGCTCTCGCTTCACACAAGGAGGGACCGGGATGCGTCGGGCCCTTGCGGCAATACAGGATCGCACCAGGGCTGTACAGGCTGCCGCGCCGCCGGAAACGGTTCAATTGACAAGGCGGACCGGGCTCAATACCTAGAGCCGCCAGTGCCCAGGTGGCGGAATTGGTAGACGCACTAGTTTCAGGTACTAGCGGGTAACACCGTGGAGGTTCGAGTCCTCTCCTGGGCACCATCGCCGCAGATTTTCGAGGGATGACGCAGGCTCTTACCGCCATCCCCAGCCGGAACACCTGAATGACGATCCGCCTGCACCGCGGCGACCTGCCCGACCTCTCCGCCTACAAAGGCGCCGTAGCCATCGACACCGAGACCATGGGTCTCGACCCCAACCGCGACCGCCTGTGCGTGGTGCAGCTCTCGCCGGGCGACGGCTCGGCCGATGTGGTGCAGATCGCCGCCGGGCAGACGCGGGCGCCCAACCTTGAGCGGCTCCTCGCCGATCCCTCGATCGTCAAGCTGTTCCATTACGCCCGCTTCGATCTCGCGGCTTTGGCGAAGGCGTTCGGCGTGATGCCGCAGCCTGTGTACTGCACCAAGATCGCCTCGCGGCTCGCCCGCACCTATACCGACAAGCACGGGCTGAAGGATCTCGCGCGCGAGGTCCTCGGGGTCGATCTGTCCAAGCAGCAGCAGTCCTCCGACTGGGGCGCCGAAACGCTGACCGACGCCCAGGTCGCCTATGCCGCCAGCGACGTCCTGCATCTGCACGCCTTGCGCGAGAAGCTCGACGCCATGCTGGCGCGCGAGGGCCGCGCCGACCTTGCCGCCGCTTGCTTCCGCTTCCTGCCCGACCGCGCCCGGCTCGATCTGGCCGGCTGGGCGGAGCAGGACATTTTCTCGCATTCGATGTAAACTGCTGTCCGGGTGAGAGAATCGCCGGGCTCGCGCGGCCTGCCGCCGCGGGGCCATATTCCCCGGTCATAGCTTCGGCCGGGGCGGTTCGTGCATTTCCGCGACTTCAAGCCTGCAACGAGGGTCCGCCCGGCGCAATGAACCGTGTGATCACCGCCCGTACCGATCCGGAGACGGCGCGCTCCTATTGGACGATGAGCCGTGCCGACAGCGATCGCGCCTTCCGCGCGGCGCGCCGGCACAGCCGCATCGTGCGCATCTTGCGCGTCGCCTTGCCGATCGCGGTCGTCGGCGCGCTCGCGCTGACGGTGCTGGTCACCTATCTCAATCCGCTGCGCATGATCAGCTCGCTGCCGGTCAATATCGACAAGCTGGTCGTCTCCGGCACGAAGATCACCATGGAAAAGCCGCGGCTCGCCGGCTTCACGCATGATGCACGCGCGTATGAGATGTCGGCGGAATCGGCGCAGCAGGATCTGACGAAGCCCGATCTCGTCGAACTGTATAACCTGCACGCCAAGCTGCAGATGCAGGACAAGACCACGATGACGATGTCGGCGGCGAAGGGCCACTACGACGCCAAGACGGAGATCCTGAAGCTGGAAAAGGACATTTTGCTGTCCGACAAGAGCTATGAAGGCCGGCTGAGCGAGGCGACCATCGACATCAGCAAGGGCAATGTCGTCTCCAACGCCCCCGTGGAATTGAGAATGTTGCAGGGCACGCTCAACGCCAATCATCTCGAAGTCATCGATTCCGGCGATCTGGTTCGTTTCACCCAGGGTGTCACGTTGGACCTGACGAATCTCAACCAATCCTCGTCGCCGAAGGGCTCGCGGCAAGACCAGGGCTCGGCAGCGAAATGAGGTCAATGCGTCGGTTCGCTGCAATTCTCGTCTGCGCCGTCGTTGGAACGGCGGCCGCGGTGGCGCAGCCGGCCAAAGGGCCGCCGAACGCCCTGCAGGGGTTCTCGCAGAACCGCGATCAGCCGGTGCACATCGAGGCGGCGACGCTCGAAGTGCGCGACAAGGACAAGATCGCGACCTTCAGCGGCAACGTGCATGTCAAACAGGGCGACACCGACATGCGCTGCAAGTCGCTGGTGGTGTTCTATGAGCAGGACGACGAGCCGCAGAGTAAGGGCCAGGGCAAGCCGATGCAGACCGATACGCCAGGCCCGGGCGGCAACCAGAAGATCAAGAAGCTGGAAGCCCGGGGCGGCGTCATCGTCACGCAGAAGGAGCAGACCGCGACCGGCGAACTCGGCATTTTCGACATGAAGAGCAACACCGTCACGCTCAAGGGTAACGTCGTCATGACGCAGGGCAAGAACGTGCTGCGGGGCGATACCCTGATCGTGGACTTGACCAGCGGCGTGTCGCGGGTCGAGTCGGCCAAGAACGGCAGGGGGCGGGTCCAGGGCCTGTTCCTGCCGAGCAGCGGCGGCATGCCCGATCTCAAGCCCGGCGGCGCTCCCGGCTCGGGCGCGGCGGCGCCGGAGCATCGCCCGGTCCGGTAGTCGCTTGACCGTGACGTCTCCGATAGCCCGCTCCGCTCCGGCGGCTTGGGAATCAGCTATGGTCGTGCGCCCGGAACCGTCGGGCGCAGGCTCGCTCAAGCGCCGCAAGGGACCCCTTTGAATATCCTGTCGCTATTCCAGCGCCGTCCGCAGCAAGCCCGCCGCGACCCCGCTCCGGTCGCGCGCGGCGCCCAAGGCGCGCCGGTCGTCCGGCAGGGGGTCCAGGCCCGTCAGCAGGCGCCGGCGCAGCAGCAACCGGCGGATCCGCGTCAGGCGGCGCGGCACGCCTATCTCGCCGCCCACGGGGTCGAGAAAAGCTTCGGCAACCGCATGGTCGTGCGCGGGGTGACGCTCTACGTCCGCCGCGGCGAGGCGGTCGGTCTGCTTGGCCCCAACGGCGCCGGCAAGACCACCGTGTTCTACATGATCACCGGCCTCATCAAGGCCGACCGCGGCCGCATCGAGCTCGACGGCTACGACGTCACCGCGCTGCCGATGTACCAGCGCGCGCGTCTCGGCATCGGCTACCTGCCGCAGGAGGCGTCGATCTTCCGCGGCCTCAACGTCGAGGAGAACATCCGCGCCGTGCTCGAGGTGGTCGAGCCCGACCGCCGCCGCCGCGAAGCCGATCTCAACGCCTTGCTCGAGGAGTTCAACATCGCCCGGCTGCGCAAGACGCCGACCATCGCGCTATCGGGCGGTGAGCGCCGCCGCGTCGAAATCGCGCGCGCGCTGGCGACGCGGCCGAGCTACATGCTGCTCGACGAGCCCTTCGCGGGCATCGACCCAATCGCCGTCGGCGACATCCAGGCGCTCGTCCGCCACCTGACCAACCGTGGCATCGGCGTGCTGATCACCGATCACAATGTCCGCGAGACTCTCGGCCTGACCGACCGCGCCTACATCATCTACTCGGGCGAGGTGCTGATGGAGGGCCGGCCCGACGACATCGTCAACAATCCCGACGTGCGACGGCTGTATCTCGGTGAGGAGTTCCGGCTCTGACCGGCCGGCGAGCCACTCGCCTCAGGCGGGTGGCTGCCCAATGTTTTATCCCGTAGCAAGCCATGCCATTTATTTGAGCAATCCCGCACTGCGGAATCACATATCGCCAAACCCCTGAGAACTGGTATAAACATCTTGAAGCAAGAATCAGACCAGTTTCCGCCGGGAAACCGTCCAAATGGCCTTGTCGCAACGACTGGAGTTCCGCCAGAGCCAGGCTCTGGTGATGACGCCGCAGCTGATGCAGGCCATCAAGCTGCTGCAGCTCTCCAGTCTCGATCTCGCGCAATACGTCGAGGGTGAACTCGAGCGCAATCCGCTGCTCGAGCGCGGCAGCGAAGACGACGGTGCGGCGGCTCCCGAGCAGGAGGCCCCCGAGGTCCGCGACGATCCCAGCCCCTCCGACTGGACCGGCGACGAACTGGAAACCAGCCGCAGCGCCATGGAGCAGGGGCTCGGCACCGAGCTCGAGAACGTGTTCCCCGACGACGCCACCCCACGCGCGACCGCGGCCGAGGCACCGCCCCCGGCCTATTCGGAATGGTCCGGTGTCGGCGGCGGTGGCGGCGACGGCGACAACAATCTGGAGTCCTACGTCTCGTCGGAGATCACGCTCGCCGCGCATCTCGCCGAGCAACTGACGCTGGCGATCGCCGATCCGGTGCGCCGCATGATCGGCCAGTACCTGATCGACATGGTGGACGAGGCCGGCTACCTCACCGGCGACCTCGAAGGCGTCGCCGAGAAACTGGGCGCGCCCGTCACCGAGGTCGAGTCCGTGCTTCTGCAACTGCAGAAGTTCGATCCGCTCGGCGTCTGCGCGCGCAACCTCACCGAATGCCTGGCGATCCAGTTGCGCGAGCGCGACCGCTTCGATCCGGCGATGCAGGTGCTCGTCGCGCATCTCGATCTGCTGGCCAAGCGCGATGTCGCCGCGTTGCGTAAGCTGTGCGGCGTCGACGACGAGGATCTCGTCGACATGATCGGCGAAATCCGCAGCCTCAACCCCAAGCCAGGCCTCGCTTTCGGCTCGATCTCGGTGCAGCCGATCGTTCCCGACGTCATGGTGCGCGCCGCGCCCGACGGCACCTGGCAGGTGGAGCTGAACTCGGACACGCTACCGAAAGTGCTCATCAACCAGCGCTACTATGCGCAGGTCGCGAAGGGCACGCGCGGCGACAAGGACAAAGCCTACGTCGCCGACTGCCTGCAGACCGCCACCTGGCTGGTGCGCGCGCTCGATCAGCGCGCCAAGACCATCCTCAAGGTGTCGAGCGAGATCGTGCGCCAGCAGGACGCCTTCCTCGCCAAGGGCGTCCAGCATTTGCGGCCGCTGAATTTGAAAACGGTGGCGGATGCCATCAGCATGCACGAGTCGACCGTGTCGCGTGTCACCGCCAACAAATACATGGCGACCAGCCGCGGTATTTTCGAATTGAAATACTTCTTCACCTCGTCGATCGCATCGGCTGATGGCGGCGAGGCACATTCGGCGGAAGCGGTGCGCCACCGGATTCGTCAGCTCATCGATGGCGAGACCGTCAGCGACATTCTGTCGGACGATACGATCGTGGAGAAGCTGCGCTCCGCCGGCGTCGACATCGCGCGCCGCACCGTGGCGAAATATCGCGAAGCGATGCGGATACCTTCGTCCGTGCAGCGGCGGCGCGAGAAGCAAACGGTCAGCGCCTGAAGCTGCGGCGTTCCGCCGCTCGCTTCCGGAACTTTTCCCCTTGGCAAGGCTTTGTGAACGCACGACCTTTGGCTTCTTGAAAGACAGGCGGCTTTCGTCGGCTCTTGCGTCCACATAGACTTGGCTGTGGACTTGCTATGTGCGGTAGCGCACCGCGACGAGATGGCAGGAGGAAATCGCATGCCCTTGCGCGTTTCCGGGAAGAACATCAGCGTCGGGCCGGCGCTGCAGGAGCGGATCAGCGGTCGTGTCGCCGATGCGACGGCGAAATACTTCCGCGGCGGATTTTCCGGTTTCGCCACCGTCGGCAAGGATGGCTTCGGCTTCCGCACAGAATGCGTGTTGCATCTCGACTCCGGCGCGTCGATCGAAGCCGAAGGGTCGGCGCCTGACGCCTATGAGAGCGCCGATCAGGCGGCGCTGCGCATCGAAAAGCGGTTGCGGCGCTACAAGCGCCGTCGCAAGGATAGCCAGGCCCGCCGGGGCGTGTGAGGAAGACCTTGCGGGAACAGCACTTTCCCTCCCATTGACGACAGCCGCAGCCCTCCCTATGGTCCGCCGCCTTCAGCCAACCCCCTTGCAATTCGGCGCCGCCTTTTCCGATCATTGGACATGTCCATGACGCTCACCGATCTCGTTGCTGCGAGCGCGATTGTTCCGGCGCTCAAGGTCAACAGCAAGAAACAGGCGATTCAGGAACTCGCGGCGCGAGCGGCCGAACTGACGGGCCAGAACGAGCGGACGATTCTTGAAATCCTGATGCAGCGCGAGAAGCTCGGCTCGACCGCCGTCGGCAACGGCGTCGCCATTCCGCACGGCAAGCTGCCGAAGCTCGGGCGTCTGTTCGGTCTGTTCGCGCGTCTCGAACGCCCGATCGACTTCGAAGCGCTGGATGGACAGCCGGTCGATCTGATCTTCCTGCTGCTGGCGCCGGAGACGGCCGGCGCCGATCATCTGAAGGCCTTGGCGCGCGTCGCGCGTCTGCTGCGCGATCCCGACATCGCTCGCAAGCTGCGCGACTCGCGTGACGCCGATGCGCTCTATGCCGTGCTGGCCATGCCGCCGGCGTCGAGCGCGGCGTAAGACATCGCTCAGGCCGAGTTGTAAAAATATATTTTCATGTCATGGCCGGGCTTGTCCCGGCCATCTCGCTTACGGACGCAGTGCTCTCATAAGCGAGATCGCCGGGTCACGGTGCTGCGCGCCGGCCCGGCGATGAAAAGAAGGTGAGAACGCGCGCTACAACCGCGCGCTCAGTGCAGGCTCACCGGCTCGAGTTCCTGGCTCCAGGCATTGGCGAGCGCGGCTTCGCGCGTGTCGGTCAGCATGATCGGCGTGCCGTCCGCGGCATAGAGCGCGAACAGGTCGATGCCAGGTTCGATGCGCGGTGCCTGTGGAAACATCTCCGCGACATCCTCGGAACGGATCGGCTTCACGTAAGCGAGGCGCCCGTCGCCAAGCTGCGCCAGCGCTTCCTGCGTGATCGCGGGATGAGTTCCATTCGGTTCGGTGGTCTTGTCGTTGGTCATGGCCCTCGACTCCTTATTGGTTGAACGCTTGACGCGGTCGAGTCCTTTTTCACGAGTCCGTCATTCGGTCTGATTGATCGCGATGCTCTTGACGATCCGTTCCAGCTGCGGCCGGACGAGATCGACCGACAGCAATCCGTTGCGCAGGTCGGCGCCGAGAACCTCCATGCCGTCGGCCAGCACGAAGGTGCGCTGGAACTGGCGCGCCGCGATACCGCGGTGGATGTAGTGGCGGGTCTTGTCGTCCTGCTGCCGGCCGCGGATCACAAGCTGGCTGTCCTCGACGGAGACGTCGAGCTGATCGCGGGTGAAACCCGCCACCGCCAACGTGATGCGCAGCCGATCCGGACTTTCGGTATCCCGCGGCACCCGTTCGATGTTGTAGGGCGGATAGCCGTCGGAGCCCTTGGCGACGCGGTCGAGGATGCGCTCGATCTCGTCGAAACCCAACAGGAACGGGCTGGAGAGAGACGGAACTCGTGTCATTGGTCCTCAAAGTCCTCGCTGAAGCGACTTTGACGTGGGGCCCGGTAGGCACCCCTGACGGACCGGCTTCATGCCGTCCCGCCGGTTCCTAATATGGGCGGAGGCAGTTAAGGGTTCAAGAACGGGTGCTTCTGCCGTTTCGACCGTCCTGCCGGGGAGTGACTATGCCGACCATGCCGCCGCTGCCGCCGCTCGCCATCCGCGCCATCCGCGCCAGGTCCACCGAGGTGCCGCTTACCTTCGTGCTGGGCACCAGCAAGGCCGCGCTGCGGCAGGTGCCGCTCGTCCTGATCGACCTGGAGACGGAGGAGGGGATCACCGGGCGCTCCTACCTGTTCGGCTATGTCAAAGCCTCCGCGCCGGGAATTGCTGCCATCGTCCACGAGATCGAGGCGCTCACGAAGGGCGAACGCGCCGACCCTGCGGCGCTGGGGGCGACGATCGCGCGCCGCTTTGGCCTCATCGGCGTGCAGGGCATCGTGCGCATGGCGCTCGCCGGCTTCGACGTCGCGCTGTGGGACGCCCTCGCCATTGCCGCGGGACAGCCGCTCGTCCGTTTCCTCGGCGGCGAGCCGCGGCCGATCCCGGCTTACAATAGCTGCGGCCTCGGGCTGACCGGCGACCTCGGCGCACTGGCGGCCGAAGCGGAGACCCTGCTCGGCATGGGCTTCTCGGCGGTGAAGCTCCGGCTGGGCTACGCGACACTCCACGAGGACATCGCCGCCGTGCGCGCGGTGCGCAAGCGCATCGGCGACGACGCTGCGCTGATGGTCGACTACAATCAGGCGCTTGCGCTCGACGAGGCGCTCAAGCGCGGCGGCGCGCTTGACGGCGAGAACATCTATTGGCTGGAAGAGCCGATCCGGCACGACGACTATGCCGGCGCCGCAGCACTCTGCCGTGCGCTCGAAACGCCAGTGCAACTCGGCGAGAACTTCTCGTTGCCCTTCGGCATGCAGGCCGCGCTCGAGGCCAACGCCGCCGACTACGTCATGCCGGATCTCGAGCGCATCGGCGGCGTCTCCGGCTGGCGCGAGGCCGCCGCGCTCGCCGCCGCGCGCAAGCTGCCAATGTCGTCGCATCTTTTTCCGGAAGTGAGCGCACATCTGCTCGCGGTCACGCCGACCTGCCATTACCTCGAATATGTGGACTGGGCCAACGTGCTGCTGCAAGAGCCGATCAGGATCGCCGACGGCCACGCGCTCGTGCCGGAGCGCCCGGGCAACGGCCTCGTCTGGGACGAAGCAGCAGTCGCACGTCACCAATTCTCATGAGCCGCCCGCGGCAATCGTTTACAATTGTAATTAACGACCGCGCGGCATGGTAAATTAAGCATCTACGTTTGCCTTCTTTGGTCAAAATTTTCTTAAAGTCCGTCCATAGCGCATTACCGGCCCTAGTATCGCACCGCGTTTGAGCCCCGGCGGTTCATTGCGAGCGGAGGCGAACAGTGTTGACGAGCACCATCGACTTTCATGCGTCCGATGCGACGTTCGAGGAGCGAATCTTCGTCGGCGCCAAACGCCTCTGCATCGTCTTCGCGGTCGCTGCGCTCGGGATCAGCGCTTTGGACCTGATGAATGTGCGGTCGGTCGAGGCGGCCGCCGAATTCATCCACGACCGCAACCTGAGCTTCGCGAGCCTGCGTCAAGGCCTGCAGGATTTCCAAATTCCGATCGGCTCGCATGATCAGCTCGCGCAAATCACCGTTGCGATCCCGCGCGACGTGCTTGCGGAGGTCGCCGACAAGATGCCGCTGCATTCGGGCAATGCCTCGCAGCCGGCCACGGCGCTCGAACGCATGAAAGACAACCCCGCTGTCGCCGCGCTGGCCGACGCGCGGCACGAAGACGCGATCGAAGCGGCGATGGCGCCGCCCGCGCCGCCGAAGGCGACGCTGCAACTCGCCAGCATCGATGCGACATCGCTGCCGCGCGAGGTGGCGCCCGCGTCCGCGGTGCCGGAGCCGATCCAGATCAGTCTGCCGGCGATGCTGGCGGTGCTGCCGCCGCCGGCGCCGGGCGTGCCGCCGCCGACGCCGATCGAGCGTCTGCATCTGCAGGGCAAGTCGCTGGCGCGGGCCGAGCGCTGTCTCGCCAACGCCGTCTATTTTGAAGCGCGCGACCAGCCCTTCAAGGGTCAGGTCGCCGTCGCGCAGGTGGTGATGAACCGCGTCTTCTCCGGCTTCTATCCGGAAGACGTCTGCGGCGTCATCTACCAGAACGCCGATCACCATCTCGCCTGCCAGTTCACCTTCGCCTGCGACGGCAAGCGCAAGACGATCAGCGAACGCGGCGCCTGGGCGCGCGCCAACCGCATCTCCAAGGAGACGCTCGCCGGCAAGCTCTACGAGCCGGCGGTCGGCACCGCGACGCACTATCACGCGCTCTATGTGCACCCCAA
>Ga0134128_10008936_pt1 | contig 12046 bp, 7 predicted proteins | sample KB31754_FD_96462 | JGI IMG/M metagenome (GOLD analysis project Ga0134128, IMG submission 96462) | Terrestrial soil microbial communities with excess Nitrogen fertilizer from Kellogg Biological Station, Michigan, USA - KB3-175-4 | ecosystem: Environmental > Terrestrial > Soil > Unclassified ...
CGCCACCTGATGAAGAAGCAGGGGCTCGGGTTCCAGTCCGATCGCGACGACCTGGTCAGCGAGAAGGTGGAGGAACTGGTCAAGAACGAAGTCAAGAAGACGTTCAATCCGGAATTCCTCAACCGTCTCGACGAGGTGATCCTGTTCCAGTCGTTGAACGATGCCGACCTGATCCAGATCGTCGAACTGCTGGTGCAGCAGCTCAACGCCAACCTGGCGCAGAAGGCGATCACCATCTCGGTGACCGAGGAAGCGAAGAAGTGGATTCTCGACAAGACGCTTGTAGACCGTAGCTACGGGGCTCGTCCTTTGCGCCGCGCGCTTCAGCGGTACGTCGAAGATCCGCTCTCCGAGGCGCTCATTGCCGGGCAGATTTCCGAACGGCCGGCGTTCCTCGAGGTGTATCTCGAGAACAACCAGTTGTTCTACCGCCCGGTTAGCGCGGACGACAGCGGCAGCGACGAAAAGGCGGCAGGAGTTCTGCTGTTCAGCGCCTGATTGTCCTCACCGGATAACCTACCAAGCCCCCGGCTGCATTTCGGCCGGGGGCTTTTCTTTGCATCGATTTGCGTCAGGCCGGAGTGGCGTCGCCACGCCCATTCCATTACCAAAGGTCGTTGACATACTTTGGAAACCATTGTTTCCTTGACGGCAAGCAATTCACCCAAATTGCGCAATCTCACTTAGTCCTAAGAGTGATGCCGAGGAGCTGTCTTTATGGGTTCCATTGGTTTTTACATCACGATTGTTTTGCTCGGTGCCGGAGCCGCGTTCGGCCTGAACCACAAAGGCGAGCCATTTCCCGGACTCGCCTCAGGCCAGAAGAAGCTATTGGCGTTTCTGGGTAGCGTGTTCGTGGTCTGCATCTTGCTGCTCTTGTATCTGGCAACGATGACCGAAAGTTCCCTGAGCCAGTAAGAGAGTTCGCCGCGCGGTCTCTCCAGATCGTCCGTTTGGCTGGGCGATGTCGCTGTCGTGTCCTCGCGTGAGCTGTTTCATGCCGTAACATGGGCTCACAGCAGTTGAGGTTCACATGAGTGACACTATCGCCGGCCCCGGATCCACGGCTGACCACACGACTGAGATCACTCGCGAGACCAACTATGGAACGTGGCGCTTTCAGAAATCGTGGAACCCGCTCCATGTCGTGGATGCCGAGGGCTGCTGGTTCACTGACGTATCCGGCAAGCGCTACCTCGACATGTCTTCGCAGCTCATGTGCGTCAGTCTCGGCCACAAAAATCCGCGCGTGATCGAGGCCATCGCCGAGCAGGCGAGGGAACTGCCCTTCATGGGACCCGCCTACGCGACCGATGCGCGCGCACGATTGAGCGCAAAGCTGCTGGAGGTGCTGCCCGCAGGCCTGGACAAGTTCTTCTTCACCACTAGCGGCACGGATGCCAACGAGGCTGCGTTCAAGATTGCTCGGATGGTGACGGGAAAGAACAAGATCATCTCCCGCTATCGCTCCTATCACGGATCGACTGCCGCTTCGATTGCGGCAACTGGCGATCCGCGGCGCTGGGCCATGGAGCCGGCGGGCAAGGCCATGGGATTCGTCTTCGCGCCGGAGACGAATTGTTATAAGTGCCCGATAGGACATGCGTATCCCGGATGCGGCATCGCATGTGCCGATTACATGGAGCACATGATCGAGAATGAGAGCGATGTGGCCGCGGTTATCGTGGAGCCGATCGTGGGGACCAATGGCGTGCTCGTCCCGCCTCCCGAGTACCTGCCGAAGCTGCGCGCAATCTGCGACCGCCATGGCGTGCTGCTGATCTGCGACGAGGTGATGGCCGGCTGGGGACGCAGCGGCAGGTGGTTCAGCGTGGACCACTGGGGGGTTAAACCAGACATTCTGACCACGGCAAAAGGAATCACGTCGGCCTATGTGCCTCTGGGGCTTTGCGCCACCACGAAGAAAATCGCCGACTACTTCGACGATCGCTACTTCTCGCACGGGCACACGTACGAGGCGCATCCCATTACACTCGGGCCCGCCGTCGCGACCATTGAGGAGATGCAGCGTCTCGGACTTGTCGAGCGCGCCGCGGAACTCGAACCCTACCTGCGACAGAAACTCGAGGCTCTCAAGGATAGGCACAAATCGGTGGGCGATGTGCGCGGGCTGGGCTTGTTCTTCGCCGTCGATCTGGTGAAGAACCGCGCCACGCGCGAGCCTTTCAATACCATGCGGGACAAGGTGGAAGGCAGGGCAATGGTCGTGGACCAGATTGCCGCGAAGATGATGGCGGACGGCGTAGCGCAGCAATCGTGGGTTAGCCATTTCGTGATCGCGCCGCCGCTCATCGTCACGCGCGAGGAACTGGATTTCGGTATCGACGCGCTCGATCGTCACCTCGGCATCGCGGACGCGCTCGTCGAGGGCTGACAGCCGCTCTTCAATGGAAAGGCCCGGGATAATTCCCGGGCCTTTCCTTTTCATTGACACGCGCGACCAGCCTACTCGACCGTCAGCGTGAGATTCGTGGTGTGACTGAGAGCTCCGGCGGTGGCCGTCACCTTCAGCGTGTAGGTCTGCGGCTGGTGCGTTGTTCCGGAATTCGAACCCGAACCACCGCATCCGCTCATGCCTGCGATGGATATCGCACCTGTCACGGCCAGCATCAGCAACAGCAGCGTGCGCGTAATCGCTCGGCGATTGCGGCGCAACCCAAGCAGAGGAAGCACCAGCAGTCCCCACGCTACCGGGAAGCGCTCTGAGCCGGGGCGAACGGCCGCGCCCGATTGCGCCGGCACTGCGACCGACAGCGTTACATTGGTTGCGCCGCTGCCCGCCGGAACTGTGGTTGGATTGAAGGTTCCTGTGGCCCCGGCGGGCAGCCCGCTGACGCTGAATGTTATATCGACCGGCGTCTTCGAACCACTGGGCGGAGTGACCGAAAGCGTGTAGGTAGCGGTGCCGCCGGGCTGCACCGTGGCCGACGTAGAGCCGCTGCTGGGCGTACCCACGCTGAAGTCCACGATCGTCTCCGTCGCCGCTGCGCTGGTTGCCACCGTGAAGTTATCGTCGCCATCGTAGGACGCGGTGACGGTGTGTGTCCCTGAGCTCAGTGACGATGTGGTGTAGGTGGCGACGCCGTTGCTGATTGTGCCCGTGCCCAGCGTCGTCGTACCGTCAAGAAACGTGACGGACCCGGTGGGTGTGCCGCTGGCCCCGGTGAGCGTCGCAGTGAATGTGACGGGGTTCGATGCGAACGCGGTGGCAGCCGAGGAACTGAGGGCAATTGTGGGAGTCTGCAGCGTGATGGTGTAAGTGGCGCTCGCCACGGCGCTCGCGGGATGCCCCTTTGCGATAGCGATCGCTTTGATAGTCTCCGACTCGGAAACGAAGATCGACGACGTGTATACGCCGGATTTGGAGGATGGGACCGATCCGTCCGTTGTGAAGTAAATCACCGCTCCCGATGTTGAGTTCGAGATGGAGATCTTTTGTTTGCTGGTATAAGAGCCGCCAGGAAGATCGAACGCCGGCGCCGACGTCGGGGAATCATAGAACCATAGATCGTTGAGTTCCGCTTCTGTCCCGGATCCGTCAACACCTTCGCCGCCAAAGACCCAGATACTTCCATCCGGGCTGGACCATGAGGCCGCGCTCATTCGCCCTCCGGGGAGGTTGGCGGGATCCGCGACTCCAATTGAGCCGTAGATCCCTTTCGGGCCGTTGGAACCCGCCGGTACCACGTTCGTCCCGCCAATCCAACTCCATTGCCCGTTGCTAATATCGAACATCCATGCATCGTTAAGCAAAGCTATTGATCCCGAAGAAGTCACTCCCTCCCCAGCGAACAGCAGCAGATGTCCGCTTGAGTCAACAGCGGGACTGGCTGAAACGCGTGCGGAGGGTGCATTGGACGGATCTGGAATGCCCAGAGTTCCGTAGGAGCCGGGATCGCCGTGTGGGGTGCCTGCGGGTGCGTTGCTACCAGAAACCCAGGCCCACTGACCAGATGCCGTGTCGAATTTCCAAAAGTCATTCAAATAGCCCTGGTACGAGTTCGCATTTCCAAATCCACCGAAGAGCCAAAGATTGCCTGAGGCATCGACCCAGCCAGTCGCGCTGTCCCGAGCCCCGGGCGTATTTCCCGGTGCCGTTTTTCCCTTTTCGCCATATACGGGTTCCGGGCCGGTTCCGGGGTCGGTATCGCTTCCGGCAACCCATGTCCATTCACCGGAACCAGGGTCAAACGACCAAAGATCATTCAGGAGGTCTGCGCCAACCACGGAATTTGAGCCATAACCGCCAAAGAGCCAAAGCTTGCCGGCCGGGTCGGTCCATGCCACGGAGAAATCGCGGCTGCCAGGCCGGTTAGAGGCCGACGGACTGCCCAGACTTCCGTAAGAGCCGGCGGTAGTGCCTGCGGTTCCCTGGATGTCGTTGCCGGATATCCAGGTCCAATTCCCACTGGAAGGCTCGAACTTCCAAAGATCATTCATGTTGACGGAAGCACCGGATGCATCGCACCCGGCTCCTCCAAAGAGCCAGAAGTTACCGGTTGCATCCACCCACGATGCTGCGCCGGTGCGACCGCCGGGCACGTTGGAGGGGGCTGCAGTCCCGCGCGTTCCGTAAATTCCCGGCTGGCAGGAATTCACGGCCGGAATATTCGCGCTCCCACCCCTCCACGTCCACTCGCCATTACTCGGGTCGAATTCCCACAGGTCGTTTAGAAACCCCTGGGTAGAGTTCGCGTCAAGGCCGGCGCCGCCGAACATCCATAAATTGCCGGCTTTATCTACCCAGGTTGCTGCTCCCTGGTGTGCACTGGGGAGGTTTGAAGGAGCTGGAGTATTTAGCGTTCCATAGATGCCGGGCCTTCCTTGCCCGGCGCCGATCACGGTTGAATTCCCACTGGACCATGTCCATAGACCCGACTGGCCGAAGGAGAGAGGCGCAAGCGCAATGAAGAACAAAATTGCGACATGGGAAACGTGGAGTGAAAAAGACTGGCGCTTGCACTGGGGTCGTGCCAGCGCCTGCGCAGCATGCAAGGAATTCATGATTTGCTCCGGCGAATAATCGCGATCGCACTATTCGGACCGTGCATGGATTCCGAGCCCCGCGATAACAGCGATAGTTCTTCGATTGAAAGTAGATGAAGTCTACCATGAGTCAATCGTCGAGGCACAAGGGTCGTTTGACGGGGGTTCTCTGCAACCAGATATGGAGGCCAGCCCCGTACAATGAAGAGGAAAGCCTGGCCGCTCGATGACCGACGACGCGCAGAAAAGTTCCCCAAAAACCGAGACGGCGCCGGCGTCTTTAAACGCGTCCCCGGCCACGGACGATCGAGCGATCGCACCCGAGTTGCGCGCCGAACCGGAAGCCGTGGCGCAACGCGGGAATGGCAAGCTCGATGGTGCGGGTGCGTCGGCCGAGGCCTCAGCCGGACCCGTCGAGCCCGCCCAAAACAGCGGTGCGAGCAAGCCATCAGTAGAGGTCCACACCAAAACCGTGGCCAAGCGGGTGGACGAGGACCCCGTTGGCAAGGTCTATGACTGGGACCTGATTCAGCGGCTGGGCCATTACCTGAAGCCGTATTGGGCGCAGGCAATCATCTCCTGCATCGCGGTCACCCTCAAGTCGCTCAGCGACGTGACAGGGCCCTACCTGGTCAAGGTGGCTATCGATCGATACCTGGTGCACGAGCCCGGGGCTGAGCTGACGTGGCTGGGACGCCGGCTCCCGAGCGATCCCTGGCTGGGCATCACGCGGCTTGCAGAGATTTACGCTGTAGCCCTGCTGCTGGCCTATGCTTTCGAATTCATTCAGACCTATTTAATGCAGTGGGTTGGACAGAAGATGATGTTCGACCTGCGCCGCGACATCTTCCGCCACATGCAGCGGCTGCACGTCGGCTTTTTTGACACGCACGCCGTCGGACGCCTTGTTACGCGCCTCACGTCGGACGTAGACGCCATTAACGAGATGTTCACCGGCGGCATTCTGGCCATCGTTGACGATTTCTTCACCCTCACCATCATGGGCATCGTGATGCTGCGGACCGAGTGGTGGCTGGCTCTGCTGGCGTTCAGCGTGCTCCCCATCATCCTGGTGGTCACGCGGATATTCCGTGACTCAGTGCGCGAGAGCTACCGCCGTGTTCGCGCTGCCATTGCCCGCATCAACAGCTTTACCCAGGAACACATCAGCGGCATGGCCGTGGTGCAGTTGTTCAACCGCGAGAAGCGCGCCTTCGACGACTTCGAAGTGGTGAACCGGCAGCACATGGTGGCATTCAAAGACACCATTTATGCCTACGCCCTCTATTACCCGGCGGTGGACATCCTCAGCGCGGTCGCGGTTGCCATGGTCTTGTGGTGGGGCGGCTGGAGCACGCTGGCGCACGGCGCCGTCACCATCGGCATGCTGGCTATGTTCAACATGTACTCGCAGCGGTTCTGGCGGCCCATCCAGGATCTCAGCGACAAGTACAACATCCTGCAGGCGGCCATGGCGGCATGCGAGCGGATCTTCAAGCTGATGGATACGCAGGCGGAGATTGTTTCACCGGAACGGCCGAGACAGGGCGACGGCTCCAACCGGATCCAGTTCCGCCACGTGTGGTTCACATACCAGAAGCTCACCGCCGAGCAGAAGGCTGCGGTGCTGCGCGTGGTCGCTGCGGCGCGCGACGGTGAATCCGCACAAGCCGAGCTGGCCGCGCTCAAAGACATTGAGTGGATCCTGAAAGATGTCTCCTTCACGATCGAGCCAGGGCAAACCATCGCCATCGTGGGACACACCGGCGCCGGCAAGACCACGCTGACCAGCTTGATGATGCGCTTCTATGACGTGACCGCTGGGCAGATTCTCGTCGACGGCGTCGACGTCCGCGAGCACGAGCTGATGGAGCTGCGACAACACTTCGCCGTCGTGCTGCAGGACCCGTTCCTGTTCACCGGGACGATTGCGGATAACATCCGGCTCGGCAACGACTCCATCAGCGAGGCACAGATGGAGCAGGCGGCGCGCGATGTGAATGTGCTGGACTTCATCGAGACCCTGGCCAAAAAATTCGATCAGCCCGTGGAGGAGCGCGGCAACTCGCTCTCGACCGGGCAGAAGCAACTCATCAACTTTGCGCGTGCGTTGGCTTACAACCCGCACATCCTCATTCTCGATGAAGCCACATCCAGCGTGGACACCGATACTGAGCTGCGCATCCGCGGCGCGCTTGAGCGCATGGTGGAAGGCCGCACCAGCGTACTGATCGCGCACCGGCTCTCCACGGTGCAGCGGGCCGACGTGATCCTGGTCATGCACAAGGGGCAGTTGCGCGAGATGGGATCGCACCAGGAATTGCTTGCCCAGCGCGGCCTCTACTGGAAGCTCTACCAGTTGCAGTACAAGGACCAGGAGCTCGGTGTGGGCAGCAGTCAGGGCTGACAAACACCCATTGGCGTTGGTCAGGCGCGATTCCACTTTTGAACCCTGCTGCAAAAGAGACCCCGCGAACCTGTTCGGCTCGCGGGGGCGTAACCAAGGTAACCGGTGGCATGGACGTCATCAACAAGTTTTTCCCTTTTGCTGAATTCGGGCCGTGCGACGCATTCCAATGGCTCGAAGCAGCCGGGATGGTTACCGTCGGGTGGGCTGGGCCGAGTTTGCCGTCATTCCGGTCGGTTCGCAAACTCGTTCGGATGTTTTCCTAACCGCGGCGTAGACTGGCAGGTCATATGTGCAGCATGAGCCAGAGCGACGGAGCGGCGATTCAGGCAGTGCTTGCCGGCGACCGCGATGCCTTTGGCGAATTGGTCAGGCGCCATAGCCGGATGTTGTTCCGCCTGGCATTCCGCATGACCGGCAACGAGGCCGATGCGGATGATGTGGTGCAGGACGCATTCCTGCGGGCCTATCAAAAATTGGCGACCTTCGAGTCGCGGGCCGATTTTGGGACGTGGATCTACCGCATCACCGTGCATTGCGCTTTGGACCGCTTGCAGCGGCGCAAACAGGACGACGCGCGGCGGGTCAGCGAAGACTACGACCCTGAAGAAGACGGCGTGCAGGTGGCCGACAGCAAACCGGACCCGGAGCGGATGGTCATCAGCATGGAAATTGCAGAACTGCAGCAAGCTGCCATGCGGGGCCTGACCGCGATGGAGCGAACGGCATTCGTGCTGCGGCACCTGGAAGAACGCAGCACAGAGGAGATTGCGGCGGCACTGGACGTGACGCCGAACACGGCAAAGCAGAGCGTCTACCGGGCAGTGCAGAAGGTGCGCCGGCGGCTGACGCAATTGAAGGTTATGGCATGAAGCATTTGAGCGAAGAGGAGCTTGTGGAACGGTATTACAACGGCGTGGCCGGCATGGACCAGGCCGGCGCGGACGACGGCCATCTGAATGAATGTGCGGAGTGCGCCGCCGCCTTCGCTGCCCTGGAGATCGATCTGGCGGCGATGCGTCCGGTGGAGATTCCCGACAAGAGCGAGCATTACGGCGAACAGATGTGGGCACGGGTTCAAGGTGCGCTGCCTTCGCGAGGCATTTCCGCGGCGCGGAAACCGAGGCTTGCCTTGTGGCGCGGGCTGGCGTTCGCCGCAGGCTGCGGCGTTCTGGTCACCGTGTCCTTTTATGGCGGCCGGTTCTATGAGCACCTGCATCAGCATTCCGTGCTCGATGCGCAGCGCCGCGCTCCTGCGGCAGGCACGCAGCAGAAGGTCGTAGTGGTCGTGCTGGGCGATCACCTGGACCGCTCCGAACGCTTGCTGGTCGAGCTCAAGCATGCCGACCCCGCAAGCCCCGAGCTGGTAAACCCGCTCACCGAAGAGGCGCGCGGACTGCTGGCCGCCAACCGAGTTTTTCGCGACGACGCGCAACGCGAGGGCGATCCGGCACTGACCCAGGCGCTGAGTCACCTGGATCAGGTGCTGACCGAGATTTCCAACCGCCCTGCCGGCCTGGACGCGGCTGCCCTGGAACGGATCAGAAGCCAGATGAACGCGGACGGACTGCTGTTTGAAGTCCGCGTGTTGCGATCAAAGAATCCGCACCGCAACAAGACGGTGCGCATAGCGGCACGGGGAGGTGCGGCGTGAAGACGACTGCGGCGGTGTTTGCCAGCATAACGGTGCTTGCAACAATGGCAACTTTGCCCGCTCGAGGCCAGGCGGCGCATGCGGATGCTCTGCTGGCTCCGGGTCCCGCGGCAAGCCTCTTTGACGAGACTGCCACCGACAATTCTCCCGCCATGCGGCAATATACCGAGGGAAAACAAGCCATTCGAGATGGGCGCTGGGCTGACGCCGTGGCCATCTTCTCCGTGTTTGCCCGTCAGGGCGGACCGCGCGCCGACAGCGCTCTCTATTGGAAGGCTTATGCGCTGAACAAGGCAGGGCGAAGCGACGAAGCCATTCACGCCTGCGAAGATCTGCACACGCAGTTCCACAAGAGTTCCTGGAACGACGACTGCGGCGCGCTGCAGATCGAGATCAATTCCAGCCGGGGCAAGCCCCAGGCTCCCCAGGCCGAGCAGAGTGACGAGCTAAAGCTACTCTCCCTCGCCAGCCTCCTCCAGAAGGACCCGGCTCTTGCTACACAGCAGATCAAGGAACTGGTGCAGGGCGATGCATCCGAACGCCTGAAGGAGGGCGCCGTCTTCATCCTGGGCCAGCAGGTGCCCGATTCGACCTACCCACAGATTGTCCGCATCAGCTACCTCGAGGGCGATGTGCGCGTGGCTCGCGCTAGCGAGAACGAAACATCGGGCAAACCGCAGTGGGAGAACGCGGTGATGAATCTCCCCATCAGGGAAGGGGACAGCCTCGTCACCGGCAAAGATGGCCGTGCGGAGATCGAGTTCGAAGACGCCTCCACTGTCTACCTGGGCGAGAACTCGGTGCTCAATTTCACTGATCTGCACACCACCGCGGGCGTTCCCCACTCTGAGGTGGCGCTGGTCAGCGGCACCCTGACCACGCATCTCGATTCGCTCATGGGCGGCGAGACGTTCCTTCTCCGCACGCCAACTGAAAACGTGCTCACCCACTATCCCGAGAAATCGAACCTGCGGCTCACCAGCTATCTTGACGGCCTCGCGGTAACTCCGCTCGGCCAGGGCGACCTCAACGTGGCCGGCAGCAATCGCGTGAGTCTCACCCCGGGCAAAACAATCTTTTTCAGCGACGGCTACCAGCCTTCCACCGCCCAGGAGGCCGCCATGAGAGACGACTTCACCAGCTACGATGCCTGGGTGGCCGATCGCTATGCGGCCCGCACCGCCACCAATGAAGCCATGATGAAGGATGCGGGTCTGGCCAAGCCGATCCCGGGCCTGGCGGAGATGAAGGGCAAAGGCCATTTCTTCGCGTGCCCGCCGTATGGCACCTGCTGGCAGCCCGATGAACCGCAGGCCAAAGCCGTCCTCGCTGCCCCGCCTGTTCCCGCGCCCACACCGAAAACGGCGCGCGCCTCCGCAGGCGGGCCCACGTCCGGAGCGCCTAATCAAAATCCTCAGATGGCCGCGGCGTGGTTCCCGTGCCTGAACGGCTGGTACATGGGCTCGTGGGGCTACGGCGGCGGGAACCCGTACTTCTGGGCGGTCTGCCACGCCGGTGACTGGATCCCTTACAACAATGGGTACGCGTGGGTAGCCACCTCGCGCCGTCATCACCAGTGCCCGGTTCGCTGGGTTAAGTTCGGCCATCACCTCGCGGTCGTCCCTCTCAGCCCGCGCGACACCAAGGGCAAGCCGCTGGTGAACCGCGACCATGGTTTCATTCCTGTGAAGAGCAAAGACGGGGTGAAGCTGACGCCGATCAAATTCGAGGGCAAACCACTCGAGCCGGTAAAGACCGCTCCGAGGGAATTCCGCAACCTGCCGCAGCCCCAGCTGGTACGCGCCGAGCCTCCGCACATGTTCGCGCACGCCCTGCATGAGAATGCCAAGGCGGGAATCCCGGTCAGTCGTTCCGTGGCCATGACTTTTAATGTCAGGCAGGGGTTTACCACGCCGCGTCAGGTGGTGCAGTCGGGACGCACCACCACCGTGAATTTTCCCGTCGGCCGCCCGGGCAGCGGAGTGTGGGCTAGCGGGGTTGCCAGCCGCGGCTCGGCAGGTTTCGGCGCCCTGGGCGGTGCGCGTGCAGGCAACGCCTTCGGCGGCTCGCGCGGTAGCGGCGGCTTCTCGAGCGGAAGCGTCTCCAGCAACAGCTTCAGCACTGGCACCTCGTCGAGCTTCGGAGGCGGCGGAGGTGGTGGTACGAGCAATGGCACTTACAGTGCGCCGGCCGCCAGCGGCGGTCCCGTAGCCTCGCCCAGCCCAGCACCCCGATAGGTGATTGCAGCACGCGCGGAAAAGCCCCGGCCTGCATGGCCGGGGCTTTTCCGTGAGGACCGTTCTGATGCGATTGGACGCCCGGAACAAACACCCGAGCAGCAGCAGCATCCTACTTTCAAGCTACGGCCCCCGGGGATCCTCTTTTACATGTCTAATTCAGAACTCACCGGCATCCTTCTCGTCCTTCTCCTGCTCGTCGGCTTTGCCCAACTGCTGGGCTACGCCTTCGTGCGCCTGCGCCAGCCTCGCGTCATCGGCGAAATTCTTGCCGGTATTGTGCTGGGACCGGCGTTGCTCGGCCGGATTCCTGCATTCGCGCACCTCGTCAATCACGCGAAGAACCAGGGCAACGTGCTTGATTTCGTCTACTGGCTGGGACTTCTGCTGCTCATGTTCCTCTCCGGCGCCGAGACACGCGAACTATTCACGCGCGACGAGCGGCGCGAAGTAAGCTGGCTGGCCGCCGTCGGCTCCGGACTCCCGTTTCTGTTGGCCCTTGCCCTCGGTCCGTGGCTAATCCGGCCAGCGCTTGCCGGCCCCAACGGCAACCGCATCTCGCTCATGATCATCCTCGCGGTCGGTGTCGCCGTCACCTCGGTGCCTGTCGTCTCCAAGATCTTCGCCGACCTCAAGATTCTGCACACGCGCTTCGCCCGCCTTGTGCTCGGCGTCGCCGTCATTGAGGACATCGTCCTCTGGCTCGCGTTGGCCATTGCCACCGCGATGGCCGGCACCGCG
>Ga0134128_10008937_pt1 | contig 12045 bp, 7 predicted proteins | sample KB31754_FD_96462 | JGI IMG/M metagenome (GOLD analysis project Ga0134128, IMG submission 96462) | Terrestrial soil microbial communities with excess Nitrogen fertilizer from Kellogg Biological Station, Michigan, USA - KB3-175-4 | ecosystem: Environmental > Terrestrial > Soil > Unclassified ...
ACATTTTGGAAGCCGATTTCGAGCAACGCCATTTTTGTGACACTCGATAACTCACAGAAACGGCAGGAATATCAGGACCAGGTTGTCAAGGTCTTCTACATACAGAACGCGGGAGCACAAACGGAATTTCAGGATCTGTTCAATGCCGTGCGCACGGGCGCCAATATGACACGCGGGCTGATCCAATTGCCGAGTCAGAACGCAATCATCGCACGCGGGACGCCGGATCAGATCGCGGTGGTGGAGAAGATTATTCACGATCTGGATAAACCAAAGGCGGAAGTTCTGGTGGATGTGCTGGTGCTGGAGACAACCAGGACGAAAATCCGCACGCTCTCGGCGGCGCTGGCGGATGCAACGGGCGCTGCGGCGGGTGGCCTTAGCGCTCCTATTTTATTCACGCCGCGCAATCCGGTGCTCTTCGGAGGAACGGCGACCGGGACGGCCACGGGCACCGCGACAGGCACGGCAACCGGCACGGCCACGGGCACGACGACAGCCACTGGAACCGCAACCGGCACGGCCACCGGGACGGCTACGGGCACCGCAACTGGCACAGCCACCGGCACCGCGACGGGAACTGCAACCGGCACGGGCGGATCGTTCATATCGTTGTCCCAGCTTGGACATGTTTCGAGCAACGATTTTTCGGTCAGCCTCCCTGGCGCCTTGATTCAAGCTCTCTTGAGCGATAGCTCCGCGCGTGTGCTGAACCGGCCGCAACTGCGCGTCACCGACGGCGGCAAGGGTTCGCTCAAAATCGGAAGCAAGATCCCATACGTCAGTGGATCGCTGAACTCCGCGGTGGCGACTCCCGGAGCGATTCCGTATGCAACGACGCAATTCCAGCAGATCGACACAGGCGTCAATATCGACATGGAGCCGCGGGTGAACGGAGCGGACGACGTGACCATGCACCTGAAGGTCGACATTTCGCAGGTTTCCGGGTACACAAACATCGCGGGCATCCAACAGCCGACGATTTCGCAGCACGTCAATGAAGCGAACGTGCGCATGCGGGATGGGGAACTTGCCATTCTCGGCGGCTTGACCCAAAACTCAACAGCCGACACGAATGCCGGCCTTCCCGGCATTTTGGACATCCCCGTTCTTGGATATTTCATGGGATCGAAGCAGAAGAATCAGTCCGAGGACGAGATCCTGATTGCAGTGACGCCGCATATCATTCGCAAGCCGGATTTGAGTGTCATGGGCGAAGAGCCGATCGATACCGGAAGCGAGAACAACGTAAAGGTTTATTATTCACAGCCGCAGGGCGGAGCCTCGGGAGCGGCAACCACAGCGCCGCAGTCCGCTGCGCCTCAACCGCAAGGGATACCGGTTCCGCAGCAGCCTGTACCGCAGCCACAGGTAATGCCAACGCCACAGCAGCCGGCGCGGCCGACACCGAATATGGTTCCGCAAACCGCGCCGCAAGCAAGCCCGGGAACGAGAGTATTTAATCCTCCGGTGAAGACCGCTCCCCCGCAAACGCCCGCGAATCCACCGCACCGGCAGTAAGTAGTAAAAGGGAACAAGAGTAGTTTTGGCATGAACATGGGCGCCCCGATTTCGAGCCGCGCCATTGACGAGCGTGGCGGAGACGAGCGGCAGACGCGCCGCGAAGCGGGTCTGACGCTGATTGAGCTGATTGTCGCGTTCACGATCCTTCTGATTCTGACGATGATGGCCGTTCCCATGGCGCGCCGGCAGATCATGAGACAACGGGAGAAGGACCTTCGCGACGACCTGCGCGAGATGCGGACCGCGATCAATAAGTACAAGGACATGGCCGACGAGGGGAAGATCAAAGTCGAGAACGATACCTACGGCTATCCGAAGACGCTGCAATCTCTGGTCGATGGAGTTCCACTGTTGAACAAGCTGTCGGGAAGCGGCGATACCGCAAAAATCCGCTTCCTGCGGCGTATTCCCACCGACCCGATGACCGGCACGAAAGAATGGGGCATGCGCAGCATGCAGGATGCTCCGGATTCGAACACCTGGGGCGGACAGGACGTTTTTGATGTGTATACAAAATCCCTCGAAAAAGGCAGCGATGGAACGCCCTATTCGCAGTGGTGAGCCGCAAACCCGCCGTGAATTCGGGTTCACGCTGATCGAACTGATGATCGTGATGGCGATCGTGTCCATCCTGGTCGCGATCGCGGTGCCGATTTATCAGAAATCGATTATTCGGGCGAAAGAAAGCGTACTGCGAAATAACCTGTTCACGCTGCGCCAGATGATCGACGAATACACCGTCGACAAGCAACACGCGCCGGAGACTCTCGACGATCTGGTGTCGGAAGGCTATTTGCGCCAGATTCCGATCGACCCGATCACCGGTTCCAACCAAACGTGGAAAACCATCATGGAAGATACTCCGGTCGGAGGCGAGAACCAGCCGCCGGGCATATTCGACGTGAAAAGCGGCGCAGACGGCAACAGTCTGGACGGAACCGCCTACGCGGATTGGTGAGGCCGTCGGATGTTACAATCTTAGCTGCCCGCCTGGTTTTTCCATTCCCCGGTCGTCTAACGGTAGGACAGCGGCCTTTGGAGCCGTGAATCGTGGTTCGAATCCATGCCGGGGAGCCACGCAACTCCCACATTGAAAATAAAAGACTTAGCAATCAACTATTCTCGTAAGTTATTGATTTTGGGTTCGAATCCATGCAGGGGGTAGAGTCATTTCGGCAAACGGCAGCAGATTGGGATGGATAAAATACTCGGACATTATCTTTACTATCCGATGCATCTATCCATGTGGTTGCCGTTGACAGAGGATTCGCCAAAGCACGCCAGCTCTTCAAGGAGCAAGGAGGCACGCTCCGCACCAGCAGGGCGATTCAGCTCGGTATGCTCTTCGGGACGCCGGTGAGATCGAACAACTTGGCCGCGGCCTCTACAGACTCTCCACAGCACCGCCCATCTCAAGCCCGATCTGGTTCCTATCGCAATTCGCATTCCTCCCGCCGTAGTCTGCCTCATTCAGCGCTGGCCTCTCACCGACTGAACACGCAGGTTCCGATGCCGTCGACGTTGCGCTACCAGCCATGCGCAGATTCCGAAGATCGATGGCATCCCTCTTCGGGGTCTTCTGGTATCCCGAGCCTTCTATCCGTGCGGGCGTTGAGATCGTTGCTATCGACGATGCCTCGGTAAAAATCTACTCGCCAGAAAAAAACTATCGCCGACTACAAGCTTCCGGACGAGACCGACGCGTCGTCTTGCCAGTCGAATTCAAGGTTCGCTTCGGGAAGGCGGTGAGCCGTTGCGTAATGATTTCTGGCTTGCAGAAGTTGCTTGAACCAATCTCCAAACGGCAGTAAAAATTCGCGCTGGATCAGGTAGTTCAGTCCGAGGGTTCGATCGACACGGTAATCTTGTACGCTATTCAGCACGAGGAGATGCCTGCGGCCATTCGCCTCTGGGACTCGTGGATACCAGCTCTTGTACCAGGTTGTAGTGACGGTCTGTAGCGTGCGGTTCCGCTGCGCTCTGATGAGATAGGCGAGTTGCAGTGCCTGATCGAGAGCCGAAACCGCAGCGGGATAATCCAGCTTGGCAGCAGCGGATTCAGCTCCTTGCAACGACGAGCTGATTGCACCCAGATCCTGGAGCATCTCGAGATTTTGACGATATAAGCCTGCAATCGACCGAAACACGTCCAGGTTGTATGAATGCAACTGCACGGTCGTCAGGTTGTGGTTCAGCAATCCAAGCAATTCGTCGTTGTCGGTCAGCGACTTCTGTGAGAGCAGGAGGCGTTTTTCGTTCACTTTGGTCCAGTCATAATCGAGGCGGAGATAATCGCCTTTCGGCACTGGCGGCAACGCGATCACTTGATCCCTGGGTGCTATGGAACGAATTCCGTCCGAGTTGCCGAACAGAACTGGGCGGATCGAGGAAGGCCCCCAATCCCAACTGCTGGCCCAGAACTCACCTTGCGTACTCATCAATTGATAGAGCCTATCCATATTTTCCGCGCCACGTCCGTAGAAAAGACGATAAAAGCTGCTTTTCGCCTCCGCCGGATCTGGCGATCCGGGGCGCCAACTCCATCCAGCCGCGGCCGCAAAGCCCAACCAAAAGGTCTCCGGGTGCAATCCTTCGTCTCCCCAGGCACACACATCTACCCCCACCAGGTCCGCGAATTTGCGCGCCCTCCAGAAGGAGATTTCGTTGAACAATTGCGAAATCCGGTCCTGTGCCGGACGGAAGTGAGCTTCATCTGCCTGACTGGGACCTTTATAATTCACTTGGTCGGCATCCGGCAGCAAGAAATAATTCGGAAACAGAGGCTCACTAGCCTGCGTGTAGGTGTAAATCATCTGGCGGATGCCATGCTCGCGGAAAGCCCGATCGAATTCCGGGCCGTAAACCTCTCCATTGATCAAGTAGGCCGGCAATGCAGAAATGTCAGCGGGTTTGAGCGGGTACTCGCCCCAAAAAATTACAGTTCGTCCGTGTGCGTGGAGATACCCGGCAGTTTTCGAAATAAATTGGGCGAGTATTTTTCCCACGCTACCCAATCGTTTCGCTTCATCAACCTCGTTGCATTGAGAGTTATTTGCAAGCCCAACGTAGTAAGGTTCGTCTGTGGATAAAAGGAAGTAGTTCACCCCTTTATTTGCATCCATCAATTCCTGATACATGCCCTCAAGCAGTTTGTATGAGTCTGAATTCGTCGTACAGAGCTCATAGTTGCTCTCGGGAAATGCCCGCAGTTGTTCATACTCGGGATGTTTCAAAATCCAGGCGATGTGCGCCGGCCCGTCAATATATGGAATAAGCTGAACGTGGTAATGCAGACCATAGTCGGTCAACTGCTGAAGCTCTTGCGGCGTCAGAGCATACGGTTCGACGACTGCTGGAGCACTGGAATATTGAAAATGCGCGTTCAGTTTGAGAAGAACCCCGTTCACCTTAAAAAATGCCGCCTGGCGCAGAACCTCTCGCAATACGTCGGGACGATCGAGATGGGCCTTATCGTCCCAATAGATGAAGCGGTTCTGCAGGTCGGGCCAGTCAACAATGCTGCCCTGCGGCAACCAGGTTGCGCTATTGGAGGTCTTGACTAGTTGCACCAGAGTTTCTGCTCCGTACAGCAAGCCGGGCTCCGCATTCGCGACGATCGTAATGGATTCCGGAGAAAGATCGAGTCTGTATGCCTCTTCTGCGAGTTTGTCCTTATCGCGGTCTGTTGCCGGGCCGATTTTCACCGAACCGGGGCGAATCGCCATCTGAACCGTTTTTGAAGCTGAATTTGACGGTGATCCGTTCTGGAGACGGATTCCATACCGGGAGGCAAGGTCGTTTCTTAAGATTTCAACGGCGGCCATGCCGTTATTGACTCCGCTCGTGAGGGCCAAATGCCAGTCGTTCCCGAATACAAAATCTTTTCCATTCAGTTCGACCTTCTGAGGCTCGGGAATAACGGTATAACCACGCGCAAACAGAGGCGAGGAGGCCGCATTTGCGCTAACTACCGAGCAGAGCAGGACAGCGACAATACTTAACTGTCTAATCGTCCGAAGCATCGGGAGTACGCGCAGAGGTTTTGGCAGCGGAGGTGTCTTGCCAGTCAAAGGTATAGTGACGCGAGGGAATCTTGTGGGCGGTTGCATATTCATTTCGGACCGCCATGACGGTTTTCGCCCACTCGCCGAGCGGGTAAAGTAGTTCCCGATATACGAGGTAACTCATATCGACTGTGCGAACCGGCTGATGATCCTTAATATCGTCGACCTGATCGAGATATTTCCGGCCGTTTGCTTCTTTCACACGAGGAAACCAGGTCTCGTACCATGTAACCGTTGCGTCTCGAAGGGCGTAGTTGCGCTGCTGGCGGATGTTCTCAGCGATATCTATCGCACGGTCCAGTGACGCAACCGCCTTTTCGGCTTCAGCTCTTCCGGCGTTCGCTTCAGCGGCCTTCAACGCATCCGAAATGCGGCCCAGGTCCTGCAGCATCAGGAGGTTTTGCCGGTAGAGCGCTGCAATGGAAAGAAATATCCGCACATTGTACCGGTTAAGCTGAAGGCGCGCGATATTCTCGTGCAGTAGGTCCAGCAACTGATCATTCTGAGTGAGGAACCTACCCGCGAGTTCCAGCCGCTTCCGATTTTCGAGGCGCCAATCGTGATCCAAACGAAATAATTCCGGCTCGGGCGTTGGAAGCAAGGGCAAATACTGATCGTGAGCGGGCATGGGTGGATTGAAAATACTATAAGAGTTACCGAGAATGGGCGATCGCGCGGCAGACGGGCCTGTTTCCCAACTGTCTAGCCAAAACTGAGCCTGCTCGCTCATCAACTGATAAAGCCTGCCCATATCGGTTGTGTCTGGACCATAGAAAAGCCGATAAAAGCTGCTCTCCGCTTCCTCTGGAGTCCCTCGATGCCATCCGGCCGCCAGCCCGGTTGCGTAACCCAGCCACATGGTTTCCGTATGCAGGCCCGGATCAGCCCATCCAGCAACGAATTCGCCAATCAGATCCGCCTGATTCGCTTGCGCAGAGTCCGGACGCGTTGAGGAGAGATTATCGAGCGAGGTGAAACCAACACGCTCCCACATCTCCTGCACGCGGCCTGGGCCGTGAGGCCCGGGGTGCAGCCTCTCGGACGAAGGTAAAACGTAGTACTGCGGAAATAATTGCTCTTCTCCCACTGTCGAGGTGTAGATCATCTGTTTGATGCCATGTTTTCGAAATAACGGGTCGAACTGCGGGCCGTACACTTCGCCGTTGATCAGGTAATTCGGGAGAGCGTCGATGTCATCGGGTTTGAGCGGATACTCGCCCCAGAAGAGCACGGTTCGGCCACGTTCGTGCAAATAGCCGGCCGTCCTGGTCACGAACTCTGCCAGCACTTTGCCGACACTGCCCAACTGCTTGGCCCGTTCCGCCTCACGGCACTGCTCGTTGTCGGCTAACCCCACGTAGTACGGCTCGTCCGTCGACAGCACAAAATGACGGCTGCCCTTGGTCGCCGCCAGCAGGTCCTCAAACATGCCTTCGTACAGCCGGTAGGTCTCCGGATTCGTGACGCAGAACTCGTAATTGTTGTCCGGGTACTCCCGCAGCTTCGCGTACTCGGGGTGCTTCAGAATGAACGAATCATGTGACGGCCCGTCCAGGTACGGAATCAATTCGACGTGATGCTTCAACCCGTAGTCTGTTAATTCCTGCAACTCCGCCGGAGCTAGTGCATACGGCTCGACGATCGCCGGCGCGTGCTGGTATTGGAAATGACCTTCCAACTTGATGGCAAAGCCGTTGATCTTGTAAAACGAGGCCTGCCGCAGCGCCGCTTTCAGCGCGTCGAGATGCTCCAGGTGATGCGCATCGTCCCAATACATGATGCGCAGTTGCAGGTCCGGCCAGTCCTCGATCTCGCCTTCCGGCAGCCATAGCTTGCCGTGTTCCGGCTTCAATAACTGCACCAGCGTCTGTACTCCATAGAACAGACCGGTCGCGGTATTACCGGTGATCGTTACGCGCTCCGGAGTTAACTGTATACGGTAAGCTTGTTCGGCGATCGCGGCCCTGTTGGCGTCCGTGGTTGGCCCTACGCTAACGGCATTCGGCGCCACTACCAGATGCACCGCGGGCGCATTCGCGGATCCATCCAGCTTGAGGTGAAAGCGCTCCTGCAACTGTTCTCCCAAACTTTGGACGGACATATCATCCGGCTTAATGCCTGCTTCCGGTTCCAGCCGCCAGCGATGCCTGAACTCGAAATCATTCGCCCCCAAGCGCACCTTCTGTGGCGACGGAAGCACCGTGTAACCACGGGCGAAAAGCGGTGAGGTGGCGAAAAGCTGAATCGGCGCGAGGAGCACAAGCAGGAGGCCGACAATGCGGAACAGTCGCGGCAACATAGAATTAGAGAATTGTTCAAGATATCATCTTCCTTGGGCTTATTTGTTGCCCTGCTGCTGATGCTCGTGCCGGCCGTTGGCCAGGAATCACCGGCGGCTCGCGCACGGGCTCCTTTGAAGCAGGGCAAAGCGGAAAGTGCGCTCCCGATTCTGCTCAAGTTGCATCGTGCCGCGCCGTCGGATGCCAATTTATGCCAGCAAATTGGCATCGCGTACACGCAGCTCAATGATCTGGCCCACGCCGAGGAGTTCTATCGTGAGGCAGTCCGGCTCAATCCTCAATTTGATGCCGCGCGCAAGAACCTCGGGACGGTGCTCTGGTTTCTGAACCGGAGAGATGACTCGGAACGTGAGTTTCTCGTTGTCACGAAATCGCTTCCGGCCGACCCTGTCCCGCATCTTTATCTGGGGCTCGCAGCAGTTGGACGCCACGAATTCGCCCACGCGAAAAGCGAATTCGAGCGTGCAGGAACTCTTGCGTCCGCTAATCCTGAGGTCATTCAACCTGTTTTGGAAGCCTATCTTGCTACCCGCGATCTGAGTTTTCCGACTGAGGTACTGGAACAACTCACGCGAGCTGAAAATCCGGATTCGGAAATCAGTTTCCGCGCCGCGGCGCTATTCCAGCGGTACGGATATTACGAGCAAGCCGCCACTTTATGCAACAAGATCATTTCCGTGTCCAAAGAGTCCGCGGAAACATGGCGCCTCCTTGCTGAGGCGTACGACCGGCAACAAAAGCCCGAGCGTGCCTATTCGGCCTATTCTCGGGCGATCGAAATGGACCCGAATTCCGCAGCTGGCTATCTCGCGTTAGCCGAGTTCGCTTCGGCCCATGCAAACAACAGTTACGCTTTGCAAGTGGTTGCGCGCGGTCTGAAGCTCCTGCCACGTTCGGCAAGCCTGCGGTTCGAACAGGGCATCCTCTTTTCCCTGGTTGGCGATCGCACGAAAGCGCAATCCAGCTTCTCCGAAGCGAGCAGGCTGGAACCGGAATGGAATCTTCCCGGGCTCGCGCTCGGAGTCTCCGCCTTGGAGTCGGGGAATGCTGCTCAAGCCGTGGCCCTGTTTGACAAAGCCCGCACCATTGATCCGCACGATGCACGAGCATCCTATCTGTACGCACTCGCGATCTCTAAAGAGGGCGCCGATGGCGGTACTAACCGCGCAAGCGCCCTCGCAGCCTTGCACAGGGCCATCCAGCTTGATGCACGCGATGCGGCATCGCACTCGCTGCTTGGTCATTTCGAGTTGGCGGCCGGCAACGCGCCAGCGGCCGAACGTGAATGGGAAGCCGCGCTAAAGCTCGATCCCAGGAATACGACCGCACTGTATCAACTCAGCTTGCTTTACCGAAAAGAGGGCAGGACTGGGCGAGCGAAACAGTTACTAGAGAAATTTCGGCAGGTCAAAACGGAGCAACGAAGCGAGGAAACCCAACTTGTCGAGATTCTCAAGGTTGTTCCCCGGAGCGCGGCTTACTAGTGGATATGGCAGCGAGAGATTGCAGCACACGGTCGCGTTGATGCGCATCTTCTTTGAGCGCTCTGAACCGGCTCAGTTCCTCCTGAGCACGGGTCTCGTTACCCGCCCGCCTATAAGCCAAACCCAACCGGTAATGCGCCGTGGCTAGTCCTGGCTCGAGGTCGACTGCCTTTTGGAGTGCGGCGATGCCTTGCTCCGTTTTGCCTTCAGCGAGCGCAATCAGTCCTAATTCGAAATGCGCTTCCGCAAGATTAGGATCTAGGCGTAAAGCCTGATTCACATTCTGCATCGCCTGCCGGTAGTCGTGCCGTCCGTCCGCCTGGGCGCGTTGATAGAGTATCGCGCCGTAATGGTAATAAGCACCAGCATCATTAGGCGCGCTCTCCAAGTAGGAGGCGAACGCCGTCTCGATCTCACGCTGCAAGCCGGATGCGGAATCGTATGCCTCTCCTAGCAGGGACCACCCCGTCGTCGAATCTGGTTTCAGCTTGACTGCCTCAAGTAAGTCCCTAGCGGCATTTTCGTAATCGCTAAGCAGGTAATGAGCCGATCCGAGTCCGATTATCAGCTTCCAAGACCGCGGCATATCGGCAATAGCCGCACGGAAAGCCGTTACTGCGGATGAAAACTTGCCATGCTGCACGAGCGAGTTCCCATAATCGAATCTATAGTCCTCGTTCGAGGGTTCGCGGGCCACGGCCGCTTCAAACGCGTGCTCGGCTACATCGGGGCGCCCTCGCTTCTCCTCAATTGCGCCGAGAAGGTCAAAGGCTTCTGCCTTGCCTTTCGCGTCCGTAAACGCTCGGAGCACCTCCGCTGCACGGTCGTATTCACCCGTTTGAAAATAAGCGACCGCGAGATTGTAGTTAACATTCCAGGACTGAGGGGGGGCTTTGCGTACCCGTTCCAAGATTGGAATTGCGCCGGCAGCGTCGCCATGCTCCGCCAAAAGCGCGGCGACCTGCAACAGCCGTGGATCGCCATCTTGCAACAAGCCCTGCAATTGCTCAACGGTCCGGCGAGCGTCCGCCGTTCTGGTCAGTATTAGCTCGGAAGCCAGAACGCCCATTAACGCAGGTACGTCGGAGGCGTTACTATGCAGTACGGTCTGGAACCGTTGGAGGGCGGCGGTGGCCGAACCTTTCCCAAGTGCGATCACGCCCAGGTTGTAGTTCGCGGCCGCATCTTCCGGGTTTAATTCCAGAGCTCTTTTGAAAGCACGGGTTGCCTCTGGAACCTTGTTTTCCTGCAGATAGGTCGAGCCCAGATATGCATGGGCCTGGTGATTTTCGGGCTCGAGCGCCACGCCCTTTAGAAAATGCTTTTCGGCATCTCCGAATCTTGACTGCACCGTAGCGATCAGACCCATCAGGATTTCGGCGTCACCCATATTGGGGTCAGCGGCGAGCGCCTTCCCGGCTGCAATCGCTGCCTTATCCCAGTTGTGCTGGTTAAACAGATCTCGCGCCTGCTGAAAAGCCCGGTCGGCGTCGGAACTCTGATATGCGAACGTAATGGCGCAGCAAAGAGCGCCGATCACCGTCACCCCGCGACACACAGCAAGTGTAAAATTACGCTTCACCAGAGCAATTTCAGAGCGAACTGGATGACGCGTCCGTCCTGTGCGCTCGTAATTTGACCAAACGATGAATCGGTCTGCGTTGTGTCCGGATTGTTGAAATTCACCTGGTTGAGGACGTTGAACATCTCCGTTCTAAACTGAAGCCTCAACGATTCACGAAGGTTGAAATCCTTAAGCACGCTGAAATCGGTACTATTGAACGCCGGACCGCTGATCAATCCACGGCCCGCGTTACCGTAGTGTCCGGCCGGCAGTAGATCCACAGGAACGAACGCGGCGGTATTGAAGAACTGTGTGACCGCGGCATTACGATCCGGATGAGAGAGCGAGATCTTACCCGCCGTAATTCCTGGCTGCAGAAAAGCATGCTGGCCGCCGCCGTTTCCAGTCCCGTCCAGGGCAATGTCCTGCCCTATGGTAAAGGTCAGCGGCGTTCCACTCTGAATGGTGTGGATCGCCGTTAACGTCCAGCCACCAAGAATGCTGTTCGTCACGTGATTGCTGAACCTGAATGGAAGGGTCCACAACCAGGAAGCAACAAAGGCATGGCGGCGATCCCAATCCGAGCGTCCGCGCTCAGAGCGGAGGTCGAAAGGATTGGAGACGCTCCCGCCCAAGTTGTCGGTTGAACTGCTGTCGATTGATTTCGCCAATGTGTATGAACCTTGTATGCTCAGGCCGTTAGAGAACCTCTTAATGACCTGAGTTTGCCAACTGTGATACCAACTCCTGAAATCGTTGCCCAGCATAAAGCCTTGAGGACTGAGGATGCCCGGCTCGAAGATGACTCTGTCATTCACGTTTTGCAGGGAAGGTGGCTCTCCCGTAACGGGATCGGGTTCGAATTTCGCGGGATTAAAGGTTCGTAGAGCCTCGATTTTCGTGCCGATCTTACCGGCGTATGCGGTTTCCAGCATCAGGCTGGGCGTGAACTGGTGCTGGATCGAGAAGTTGAAGGCTTGGACGTAAGGCGTCCGTAGGGACAGATCGGTGAATACACCGCCTACTGGCAACGGAAAGAGTGGACAACTGTATCCAGGGTAGGTGCTGATTTTCGTACACCCGAATTTGCCGCTCGTAGTCACCGGTGG
>Ga0134128_10008938_pt1 | contig 12045 bp, 10 predicted proteins | sample KB31754_FD_96462 | JGI IMG/M metagenome (GOLD analysis project Ga0134128, IMG submission 96462) | Terrestrial soil microbial communities with excess Nitrogen fertilizer from Kellogg Biological Station, Michigan, USA - KB3-175-4 | ecosystem: Environmental > Terrestrial > Soil > Unclassified ...
CTGCACGCTGATGCCGAGACCGATATTGAGCTTGCCGGTCTCCTCCAGGATCACGTCGCCATAGTCGTTGGCGTCGAGCTCCTTCTGGCGAACCTTGAAGACGCCGGTCTTGCCTTCGCCGAGCGCCAGCAGTTTTTGCGAAGCGTCGGCCAGCGCCTTGGTGCCGGAATTCTTCGGCAGCAATTCGAGATTCGATGCGACGCGTGCCTTGGTGTCCTTGAATTCCTTTTCGATCGCCTCCAGCGTGTCGCTGCTGTTGGCCGAGAGCGCGGCGTTCATTTCGGAAGCCGCCTGATGACCGCTGGCGATGACGCCGCCGAGCTGGTCTACGGTGCGCGCGGCTTCGCTGGCGTCGTCGGCGGAAAGATTGGCGGAGCCGAGCACGGCGTTGAGCTGGGTTTGAGCATCCAGCATCGCCGGGCTCGCGGCGGCGACGAAGCCGGTCTGGGCGGCGCGCAGGGCGTCATATTGCTTGTCGTGCAGGGCCACGACATCGAGCCGCTCGCGGGCCGCCGAGCCGAGGCTCTTGATCATGTCGTCGATGTTCTTGACGGTCTCGCCGAGCGCTGCGACCACGTTCTTGTCGGCGCCGAGTTCGGTGATCTCGCCGAGTTTTGCCAATGCGGTCTGCTGGGTTTCCTTCATCTTCCTGGCGTGCTCATCGAGCGCTTCCGCGCTGCGCGAGGCCAGCAGCGCCGGACCCTGGCTGGCGAGGCTCGCGCTCTGGGCGGCGAGTTGCAGGCTGGCCGCCAGACGCGGGATGTCCTGTCCGCTCAAATCTTCCATCGATCTGCCGAGTTGCCCCAGCACCATGCCCGCCGCCGTCGAGATCACGATGGCCATGCCCGCGATCACGGCGAAGGCGGCGAACAGGCTGCCCCGGATGCCCCAGCGCGGACGCAGGAAGCCAAGGTTGAAGTTGCGGACGGAAAATCGGGTAGCCGAAAATCTGGAAGACATTGCGTTCTGCCTCGCCCCTCGCTCACCCTTAGGGTGAGCCTCGCGCGGCAGTATCGTGGTACCGAGTTAATAATTCCCGGAGTTTTGCGGGCGAGGGCGCGAATTTTGTGCACGTAGCGTTTCGAGCGAAGTGGACGCCGGTTCGCGTGAAGAAAACGCGTCGAAAGAAAAATCAGAGCCCGTTCAATAAGAACGGGCTCCGGGAATACAAAAAAGGCCGGCGCGAGGCCGGCCTCTCCGTCTGTTTCGATCAGATCCGATCAATAGCGGGCGGCAACCGGGTTGGCCCAGTTGAAGCGATAGTTAACGCCGACTTTCAGCACATGCTCGTCGTCGTTGAAGCGGGAGCCAACCGAGACCGGAGCGGTCACGATCGTCGTGGTTCCGAAGTTGTAATACATGTATTCGAGCTTGGCGGACCAGCTCGGGGCGAACATGTATTCGGCGCCGGCGCCGACGGTGTAGCCATCGCGATGGTTGCCAATGGTGGTGATGCCCACCGGCGCGCCGCCGACGGTCGCGGAGACGTTGTCGCCGTCCTTCCAGGCATAACCGCCCTTGGCGTAGAGCAGCGTCGGGCCGAAGGTGTAGCCGAGGCGACCGGTGACCGATCCGAGCTGGTCGCTGTTGGAGTTCACGAGCAGGCCGCCCGGGAACAACAGGCTGTTGTTGTTGCTGGAGGTCCAGCTGTACTGCGCTTCGACACCCGCGACCCAGTTGGGCGCGAACTGGTAGTCGGCGCCGCCCTGGACGCCGCCGAGGAAGCGGCTCGAACCCAGGATGCTGTTGTCGCCGCCGAAGCCGCCGCCGACATGACCGCCGATATAGAAGCCGGTCCAGTTGTAGATCGGCGCGGCATAGGCCGGGGCCTTGGTGTAGCGCGGCGCGGCGGCGAGGTCGGCAGCGAGTGCAGGCACGGTCGCGCCGAGAGCGACGACGGTCACGGTGGCGAGTAGGATCTTCTTCATTGGTAGTTCTCCAGCAGATTTTTTCTCGAGAGCGGACGTCCATCAGCCCGTCTTCATGGCGCGCAGTTAGAACGCTTTTGAATAAAATGCTGTCACCCATCGGTCACACCAAGGCAGAACCAAACCGAATGGCGGAACAACGGATTTCCGTGCTTAATGGAGACTTAATGAAAGCTAAAAGATGCCTTAATTTCCCGGTTTTCCGCACGCTTTCGCCCATTGTCGATGACGAACGCGTGATGATCGCGCGATCACAAGAATGTTTTGGGACATTTCCCATGGAGACGAAGCGGTGAACGAATCGTCCGCGCATTCCGGTTCGGTGTTTTCTGCGATTCGAGCCATCGACTACACCGTGATCTTCGCGCGCGACATGGCGGCCATGCGCCGCTTCCACGAGGGCGTGCTCGGGCTTTCAGGTGGCACGCGATCTGTCGTCGAAATGGATCGGGTACCGGCTCGGCAACAACACGCGGGCGCTGGCTGCGCCGACGCGAACCGCCGCGGATGTGCCGACGCCCGACGGGCGTCGTGACGATCGGCGGCTTGACCGGAACGACGAACGGCAACGCCCTCTGCGAACCGCATAGCTGCATGGCGGTTATAAAATTCAAATCGAACCCTGGTCCTGTTCGAGCCAAAGCTTGTGCTTGGTTCATTCGCCCGCGCGTAAGGACACTTCCGCTTCGGTCAGAACCTTAAACGGTGCCCTGCGCCCCCGTCGCAAACGCGCTCTTTAAAGGCGGTCCGGGTCTGCTAAGCTTGCAGTTGCGCTATTGCCGGGAATTCTCAGACAATGCGAATTTTGTTCATAGGAGACGTGGTCGGTGCCGCGGGTTTGGGCGCCCTGTCCTCATTTCTCCCACCGCTGTTATCGCGGTGGCGCATCGACCTCACGATCGTCAACGGCGAGAACTCGGCCGATACCGGGTTCGGAATCACGCGCAGTGCCTACAAGACAATACGTGAGGCAGGCGCGGACGTCGTGACTCTTGGCAATCATTCCTGGAATCGCAAGGAGGCGCTCGAACTGGTCCGCGAGGACTGCCGTCTCATTCGTCCCGTCAACTATGTGCCGGGGACACCAGGCTCGGGGCTGGTCGAGATCAAGACGCCGAAAGGAGCAAGCGCGCTGGTCGTCAACGCGTTGGGGCGGTTGTTCATGGAGCCGGCGGATGACCCGTTCGGCGCCATGTCCCGGATCCTGGAGAGGTATCGGCTGGGGCGGAACGTCGGTGCGATCGTGCTTGATTTCCACTGCGAAGCGACTGGAGAAAAGCAGGCCATGGGGCATTTTTGCGACGGGCGAGCCAGCCTCGTCGCAGGGACGCATACCCATACACCGAGTGCCGATTGCCGGATTCTTTCGGAGGGCACCGCCTATATTACCGACGCGGGCATGACCGGGGACTACGAGTCCGTCGTCGGTATGGATCGAACCGAACCAATCAACCGTTTTGCGACCGGCATATCCTCCGGCCGCTTCGTCGCGGCGCGCGGCGTCGCGACGATGTGCGGTGTCGCTGTCGAGACCGACGACAGGACGGGTCTTGCGATCCGAACCGGAGCCGTAAGGATAGGGCCACACCTTGAGGGGCAGCAGCCGACATTTTGGGATTGAGCGGCAACTATGTATCCAAGCGTCATGGACGGAAAACAATCCAAGCTTCCAGCGCCGGCACAGATCTTGCGCGCTAGAGAAGTAGCTCAAGCGATCATCGAATGGGTTTGAGTGGAAGCGATTGCGTGCCGTGGTCTGATTCCCTCGAAGACCCGATACCCGGCATGACGACGCTGCGTGACCCCGCCAGCTATATTCAGAAGCTACCCAAGGCCGAGCAGCGATTACCGCACTGGCAAACCGCCGTAGAGATGCTGATCCATGCGGCCGTGACCGGCGACGTTTGGCTCATATGGCGCGGATCGCCGCGCTGCGGGCGATGAACCACGGCAAAGAGGGAGTCTTCCGAACCGATCGGAAAAAAACGCATTGGGGCAAACGAAAGCTGAAGCGAGACGAATAGGCAATCGTATCACGTCGGAGCGGATGCTAGTTGCATCCCGCTTTGATGCCGTTGCCTGTTATTTGATTTACGGCTTGATAAAACCGACGTTCCTTTCTGCATGGTTATTCATAAAGAAAACCCGAACTTCAAGGTATTGAAATTTTACGCCTCTGAACTAATTTCGTGGCACAGGAGGCGGCCATGAAACCATCAGAGATTTTCAGGGAGAATGCCGACAATTGCGCCCAGCTTGCCGAAGCAGAGCCGACCCAAGATGGACCTGCTTACAAGCGATATCGACGCATGGAAGAAGCGTGGCGGGCCTTGGCGGAAGAACAGGAATGGCTTGACGGAGAAGTCCCGCCAGTAAGGATAGCTGTGCCCCACATTCAGAAAAGCCGCCCGAGCAATGGCGGCTAGTTCTGTGGAGACGCGCCGACAAACTAGGCTGTTTCACTGTGTAGGCGTCACCGGCGCGCTTCCAGTGTTGAGCAGGTTGGAAACTGCCGTCACGATCTGAGCTGGCGCGAACGGCTTGTTTAGCAGGATGCTGTTTGGGACTCCCTTGGAGGCCCAATCCTCGCCATGCGTGCCGGTCATATAGATAATTGGCATCGTTGGCTCGGTCTCTCTGGCGGTGCGGGCGACCTCCCAGCCGTCAAGCTGGCCGGACAAATTGATATCCGTCATGACCGCTCGAAAGGCGATGTCGCCTTTCAGAAGCGTGATGGCTTCCTCGCCCGATCTCGTGATTACTGATTCAAATCCGCCTTCCGAAAGGGCCTCTTCAATCAAATCCTGAATAAGCCGATCGTCCTCGACGACCAGAACGGTAATTGCATCTTCCACTGCGCTTCCCCCTGCCGCATTTGCGTCGTCCTCCGGCTGAGAAAAGAGACGGTCGGAAGATTCGTTCCGTGAAGCAATGTTCAAAGGTGAACTTTGTTCTCACGCGGCCAAATCAGGCCACTGCCAAAATCAAATTAGGCCACTGGGAGTCGAAACGAGGCAGTACCAGGTTTCTCGCGAGAACAACTAGCGAACCGACTGCACTGATATTGCACGCCAATGCACGCCGCTTCATGCTTTGTTCCGCGTGCAGACTGTCATACGCGGGCGCGCCATCTGGCTGCCGCTGCTTGATATTGCTGAAATAAATGGTGCTGCCAGACAGGATTGAACTGTCGACCTCTCCATTACCAATGGAGTGCTCTACCACTGAGCTACGGCAGCATGCCCCGGATACGAGAATCGGCCCCAGCGGGGCCCCTACAGAGCGGGCCGATCCTTGCCACAAGGCCCCCTTTCGCGCAAGCGCGGGCGGAGGCCGAAAAGCATCGAAAACGGCCTCGCCAGGGTCAGCCGCGACTTGTTTCAGCCGGCTGTGGCCTGATCCGGTTCCCCATATCCCCGCCGAGCGCCTTGCAGCGTTCTTTGCGGCTCGGCCGCGAAGGCATTTATTTCGGCAGGGTCCACGCTCATTCGGTCTATTCTCCCTATGGTTTTGAAGCCACCCGACGGGTTCACGATGCAGGATAATGACGGCAAAGGCGGAAGGCCGGATTTGCGCAGGGCTCAACGGCAGGATCGATTGAAGTCGGCTCTGCGCGAAAATCTCAAGCGGCGGAAATCGCAGGCGCGCGGGCGCGATCTCGCGACACCTTCCAATCCAGAAGATCCCGCGCCATATGACGACGGCGCGGGGAAGCCCGGCAAATAGCGGTCTGGTGTTCGGTGGCGGGTGAGACGGCATGAGTGAGGACACGACGATTGCGAACCATGCGGCGCCGGCCACGCCGCAGGCGGCCTTCTTCCCACGCCTCGAGCAGACCTTTCCGACGCTAACGGAGCAAGAGATCGCGCGGATGCGGCGGTTTGCCGAATCCCGTACCTACAAGGACGGCGAAAAACTGTTCGAGACCGGCCAGCCCGGGCCGGGAATGTTCATCGTGCTGTCCGGCCACGTCGCGATCACCCAGCGCGACGGCCTTGGCCATGTCACGCCGGTGATCGATCAGGGGCCGGGGCAGTTTCTGGCCGAGATCGGCCAATTGTCCGGCCGCGTCGCGCTGGTCGACGGCGAGGCCGAGGGCGACGTCGAGACGCTGTTGATTCCGCCGCCGCAATTGCGCGCGCTGCTGGTCGCGGAAGCCGATCTCGGCGAGCGCATCATGCGCGCGCTGATCCTGCGCCGGGTCAGCCTGATCCAGGCCGGCGCCGGCGGCCCGGTGCTGATCGGGCCTGCGGATTCCAGCGGCGTGGTCCGTTTGCGCGGATTTCTCACCCGCAACAGCATTCCGCACCATCTGCTCGATCCCGCCACCGAGCACGACGCCGCCGAGCTGATCGCGCGCTATTCGCCGTCGCCGTCGGACTGGCCGCTGGTGGTGGCGCTCGACGGCACCGTGCTGCGTAACCCCGGCGAGACCGAACTGGCGCGCGCGATGGGCATGATCCGCGGCGTCGCGCAGGACAAGGTCTACGACGTCGCGGTGGTCGGCAGCGGTCCCGCCGGCCTGTCGACCGCGGTCTATGCGGCGTCCGAGGGGCTCAGCGTCGCGGTGTGCGACGCGCGTTCGTTCGGTGGCCAGGCCGGCGCCAGCGCGCGGATCGAGAACTATCTGGGCTTTCCGACCGGCATCTCCGGCCACGCGCTGACCGCCCGGGCCTACAACCAGGCGCAGAAATTCGGCGCCGAGATGATGATCCCGACGGAAGTGACCGGGCTCGATTGTTCGCGCAAGGACGGCACCTTCGGATTGAGGCTCGACAGCGGCGAGGTGCTGCAGGCGAGATCGGTGGTGGTGGCGAGCGGCGCGCGCTACCGGCGCCCCGAGATCGAGAATCTCGCGGAGTTCGAGGGCCGCGGCGTCTGGTATTGGGCTTCGCCGATCGAGGCGCGGCTCTGCGCGGCGCAGGACGTGGTGCTGGTCGGCGGCGGCAATTCAGCGGGGCAGGCCGCGGTGTTTTTGTCTGGCCATGCGCGGCGGGTGAACATGGTGATCCGCGGCGGCGGCCTCGGCGCCAGCATGTCGCGCTATCTGATCGAGCGCATCGAGGCGACGCCGAACATCGAATTGATGTTCAATACCGAAGTGGTGGGCCTCGAGGGCGCGGCGAACGCGACGCTCGAGCGGGTGCGCTGGCGCAGCCGGCTGTCCAGTGGGGAAAACGACTTCGGGATTCGCAACGTCTTTCTGTTCGTCGGCGCCGATCCCGCCACCGGCTGGCTCAGGGGGTGCGGCGTGACGGTCGACCGCGGCGGTTTTGTCATCACGGGCGCGCCATCCAATGGCGCGAAAAGCAATCCGGCGGCGGCGCTGGAAACCTCGGTGCCCGGCGTATTCGCGGTCGGCGACGTGCGCTCGGGTTCGGTCAAGCGCGTCGGCGGCGCGATCGGCGAGGGCGCCCAGGTGGTGGCGGCGCTGCATGCCTTTCTCGGCGACACCGCCAAGCCCGCGCTCTGACCGCGCAACCCGGGAGACCAAGGAAATGGTAAAGCACTGCACCCATCTCGCCGGCATCCGCGAGGTCACGCCGAGCGCGCTCGGCTGCGAGGAATGCCTCAAAACCGGCAGCGATTGTCTGCATTTGCGGATCTGCCGCACCTGCGGCCATGTCGGCTGCTGCGACGATTCACCCAACAAACACGCGACCAAGCATTTCCACGCCACCCAGCACCCGATCATCGAGGGTTACGATCCGCCGGAAGGCTGGGGCTGGTGCTATGTCGACGAGGCTCTGTTCGATCTCAGGGATCGGATGACCCCGCATAACGGACCGATCCCGCGCTATTATTGAAGAGCGCTATCTCCGGCGCGGCCTGTCACAATTTTGCGGAAATTCCGGCGGCGCAACCCCGAGGTGTGATCGGCTGTGGCTTTTCCGGCTGACGCGTCGTAGCATTTGCGCGTTTTGAAAATGGGGAGTGCATCATGGTTTTGGGAATGAGTCTGGCCACCTTCACGATGGTCCATGTGATCATCAGCCTGATCGGCATCGTCTCCGGCATCATCGTCATGTTCGGCATGTTCGGCATGTTCGGCTCGCATCGCCCGGGCGGCCTGACCGCCATTTTCCTGCTGTTCACGATCCTGACCAGCGTCACCGGCTTCCCGTTTCCGTTCGAGGGCTTCAAACCCTCATACGTCATCGCCGTGCTCTCGCTGGTATTGCTGGCGATCGCCTGCGTCGCGCTGTACGGCATGAAACTCAACGGCGCCTGGCGCTGGATCTACGCGGTGACCGCGCTGGTTTCGCTTTATTTGAACTGCTTCGTGCTGGTAATCCAGAGCTTCCTGAAAATCCCTGTCTTGACGGCGCTGGCGCCCGGCAATCCGCCTTCCGGACCGGTTTTCGGGGCGGTGCAGGGCATCGTGCTGCTGTTCTTCATCGTGGCGATCGTCGGCGCGGTCAAACGATTCCGGCCGGGCCCGGCCCTCGCCGTATCATGAAAGTCATCATCTTCGGCGCCAGTGGAATGGTCGGCCAGGGCGTGCTGCGCGAATGCCTGGTCGATCCCGGCGTCGAGCGCGTGCTGTCGGTGGCGCGGCGGACGGGCGGCAAGCAGGACGCCAAGCTCAGGGAAATCCTGCACGCGGATTTCTTCGATTACGCCGCGATCGAATCCGAACTGACCCGCTACGACGCCTGTTTTTTCTGCCTCGGCGTCTCCTCGGTCGGGATGGACGCGGAGCGCTACCGGCATCTGACCTACGATCTCACCATGGCGGCGGCGACGACGCTGGCAAGGCTCAACCCCGGCATGGTGTTCACCTATGTCACCGGGCGCGGCACCGACTCGACCGAGCAGGGGTCGCTGATGTGGGCGCGGGTCAAGGGCAAGACCGAGAACGACCTGCTCAAGCTGCCGTTCAAGGCGGCCTACATGTTCCGTCCCGCCGGCATCCAGCCGTTGCATGGCGTGCGTTCGAATCTGGCTTGGGCGCAGCCGATCTACGTCGCGACCGCGCCGCTACTGGGCTGGCTGGTCCGCGTCGCGCCGGGCTCGATGACCACCACGGAACGGGTCGGCCGCGCCATGATCAGCGTCGTGCGCAACGGCTATCCGAAGCCGGTGCTGGAGAGCGCGGACATCAACCGATTTTAGCCAAGCCGTAATATCCCGCCCAACCCCATGAAATAGCCGCAAATTTCCAGGCTTTTGCCATCGGGCCTGCATTCGCCCTATACTTCATTGATCGCAACCGCCGGGGTTTTGCATGGATCGCATTCGTATCGTCGGCGGCAACAAGCTCAACGGCATCATTCCGATCTCGGGCGCGAAGAATGCCGCGCTGCCGCTGATGATCGCGGGCCTGCTGTCGGAAGAGACGCTGATCCTCGACAACGTGCCGCGGCTCGCCGACGTCGCCCAATTGCAGCGCATTCTCGGCAATCACGGCGTCGACATCACCTCGGTGGGAAAACGCGTCGGCGACCAGCAATACCAGGGCCAGACCCTGCACATCTCCGCGGCCGACATCATCGACACCACCGCGCCCTATGAACTGGTGTCGCGGATGCGCGCCAGTTTCTGGGTGATCGCGCCGCTGGTGGCGCGGATGCATGAGGCAAAAGTGTCGCTGCCCGGCGGCTGCGCCATCGGGACGCGGCCGGTCGATCTGCTGATCATGGCGCTGGAAAAGCTCGGCGCCGAGATCGCGATCGACGGCGGCTATGTGATTGCGAAAGCGCCCGGCGGGCTCAAGGGCGCGAATATCGAATTCCCCAAAGTCACGGTCAGCGGCACCCATGTCGCCCTGATGGCAGCGACGCTCGCCAACGGCACGACCGTGATCGACAATGCCGCCTGCGAGCCGGAAATCTCCGACGTCGCCGAATGCCTGAACAAGATGGGCGCGCGGATTTCCGGCGCCGGCACCTCGCGCATCGTGATCGAGGGCGTGACAAAATTGCATGGCGCACGGCACACCGTACTGCCCGACCGGATCGAAACCGGCACCTATGCGATGGCGGTGGCGATGACCGGCGGCGACGTGCAGTTGGCCGGCGCGCGGCCCGAATTGCTGCAATCGGCGCTCGACGTGCTCTGCGAGGCCGGCGCCGTGATCACGCCGAACAATGAAGGCATCCGCGTCGCCCGCAACGGCGCCGGCATCGGCCCGGTCAAAGTGTCGACCGCGCCATTCCCCGGTTTCCCGACCGATTTACAGGCGCAACTGATGGCGCTGATGGCCTGCGCCAGCGGCTCGTCCGAGATCACCGAGACGATTTTCGAAAACCGCTTCATGCATGTGCAGGAACTGGCGCGGTTCGGCGCGCGGATCAGCCTCGACGGCGAGACCGCCACCATCGACGGCATCGCCAAACTGCGTGGCGCGCCTGTGATGGCGACCGATCTGCGCGCCTCGGTGTCGCTGGTGATCGCGGGCCTGGCCGCCGAAGGCGAGACCATGGTCAACCGGGTCTATCATCTTGACCGCGGTTTCGAGCGGCTCGAGGACAAGCTGTCGGCCTGCGGCGCCTCGATCCAGCGCATCAGCGACTGAAGATAAGGCGGTATTGGTGGCGCCCCTGCTCAAACTGATCGCGCTCGATGCCGACGACCTCGCGGTGATCTCGGCGCATGTCCAGGACGCCGGCGTGAAGGCCGCCGACATCATCTGGCGGCAAAGCGAGAAACGCCTGGTGGTGGGGATAAACCGGCTCGACTGGGAGCAGACGCTGAAGGGTGGAACCAGTTCGCGCCGGCTGATCTCGGCGTTGCGGTTCGACCGCGTGCTGTCGTGCAAGTCGCGCAACATCGATCTGGAGCCGCCGGCGGAAGCGGCGCTCGAGCTGCTCGGCATCGAGTTTCATCCGGGCGAGCCGCCCGGCGGCAGCGTGGTGCTGCTGTTCAGCCACGGCGGCGCGCTGCGGCTCGACGTCGAATGCCTGGAATGCGAACTGGCCGACCTCGGCGCCGATGACCTCGGCACCAGCGATCTCGACGAAGGCGTCGAGCCGTCGGGGCTGGATGCTTGATTCCCCGGAATGCGGTGTGAGCAACCACGAGCTCAATGCCCGTTGACCCCCACCCCCGACCCCTCCCCGCAAGGGGGAGGGGAGAAGGCAACGACGCATGGTGAAGATTATTTTGATGCCGCTTGATGTCGTTCTTCGACAGCGCTCGTAACGCGGGTGTTCGGGCTTGGCGGCTTCTGCTCCCCTCCCCCTTGCGGGGAGGGGTCGGGGGTGGGGGTCCACACGCACGGCTTCCGCTTTGGCTCCGAAGGAACGCGGTGCCCTCGTTTCAAGGGTTGACGGCCATGGGCCGCCGCGCCATTGAGCATAGGCCTTCGATTCCAGCCCGGAATGCCGCCGGAAAGCCGCCGTCAGAAAGCCAGCATGCCCGTCCGCCTCGACAAAAACAGCGCCGATTTCGACAAGCGTTTTGCGGCGTTCCTCGGGGCCAAGCGGGAGGCGTCGGCCGATGTCGAGCGGGCGACCCGCGCCATCGTCGACGACGTCGCGGCGCGCGGCGACGCCGCGCTGATCGAGGCCACGAAAAAGTTCGACCGGCTCGATGTCGATGCCAAGGGTCTACGCGTCACCGCGGCCGAGATCGCCGCCGCGGTGAAGGCCTGCGACAAAGCCACGCTCGATGCCCTGAAATTCGCGCGCGATCGCATCGAGGTTTTTCACCGCCGTCAATTGCCGAAGGACGAGCGCTTTACCGACGCGTTAGGGGTCGAGCTCGGCTGGCGCTGGAGCGCGATCGACGCGGTCGGTCTTTATGTTCCCGGCGGCACCGCGGCCTATCCGTCCTCGGTGCTGATGAACGCGGTGCCGGCGAAGGTCGCGGGCGTGCCGCGCGTGGTGATGGTGGTGCCGTCGCCGGATGCAAAACTCAATCCGCTGGTGCTGGCGGCGGCCGATCTCGGCGGCGTGTCGGAAATCTATCGCGTCGGCGGCGCGCAGGCGATCGCGGCGCTGGCCTGGGGCACCGCGACCATCGCGCCGGTGGCAAAGATTGTCGGGCCCGGCAATGCCTATGTCGCCGCGGCCAAGCGGCTGGTGTTCGGCAAAGTCGGCATCGACATGATCGCCGGTCCGTCTGAGGTGCTGATCATCGCCGACAAAACTGCAAATCCGGACTGGATCGCCGC
>Ga0134128_10008940_pt1 | contig 12045 bp, 11 predicted proteins | sample KB31754_FD_96462 | JGI IMG/M metagenome (GOLD analysis project Ga0134128, IMG submission 96462) | Terrestrial soil microbial communities with excess Nitrogen fertilizer from Kellogg Biological Station, Michigan, USA - KB3-175-4 | ecosystem: Environmental > Terrestrial > Soil > Unclassified ...
ATGGTCTTGTCGATCATTCCGACAGCGCGGTCGGCCGCCGGCGTCACGATGACCTTGGCGCCGAGGAAGCGCATCAGCTTGCGCCGTTCGACACTGAAGCTCTCCGCCATGGTGACGACCAGCGGATATCCCTTGGCGGCGCACACCATCGCAAGACCAATTCCGGTGTTGCCGCTGGTGGCTTCAACGACGGTCTGGCCCGGCTTCAGCTCGCCGGATTTCTCCGCCGCCTCGATGACGCCGATCGCGAGCCGGTCCTTCACCGAGCCCAGCGGATTGAAGGCTTCGATCTTGACGTACAGGTTCACCGACTTGGGCGCGAGGCGATTGATCCTCACCACCGGCGTATGGCCGATCGTTTCCAGGATGCTCTGATATCGTCGTCCCATGGAAGCCTCCGATCCCGCGCTGTTCGTGATGAAATCGATGTCTGCAATCAAGTGTGGTCTCGAACTGGACTATATCCGAATTGAGCCCTCCGACAATCAACGGTGTGTGCTTGACCTTTGACGGGAGTGTGCGGAGATGACGTATTGCGCTATCCTGCTACCAAACGAAGGGAGGAAAAAATGGCCAAAGCCTATTTCGTCGTTCGCGCGACTATCACCGATCCCGCCAGGCGCAAGGCATTCGACACCTGGTATCAGACCGAGCATCTGCCGGACGCCACAAAATCGTTCGGCGTGAAGAAGGCATGGCGGTTCTGGAGCTCCACCGACCCGTCATTGCATCAGGCAACATACGAGTTTGCCGATGAAGCTTCGCTGGACCGCGCCATGAAGGGCGAGGAGATGAAGCGCCTCGTCGCCGACTTCAACCGCGATTGGCCCGACGTGACACGCACCCGCGAGACCTTCGTGCTGGCGGAGGAGTTTGCGGCGTAGTTGATGCCGTAGGGTGGGCAAGGGCGCGCAAGCGCCGTGCCCACGCGCGAGGGCCGCCGATCGCGGCCTTCGCTCTCATTTCCCAAGGAATCCGAGCAGCAACTCGTCATATTTCTGACGCGCCTCCAGGAAGACGAGGTGCCCGGTATTCGGGATCACTTCGGCGCGTGCATTCGGCATCAGCTCGGCCAGCATCTTGGCGAGCTCGGCGTTGTGGCCCATTTTCGGGCGCAACGCTTCCGGCGCGAACGGCCGGCCCGGCGCATTGTGGTCATCGGCGCCCATGATGAACAGCGTCGGCGCCGAAACAAGCGGAATCTCGTGCACGACAGGCTCGCGATAGATCATCTGATAGGAGGCAACGAAGGCGTGCAGCCAGCGCGGATAGCCGGCGCTGCCCTTGATGTTGAAACGCGAATCGATGAACGGCGTCACCTGGTCCGGCGGCAGCTTTAGCGCATAGTTGTTCTCAAGCTGCTTGCGGTAACCATCGGCGGTGAGCTTGTCCTCGTTCTCCAAGATCTTTTCCGTCGGTACCGGCGGCACGTAAAACCGGTAATCCTCGAGCCCGATGGGCGCCGTCAGCACGAGGTGCGTGACGCGGTCGGGATAGGCGCGAGCGATGCGCACGCCGAGCATGCCGCCCATCGAATGCGCGACGATGTCGAACCGGCCGACATGCAGATAATCGAGCAGCAGAGCGGTGTTGCGGGCGAGGACGTCGAAATGCAGGTCGCCTGAAGGCTTCGAGGATTTGTTGAAGCCGATCTGGTCGGGCACCACCACGCGGTAGCCGGCGCCAGTCAGCGTCTTGATCACGGGCTCCCAATAGCTCGACGGGAAATTGCGCCCATGCAGCAGCACCACGGTGCGGCCGTTCGGCTGCCCGGCGGCGCCGACATCCATATAGGCCATGCGAAGCTGCTCGCCGTCATTGACGACGGGAAACAGGCTCACGGGGTAGGGATAGGGGAAGCCTTCGAGATCGATGCCATAGGGCTCGCGCGGCGCGTCGCCGGCGATGGCGGGCGTGAAAGCAGTGAGAAGAGCGAGACAGAGCGCGCTAAGGAAGAGTCGCTTCATTGAATACCGGAGGCGAGTTGATTTTCGTCGGCCATGGCCGGGCTTGTTGTCCCGGCCATCGACGCCTTTGCGCTGCGGCTATAGCAAAAGACGTGGATGCCCGGCACAAGGCCGGGCATGACGCGTCAACAACTGCTCGTGATCTCCGGGCTCAGTCTTCCGCGTTTGGAAACAGCGCCGTGAAACGCTTCTCGCCGGTGCGGGTGAAGTTCACCACGCGGCTGCCGGCGGTGGCGTCGCGCGCTGCCCATTTCAGTTCGGCAAAGCGCGTCATCATTGCAGCGCCCAATGTGCCCGCGAGATGATGGCGCCTCTCGCTCCAGTCGAGGCAGGCCTTGCACACCGGACGGCGCGGATGGGTGAGCATGTCGGGCGAAATCTGCAGATTCCTTTCCAGGAATTTGGCGCCCTCGGGCGTCAGCTCGATATCCTGCTTCTTCTGCCGCACCAGCCGTTGCGCGCGCATGCTGTCGAGCATCTGCACGCCGAAGTCGCCGGCGAGATGGTCGTAGCAGATGCGGGCGCGGCGCAGCGCCGGATCCTTCGGCCCCGTGCGCACGCGCATATGGCCGACGCGCGCGGCAAGTCCCTCGAGCATTTCGAGCACGCCCGCCACATCCTCGCCGGTGAGGCGGTAATAGCGGTGCCGGCCCTGCTTTTCCGGCTCGACCAGACCGCCGGCCTCGAGCTTGGACAGATGTGAGCTTGCCGTCTGCGGCGTGATGCCTGCTTCCTGCGCGAGCTCGCTGGCGGTGAGCGCGCGGCCGGTCATCAGCGCGGTCAGCATGTTGGCGCGGGCGGGGTCGCCGACCAGCGAGGCGACCATGGCGATGTCGGGTCCTGCTTTCATGCTTCGATGATAGCCGAAGCATTGTCGTCAGGCAAGGTGTTAATGTCGTGATCGTCAATTTGATCGTCATTGCGAGGAACGCAGTGACGAAGCAATCCAGCATGTCTCCGCGAGAACATTCTGGATTGCTTCGCTGCGCTCGCAATGACGAAGTCGACAGAGGAGGTTCCCCATGACGATCACCGTGTTCATCCGCTATCAGCTCGATCCGTTCAAGCGTGCGCAATTCGAGGAGTATTCCAAGCAGTGGCTCAAGATCATTCCGCGCTGCGGCGGCGAGGTCCTCGGCTACTGGATGCCGCATGAGGGCACCAACAACGTCGCGTTTGGGCTGATCTCGTTCGAAAGTCTGGCCGCCTACGAGGCCTACCGCGCGCGGCTGCGCGGCGATGCCGAGGGTGTGGCCAACTTCAACTTCGCGGAGGCGAACCAATTCATCCTTGCCGAAGAGCGGACTTTTTTGCGAAAGGTCGAGCTGTAGTCGATCGAAACGCAAAGGGAGGTTTTCATGATCGCCGTCATTTTCGAAGTCTGGCCCAAGGCCGAGCATCGCCAGGAATATCTCGACATTGCCGCCGAGCTGCGGCCGATCCTGGAGAAGATCGACGGCTTCATTTCGATCGAGCGCTTCGAGAGCCTGACCGAAAAGGGCAAGATTCTGTCGCTGTCGTTCTTCCGTGATGAGGCCGCGGTCGAGGCCTGGCGCAACATCCCGCAGCATCGCCGCGGCCAGGCCAAGGGCCGCGCGAAAATCTTTGCCGATTACCGCCTGCGCATTGCCGGCGTGATCCGCGATTACGGCATGCATGAGCGTGCACAGGCGCCGAAAGACAGCCGCGCGCTTCATGATGCGCGCTAGCTAGTGGAGCTTTGGATTTGACGTTCGCATGAAGGTATCGCCGCGCAGATTTTGCGAACGTCAAATCCGCTCCACTGGCAAGCGTCACGTCGCGTGCCTATGTTTGCCGCCGCATGGACAAGGGAGAACGACATATGCCGCTGACAACTACTGACAAACGCGCTGCCTTTCGCAAGCTGCACGAGAAGGGCTGCTTCATCATTCCCAACCCCTTCGATGTCGGCACGGCAAAAGCGCTGGCGCAGCTCGGCTTCAAGGCGCTCGCGTCTTCCAGCGCCGGATTTGCCTGGACCATCGGCAAGGCGGACAACCACGTCACCGTCGATGAGGTCTGCGATCATCTCACGGCGATCTGTGCGGCCGTCGACGTTCCCGTCAACGCCGATTTCGAGGGTGGCTTTGCCGTCGAGCCGGAAGGTGTCGCGAAGAATGTCGCGCGTGCGGTGAAGACCGGCGTCGCCGGATTATCGATCGAGGATTCCACCGGCGACAAGAGCAAGCCGTTGTTCGAAGCGGGCCTCGCCGTCGAGCGCATCAAGGCCGCGCGCAAGGCGATCGACGCCGACAAGAGCGGCGTGATGCTGACCGGCCGCTGCGAAGGCTTCTTGTGGGGCGTCACCGATCAGAAACTCGTGATCGAGCGCCTTCAGGCCTATTCGGAAGCCGGCGCGGACTGCCTTTACGCGCCGGGCATCAAGACGAAGGAAGAGATCGCCGCGGTTGTGAAGGCGGTGCAGCCCAAGCCCGTCAATCTCCTGATCGGCGCTTCGGGGCTGTCGCTGCCGCAGGCCGAAGAGCTCGGTGTCCGCCGCATCAGTGTCGGTGGCTCGCTGGGGCGCTCGGCATGGGGCGGCTTCATGAAGGCCGCCAAGGAGATGGCGGAGAAGGGCACGTTCACCGAGCTTGCGAGCGGCTACCCCGGCGGCGAGCTGAACAAGATGTTCGGCTAGGCAAGCGCAACGCGCCGTGGATTGCTCCACGGCGCGTTTGCAACTCTGCGGCTCACGTTATTTGTTGCCATTGTTGGCGGGCGGGCTGGCCGAGCGATCGATTTCGGTGCCCTTCGGTGCAGCCTGCGGCGCGGTCGGATGGCTGGGCGCCGCACCCGTCGTCATGCCGGGCTGAGTGTTCATGCCCGGCTGAGTATTCGCTTTCGGCGGCTGCGTTTGCTGAGCGGTCTGCGCCGGTGGCGTGGTCTGGGCTTCCTTTATGCTCGTATTGTTCAGCCCGTAAAACACCGCACCGAGAATGATCGCGATGCCGACCGCGAACAGCGCGATCTTGGTGGACGAGGGCGGACCTTCCTGCAACTGCGGATCGACCTGCATGTCATTGTCGAAGCGCTGCTGGCGGCCGAAATTGTCATCACTCAGACCGGAACGGTAGGGATCATAAGGGTCGTTCGGAATGCGTTCATTGGCCATAGTTAGGTTCCTCCTTTAGTCGTAGAAAACAACCACGCGGCGCGGCTGGAGGTTCCGCGAAAACCCGCTTCTCGCCATGGAACCGACGCCATAAAATCCCGAAGACTTGTTGGTCCTGAAGGATTCGATGTGGAACCTGCCTCCAGCGATAGCGTGCTGCATTTCCTGTCGCTGGTGGCGCTGGCCGCGCAGGCGATGACGGCCGCGCTCGCCGCCGGCCGCCGCAGCATGGATTGGGCCGGCGTCTGCATGCTCGGCTGCATCACCGCCCTCGGCGGCGGCACCATCCGCGACGTGCTGCTCGGACATTATCCGCTGGTGTGGGTGCAAACGCCGTCCGTGCTCGCAATCACCGCGATCGCCGCGTTCATCACCATCCTGATCGCGCGCGTGGTGCACCGCCTCAGCGTCGCCTTCCTGGTGCTGGATGCGATCGGGCTGGTCGTCTTCACCATGGCAGGCTGCGATGTCGCCTGGCAGACCGATGCATCGCTGCCGATCGTGATCGTCTCCGGCATGATCACCGGCTGCGCCGGCGGCGTGTTGCGCGACATTCTCTGCAACGACGTGCCGCTGCTGTTTCGCTCCGAGCTCTACGCCAGCGTCTCCGTCGTCACCGGCCTGTTCTACGCCACCGCGTTCGGATTGACGTTGAACAAGGAAGTCTGGACCGCGCTCACCTTTGCGCTCGGCCTGACCTTCCGCCTGCTCGCCATCCGCTTCAAATGGGAAATGCCGAAGTTTGTGTTTAATGGCGACAAGAAATGACGCGCGAATGGCGAATAGCGAGTGGCGAATGGGCAGACATCTATTCGCTATTCGCTACTCCCCATTCGCCCACTACTTCCTGGCCTTCGCTACTTGCTCCGCGGTCACCACCGGCGCGGAATTGCCGAAGGAGTTGCGGATGTAGTTGGTGACGTCGGCGACCTGCTGGTCCGAAAGATCCTTGGCATAGGCCGGCATCGATCCCGTGTTCGGCGCGCGCGGCGTCGTCACCGTCTGCGCGCCGTCCAGGATGATGCGCAGCGTCGAGGAGGGATCAGCGGACTGCAGCAGCGCGTTGCCGTTGAGCGGCGGATAGACCCGCGGCGACGAAGAGCCGTCGGCTTCGTGGCAGGCGACACAATTATGTGCGTAGATTTGCTTGCCCGAGGCCATCTCGGCCTCGGTCGGCGCCGGGCCTTGCGGCTCGGGCGGGCCCGCCGGCAGGCTCTTCAGATACACCGCGATCGCCTTGACGTCGCCGTCGCTCATCTTCGAGGTCGAGTTGACCACGACCTCGGCCATCAGGCCGTCGGCATGGCTTTTGCCGTTGCGGCCACTTTGCAGATATTCGACGATATCGTCGACACCCCACGATTTCAGGCCACTGGGCGCGGTGCCATCGAGCCGCGGCGCAAACCAGCCGTCGACGCGGCTGCCCGCAAGGTCGTGGCCGCGCTCGTCGGCCCCGAAGAAATTCTTCGGCGTGTGGCAGGCGCCGCAATGGCCGAGCCCTTTGACAAGATAGCGGCCCCTGTTCCAGTCCGCGCCTTTGGCCTGATCGGGGTGCAAAATGCCCGGCCGGAGGAACAGGAAATTCCAGCCCCGCATCAGCACGCGAAAATTGAAGGGAAAGCGCAAGGCGGGCGGCGGCGCCGGGTTTGAGACAGGCGCCAGCGTGGCGAGATAGGCGCGTACCGCAAAGATATCGTCGCGCGTCATCCTGGTAAAATACGGGTAGGGGAAGGCGGGATAATAGCGCGACCCGTTGGGCGCCACGCCATAGCGCAGCGCGCGATAGAAATCGTCTTTACTCCACTTACCGATTCCCGTCTCGCGATCCGGCGTGAGGTTGGGCGAATAGACCGCGCCGAACGGCGTATCGATGCGTTTTCCGCCGGCGAAGGGTTTGGCCGGGTCGGCGGTATGGCAGCTCGTGCAGTCGCCAGCCACGACCAGCGCCCTGCCATGTTCGACGGTCTCATCCGACGGCTCGGCGGCGCACGCCTGCGACATCACGAACGCACTGCACAAAATCAGGCTGGCGAGAGTCGCACGCATCGGAGGAGATTGCCTTTCACTTGCCGGCGTCAGGTGGGTATAGCGGGCGTCACGCCGTTTCGTAAGTCACGCCCCAGACGACACAAACTGCAAAGCGGGCCAATCATTCCCGCCACGAAATTGCGATTTTCGACTAGCCCACTTTTGTCGCCAGATTTGTGATGCGCCGGTCAGAAAAAGCGACATAGAGTGGCAATCGCTTCATCACGCCATTAGTTAGAAAAGAGCCGGGGCGGCCAAAGGCTTAAGAGGGCTTCAATGGGAATCAACCAGGGTCCGATCAGTCTCGATCAAAAGTATACACAATCGACCGGTCACGTCTTCCTGACGGGCATCCAGGCGCTGGTTCGCCTGCCCATGGCGCAGATCAGGCGCGACCGTGCCGCAGGCCTGAATACCGCGGGTTTCATCTCCGGTTATCGCGGCTCGCCGCTCGGCGGCTATGACCAGCAGCTTTTTGCCGCACGGAAACATCTCGAGCAGTACAACATCAAGTTCCAGCCCGGTGTGAACGAGGACTTGGCCGCGACCGCGATCTGGGGCTCGCAGCAGCTCAACCTCTCACCCGGCGCCAGCTACGACGGCGTGGTCGGCATCTGGTATGGCAAGGGCCCGGGCGTCGACCGCTGCGGCGACGTGTTCCGCCACGGCAATACCGCCGGCTCGGCCAAGAACGGCGGCGTGCTCTGCATCGCCGGCGACGACCACGGCGCCAAATCCTCGACCGTCCCGCACCAGTCGGACCACGCCTTCATCTCCGCGCTGATGCCCTATCTCTATCCGTCCTCGATCCACGAGATGATCGAAATGGGCCTGCTCGGCATTGCGATGTCGCGCTACAGCGGTTGCTGGGTCGGCCTGAAGACCATCACCGAGGTGGTCGAGACCACCGCCGAGATCGACCTCACCGACGAGATGACGCCGTTCGTCATTCCGACCGATTTCGAGATGCCGCAGGGCGGGCTCAATCTACGCTGGCCCGACGACCGCTATCAGCAGGATTTGCGCCTGCAGGACTACAAGGGCTTTGCCGCGATCGCCTTTGCCCGTGCCAACAAGGTCAACCGCATCACGATGGATTCGCCGAATGCGCGTTACGGCATCATGGCGTCCGGCAAGAGCTATGAGGACGTGCGCCAGGCGCTGCGCGAGCTCGGCATCACGCCCGAGATCGCCGCCCAGATCGGTATCCGGCTTTACAAAATCGGCATGCCCTGGCCGCTGGAGCCGGAAGGCGTGCGCAATTTCGCCGTCGGTCTCGAGGAGATTTTCATCGTCGAGGAGCGCCGCGAGATCGTCGAGAACCAGGTCAAGCAGGAGCTGTTCAACTGGCGCGACGACGTCCGTCCGCGGATCGTCGGCAAGATGGACGACCACGACAAGCGCTTCCTTACCTTCGCCGCGGAGCTTAGCGTCGCTTCGCTTGCAAGCTCTCTGACCGAACGACTTCTTCGCCTCGACCTCAATCCCGAAATCAAGAACATACTCCGCGCCAAGGCCGATTGGTTCAACGGCCGCGAAGCGACCCAGATGCAGGCGGTCGCGCCTGTCAGCCGCACGCCATATTTCTGTTCCGGCTGTCCGCACAACACCTCGACCAAGGTCCCCGAAGGCAGCCGCGCCTTCGCCGGCATCGGCTGCCATTTCATGGCGCTGTGGATGGACCGCAATACCGAAACCTACACCCATATGGGAGGCGAGGGCGTGCCCTGGGTCGGCGTTGCGCCTTTCACGAAAGAGCAGCACGTCTTCGCCAATATTGGCGACGGCACTTATTTCCACTCCGGCAGCCTCGCGATCCGCCAGGCGATCGCCTCCGGCGCCAACATCACCTACAAGATCCTTTATAACGACGCGACCGCGATGACCGGCGGCCAGCATGTTGACGGTGAACTGTCGCCGCAGCAGATCACCCACCAGCTGCACGCCGAGGGTATCCGCAACATCTATCTGGTCTCGGAAAACCCGCAAGCTTATCCGGCCTCCGACATCGCGTCCGGCGTCATCACGCGCCATCGCGACGAGCTCGATGCCGTGATGAAGGAATGCCGCACCACCAAGGGCACTTCGGCCATCGTCTTCGTACAGACCTGCGCCGCCGAGAAGCGCCGCCGCCGCAAGCGCGGCCTGATGGAGGATCCGGCGCGACGGGTCATGATCAATCCGGCCGTCTGCGAAGGCTGCGGCGACTGCTCGGTGCAGTCGAACTGCATCTCGGTCGAGCCGCTGGAGACAGAGATGGGGCGCAAGCGCACCATCAACCAATCGTCCTGCAACAAGGACTATTCGTGCCTGAAAGGCTTCTGCCCGTCCTTCGTCACCATCGACGGAGGCAAGCCGCGCCGCCGTGCGCCGGCCGAGCTCGGCGACATCGGCGCGCTGCCGGAGCCGGCCTCGCGTCCAGGGCTCGACAAGCCCTATAACGTCGCCATCGCCGGCGTTGGCGGCACCGGCGTGCTCACCATCGGCGCGCTGCTCGGCATGGCCGCCCATATCGAAGGCAAGGCCAGCATGATCCTCGATATGTCCGGCCTTGCACAAAAGGGCGGGGCGGTGCTGAGCCACGTCCGCCTGTCCGAGCACACCGCCGACGTGACGTGCTCGCGCATCGTCACCGGCACCGCCGATCTCGTGATGGCCGCCGACGAGGTTGTCGCGGCGTCCAAGGACATGATGACACTCTGCGAATCCAGCCGCACCGCGGGTATCATCAACAGCCATCTGATCCCGACCGCCGATTTCATCCTCAACCGCGATTTCAATTTCCAGAGTCGCAAGCTGGGTAGTGTGCTGGAAACCGCGCTGCGCAAGGATTCGGCCTTCGTCGATTTTACCAGGCCTGCCGAAGTTCTGCTCGGCGATTCCATCGCGACCAACATCATGATGATGGGCTACGCCTATCAGAAGGGCCTGTTGCCGCTGTCGGCGGAAGCCGTCGAGCAGGCGATCGAGGTCAACGGCGTCTCGATCAAGATGAACACGCAGGCGTTCCGGCTCGGGCGTCTCGCCGCGCACGATCCGGCGAAGCTTGAAGCGATGATGGAAGGCCAGGACGAGGCGCATGCGCCGAAGTCGCTGGAAGCGATGACGCTGGACGAGATCATTGCCCATCGTAGCCAGCATCTCACCGGATATCAGAGCAAGCGGCTCGCCGCGCGCTACCGCAAGCTTGTCGATGAGGTCCGCGATGCCGCGACCAAGGGTGGCTATGGTGAGACCATGCCGCGCGCAGTCGCGATCAACTATGCCAAGCTGCTCGCCTACAAGGACGAGTACGAGGTCGCGCGGCTGTTCTCGGACGGCAGGTTCGAGCAGCAGCTTCGCGACCAGTTCGAAGGTGATTTCAAATTCAGCTTCAACTTGGCGCCGCCGATCCTCGGCGGCGGCAAGGATGCACTCGGCCGGCCGCTCAAGCGCTCCTTCGGTCCCTGGATGCTGCCCGCGTTCAGGTGGCTCGCGAGATTCCGCTTCCTGCGCGGCACCGCGCTCGACATCTTCGCGAAGAGCCCCGATCGCAAGCTGGAGCGCGAGCTGATCGATGCTTACGAAAAGGATGTTGCGACTGTGCTCGGCTCGCTGTCGCCGATAACAGCGGAAACCGCGCTCGAACTGCTGCAACTCCCCGACCGCATCCGCGGCTACGGCCCGGTAAAGGAAAAGGCAGCCACCGAAGCCAACAAACGCCGCGAGCAACTCATTGCCGACCTAGCCAGCCCGCCGCCGGCGCCCAGGCAGATGGCCGCGGAGTAGGGAAGTCTCGTGCCCCGGATGCAGCGCAGCGCGCTAGCGGTGCGCTGCTGATCCGGGGCCTATTGCTACCACCGTTGCGAACTGAGCTGGTCACTCAAATTCCCGCCAATCAAGTCCGCGGGTGGGTCCCGGTTCTGCGGAGCAGCGTACCGGACGATGCTTCGCATCGCCGGGTTCACGCTGCACCGCGCCCGGGACACGAGGCCGCCCGCACATGCCCGCCATGCGCGTTTTGCCCGTCGTGTTACTTTGTCGCACCATTTCTGTATTGCCGAAATCGCCAAATCAGAAATACGGTCCGTCCCAGCCCGCTTCGCCGCGAGGGACGTTACGGCCAATCGTCACGGAACGTGAGGCGGGTTGCGATGGACGCGAAAGGCGCGAATGACGAGGCGCCTGACGCGTTCGACGAAGCCGTGTGGTCCTGGCACCCCGACGCTGGTGTCAAGTTTCGCTGGGGTTTCCCGCGAGGCGACGGAGGCTAACAAGCCCGGCACTCCGAGGAGAGCACGGAATAAGTCGTCAAACATCGCGCGGGGAATGCCGGCGTGTGTTCGGTTGTACCTGTGGTGTTTCTCGTGTGCATTCTTGTTGCGCATTTCCTGCACACGAGGCTGCGGGTGCAACGGCACCCGGCATTCCCTGCGCCCTCCGCTTTCGGCGGGCGAAGTCGATCCGCAACTCCGGGCAGATCATGCCGCGGGAATGCTGCTTGCTGTTCTCTCCACTGTCGTGCCCCGGCTTGAGCGGGGCACCCAGTATTCCAGCGGCCTCTCGGTCAAGCACTGACGCCTCTGGAATACTGGATCGCCCGGTCGAGCCGGGCGATGACTGCGGAGTGTGGGCGGCGGCTCAGCACAGTCTTTCGGCTAACGCATACCCATCTCACGCGGCGGAATATTTCGCCGCTTGCCAAGGCTCCGCCAACAGGCCAAGAAATTGTCCGGCAAGAACGAAGAAAACGTCAGCGGAGAACGAGTTGACCATCAAGGGCAAGGCCTACATCGCCGGGATCTTTGAGCATCCGACGCGGCACGCACCCGATAAATCCAACGCCCAATTGCATGCCGAGGTCGCAAAAGGCGCGATCGAGGATGCCGGCCTCACCAAGGCCGACATCGACGGCTATTTCTGCGCCGGCGATGCGCC
>Ga0134128_10008941_pt1 | contig 12044 bp, 11 predicted proteins | sample KB31754_FD_96462 | JGI IMG/M metagenome (GOLD analysis project Ga0134128, IMG submission 96462) | Terrestrial soil microbial communities with excess Nitrogen fertilizer from Kellogg Biological Station, Michigan, USA - KB3-175-4 | ecosystem: Environmental > Terrestrial > Soil > Unclassified ...
AGATGGATTTGAAAGAGTTGGGCGACCGGACGGAATACCTCACGGCGGCGGCGCGCGTTTATCTTCGCGATAAATTTCTGCGGGTGGAAGCAGCCATCAGTGGGGCGAACTTTGCCGTGGCTGAAACCGGCTCAGTTTGCGTCGTGGAATCCGAAGGCAATGGGCGTATGTGCCTTTCCCTGCCAAAGCTTTTGATCAGCCTCGTCGGCATTGAGAAAATCATCCCGCGCTTTACGGATCTCGAGGTTTTCCTGCAACTTCTTCCGCGTTCCGCCACAGGAGAACGAATGAATCCGTACAACTCCATCTGGACGGGAGTTTCAGCAGGCGATGGGCCGCAGGAATTTCATGTTGTGCTGCTCGATAACGGCAGAACCAATGTTTTGGCGGATGCGGATGTAGAAAGCACAGGTGCGGCGGGCGGAGCGGCAGGTACAGCAGCCTCGGTTACGTCAGCCGCAGTTACGTCAGCAAAAGACACGCTCGATTGCATCCGCTGCGGGGCCTGCCTGAATGTTTGTCCGGTATACCGGCAGACGGGTGGCCACGCCTATGGTTCAGTTTATGCGGGGCCTATTGGAGCAATCCTCACGCCGCAATTGCAGTCCATGCAGCATTCGCAATCCCTTCCTTATGCTTCATCTTTGTGCGGAGCATGTTATGAAGTGTGCCCCGTCAAAATCAACATTCCTGAAATCCTGATTCATCTTCGCAGCAGAATTGTGGAGCAAGGTGGGGCGCCATTAAGCGAACGTTGGGAGATGAATGCTGTCGCCTTCACATTGGCTCGAAGCGACCGGCTAGCCGTAGCCCAGAAGTTCGCCCGAGTGGCGCAATGGCCTTTTGAACGGGACGGTTTTCTGCACAATCTTCCCGGCCCCTTTCGGGCATGGCTGCAATCGCGGGACCTGCCGTCGCTACCCAAAGAGTCTTTCCGCGAGTGGTGGGCGAAAACAAGAAGAGGCCCTGGGAAATGGTGGACTCAAAAACTGTAGTTCTGCAAAAGATACGGGACGCTTTATCGGCACAAGGGGAGCACCGCGAGCCCGAATACGCCGCCATTCGGCGAACATATTTGCAGGCAGGCGAACTTGACAGCGCCCATCGGCTCGCGCTCTTTGAACGACGGTTGCGCGACTACGATGCTGGAGTGCATCGTTGCGGGGGTTCCACAATTGCCAAAACCATTGCTGACGTTTTGCGTCATCGCCAGAAAAAATCTTTGCTGGTTCCAACGGAGATTCCTGTCGAGTGGCTCCCGCAGAATTTTGCCTTCGTGCGCAATGACGCACTGACTTATGCAGAAATTGACCATAGCGAAGGCGTTTTGACCGAGAGTGCGGTCGCTATTGCCTCCACGGGAACCATTGTGCTTCGGCATTCAAATGAGGCCGGCGGACGCGCGCTTACGCTCATTCCCGATTACCACTTATGCCTTGTGCATGCTGAGAAAGTTATGGAAACTGTGCCGGAAGGTGTGCGGCAAATGGCCTCTTTTGGGGCAGCGCCTATCACGATGATTTCTGGCCCGTCGGCGACTTCGGACATTGAAATGACCCGCATCAAAGGCGTGCATGGTCCAAGAACGCTGGATGTAATTTTAGTGATTTGAATCGCAATCACAGCACTCCGATGCTGGGACGAATGACCAATTCTTCTATGGTCGCGCTTTCCGGAATGGCCAGAGCATTCACGACGGCGGTCGCGACGGCCTCCGGCGACATCATCTTGTTTCGCGGCGCATCCGGCCAAACAGCTTGCCAAATGGCTGTGTCTGTCGCGCCGGGCAACAGCGCGATCACTCGAATCTTCCTGGGCCGGAGTTCTTCTCTCAATGTATTGGTGAATCCCAGCGCACCGTGTTTCGAAGCACAGTAGGCGGCTGAGCCGGGGAACACCTCCTTAGCAGCGATGGAGAGATTGTTGACAATCGCCGAGCCGCTCCTCATCAAAGGGAGCGCCGCCTGCGTCACAAGGAATGTTCCGGTCAGGTTGGTTTCGATTACTTCGCTCCATGAGTCAAGGGGCAGCTCCGCGATATTTTTGCTCACTTGGCCAATGCCTGCATTGTTGATAAGAATATCGAGCCGGTCAAAGCACCGCTTCAGATCCGCAAACAAGACACGGATCGAGCGGGGATCGAGAATATCGCAAATCATTGGCGCGGCTCTTTTATTTGCGAGTTCTTTGGCCGCGCGATCCAACTTTTCTTGCGTGCGGCCAGTGATAACGACTTCGCAGCCCTCTGCCAGGAGCGCGCGGGCAATGGCCAGACCAATGCCCTGGGTTCCTCCGGTGAGCAATGCGGTTTGTTTGGAAAGCCGCTGTGATGTTACAACCGAGCGCCGGGAAGCCATTAAATGCCGTTGCTCCGGTTGCGAATTAACGACAAGAATTCCGTGCGCGTCTCTTCCTCCTCGCGGAAGCAACCGAGCATGGAGGATGTGACTGCGGCGGAATGCTGCTTCTCCACTCCGCGCATCATCATGCAAAGATGGCGAGCCTCAATCACAACGCCAACCCCCTGCGGTGTAATCGCCTGCTGAATGGTTTCGGCAATTTGCATAGTGAGGCGTTCCTGTATTTGCAACCGGCGGGAGAATATCTCAATGAGACGCGGAATTTTGCTCAGCCCTATGACTTTTCCGTTCGGGATGTAGGCGACATGCACCTTGCCGAAAAACGGAAGCATGTGATGTTCGCACAGGCTGAACATCTCTACGTCTTTGACGATCACCATCTCGTCATAGGTCACGGTGAAGAGCGCCTTCCGCAGCATAGCCTGCGGGTCCTCGCGGTAGCCCCTGGTCAGGAACTCGTAGGCGCGGTGGACGCGCTCCGGCGTCATGGTCAATCCTTCGCGCTCGGGGTCTTCGCCCAGTCGGACGATCATCTCACGGATAAGTTCTTCGAAGCTTGCGCTGGTCAATGTTGCTGGTGCGGCCGGTGTTTTCATGCTCTCACTCCTCGCTCAATGACGAATTTCCCCGCCGCCAGCATACTCGAAAGAATTCATCATCGTCTCTTCAATCCGTATCTTTTCCAGATGAGCTTTTATGAATCCGCGCTGCAAAATTTGATAAAGGGCGACACACAGGTTTTCAGTGGTCGGTACAAAATCGGCAAATTCCTGCATGGTATTCAGGTTTTGCAGGTCGAATTTTTCTAGAATCTCGGCCTTCACAAAGCCGTCCAAATCGGCAAGATTGCAAACCATCCCCGTGCTATCGTCCAGCTGTCCGCTGACGGTCACTTCTAAAAAATAATTATGTCCATGGCCGTATGGATTGTTGCATTTTCCGTATGCCGCGCGATTTTCTTCCGCTGACATTTCCTGGTTATGCAGCCGGTGCGAAGCGGAAAAACGATAGCGCCTTGTCAGGTGAGCTTTCATGCTTCCCCGTAAAAATCCGCAAACAGGTCTGGCGTTTCGTAGACACGCACACGATGTAACTGCGCGGCCTTTAATTTGGGTGCCAGGCGTTGCCACACAACAACAGCAAGATTTTCCGTGGTCGGAACTTTCTCAAAAAATTCCGGGACTTCTTTGTTGAGAAAACGATGGTCCATGGCGTCGAGAACTTCGCGATTCAACACTTCCTTCAATTCTTTCAGGTCCACGACAAATCCTGATTGCGGATTGATTTCGCCTTTTACTGTGACTTCAAGGGTGTAGTTGTGCCCGTGACCGTTGGAATTGTTGCATTTGCCGAATATGCGCTGGTTCTCTTCCGCCGTAAAGTTTGGATTGTGGTAATAATGCGAGGCGGCGAATTCAGCTTTGCGCGTAAGATAAACCATTCGTTCTGTTACCTCGAAGCCGAAAGTTCGTGGATTTTTTTATCGCTGGGTTTCTGGTTTTCGGCGTCGGCGTTGTCCGCGCTCTTTATGGCCGGCGCGCCAGAAGATGAAATGTTTTGCGCATTACCGGCATAGCTCCGGCCCTTCCACGTAATTCCGCCACTCTTATAGTAGAGGCGAGACCGGCGTAAAAGATACGCATAAACCGGTAGTCCGGCAATTGCCAACAAGCTGATTGCGAAGGAGAAATGGGCCCGGAGCACGCGGCTCATATAGTTCCCGGTGAGCAAAATCGCCATGACAGCGCCATTCACAGCCAGCATGCTCCATCCCATGACAATTCCCACAACAATAACGGCAAGGCAGGCCGAAATTGCGATGAATTCTGCCGTGCGCAATGTGGCCAGCCGCGCTGAGTCCGGGAACAGTAAGGCCAGATTTTTCGTCCAGCCCTCGCGCAGCTGCGCAAAATTGCGGTACATCCGCGTGGAAACTGCGTCAGCACCGTAGCGGAAGAAAATCGCGCGACCCGAAGATTTAACATTGCGCGCGAGCTGGACATCCTCGAGCAAACTGCCGGAGATTGCGGCGTGGCCGCCTACCGCGTCATACGCCTCGCGCGAAATCAATAGATACTGCCCATTGGCTGCCGCTATCGGCGAGGCCGGGTTGCTCACCACCGCAGGCTCAAAGTGCGCGGCGAGATCGGAGAACACGAGAGGCATGACAGCTTTCTCCCAGAAGCTGCCGACTTTCTGTTCGGGAGAATACGAAAGCAGAGCGGCCCCGCGCTGTTCCGCTTCAGCAATGGCGCGGGCCAAAGACCCGGGCTGATGGACAGTATCAGCGTCGGTAAAGAGCAGCCATTCGCCTACTGCCACCCGCGCGCCGGCGGCGACCGCGTTATTTTTTCCAATCCAGCCAGGCGGCAGAGGCGGCGCGTCAATTACCTTCACACCGACATTCACGCCCGCCTTCTCCCCGGCAAATGACGACGCAATTTCGCGCGTGCGGTCCATTGAAGCATCGTTTACAACGATGATTTCAAAGCTGACTCCCTCTTGCGATACAAGGGACGCCAGACATGCGCCGATGTTTTCTTCTTCATTGCGCGCCGGAATGATGACAGTGACTTTGGGACGCAGCTCCGGTTGTGGGCGAGCGATATCTTTCTGGGGCAGATCGCGCTCTTGCAGATCGCCTGTTGCGCTCGACTGGGTAGAATAGCTAGCGGGATTTTGGTCCGACGACATCATGGGTCTCCGGCAAATAAGCCGGATTCTGTATTATAGCTTTGTGAAGCGATTGGCTGTTCTCATCGGCCTTTTAGCCATTGGCCTTTTAGCGATTACAGGCACGGGATGCTATCGGGGCACTCATCCTCCCCGCATTGGCTCTCCGGCCCCCGGCTTCACCATTCGCGATGCCGACCGCACCGTGAGCCTTGACCAGTTCCGCGGAAAAGTAGTCGTGCTGAATTTCTGGGCCACATGGTGCGCTCCGTGCGTAGAAGAGATTCCATCGCTGGTGCAGATGCAGCAAGACCTAAAGTCCCACGGGATCGTGGTGCTTGCCGTCAGCATTGATGAAGATGCCGATGCTTATCATCAGTTCCTGAAGAATCACGGCGTGGATTTGCTCACCGTGCGCGATCCGTCGCAAAAGACCAATGACATGTATGGCACATTTAAGTTTCCGGAAACCTACATTATTGACCGGCAAGGAATTATACGGCGGAAATTTATCGGCGCGGCGGAGTGGACCCAGCCGGAGATCATTCAATTTTTGAACAAGTTGAGCGCAGTTTAAATTGGAATGGAAATTTATTCGGGCAAACTCATGCAGCCAATGGCATCGCAGGTAGCAAAAGGAGAACTGTTGGTTGGGGCATTGCCCCTGCTATCCTAAATAGTTTAGAAATATCGGCGGTCCGCCAATCGGAATCAGAATCCGCAATCAGAATGGAAGGAGAACCATGCAAAAAATCTCAATTGCTTTTTTTCTCTTAATTTTTAGCGTTGCTTACGCTACGGCACAAACTCCGGCCCATAAATCGGCGCCGGTAAGTGCCGCTGCTTCGGCCCAACCCACCGCAATTATTCATACGACGGCCGGAAATCTTACGTGCAAGCTTTTTCCGGATAAGGCTCCCATTGGCGTTGCGAATTTTATTGGCCTGGCCACCGGGAAAAAAGACTGGATTAACCCCAAAACCGGCAAAAAAGAGCACATGGTTCCTCTTTACAATGGCACCATTTTCCATCGTGTAATTCCGAATTTCATGATTCAGGGCGGCGATCCCAAGGGCGATGGAACTGGAGATATTGGCTACGCCTTTAAGAATGAGACGTCGCCTGACCTGACATTCGACCGGCCGGGACGCCTGGCGTATGCCAATGCCGGACCAGACACAAACGGATCGCAATTCTTTGTAACCGAAGTTCCTTATCCCAGCCTGGATGGAAATTACACTATTTTTGGACAATGCGACGACGCCAGCATGGCGCTGGTTAAACAGATCGCCCGCATGGCACGTGGTCCGGATGACAAGCCCTACGATCCGGTCAAGATCATGCACATCACCATTTTGCGCCATGCGGCAGTTCACCATGCCGCACCCGCGAAATCTTCGCCGCATACGACGCACAGTACGCACCATTCTTCGCCGACTACAGCGAAATGACACAATAAAGAAACGAACGTTACACATAACTTTGCAAAAGGAAAGGATTCTCATGGCCCGCCAGCCCGGCACGTACGCAGTTTTCACCACTTCTGAAGGCAACATTGTTTGCCGCCTCTTTGAAAAGGATGCACCTAAAACAGTGCAGAACTTCACTGATCTTGCCGAGGGCAAGCGGGAGTGGACGCATCCTGTTTCCCGCAAGAAGAGTTCTGACCGTCTTTACGACGGAACCATTTTTCACCGTGTAATTCCAAACTTCATGATCCAGGCTGGCGATCCGGCTGGAACCGGCTACGGTGGCCCCGGCTACCAATTTGAGGACGAAACCAAAGGCTCTCCGCATAAATTTGATAAACCGGGCAAACTGGCCATGGCGAACTCGGGGCCGAATACGAACGGCTCGCAGATTTTCATCACCGTGGCGGCAACGCCCTGGCTTACGGGAAATCACACGATTTTCGGAGAGGTCGTGGAAGGCCAGGACATTGCGAACAAAATCGCAAATGTGCCACGCGGACGGCAGGACAAACCTAATCAGGACGTGATCGTGCAGTCAGTAGCAATTGAAAGGGTTTAGGCGAGTACAACTCGAGGAAAGCTTTAGTTGGTAAACGCGTATCCGATTAGGGAGGGGCAGGGCCTGGCTTGAAAAGGGGAGGTAAAACCAGGGCCTGCCTTCCGTCTCCTTCGCGTTGGGGTTAATGCCATTGATATAAGACTCCCGCATTTCCCACCATCAGGCTCATACTGTAATTTTGTGAAGGTTAATCCTTATATCGAATTGGTTACTAGAAGCATTGTATTTGGCTAATTTCGCGGCTTTGGGATTTAGAAGAAATGCTGCACTCTGGCAAACGTTCCGCCAAAGTCCGCATCCACCTACATTCGCGTGAAAGCTCACGCGGGGAGGGTACGATCTCCGGCGCTGCACATAGCAAGTTCCCCACTGCCAATTCTCCCGCCGAGGGAATCCATTTTCCTGACATTCAGTTTCCGGAGATCCAGGATTATGCGCTCATCGGGGATTGCCGCGCTGCCGCTTTAGTTTCACGCTATGGGTCCATTGAATGGTTATGCTGGCCTCGCTTTGAAAAATCTTCCATATTTGCGGCGATTCTCGACCGCAAGCTCGGCGGCCACTGGACCATTTCTCCAGCGTCCTATCAACACACTAAGCGCAGCTATATACCTTCCACCAATGTTTTGCAGACACGGTTCATAGGGCCAGAGGGCACTGTTCTGCTCACAGATCTAATGCCGATGTCTTCCACAGCCTTCAGCAAATCGAGAGTCTTGCCCGACCATGAAATCATCCGCCGCGTGGAATGCACAGACGGCCAGGCCGAGGTGAAGTTCGATTTTGCGCCGCGGGCGAATTATGGCCGGAACGCTGTCGTTATCGGCAATAAAGGCCGTCTCGGGCTACGCATGGAGTGCGGCCATGGGGTGTATTGGCTGCGCAGCCCCATCCCATTGGCAATCTCGGATGGTTCAGCTCAGGCTTCTTTTGCAATGCGAAAGGGAGATTCCATAAACTTTTCCTTTAGCTATTCAGAAGAGGCTCCCGCCGTCCTCCCGGTTTTGAATGACGCCATTGTTGCGCGGATACAGGAAACAGTAACCTGGTGGCAAAAATGGGTAGAACTCGCGGAATACAAAGGTGAGTTTCGCGATCAGGTGATCCGCAGCGCGCTTACCCTGAAGCTAATGAATCATCTTCCTTCCGGGGCCATCATCGCAGCGCCAACAACTTCCCTGCCCGAAAAAATTGGCGCGGAACTCAACTGGGATTACCGTTACTGCTGGTTGCGGGACGCCTCACTCACCACTCGGGCGCTGCTGGAACTCGGCTATTGGCGCGAAGCTGGAGACTTCCTCGACTGGATGCTGCACGCAACGCGGCTTACGCAACCCAAGCTCCGCATTGTTTACACCGTGTTTGGAGAGAAGGCGCCCAAGGAAGAATTATTGGAAGCATTGACTGGGTATAAAAATTCCCGTCCCGTGCGAATCGGAAACGCAGCGCGGAATCAGCTTCAGCTCGATGTATACGGGGAAGTGATTGATGCAGCCGCGCAATATGCCTTTCACGGAGGCACGCTGGACCGCGAAATGCAGAAAGCATTGCGCGGGTTCGCGAACTACGTTGTGAAGCACTGGGAAGAGCCCGATGAAGGCATCTGGGAGCCGCGTTCCGGACGTGAGAACCATACCCATTCCCGCCTGCTTTGCTGGGTCGCGCTCGACCGTATGATCGCGCTGTGCGAAAAAGGCTCTCTAAAGAAAGCTCCCTTGGATACTTATAAAAAACAGGCTGAATTAATCCGCAATCAGATTCGGGATCGGGCCTGGAATCCCGATTTGCAAAGTTACGTCAGCGTGTTGGGGGGAAATACTGTGGACGCCAGCCTGCTCCTGCTCTCCTGGTATGGCTTTGAAAAAGCAGATTCGCCGCGGATGAGAGGAACCTACAAAATGCTGCGGGAACGGTTGGGCGAAAACGGGCAGCTTATCAAGCGGAATGAAGACTCTTCCGGTGAAGGAGCTTTTGCCATCTGCAGCTTCTGGGAAGCCGAGTTCCTGTCTCTCGGAGGCGGGATACTCGAAGATGCCAAGCAATTGTTGCGGCAATTATTGAAGTTCTCGAATGATCTTGGGCTCTATTCTGAAGAAATTGACCCTAAAACGGGCGCTGCTCTGGGAAACTTTCCGCAGGCGTTTACCCATATTGGGCTCATCGGCGCAGCCCTCTCCATTGCGCAATGCGAAGAAGGCGAGCAACAACTCGCGCACCGTCCCGAACAGGCAACCAAACAAGGTGCCACACAAGAGGTGTCCGCATGAACTGGCTCAGTTGGCTGTTTTCAGGGTTCCTGGCAACTTTGGCTCTTTCTACACTGTTAAGCGGGAGCCAGGGCCTCGGCTTCACCCGCATGAATTTGCCGTATCTGATCGGCACCATCGTCACTCCGAATCGCGAGAAGGCCCGCTTTTATGGATTTTTCATTCACATGCTGAACGGCTGGGCATTTTCCATTCTTTACGTTCTCATCTTTCAGTCCTGGCATTTCGTAAACTGGTGGTCAGGCGTGTTGCTTGGCTTCGCTCATGCATTGTTTGTGCTTACGGTAGGCATGTCGTTGATGCCGGGATTACACCCGCGCATGGCCAGCGAGCAACATGGCCCCAATGCTGCGCGGCAATTAGAGCCGCCGGGGTTTATGGCGCTCAATTACGGGATCCAGACTCCCCTCTCCGTGTTTCTGGCGCACGGCGTCTTCGGAGCAATCATCGGAATTTTTTATCATCTCAAGTAACGTTTCTGTTCACTCACGAGTTGACCGGGAACGTCTCATAAATCCGTTAGGTAAGATGGGTGCAGATTCACCCTCACCTCCGTCGGTTCGAGAACGCCCGGCTCATCAGTCTGGAAAGACCGGGGAGGATTCCCCATCAACCCGGGAAGTGTACGACTAAGTCGTGCCGAGATAGCGTGGCCACACTGCGGCCTTAAGCCGCTGAGGTTGGCCTTGAAGCATCTCGTTCCATGTCTCCTCGGGCATACTTCAAAATGCCCGGCCTTTCCCGTATCTGTTTGATTGGATATCTCCTCAGCGGCTAAAGCCGTTCGAATGCGCGAATCTGTTTGGCACGGCTAAAAAGCCGTGCCCTCCTCGTCTGTGCCTACGCATAGGTCCACCAGGAAAAGAAATCTCAAATTCTTAAGATGCCTGAATAATGTGCGGCTGATTTTGGCCAGATTCGCTCTAATTGCGACGTACGCAACACGGATTCGTTTATGGAAACTGCCGTTGACCTCTACTTGCCTGCGCCTGCTTTATTTTCTAAAGCAGCGTAAATGGTGGGATTGGAGCAGACCTCGAAATAGTGTTTGTCTGTCCACTGTTGCAGGGAAAAATCTTTGGGATCAATGAGCGGAATGCGGGTGGCGCGTACCACAATCTTCCGGAAGATATCGTTACCTAGCGGCACCAGGCCCGCAAAAAGTTCAAAGCTCTCGCTTCCCCATAATTGCGGCAGCTTCAAAGGGCAGGGTTCAAGCGAGATTTCCTGTTCGAGGCGCGCGAAAGCAACCTCGCTCATGCGGATGCCATTCAGGTTATAGCGCATCATGAAATCGTCGGGACTCTCGGCCGCGTCGCCATCGCTTATGGTCTGAAAGGCATACACATTGAATGGGCTGGCGAGTCCTTCTACAGGCTTGCGCATGCGCTTGTTGCATGAGGAAAGCCTGTCGCTTTCGTTCAGCGCGTCGGAAATCATAATGCGCTGATCGCCGTCCATCAAATACAGAGGCGAGGCATTCTGGCAAGATATTCCAATGCCCAATTCCAGGCCCGGCAGCCCGGAGCGTTCCAGCATTTCATTGTAGCCGCGCACAATTTCAATCATTTCGCGCGCCAGCACGCATGCCCGACTCACCGCCGAAGGTGGCTGCCCTTCGTTTTCGAACAGGGAAAGAATAAGGGCATCGCCTTCCACGAACACTTTACTCGCCCCATATTTCGGCAGCAGCTTGTTTACGGGATCATAAAAATTGAGGCTGAAATACGATGCGGGATTTAATCCGCGCTCCATTAACGAACGCGTCAGCCGCGTGGAATCGCGCACATCCGCTTTTATGATCACATGCCTCTCGACCGCTGCTTCCGCCGGCTTCCGTTCTTCGCTCAACGAGAATTCATAGAGCGTTCCATTCATCGTGGAGAGTTCGCGGAGTTTTTCCGTGGTGATCAGGTTAATGCTGTCGAGCGTGTCATTGATGACTTGCAGGCGCTGCAAATCGCAGTGGTAGCGGATGAAATCGTACAGGAACCGCGCCGCTACTTTTCCCCGCGTTGAACCCGAGCAGCCGCCGACCCGGGACACTGCCGCCCGCAAATTATCCGGGGAAAACTTCCCATGCTCGGCGATTAAGCGCTCTACGCGGTCCCGCTCTTCCCGCGAGATCATCGCATTCTTCAGCTGCTGCGCATGGATTTGCGGCGAGTATTCGGCAAGCAGCGGCACAATTTCATAGGAAGCAACCACCTGCTCGAAAATATCCTCGCGCTCGAGCGCCTCCAGCCAGGCACTGAGCCGCGCCTTCCGGCTTCTTCCCTCATGGGTCTCATCGTCGGGCGTCCCAGAACCGACCAATTCCTGCGCGTTTTCCGGAACATTGAGCCAGCCATCAATAAGGCTTTCATCCACGGCAGAGGGAGATGACAGCCGCAACGACCCCGGTTGCGGAGCGTCGCCCGGTGCCGCTGCGCTGCGCAAAAATTCTTTGGCCACGCGGCACACGTTCGCGTAACGGTTGTTGTCCGTGTCAAAGTTGCCCAGCATTACATAGTGCTCGGCGTTGAAATAGGGGTCGCGGCCGTCTTCGGTGAAGATCAGCGGATTCAGAAAAAGCTTGTACTCAACATCGGTGCGGCTGCCAAACAGCGACTGCCGCATGCGGATCAATGTTTCCTTTTCAATCTCGCGCAGGGTATGGAACAACTCCAGTCCGGCCTTGCGCAAAATAATTTTCTTGGCCACCTGGAAGCCC
>Ga0134128_10008943_pt1 | contig 12042 bp, 9 predicted proteins | sample KB31754_FD_96462 | JGI IMG/M metagenome (GOLD analysis project Ga0134128, IMG submission 96462) | Terrestrial soil microbial communities with excess Nitrogen fertilizer from Kellogg Biological Station, Michigan, USA - KB3-175-4 | ecosystem: Environmental > Terrestrial > Soil > Unclassified ...
CCTTCTGTTCGGCGTTCGCTCATGGGACGCCGCGACTTTTGTCACAACCGCAGGAGTTCTCGCGATTGCTTCGCTCGCCGCAAGCTACATTCCGGCGCGCCGGGCCGCCAAAGTCGATCCCATGGTGGCCTTGAGGTACGAATGAAGGAGAAATGCTAGTCGGTACGGTGGGGCTGCTCTAAGGAGAATCATGATCCAACTCAAGAATCTCGAGCGAAGCTATAAAACTGCTGCCGGGCAATTTTTCGTGCTGCGGCGTGTGAACCTGGACATTCGTGAAGGTGAGTTCATCACCATTATGGGGCCTTCGGGAGCAGGGAAGTCCTCCCTGCTCAATGTGCTTGCCCTGCTGGACGATGGATGGAGCGGCGAATATTGGTTCGGCGGGCAGCCGGTCCACCAGATGAAGCGTAAGGAGCGCGCGGATCTGGCCAAGCGAAAAGTCGGCATGGTCTTTCAGAGTTATCACTTGCTGGACGACCTTACGGTGCAGGAAAATATCGACCTTCCGCTTTCCTATAAAGACATCCCGAACCGGCAGCGCCAAGGCATGGTCGCCCATACGCTCGACCAATTTCAGATGGTGGCGAAGAAAGACCTCTTTCCCAGCCAATTATCGGGTGGGCAGCAGCAACTGGTGGGGGTTGCGCGCGCCGTCATCCACAAACCTGGCCTGTTGCTGGCAGATGAACCCACGGGGAATCTCCATTCCTCTCAGGCAAAGGAGATCATGGAATTGTTTCGCGATTTGAACCAACAGGGAACCACGATTGTGCAGGTGACGCATTCCGAAGCCAACGCAGCCTACGGCTCCCGCACCATTCAATTGCGCGATGGCTGGGTAGTTGGCGACACGGCCAATCCTGAGCTTCAGCCTTACGAGGCGGTGAAGCAATGAGCTGGCCCTTGAGTGGATTCAAGATTCAGCAACTCGCTCTTGTCCCTCTCGTCTGTATCGCCGCCTTTGCCCAGGTGGGGGGCGGGGAATCCCAACCGGCGAATACGCCCCGCACCTCCACCGCCGACTACTCTGCGATCTTCAAGCTGCCCAATTCACACAACCCGCTGAGCGCTTATTCGCCGAGTTCGGCTCCCGAGCCGCAACTGACGAATTCTCCGGACCTGAATCAGCTTATTCGCGACGGAAAGCTCTACCTGTCCCTCAACGATGCGATTCGCCTGGCACTCGAGAATAATCTTGATCTCGCCATTGCGCGCTACAACCTCCCCATCGCCGAGATGGACATTCTCCGGACAAAAGCCGGCGGCGTGTTCCGAGGCGTCAATGCCGGGGTTGTGCAAGGGACTCCAGGAGGAGGAGTGGGCGGTTTTGGTACCGGTGCTCCGGGTGCGGGAGCGGGCGGTACAACCGCTGGGGCCGGCGGCGCCGGCGCGGGTGCCTCAGGTCTGGTGCAGTCTACACTTGGTATCGGTGCGGCTGTGCCTTCGTACGATCCTACAATTATCGCGTCGGTGGGTTCCGAACACCAGACCACATCTCTTGCCAATCAGCAAATTTACGGTGTGCCCCTGCTGCAACTGAATACCGGGCAGGCGAACTTTGGATTCGCGCAGGCCTTCGCCACGGGATCGAGCGTTAGCTTCGAATTTAACAACAATCGCCAGACCACCAACAGTCCGTTTTTTAATCTTTCGCCGGCGCTTGGCTCGATGTATCGTTTTTCGTTTCAACAAGAGTTGCTTTCGGGCTTTGGCTTCGGTCCCAACCTGCGCTATCTGCGCATCGCGAAAAATAATAAGAAAATTTCTGATATTGCCTTCAAGGATCAGGTGATCGCCACCGTCACTCAGATCAAGAACATTTATTGGGACTTGGTGAATGCATACCAACAGTCGCAGGTAAACGAACAATCAGTAACATTTGCCCAGCAGTCATTCGAAAACGCGAAGAAGCAGCTGCAACTCGAAAGTATTCCGGCGATGGATGTAATGCGGGCTGAAGCCGAGGTCTCGAAAAGGGATCAGGATCTGACCGTCGCGCGTACCAGTCTGCAACTGCAAGAGTTGTTGATGAAAAACGCGATCACAAAGAGTTTGGATGATCCCGTGCTCGAATCAGTGCGGGTGGTGCCAACCGATACCCTTCAGTCAGAACAGCTAGCCGCTCAGAACCTCTCGGTGCAGGAATTGATCCAGGAAGCGCTGAGCAATCGCCCGGAACTCGCCGAGTCCGATGTGGATCTCATCAATCGCCAGATTAGCCGCAAGGCAGCACGCAACGCACTCCTGCCGTCGCTTTCTCTGGTGACCTTCTATGGCGGATCGGGCTTGGCCGGACCCTTGAACCCGGTTTACAACGTTCCTGGAGTGCCCAACTCCTCGAATGTTCCAATTGAATTTTCCGGTGCTCTGGCCAATGCTTTCAACAACACAGCACCGGATTATTACGTAGGCTTCAACCTGAATATTCCTATTCGCAATCGCGTTGCCAAGGCCGACCAGTACCGGTCCGAGCTAGAATACCGCCAGGCAGAACTGAGGCGCGAAGAGCTGCGCAAGCAAATTCGGATCGAAGTACGCAATGCGGAATACGCGTTGGAGCAGACGGCTGCGCGCGTACAGGCGGCGCGCAAAGCGCGCGACCTCGCCCAGCGTACCTTTGAGATCACGCGGAAGGAGCAAACACTCGGAGCCGGATCCACCTACCAAACCATGACGGCGCAGCGCGATTTGGCCCTCGCAGAACTGGACCTGGTCACTGCCATGACGGTTTACGAGAAGGCCAAAGTTGAGGTGGACCGTGCGACCGGCGCGACTTTGGAACATAATGGAATCCAAATCGAGGAAGCCTTAAAGGGTTCCTTGAATTCTCCAGCGCCGTGAGGTCAATGCGGGAACCGAAACCTCGTCATGTCCAGCCCAGCCAAGCCGCGCGACCTAACCGTATCTTTTGCCGTAGCCAAGTCTCCGACAGCACCCCGAATTCTTGCAGCCGACGATCAGCAACACATTCTGGATGCCATCGAGATCTTGCTAAAGCCGGAAGGATACCGGATTGACTGCGTCCGCTCTCCGGAGCTTGCTCGGGAAGCTTTGGCCACCGAACAATATGATGCCGTCCTCATTGATCTCAACTACACGCGCGACACCACGTCCGGTCGCGAGGGCCTGGACCTGCTTGCGGAGATCGTTTCGCAGGATAGTGCGCTGCCTGTCGTTGTGATGACGGCTTGGGGAAATGTTGAGCTGGCGGTTGAAGCCATGCGTCGAGGCGCTCGCGACTTCATTCAGAAGCCGTGGGAAAACGAGCGCTTGATTACCATGCTTCGAACCCACGTCGAGCTTCGGCGGGCGTTGCAGCGGGCCGAAAGACTCGCCGCGGAGAACCGGTTGCTCAATGCGCAGGGCTTGCCCGAGTTCATCGCGACTTCACCTGCCATGGCTCCGGTTCTGGAAGCGATCACGCGGATTGCGCCATCCGAGGCGAACGTGCTCATCACCGGCGAGCACGGCACGGGAAAGGAAGTTGTCGCCCATACCATCCATGCCCTTTCTTTACGGAGACAGAAGCCGTTAATTGCCGTGAATACCGGGGGACTAGCCGAAGGAGTCTTTGAGAGCGAACTGTTCGGCCACGTCAAGGGCGCTTTTACAGATGCGCGCACTGACCGCATCGGCCGCTTTGAACTGGCGGACGGGGGGACGGTTTTTCTGGACGAAATCGGCAACGTGCCTTTGCGGCAGCAGGCCAAACTTCTGCGTGTGATCGAGTCGGGGGATATGGAGCCGGTGGTGGCATCGCGGAGCAGGAAGATCGACGTCCGAGTCCTGTCCGCTACCAATATGGATCTTTCTTCGGCTTGTGAATCCGGACAGTTTCGCGAAGACCTTCTGTTTCGGCTGAACACGGTCGAGATCCGCTTGCCCGCGTTGCGGGATAGAAGGGAAGACATTCCGGTGCTGGCGACTCACTTTCTTGCGCAATACGCCTCCCGCTATCGGCGCGTGATCAACGGAATCGATCTGGGAGCCATCCAATCGATGCTCCAATACGGCTGGCCTGGGAATGTGCGTGAGCTCGAACACACAATGGAACGTGCTGTGCTGATGTGCCGCTCCGAACAGATTCAGACTGCCGATCTCGGCCTGGCTTCGCAACGCGGCCAGGCGCAGAACCTTGAAGAATTGAGTCTGGAGGCGGTTGAAAGTATTCTGATCCGCAAGGCGTTGCAGCGGTTTCAAGGGAACGTCAGCCAGGCCGCGGAAGCATTGGGCCTGAGCCGAGGCGCTCTCTACCGGCGGATGGAAAAATATGGGCTCTAGCCCAGGCCTGCTCAGTTCGACACAGAAGAAACGGAAACCCCGAGCACCGTTTGAGCGCCGCATCACGCGGTTTACCATCCTCCTCGTGCTGCCGGGAATTTTCCTGAGTGGCGTCCTGATCTGGCTGCAGCCTTGGTCCCTTCAATCGAAGCTGATCCTTTTCTCCGTTGAGCTCATCGTCTGCCTCCTGATTGGCGCTGCCCTTCATGATCACGTTGTCCGGCCTTTGCAGACGCTGGCGAATGTGGTCGGTTCATTGCGGGAAGAAGACTATTCCTTTCGTGCAAGAATGGCCATTCCGAACGATGCCTTGGGCGAACTCTCCCTGGAAGTGAACGCGCTCGCCGACCTGCTCGCAAAGCATCGTACGGGTGCGATTGAAGCAACCGCTTTGCTCGATCGCGTCGTCGAGGAAGTGGATATTCCAATCTTCGCCTTCGACCCGGCCAATAAACTTCGGCTCGTAAACTCAGCGGGTGGAAAGCTCCTAAATGCCGGCACAACCCATGTCATCGGGAAAACTAGTTCTGAGCTGGGACTAGAAGCTTGCCTCTCGGCGAGGAACGAATCTTTGGTTGAATTGCATTTTGGAACGGATGCTCGCTGGTTTGTCCGGCGCAGTTCTTTTCGCCAGCACGGAATACCGCACACGCTCGTCGTCCTCTCCGACGTCAGCCGTGCGTTGCGCGAGGAGGAACGGCGAGCATGGAAACGGCTGATTCGAGTTTTGGGGCACGAATTGAACAATTCCCTTGCGCCGATCAAATCGATCGCAGGCAGTTTGCGATCGAGGCTCGCCGGGGTAGATCTCAAGCACGAGGAACAGCAAGACTTCGAACGGGGCCTCGGCATCATTGAGAACCGCGCGGCCTCCCTGAACCGCTTCCTGCAAGGTTACCGTCAGCTGGCTCAGATGCCACCCCCCGCGATTGAAAGCTGCTCTGTGTCAGCATTGGTGAAGCGGGTGGCTGCTTTAGAGACTCGCGTGCTCGTGAGAGTGGTGCCTGGTCCGGATATCTCGGTCTTGGTCGATCCCGACCAACTCGAGCAAATGCTCATCAATCTGCTTCGCAATGCAGCCGAGGCGGTTCTTGAAAATGCCGCCGCGGCCAATGGTTCGAAAGCTCGCGAGGTTGAGCCGCCGATTGTTTTTTCCTGGACCACTCGCCTCGAGGAGCTGGTCCTTCAAATTGAAGATACCGGGCCCGGGCTGATGAATCCGGGAAATGCTTTCGTTCCGTTCTACACGACGAAGCCCGCGGGCAGCGGGATCGGACTTGTCCTCTCGCGACAAATCGCTGAGGCCCATGGCGGCTCTCTTGAACTGCAAAATCGCCCAGATCGCCAAGGGTGCGTCGTCAAAATTGTGCTGCCCGTGAATGTCGTCTCGCAGGGTGGGGTTGCGAAAGAAAAGGGAAGAGAAGTCCTTCGGACGCCTCTTGTTACTGGATGAGATTCGATAGACCCCCGATCACAGAGGCCAAACCGCCGTTCATCCTCGGGTCCTTTATTCTTCACGAATTCCCGCAATCGATTCCGGCCGGGCGCCGTAGTCGGTAATCGTCAATTGCTCTGAACCCACTAGGCAGCGGGAAGAATCCCTCCGAAGCACAAATACTTGACCTCCAGATATTCGTCGATGCCAAAGTTTGACCCTTCCCGCCCCAGTCCCGACTGCTTGACCCCGCCGAACGGTGCCACTTCGGTTGAAATCAATCCCGTATTGATGCCGACCATTCCATATTCAAGGGCTTCGGCGACGCGCCAAATGCGTGTCATTTCGCCGCCATAAAAGTAGGCCGCCAACCCATACTGTGTATCGTTAGCCAGCGCGATCGCTTCCTGCTCTGTCCTAAATCGAAACAGCGGCGCCACTGGGCCAAACGTCTCTTCCCGGGAAATCTCCATAGAACTGGTTACACCGGTGAGAATGGTTGGTTCAAAGAACCTGCCCCCCAACGCGTGACGCTTCCCCCCGGCTAAAATCCTTGCACCTTTGGAAGTTGCGTCGCTGATATGCTCCTCTACCTTAGCGACGGCGTTCTCATCGATCAGGGGACCTTGGGTTGCGCCCGGTTCTAGCCCGGGTGCGACTTTGAGCTTTCCGACTGCTGCTGAGAGTTTCTCTGCGAAGCGGTCGTAAACCGCATCCTGGATCAGAAACCGGTTCGTGCATACGCATGTCTGACCTGTGTTGCGGTACTTCGAGGCGATCGCCCCTTCCACTGCTGCGTCCAGATCAGCGTCATCGAAAACAATAAAAGGGGCGTTTCCCCCCAATTACAACGAGAGCCTTTTCACCGTTCCGGCACACTGCGACATCAGGAGCTTGCCGACTTCGGTCGAACCGGTAAAAGAAAGCTTTCGTACTTTAGGATTGGACGTCAGTTCCGCGCCAATCTTGACCGGCGCGCCCGTGATCACGTTGAACACCCCTCTCGGGACCCCGGCGCGATCGCCAAGTTCAGCCAATGCCAGTGCCGAAAAGGGAGTTTGCTCCGCAGGCTTTAGAACCACCGTGCATCCAGCCGCAAGAGCCGAGCCGACCTTTCGTGTAATCATGGCGAGCGGAAAATTCCACGGAGTGATGCAAGCCGCCACTCCGAGCGGCTCCTTCAGCACGATGATTCGTTTGTCGGCCTGGTGTCCGGGAATCGTCTCGCCGTAAACCCGCTTGGCTTCTTCGCCGAACCACTCGAGAAAGGAGGCCGCGTATGCGACTTCGGCGCGTGACTCGGTTAGCGGTTTTCCTTGCTCCAAGGTCATGAGGTAAGCAAGGTCTTCCTGGCTCATCATCATCAGATCAAACCAGCGCCGCAAAATGCCAGCCCGCTCCTTCGCCGTCCGCTTGCGCCATGTCACAAATGCTTCGGCGGCAGCCTCAATGGCTCGGCGCGTTTCCGCCGCGCCCATATTCGGTACAGCTCCGATCAATTCACCCGTGGCCGGGTCATCCACCGGAATGGTTGTCTTGTCGGCGCTTTCAACCCACCTTCCATCGATATAGCAGCTTTGCCGGAACAGAAAGGGGTCCTTCAGCTTGAGCTCTGTCATGATGCTAGACATAGCCTCTCCTTCCATCACTTTAACGGAGAGGCCATGTAGCGACAAACGGAGGGGGAGGATGTCATTCAAATGATTCGGCGTAGGCCCGCCGATACATGCGATGATCACCCTCCGAGAACGCGACGATCTCGATAAATTCGAGGCTGTCCGGGTTTTGCGCGATGAAGTTGCGGACAGTTTCTAACGCGATGAGGCTCGCCTCCCCGACGGGATAGCCGTAGGCCCCGGTCGATATTGATGGAAATGCGATGCTTTTGCACCCATGTTTGACCGCGAGGGCGAGGCTCTCCCGGTAACAGCTCGCCAGGCATTCAGCCTCGCGGCCGTGCTCGTTCCCGTAGATCGGGCCCACGGTGTGGATCACGTGCTTTGACGGCAGGCTGTAGCCCTTCGTGATTTTCGCCTGACCGGTGGCACATCCGCCGAGTGCCCGGCACTCCTCAAGGAGTTCGGGCCCGGCCCCGCGATGGATCGCGCCGTCGACGCTTCCGCCCCCGAGGAGGGTCCGGTTTGCGGCATTTACGATCGCGTCAACGCGGCGCTTGGTGATATCGCCTCTGACGATGAAGACTTTGGTCAAATAGTGAACCCTCAATCTGCGAAAGTGTACTTACTGTGGCGAGATCGAAATGAACGAAGACCAGAGCGAGCGAAACAAAGTGCGGGTTTGCGACTGCCGTTGCGGCATTCCTTTCACCGTGATGTTTGCATGGTTTGCGCGCTGGTCTATGGAGCGGTCTTTTGAGAGATTTGACGATCCCTCCCTATGTTACTCATGGATCCCTGCCAGCAGGTTCGGTTCATCCGGCACGACCCGCACCACCACGCGGTTGCCGAGCACCATTTCGATCCCGACACGCAATCCGATGCCAAGCAACATGAACACCGGGTGAGTCTTCCAATAAGCCCGGTACAATCGCTTCTGGTCTGCCTTGTCTGTGACAATCTCGGCTGTTCCGGCGACTTCGGGACCTTCCTTACTTCCGACGTAACAGATCGCTCTTGGGTTTCTTTGCACTCGTTTGACTTTGTACGAGTTCTTATTCGTAAGAAATTCAATTCGTCCACTATTGACGACCAGCCACACTTGCACCTTTGCCAGTTCGCCGGATTTCTTGTAGGAACCGAACCACTGCACGTTTTTTTTTAGAGCGCGCTTCAGTTCTGGAGTCATGACAATCTCGATACCTGCTGAAAAGCCCCCGTCAAGATAGGCGATCTGAGTGGACAACTGATGATAAGCCTCTATCTCGCTGATTGACATTTGAAAAGGTCGAAGGAAAAACGGACGCTTGCAAAACCCCGTGACTTCGACCATTGACCGTGATCGCTCGAAGCCAATAACATTCCGGTATCGATAACGCAGCCGTGGATAGCGCTGTTTGTCTGTATTGATACCGCTGCATCCTGCAGGCTCAACGTCCTTATGGTTGTTCTAATCGTGCTGCTGGTAGCGTGGGCCGCCTTTCGAGGCGTCGGAGCCGCCGGTGTCCCTGCTCTAGCTTCATGGCGGGGTGCGGCCCTTTATGCATTAGTCGTGATGTTCGTCTTTACTGCGAGCGCGCATTTCAACAGGATGAAGCATGATCTGGCGCGCATGATTCCATCCTATTTCCCTCGTCCCCTGTTGATCGTCTACGTCACGGGTGTTCTGGAACTTCTCGGAGCAGCAGGACTGATGCTCCCCTTATCTCGGAGGCTGGCTGGCATTTGCCTTATCGCGCTTCTGGTCGGGATGTTCGTTGCGAATGTAAATGCGGCACGGCGGGGGATCACTCTCCGCGGCCAGCCGCCAACTCCGCTTTGGTTGCGTGTCCCCATGCAGGTTTTCTTCATCGCGCTTCTCTGGTGGTCAACGGCCCCCTGACCGGCATGCGGTTGTGGTCGGGCCGGACAAAAACGCCGGGTTCAAGACCGGAAGAAAAAGGTATCAGCTAGTTACTTCACCGGGTCTCGGATTTCTACTGCCCCCATGGCCCTTGCGCTACACTGACATGCCATGATCAATAACCGCCGTGGTTTCTTGAAGGCTGCCGGGACAGGGCTCGGCGCCGGGGCTCTGGTTTCTGTGCCGCAGGCGGCCATCGCCGAGAACGTATCCGGAGGGCAACGACAAGCCGTCTTTTCCGTCACAGATTTCGGAGCAAAAGGCGACGGCCGAACGCTTGACAGCGATGCGATTAACTCCGCTATAGAGGCCGCATCTCGAGCAGGCGGAGGCATCATTCTGTTTCCCGCGGGTTCGTATCTTTCGTATTCGCTCCATCTGAGGAGCAACGTCACCCTCCATCTCCCTACTGGCTCAACCATCGTCGCAGCTCCTGGCCCCCAGCCCGGTGAGCAGGGCAAATATGATCTTGCCGAACCGAACGCTCCTTGGGAGGCTTATCAGGATTTCGGCCACAACCATTGGCACAACAGCCTGATCTGGGGCGAAGGAATTGAAAACGTTGCCATCACTGGTAGCGGCATGATCTGGGGCAAGGGGTTGAGCCGTGGCTGGGATGTCGAACCCCGGGCCGAGCATCCGGGGGCGGGAAACAAGGCCATCGCACTGAAGAATTGCCGCAACGTCCTGCTGCGCGACTTCGCGATTCTGCATGGGGGGCATTTCGGAATTCTTGCCACCGGAGTGGACAATTTCACCATCGACAATCTCACCATCGATACAAATCGCGATGGCATGGATATCGACTGCTGCCGCAATGTCCACGTCTCCAATTGCACGGTCAACTCTCCCTGGGATGACGGAATCTGCTTGAAGAGTTCCTACGCTCTCGGTTACGCGCGCGCGACCGAGATGGTGACCATCACGAATTGCATTGTGACCGGCGACTTCGAGGAAGGTACGGTCATCGATGCGACATTCAAGCATTTCGCGCCCGATGCGAAAATTCCGCGCACCGGCCGCATCAAGTTCGGTACGGAGTCGAACGGCGGCTTCAAGAACATTGCCATCAGCAATTGTGTCTTCGACGGCTGTAGAGGTCTCGCCATCGAAACTGTCGATGGCGCCATCATCGAAGACATCTCAGTCACCAACCTGAGCATGCGTGACATAAGGGAAGCGCCGATCTTCATACGTCTCGGGGCGCGCATGCGTGGTCCGGAAGGGGTTGCTGTCGGTGTCGTTCGCCGGGTGAACATCAGTAATGTGGTATGCACAAGCGCCGCCGGACAGAAGATCTCCTCGATTCTCTCCGGAATCCCAGGTCACGCGCTCGAGGATATTCGCATCACCGGGATTACGGTCCTGCATCACGGAGGCGGCAGCGCGAGCGATGCTGTCCTAAGCCCTCCGGAAAACGAAAAGAAGTATCCCGAGCCCAACATGTTCGGAACCACGCCCTCGCACGGCTTCTTCATTCGCCACGTGAATGGCCTCGAGATGAGTAGCGTGAAAATCGAATCTGCCGCCGATGATGCCAGGCCTGCGTTTGTTCTCGACGACGTCCAGGGAGCTGACTTCCGCTTCCTGAAACTACCGAAAGCCGAGAACAATACATTCCTGCTGAAGAACGTGCGCGAGTTCTCGGCGTTTCGGAGCAAACCGGTGCCTGACACGGAGCTGGCGGAGGCGGACAGGCGATTGTAGCCGGCGGAAACAACATCGGCGGTAGTTCGTCATGATTTTTGTCCACGGAGCGCCAGGCTCGGTTCCCCGGCGGAAAGCAGCATGCTCGGGCACGACCTGAAGATCCGTGCCCAAGAACCCGAGGTCCCTTGCGGAGCAAGTCAGAACAATACGGCAAAGGGCAGGCCATCCTGCTCCTCAACATCGGTCAACTCCTCACCGTCCGCGCGCCCTCGGCTACCGGCGCACGACGGGGCCGCGCACTCTCGGAACTCGGTATCATCCCCGATGCGGCCGTTCTTTGCCTAGGCGGCAAGATCGTTTCTGTCGGAAAAACATCCGATGCTCTCAAGGATCCCTGGATCAAGAAACACCTGCGCCGCCTCATTAAAATCGACTGCGCCGGGAGGGTGGTTCTGCCCGGATTTGTCGATTCCCATACTCATCCGGTCTTTGCCGCGCCGCGCCTCTTGGATTTCGAGAAGCGAATCTCAGGGGCAACTTATGCGGAAATAGCGGAAGGGGGCGGAGGCATTCGATCGAGTATTCGAGGCGTACGCGAAGCCACGGTGTCACAGCTCGCGGCCAGAGTGCTTAGTACGCTCACCACCTTTGCCTCCCACGGCACGCTCAGCGTGGAGGCAAAATCTGGCTATGGCCTTTCTCTCGAATCGGAGCTGAAATCCTTGGAAGCGATTCGCGTGGCCGCCAGCCAATGGTCGGGCACGGTTGTCCCCACGCTGCTAGGGGCTCACGTTGTCCCGCCAGAGTTCGGAAATCGCGCGGCAGACTATGTGAAGCTCGTGTGCGAGCAAATGATTCCGCGAACCGCTAAGAGCAAGCTCGCAACCTGCGTCGATGTCTTCTGCGATCGCGGTGCCTTTACCGAGGATCAGTCGGTTCAAATTCTCAGTGCGGCGCGAAAACACGGTTTTCTGGTCCGCGCTCACGTCTCGCAACTGGGTCGCACATCCCTCGAAAGGTTGCTCAGTCTTCAACCTCTCTCGCTTGATCATCTCGACTTCGCCGAGGAGCGCGACATCGCCATGCACGCGAAAAGTGCAACCGTGGCGACGCTGGTCCCCGGCGCGAACTATTTTCTCGGGCTTGTCGACTAC